>Ga0334722_10006257_pt1 | contig 11835 bp, 12 predicted proteins | sample C3_bottom_MG_FD_207210 | JGI IMG/M metagenome (GOLD analysis project Ga0334722, IMG submission 207210) | Sediment microbial communities from Yellowstone Lake, YNP, Wyoming, USA - C3_bottom | ecosystem: Environmental > Aquatic > Freshwater > Lake > Sediment | place: USA: Wyoming | collected...
GATGGTGCACGCCGGCCTGTTGCCACAGTGGAGCGTCGCAACGGCCCGGATGCTGGCGCAGGAAGTCGAAACCGCGCTGCGCAGCTCCGCCTGGCGGGATTTCCTGGCGAGCCTCTACGGCGACACACCCGATTCATGGAGCGAAAGTTTGCGCGGCGCTGACCGTTTGCGCGTCATCGTCAACGCCATGGCGCGGATGCGTTTTTGCACGGCCGGCGGCACCATAGAGCTGCGCACCAAGGGCGAGACCGCCGCGGCTCCGCCCGGATATTTCCCCTGGTTCGATGTGCCGGGGCGCGCCAGCCGCGACCACACGCTCATCTGCGGCCACTGGTCCACGCTCGGACTGAGACTGCGGCCCGACCTGCTGGCGCTGGACAGCGGCTGCGTTTGGGGCGGCAGCTTAAGCGCGGTGCGCCTCGAGGATCGCAAGTTGTTCCAGGTGCCATGCGAACAGTGCCAGATCCCGGGCCAATAGCGCGGGCGCGTAAAGCCGGCGTGTGATGACTGCCCGATAGCTCCAGAGGAGAGACCAATGAGCGACTGCGTGTTCTGCCAAATCGTTGCCGGACGAATACCATCGACCAGGGTGTACGAAGACGAATCGACGCTCGTCTTCATGGATATCGGCGAGGTCAACCCCGGGCACGTGTTGGTGACGGTGAAGCCGCACGTGGAAAATATTTTCGGCCTGAACGACGCGCTCGCCGCCGCCGTGTTTCGGTCCGCGGCGCGCGCGGCGCGCGCGGTGCAGAAGGCCTACGCGCCCGAGGGCGTGACGCTCTACCAAGCCAACGGCGTGGCGGCGGGTCAGACGGTGTTTCACTTCCACCTGCATCTGGTGCCGCGATACGCCCAGGACGGCATGCGCCTTAGCTGGCCGGCGAAAAACCCGCCGCGCGAGCAACTCGAAGCAAACGCGGTGAGGCTGCGCGCGGCACTGGAATAGCCGCCGCCTGTCGGCGGCGTTTAACGCGATGCGGTCTGACGCTGCGGCAAGCAGCGCCCGGACTGGCGCGCCTTTCGGCGCCGCTTTGCGGAATTAATGCGTCACCCGCGTCACCCCGCCGCCGGAGAGCAGGCGGACGCGCTCACCGGGCCTGAAACTCTCGTCGGCATCCTGGGTGATCGCGCGCAACTCGCCGTTGTCGAGCTTGACCGTGATCTCCAGTCCCGGCTTCTTGGTCGAGCCCTGCTCGATCGCATTGCCGGCCACGCCGCCGGCCACCGCGCCGAGAATCGAAGCGATGGTGCTGCCCTTGCCGCCACCGACATTGCTACCGGCCACGCCGCCCACCACGCCGCCGGCCACGGCGCCGACGCCGCTCTTGGAACCTTCGATGGTCACCTGGCGCACACTTTCGACCACGCCCATGCGCACCGTCTGCTCCTGCCGCGCCTGACCGCCGGAATAGACGCTGCCGGAACTGGTGCTGGCGCAGCCGGCGATAAATGCGGAGGCGGCGATCGCACCCGCAATCACCGCTCGATTGAAAATCTTCATGGCTCTTTCCTTTATCCTAGTTGCGCGTTGAAATGCCGGCGGTAAAGCGCTTCGATCTCGGCGCGGGTGGCGCGATGGTTTTGTCCGCCACGAGCGCCTATTTTGAGCGCGCCCATCAGTGAGGCGAGCTGCCCGGTCGAACGCCAATCCATGCCCGCGGCAATGCCGTAGAGCAAACCGGCGCGATAAGCATCGCCGCATCCGGTCGGATCGACGATATCGTCCGCCTTAACGCACGCAATCTCCAGACGTTGACCCTCGGTATGAATCTCCGAGCCCTCGGCGCCATGGGTCACGATCAAGGCTTCCACGCTTAGCGCCAGGTCCGCGAGGGATGTGCCGGTTCGCTCTTCGAGCATCTTGCCCTCATACGAGTTGACCGCGACATAGCTCGCAAGTTTCACGAATTCGAGCAGCTCGGCGCCGGAGAACATGGGCAAGCCCTGACCGGGATCGAACACGAACGGTATCTTCTGCTCCTTCAGCTCGCGCGCGTGCTGCAGCATGCCTTCGCGCCCGTCGGGCGAGACGATGGCAAGGCCGACCTTGCCGGCCGCGGCGACCTTGTTGAGATGCGAATGGCCCATCGCCCCTGGATGAAACGCGGTGATCTGGTTGTCGTCCAGATCGGTGGTGATGAAGGCCTGTGCGGTGTAGGTCCCGGCGACTTCGCGCACGTGCGTCCGCGCAATGCCGAGCGCATCCAAGCGTTTGTAGTAGGCGTCGGCGTCTTCGCCCACGGTGGCCATGATCAGCGGATCTGCGCCGAGCAAGCGCAGGTTATAGGCGATATTCGCCGCACAGCCGCCGAATTCGCGGCGCAATGCCGGCACCAGGAAGGCCACGTTAAGCATGTGGATCTGGTCGGGCAGGATGTGTTCGCGAAAACGCCCTTCGAACACCATAATATTGTCGTAGGCGATTGAGCCCAGTAGCAGGATGCGCATGGTTTGATATTCCGTCGTTGTGAGCCCGGCGACAGGCTCGGCGTGTCATTTCAAAAACCGCTGAGGATACCCGAAGTCGGCCTCAAGGATAAAACAGATACAGGCGGTAACCGGTGGCCTTGACCTGCGAGCCCTCGATGAACACCTTGACCGCCGTCTCGGTATTGGCGGCGAATCCGGCCTGAATCTTGACCGCTTTGCCGATGTAGTCCTGCGGCGTAAGCACGCGCCGCACTACCGCCTGATCCTGCGCATCGGTAAGCGTCAGCTCAAGCAAGGGAAGCTGCTGATCGAAAATGGCGCGGTTCTTGAGCGTCGCCGACAACACCATGATATTCGGATTTGCCGTGTCCGCCTGCAGATCGGACGCCTCTATGCTCAGCAGCTCAATGCGCCGCGGCAGCGGCAGCTCGCAGCCCAGAGTCGCGCACAGCGCTGCGGCATAGGGCTTGGCGTCGGGAAACAGCACGATAAGCGCACTGCGGTAGAAATACGCCGCCTGCGCGATCAATACCAGCAGCAGCAGCAGCGCACCCAGCAGCCACGGCCAGCGGCGCGCTCGCACGGTCGGACCCGCTGCGGCGATCGGCCCGAAATCGAAAGCGCTTACCCCGGAAGCCGCGCCGGTTTCGACATCCGCCGTCTGCGCAGGCGCCGGCGCCGGAACTACCGTTTCGGAAATTTCGGTCGCAGCTTGCGTCGTTTCGGCGTGCAAGCCGGCGCCTTCTACGCGTACCGACTCCTGAGCTTCCGCGCCGTACGCCGGCGCGGATGCCGGTTCGAACCCGGGTTCAGCAGCGGCGACGATCGCGTGCTCCTGCGTCGCGGAAGACGCGGGCGCCGGCGCGTGCTCCTCGATCAGATGCTCGAGCGCGTCGAACACCCGGCTGCATTTGCCGCAGCGCACCTGTCCCGCGCGCGCCGCAAGCTGCTCGGCGTGCACGCGAAAATGAGTGTGGCAGGAAGGGCAGTATGTGATCACGGCCGCAGGCCCTCGAGCAGCACCCATTCTCCGTCGTTGGCGCAGATGCGCATCGCGAACCAGGGCGCATAGGCCGCCATCACCTCCTGCGCCTGCGACTCGAGTATGCCGGACAGCGCAATCCGCCCGCCCTGGCCCGAATGCGCGGCAAGCAGGGGCGCAAGCAGTATCAGCGGATTGGCAAGGATATTCGCGACCACGAGGTCCGCCTGGATGTCAGGAGCCGTTTCGGTGTTGAAAAAGCGCGCGTCGACCCGGTTGCGCTCGGCGTTCGCCTGCGCCGCGACGAGCGCCCGCGGATCCACGTCCACCCCGAGCGCCGCACTCGCTCCCAGGCGCAGCGCGGCTATGGCTAATATACCCGAACCGCAGCCGTAGTCCAGGACGGCACTATCCACAGCCTGTCGGAGATGCGGATCGGTTCGAACTGCGACTGGCTGCGCCGTACCCAGTCCTGCTCCGGTACCGGCTCGACGCGGTAGTCGGGCGCCTGCGCCAACCCGATTTGTGCGCAGGCGGCGGCAATGAGTCGGGCGGGATCCGCGTGCTGCTCACACAGTGCGTTGATCAGGCTTTGCGGCCAGGCGCTGTCAACCTGCATTCCAGGTTCACCGTACAACGGCGTTTCATCCGCGGTTCCGGCGCTGGCATCTTCCACGCTGACCGATAGCGCGCCCTGCGCGAGCAGCGCGTCGCTCAGCGCGTCCGCAAAGCGCGCGTCAGTACGCAGTATGAGTGACACCCAGGCCAGGGAATCACCCTTTTTCTAGCTTTTGCTGCGCGAGCTTTTGCTCAAGATAATGAATGCTGGTGCCACCCTTGAGAAAACGTTCATCGAGCAGCAGTTCCTGGTGCAGCGGGATATTGGTCTGTATGCCTTGCACCGCCATCTCCGATAGCGCGATGCGCATGCGGCGCAGGGCCTGATCGCGCGTCGCCCCGTAGGCGATAACCTTGCCGATCAGCGAATCGTAATGCGGCGGCACGAAATAGCCATGATAGATGTGCGAATCGACGCGAATGCCGGGCCCGCCCGGCGGATGGTAGGAAGTAATGCGGCCCGGCGACGGCGTAAATTTGAACGGATCCTCTGCGTTGATGCGGCACTCGATGGCATGACCGCGCAGCACCACGTCGCGCTGGCGCAGGCGCAGCTTCTCGCCGGCGGCAACGCGGATTTGCTCCTGCACCAGGTCCAGGCCGGTGATCATTTCGGTGACCGGGTGTTCCACCTGGATGCGCGTATTCATTTCGATGAAATAGAACTCTCCGCCCTCGTACAGGAACTCGAAGGTGCCAACGCCACGGTAGCCGATCTTGCGGCAGGCATCGGCACAACGCTCGCCGATGCGGATGCGCTGGCGCTCGGTTATTCCCGGTGCCGGAGCTTCTTCGATGATCTTCTGGTGCCGCCGCTGCATGGAACAGTCGCGTTCGCCCAGGTAGACCGCATTCTTGTATTCATCGGCGAGTACCTGGATTTCGATGTGGCGCGGGTTCTCGAGAAATTTTTCGAGATACACCTCGGGATTGCCGAATGCGGCCTGCGCCTCCTGGCGTGTCAGGTTTACTGCGGCAAGCAGCGCCGCCTCGGTATGCACCACGCGCATGCCGCGCCCGCCGCCGCCGCCCGAGGCTTTGACGATTACCGGGTAGCCGATCTTGCGCGCGACCTTGATGATGTCCTCATTCTGCTCTGATAACGCGCCTTCGGAACCGGGTACGCAGGGAACGCCGGCTTTAAGCATCGCCGCCTTGGCGTTGATCTTGTCACCCATGAGCCGTATGGTATCCGGGCGCGGGCCAATGAAAACGAAGCCGCTTTTCTCGACCCGCTCGGCAAAATCGGCATTTTCGGAAAGAAAACCATAGCCGGGGTGGATCGCCTCGGAATCGGTCACCTCCGCCGCGCTGATGATGGCCGGGATATTGAGATAGCTGGCGATCGATGAGGCGGGACCTATGCACACGGATTCGTCGGCAAGCTTTATGTACTTCGCCTCGCTGTCGGCTTCGGAATGCACCATGACGGTCTTGATCCCAAGCTCGCGGCAGGCTCGCTGGATGCGCAGCGCGATCTCGCCCCGGTTGGCGATGAGCACCTTCTTAAACATGGCTGGACGCGGTGTCAGCAGGCGCGCTCGTGCGCAACGCGTGGATTCTGGTATTCCCGCTCACTTGTTGTTTCCCGCCCTCAATCTATGACCACCAGGGGTTCGCCGTATTCGACCGGCTGGCCGTTTTCCACGAGTATCGCCTTGACGACGCCGTCCTTGTCGCATTCGATTTCGTTCAGCAGCTTCATCGCCTCGATAATGCAGATGGTGTCTCCCGACTTGACGGTGTCGCCCACTTCGACGAAGGCCTTGGCGCCCGGGGAGGCAGAACGGTAGAAGGTGCCCACCATGGGCGACTTGACCACATGACCCGGGATTTCGGCCGGCGCTGCCGTAGCGGCCGGCGCGGGCGACAAGGGCGCTGCCATGACCGGGGCAGGAGCCGGAGCGGGAGCGGCGTACACCGCGCCGGAGCCGCCGCTTTTGACGATTTTGACTTTCTCCTCGCCCTCGGTGACCTCCAGTTCGGAAATGCCCGATTCCTGAACTAGATCGATCAGCTTCTTTAATTTGCGCAAATCCATGGGATTTTCTCCTTGCTGCGCGGCGGGCGCCCTGCGCGCCGGAATGCGATGTTAGGTCTGGCGCAGAATGAACTGCAGCGCCAGTTCGTAGCCTTGGCTCCCCAGGCCGCAAATCGTGCCGGCCGCCAAATCCGAAAAATAGGAATGGCTGCGAAACGGCTCGCGGGCGTGGATATTGGATAGATGAACTTCGATGAATGGAATCGCCACCCCCGCCAAAGCATCGCGCAAGGCGACACTGGTATGGGTGAAACCTGCGGGATTAATGATAATCGCGGCGACCCGCTGCCTTTTGGCGAGTTGCACCCGGTCGATCAGCGCTCCCTCGTGGTTGCTTTGAAAGCAGATCACCGCCACACCCGCTTCCTTGCCCAAAGCGACCAGCCGGCGGTTGAGATCGGCTAGCGTTTCCCCGCCGTAGATGTCCGGCTCGCGCGTCCCGAGCAGGTTCAGATTTGGACCATGCAGCACCAGTATCGTCTTCGACGCCGGCACCACGCGCTTTGCCTTTTGGGGCGGGGCGAGGTTAGTCGTGTTTTTCACCATACCTGCGAGTTTGCCGTAATTGGGCGCTAGATGTCCAGCTTTTCAAAGAAGTTTCGCCCGAGACCGCGCTAACGCAGCGCGCCGTCAGAGCAGGGGCGCCAGGACTGCGCGCAACATTGCCTCAGTCAGCGCTCCCGCGTGGGTATAGGCGACCTTTCCGCTTGAGTCCAGAACAACGGTAAATGGCAGCACCCCAGCTGGATTGCCCAAATCTTTGCTCAAGGCCAGGGTTTCCGGGTCGCCTATCCAGAGGGCATAGTCGATCAGCATCTCTTTTGCATAATCTCGTACGTTAGAAGCGCTATCGAAGGCGATACCTACAAATTCGACGCTGTTCAATATGTTCTGCTTACGCACTTTGATTAAAGCTGGTATTTCCGCCCTGCACGGCAGGCACCAGGTCGCCCAGAAGTTCACCACTAGTACTTTTCCGCGCCATTGGGAAAGCATCTGCGCCTTACCGCTGAGATCGGCGAGTGGTGCCCGCATCAGCGCCTGCACCGCCGATTCGGTCGGGTTGGCGCGACTGAAATAGTAGCCGGCAAAGCCGGCGACCGCTGCTACCATCAGAAAGATGCCCGACTGGAGCCGCCTATTCACCGCTGGCGACCAGGGTCCGAACCGCGTCCAGGCCCGCGCGCTCCAGCGGCCTGCCCTGGGGTGAGGTCTTGAGGCTGTGGCGCTCATCACCTGGCCAATAGACAGCCACCCGTATCGGCGTTCCCTCCCAATCCATGGAAAGCACGCTGACCGCCCGCTCCTGATTTCCGCTGTAGTGACGCGACTCGGAAGCCTGGAACGGAATGTTGCGATTCAGCAGAAAGATTTCCAGGTCTTTGCCGCTGTCGGCAAATACTTGGAGGTCTATGTCCGCGTAGCGCCCGGCCGTGCCCTTCAGCACCGGTCCGGTGAGATAGGGCTTGAAATCCGCGAGCTGCTCCATCGCCGCCAGGGCCTGGCTGCGCAGGTAGTGGACGCGTTCGCGCTGTTCCTCTCCTTGATACAGCGACTGGTACAGGCGCAGTTCGGCTTCTATTTCATCGTTATTCGGCAGGGACTGGGTGTCGCCGGCACCCAACTGGCGCGCCGCCTTGCGCTTGGCCATGGCGAAGTCCTCTATCCCGTCCTCGGCCATGATGCGCGCAGCCACTGCGGCGATTCGGATGCGCATTTGTTGTTGTTTGGAATTCTGGTCCTTGGGCATTGCAGTACTCCGCGCGTGCGCATGCAGGAATAATAGCGCAGCGGGGCGGCGAGCGAAATACGGTAAACTCGCGAGCAGCGGCGCACGCAGGCCGCTGTCCGGCGAATCGGCTTGCGCCGGCGCTACTTGCGGCCACGCCGCAGCGATCGATAGACCACGGGACCAGGCTTAGCGTTCATGCACATCCATATTCTCGGCGTTTGCGGCACTTTCATGGGCGGTCTGGCCACCATCGCACGGCAAGCAGGCCACAAAGTCACCGGCTGCGATGCCAATGTCTATCCGCCGATGAGCGGCCAACTCGAGGCCCAGGGCATAGCGCTGATCGAAGGCTATGGCGTGGAACAAATGTGTCTGAAACCCGATTTGTGGGTAGTGGGCAACGTGGTCACCCGCGGCACCCCCCTGATGGAGGAAATCCTCGACTGCGGCGACCCCTATATCTCTGGCCCGCAATGGTTGGCGGAAAATATACTGCGGGCGAAGTGGGTGCTCGCAATCGCCGGCACCCATGGCAAGACGACCACGTCTGCGATGCTCGCGTGGATCCTTGAAGCAGCCGGCAAGCGCCCGGGTTTCCTTGTCGGCGGCGTACCGCAGAACTTCGGCATTTCCGCCCGTTTGACGGATTCCCGATATTTCGTAATTGAAGCGGACGAATACGACACGGCTTTTTTCGACAAACGGTCCAAGTTCCTTCATTACCACCCAAAAACCGCGGTTTTGAACAACATAGAGTTCGATCATGCAGATATCTTCCGCGATATTGAAGCGATCGAGCGGCAATTTCATCATTTCGTTCGAATAGTTCCCAGGTCAGGCCTGCTCTTGGCCAACGGCGCCGACGCGGCGGTTGACCGGGTTTTGGCTAAAGGCTGCTGGACTCCGGTAGAGCAGTTTTGCACCAGTCGCGGCTGGCAGGCCCAAGCGCCGGACAATGAGGCCTTTGACGTCAGCTTCGCCGGGCAAAAGCTAGGCAGGGTACGTTGGGGTCTGATGGGCGAACACAATCGTTCGAACGCTCTGGCCGCCATCGCCGCCGCCCGACACGCCGGCGTGGATCCGGCCGCCGCTTGCGCAGCCCTGGGCAGCTTTGAAAATGTCAAACGCCGCATGGAGCTGCGCGGCACGGCATCAGGGGTCGCGGTATACGATGATTTCGCCCATCATCCCACGGCCATTGCCACCACTGTCGCCGGGCTACGCCGCAAGGTTGGCAAAGCGCGCATTCTGGCTGTGCTGGAGCCGCGCTCCAATACCATGAAACTGGGCGTGATGAAGGACGCGCTCCCGGGTAGCCTGGTCGACGCCGACTTGGTGTATTGCTACAGCGCCAACCTGGGCTGGAATCCGGCACAGGCGCTCTCCCCGCTGGGCGCGAAGGCAGTCTGCCACGACGACCTCGATGGTCTGGTCGCGGCCATCGCAGCCGAAGCGAGGCCGGGTGACCAGATATTGATCATGTCCAACGGTGGCTTCGGCGGGATTCACCAGAAGTTGCTGGATCGGCTGGGCGCGCCCGCCACTTAGCCAGGGATATTGCCCACCGGTCGGGAATTCGAGCCGGATCACAACAAGGTAGCGGTTTGCGATGCTGATCTATCTGCACGGCTTCAACAGTTCACCCGGCTCGCACAAGGCGCAGCTGCTGCAGCGCTATATGCAGGAGTGTGGCCTGGGCGATCAATATCGCTGTCCGACGCTGCCGCACCTGCCCAAGCACGCCATTGCCGTGATCGAGGCCGAGATTGCGCAACACCCGCGCGAGTCCGTTACGCTTGTCGGCAGTTCGCTTGGCGGCTTCTACGCGACTTATCTCGCCGAACGCCACGATCTGCGGGCGCTGCTGATCAATCCGGCAGTCTACCCGCACGAGGATTTGCGCGCCTATCTCGGCGTGCAGCGCAACCTGCACACTCAGCAGCAATATGAGCTTACCGAAGAGCATTTGCGGCAATGGGAGAAACTCTACCTGCCCACGGTCCGTCCGCAGCGCTACGTGTTGCTGGTCGAGACTGGCGACGAGGTGCTCGACTACCGCCAGGCGGTAGAGAAATATGTCGGAGCCCGCCAAATCATAGTCGAAGGCGGCGACCACAGCCTGGTGAGCTTTCCCGAGCATATCCCGATGATCCTGGAATTTGCTGGCGAGTCGCGAGCATGAGCCTCCCCGGCTTCGGGCTGCAGGCCGCCTAGGGCCGTTTCGGAATTCGCTCGCCCGGCTCATAGGCAGCAAACACCTTGGCAAGCCCGCGGGCGCGACGCGCCTAGCGTATAATTTCGGTCTGCCGCGTTGATTCGGACGCGGCTCGGGCGCTATGCGCTACAACCTGCCTGTCAGGTGTGTCTGCGGCGCCCGGCCAACTCAATTCCTTCGGTCCTGATCCCATGAACGTGCTGTACGAAGAGGCCGGCTCTTTCAAAGTCGGCGCAGTGCTCGCCGAGAGCGACGCGTCGCTGCAAGTGGAAGCCCCGCACGGCAAGAGGAGCAAGATCAAGGCGACCAGCGTGTTGCTGCGCTTCGAGGCGCCGCCATTGGCCGAACTCCTCGGTAAGGCCGAAGCGCTGGCTGCGGAGATCGATACCGACTTCCTGTGGCAATGCTGCGGCGAGGCGGAGTTCGGCTTTGCTGACCTGACACGCGAATATTGCGGCCATGCGCCCAGCGCCCTGGAAGCTGCGGCCATCCTGATCAAGCTGCAGTCGGCGCCGATGTACTTCTACCGCAAGGGCAGGGGGCGTTTTCGCGCGGCACCCGCTGAAACGCTCAAAGCGGCGCTGGCGAGCGTGGAAAGAAAGCGCGTACAAGAGGAGCAAATCCGGGCTTGGGCAGACGAACTGCAGCGCGGCAGCCTGCCCGACGCGTTGCGCGCGATCCTGCCGCAGTTGTTATACCGGCCCGATCGCAATCGCATCGAGACCAAGGCGCTGGAACTGGCCTGCGAGGCAAGCGGGCTGTCGACGGCGAGGCTCATCGAGCGTGCCGGCGCTCTGCCCGACAGCCACGACTACCATCTGGGGGCGTTTCTGTTCGACTACTTTCCCAGAGAAAGCGGGGTATTCGAGAGCATTGCCGCGGACGAGCCGCCCAGCCTGCCTCTGGCCGAGGTCGCGGCGTTCAGCCTGGACGACGCCAGCACCACGGAAATCGACGACGCCTTTTCCCTGACGCGGCTGGCCAACGGACGCTATCGCGTCGGCATTCACATCGCCGCTCCGGGACTGGGTTTCGCTCCGGGTTCCGCGCTGGACAAGGTCGCCCGAGCGCGCCTGTCCACGGCCTATATTCCGGGGCAGAAGATCACCATGCTGCCGCCGCAGGTGATCGAACGCTATACCCTCGCCGAGGGGCGCGAATGTCCGGCGATATCGCTGTACCTGGATATCAATCCACTATCGCATCTGGTGGAAGGCCAGGAAACCCGCATCGAGCGCGTGAAAATCACCGCCAACTTGCGTCATCATCAGGTGGAGGCATTGGACGCAGCCTTTCTCGCCGGAGAAGAACGCGGCAATCTGCCGTTCGAGGCGGAGTTGTTTTTCCTGTGGCGGCTCGCGCTAGAACTGGAGGCGGCGCGAGGCAAGCCCGCGATACAGCAGGACCGCGTCGACTACAGCTTCTACGTCGAGAACGAACGCGTCAGCATCGTCGAGCGCAGGCGCGGCGCGCCGCTGGACAAGCTGGTGGCCGAGTTGATGATCAGCGCCAACAACAACTGGGGCAGGCTGCTTGCCGACCGCGGCGTCCCCGCGATCTACCGCACCCAGTCCAACGGAAAGGTGCGCATGAGCACCGTGCCCGCTCCGCACCAGGGCCTGGGCGTGTCGCATTACATCTGGGCCAGTTCGCCGCTAAGGCGCTACATCGATTTGCTGAACCAGTGGCAGCTGCTCGCCTGCGTTTCGGCCACGGCCCCGCCGTTCGGAAAAAATTCCGCCGATCTGCTCGCGGCGATGCGTGAATTCGAACTGACCTATGCGGCCTACGATCAATTCCAGAGCAAGATGGAG
>Ga0334722_10006258_pt1 | contig 11834 bp, 14 predicted proteins | sample C3_bottom_MG_FD_207210 | JGI IMG/M metagenome (GOLD analysis project Ga0334722, IMG submission 207210) | Sediment microbial communities from Yellowstone Lake, YNP, Wyoming, USA - C3_bottom | ecosystem: Environmental > Aquatic > Freshwater > Lake > Sediment | place: USA: Wyoming | collected...
CGCACTGTTCGTCTCAAGGTTTATTATTGATGCTACGCACTGTCATTTCTCGCAAGAACGGCTCGAAATGACACCCAAGTGAAAGTCCTGGGATTATAAATCTCGATTGGCAAACGCGCGCACGGCAATCCCAAACGCAATCACGAGATAACCGATGGCATAGAACGTCATCAGCTGGCTCGGCACTGACACCGTGAGCATCGGTCCGCTGAACGATACGCCAACTATCTGCGCGATAGTCGGCGTCATTTCATACGCGGCGCGTCGCCACAACGCTTCGCTCGGAATGAGCAAACTCGAAACGATGCCGATGTTAATCGCGGCTTGGTTTTGCAGAATCGCGCCGAACTGCTCGACCCAGCCGCCGATGAATGCGATGCCGTACAATCCAAAGATCACGCCGCCCGTCGCCAGCGTCGATAACATACTACTGCACATCAGCGTGATGGTCATGATGAGAAGCGTTTCAAGATAGATCAGTGCGATGCCGTTCCACACGTTCGGCACGACATAGCCATCCAGCACGTACGCGACCGCCATCACGCCGCCGACCATCAACACGAGATACAGCGCGAGCAGTCCTGCAAAGCCGATCCACTTGCCAAACACGATTTCGGCGCGGCGCACCGGCTTGGTGACCAGCGCCTGAATCGTCCCCGAATTGATTTCGCCCGCCAGCGTGTCCGCCGAAACGAGCGCGCCCATCGCAATCGCCAAAAAGTTGACGGCGTACAAACCTGCCAGCGTGAGAAAATTGTCGATGCCGCTTTTCAATAATGTCGCGCTGATCGAGTCCGTGCTGGGACGCTGCGACCCAATCTCCGTTCGCATCAAATAAAAACCCAAACCGTACAAAGCCAGGAACGCGATGCCGAGCAAAAACGCGGAGAGCAAAATGCGGCGGCGAATCGCTTCGAGGAAGGTGAGGCGCGCAATGATGATGGTGGGCATCATCTGAAGATGACCTCGGTCACAGTCCTCCATCCGTGCCGACGATTTGAATGAACAAATCTTCGAGCGAGAGATGCTGCGGCGTGAGCGCATAGACCTCGACGTTCTGCGCGACGAGATAGCGATTGATCGCGGGCAATGCCGATTCATCGGCGACGGTCAACGTGAATTGATTGGCGTCGGCGCGAATGTCCTTGCCCCATTTTGCAAGCCCCGCCAGAATTTCTGGCGTGAATCCACTCGCGCGCACCGTCACGCTCGTCGCGCCATCGACCAAGGTTTTGAGTTCGCTGACGCGAATCACCTCGCCGTGTTTGATGAACGCAACGCGGTCGCACGTGATTTCGACTTCGCTGAGCAAATGCGAGTTGAGAAAAATCGTCGTGCCGCGCTGTTTCAAATTGGCGATAATGTCGCGCACCAGACGCCGACCAACTGGGTCAAGCCCCGAGGTTGGCTCGTCGAGAAAGACGAGCGCGGGATCGTTGAGCAGCGCTTGCGCGAGACCGATGCGCTGCAACATTCCTTTTGAAAATGTTCGCAGTTGTTTGTGGCGGAAAGGTGTGAGCGCAACCAGGTCGAGCAATTCATCGACGCGCTGATGTAAGCGTGATGCGGACATGCCGTAGAGTTGTCCGTGCAGATTGAGAAACTCATTTGCTGAGAGCCAATCGTGAAAACGAAAATGCTCTGGAAGAAAACCGATCTTGGCGCGCGCGGCGCGGTCGCCCAATGGCGCGCCCAACAACGATGCTTTGCCCGATGTCGGCGCGACGAGACCCAGGAGCATTTTGATCGATGTGGTTTTGCCCGCGCCGTTCGGTCCCAGAAAACCGAAAACCTCGCCTTGTTGCACTTGCACCGTCAGTCCGCGCACGGCGACGTTTTCGTCGAACTCTTTGCGGAGATTGTTGGTTTCGATTGCGTAGGTCATGTGGTTCGTTAGTTGGATAGTTGAATAGTTTGTTAGTTGAACAGCGGCGTGAGCCAACTATCCAACTAACAAACTATCTCACCAACAAACTATTTGAGTGAATTCGCCATGCTCATCGCCGCCGTCGTATCGCTACCGATCCCAGCAATCGCATAGATGATTTTATTTTTCACCCAGACGATGACATACTGCGGCACATCGTCAGAGGAACGTTGAATGAGATAGCCGTCGACACCATCGACGATGATTTTTTTATACTGCGCCGCGTTGCGCGGAATCGGCACGACGAGCGTCGATGTCCAATCGACGGTTTGCGAAAACGCGCGCGCTTGATCTTTCGACATTCCGCTGATCTGCAAACCCATTTCGGCAAGCGAGGCAAGATCAAGATCGGGCGGCGTATCGATCACAGGACTAGGAGACTGGGTCAGGATGATGCAATTGACCAGCGTTCTGCCCGCCGAGCCATTCGCTTCTTCGCCCATCAAATTGGGACACTGCCCATAACCGGCGGCAACCGAGGATGCGATGCTCACCTTGATGAGCGCGCCGTCAATCGATGCGGGCAATTGCAGATTGCTCGCGCCGGCTTCGTTGAGCAATTGCTGCGCGCGCGCGCGATTCACGATGAACTGAAACGCTCCGCCATCTTGCACGACGAGTTGTGGATTGTCGCTGCGGCTGGTCGGTAAGCGCACGGCGAATCCTGCGACCTGGGTCGCTTGCGTCACATTGGCGACCGATTGCGTCCCGCTTGGTTTTTTTGTCACCGTGACCGAATCGGAAAGCATTTGACCGATTTGTTTGCTGAGCGTACTGTTGCCGAGAATTTGATCGAGGAAGGTCGAGTTGACGGACACGACGGTGATTTTGGAAACGCGGAATTGCGCGAGCAATCCTTCTGCCCACGCGCGCACGGGCGGGAACGTCAGCGAGACGGCGAGCAGCGCAACGAGCGCAACCATCGCCCACGCCGCGCGATACTGGCGATTGAAAATTTTTCCGAACATGGGAATCTCCTTTTCGTTTGAAACACGTTGCGTTTTGAATCGAGCCAGCGCAATCGATGCGTTCATAGCGCGATCATTCTGTGGATCGAGTGATGCGAGACGCGCGCCGATCATTTTCGACTGCGCCGCAATTTCATCGGCACGGCGACGACAATCGGAACAAATGGCGAGATGTTTTTCTGCCGCGTCGCGTTCATCTAGTTCGTGATCGACGTACGCTTTGAGTTGTCCTTCGTTTAGATGCATACTCTCATCTCCTCGTCATGGCTGTGCGCCGTTCGCACAGTCATCACTCGTCACGTGTCACTTGACGATACCGCTTTGCAAACTCGCGTTCGGCGCGGACGAGCAGTGTGCCAATCGAGTTGACCGAAACGCCGAGCGCATCGGCAAGTTGTTGATAACTCATCTCCGAATAGCGCAGGAGCAACAGCCGCGCCTGACGCTCATCCATCGCGCTTAGCACGTCGCGCACCTGCCCGCGTTCTTCATCGACGATGACATCGTGGGCTGGGTCGCTGACGCTGTTTTCGATTGCCCACTTGCCCGCGTCGAGTTCGTGCGCGTGGCGGCGTTTGCGCGCGCGCAGCGCATTCAAACCCAGGTTCGTTGCGACGCGATAGAGCCAGCCGCCGAGACGACGTTTGTGCGTGGGCGGACGACGATACAATCGCCAAAATGTTTCGAGCGCGAGGTCTTCGGCTTCCGCGTGATCACCGACGAGTCGCACGAGCACGCGATAGATCGCCTGCCAGTGTTCGATAAAGACCGCGTCGAATTCCGTTGCGCCAACTTTCGGTGATGATTCGCTTTGGTCTCGACTGGGCGCGCGTGGTTTGTCATTCGTCACAATGATAGTTCATTTCTCCTGCGCGGCACGCTTCGCGTCGCCGACGATCTGATCAAAAGCGCTTTCATTGTAATAACACCGGTCGGTGGGGAAATGTGACATGTTAGGCAAATTTCAAATTTGCTTTACTTTTTCCTTGCCAGCACCAACGTGTGTGAACCCGACGGTCGATCTGACACGACTTTGTCCCACTCGATTTCAAACCCCGCGTCACTAATCATCTGCAAACTGGTCGCACGATCATAGTGCGACCAGTACATTTTTGCGCCAAAGAAATCGTCGACATCATCAGGGTTGTCGTTGTTCCCAGTGATGAGAAGCAGATAGCCATTCGGTTTTAGCACACGATTAAAGTTTTCAAGCACACGCGCGTGTTGATCGCGTGGGACGTGGATGAGCGCGTAGAAACAGGTGACCGCGTCAAACGATTGAGGAGCCAGGTCGAGGTCGCTCATATCTTGGTGGAGAAACGTTGCGCGGGGAACGCTCTGTCGAGCAAGGTTGAGTTGCTCTTCGGAAAGATCGATGCCTATAACGCGGAATCGCTCGCTGAGAAATTGTGTGACTGGCACGCCTGCGCCGCAACCCGCATCGAGCACGGTCGCATCGGGCGGCAATCGATTGGCGAGGTCTAGCAATTCGGCGCGGAACAACAGCGGCTCTTCTTCGCGCCACGCCGTGTAATCCCGCGCGATGTGATCGTATCCTTGCTGAACGAGTTTTACAAAATCGCGTTTCATGTCAAGTGCAGTATTCCCAGGACAACAACGATCAGCGGCGCGATGAAAATCGCAGGCAAGAGATTGCCCACGCGCACTTGCTTGAGTTCGAGCAAGACAAGACTGATGCCCATCACCAGCACACCGCCCGTCGCCGTCATTTCGATGACCCACGGCGTATCGCGCGTGACCGAACCGAGTGCGCTGCCCAGCAACATCGCTGCGCTGCTCACACTGCCTTGCGCGAAAAAGACGGTCAGCGCGGCAAACGCAACGCCGATACCCAGCGTCGATGAGAACGCGAGCGATGCAAATCCGTCCAGCATCGATTTGATGACAAGCAAATTATAGTCGCCGATCAAGCCATCTTGAATCGAACCCAGGATCGTCATTGGACCCACGCAGAAAATCAAACTTGCGGTAACGAACCCGCGTGTGAATTTGCCCGCCTCGCCGCCGCGCGCAAAGCGATCTTCTAATTTTTTGCCGATAGAATCCAACGCATTCTGAATTCCCAACGTCTCGCCGATGATTCCGCCGAGCAAAATACTGCCAATAACGATGAGGACGTTGTGGGACGACATCGCCATCTGCGCGCCGATGACCAGCGTCATTAGACCCAAGCCGTTCATTACGGTCTCGCGCATCTTGTCGGGCAGACGTGAACCCAGGAGTGTGCCTAGGGTTCCGCCGATGAGGACGGTGATAACGTTGAGAATTGTGCCGGTCACGTTGACTCCTAAAACGGAACACGCACCACGCAATACGAGTCACGTGGTGCGTATTCCGCGTTGTATTAATTGTTAGCTGTCTTTGACGAGGACACCGACCACCGTGAACTTGCGAAACACGCGGTCGCCGTGCGGCGAATCGGGCAATTCATCGGTCAAATCGATACCGGAGTAATGCAAGTTGCGATGCTCGCCGCCCTGCCAGTGTGGACTCGACGTGACATCATACACCAAGCCATTACACGCAATGTAGATTGGCATCTTGCGCGAGCCGTTGTATTTTTTCAATTCGTCTTCGGTGAAAACGCGCGGCGCTAGATTTTCGATTTGCATATCACGAATCACGTTTTACGTTTTAGACGACTTGACGTGCCCTATCAAGTGTGTGAGTAATCTCATCCGCCGCGTTCCCATTTAACATCGCATACGCTCGCACCAAGCCGTAGCAACCCGCGAGCATCATGTCGCCATACGGCGTGGCAAAGTACGGACGATAGCGCGAATGGAGCAGCAATTCTCTCCGAGGTCCGACGACCGCGAGAAAATCAAGCGGTATCGCAAGATGATCGAAGACCCACGCGCCGTGCCCTTGCGAATTGAATACCGCGTCGTTGGTGAGCGTGCCATCGGCAAGTTGGGCGATGAAATTTTCCAACTGCGCTGGCTTGAGTTCGCCGGTGTGATGCTCAAATACGCCGGTGATTGCGCCGTCGCTGAACCGAAATGCCAGCGTATGAAAGTTGCCGATGTTCGCAATCACGGCAGAGCGATGCGCGCGCACGCGATCATCTTCCATTGCGCCTAGCACTGCGGCAGGCGCGGTGTCCATCATCAACATTGGGCGACCGCCCAGGGTTGCCTCAACCGAATCGGCGACGGCTTGCATACGCGTGAGACGCGGCGGAATCTCGTCGCGCATGAAAGCGAATGCCGCAGGACTGTTGAATGCTTTGAGCCGCTCGGCGAGAAACTCAAAACGAAAAAGACGGTCGCTATAGTTTGCGGGCGCGTTGCCATGATCGAATACCGCGACGGCGAGCGCATCAAATTGCAGGTCGATACCGAACGCTTTGAACGCGCGGCGCAGCGCAGCGAGATCGACATCGCGCATTGCGATGCGGCGAACCTGGCGCAAGCGCGAGGTTTGGTCTTCGCTTACGATATGGACTCCCGACTTTTCGACCTCGACCAAGTCGTCGTTGAAGCTCTTCGCCGCGCTGGGCGTCGCAAAAACGCGATGCCCTGTTTTGAGATGATCGTTCGCCGCCCAACTTGATGGACCGCCGCCCATGATCGTGCCGGTCAGCAAGACGTCTTCATTGCGCAAGGTCGCGTCACGAATCTGCCGCGCAACCAGGACGGTCGGCGAGGGCATAACCATCTGCAAACAATTCTCCACCTGGGTTGTCGTGTCGAAGAGCAAAATATCTTGCGTGCCAGTGCCCACATCGATTGCAAGAATTCGCATTCACTATCCCCGAATAAAACGTAAAACGTAATTACGTTTTACGTTTTAGAAATTCATTCGCCTTTTGCAAGATCGCTCGCCCGCCTTCGTAACCCAGCCGCGCTAACGCATCTTCAAAAGTCAACCACGCCAAATCGTCATGCTCGTGCGATAGTCGCGCATTTCGTTGGTGGGCTTGCGCCACGAAATAAACCGATTGTTTTTCAATCGTTTCACCCTTGCGCCGATAACTATAGGAGTCAGTCTCGCGGAACCCATCGAGGATGGTCACGTCAAGCCCGGCTTCTTCGCGGACTTCACGCAGCGCCGTCTGGCGTTCGTCTTCCCCGTGCTCCATGTGTCCTTTGGGGAATCCCCAATAACTCGAATGTAACAGCACGTATTCAATTTGCTCGCCGCGATAGAAAACCACCGCGCCTGCCGATTTCTCAAATGCCATTCTTGCACCCTTTTGCTCTATGCGCGCGGCTCGATTATACTAGAAAGGAAACAAGTAGACAAATTCCCTTTCGGCGTAAGCGCGCTTGTCGCGTCGTCAATTTTTATAAAATATCTTATAACAATTGACAAGGGCATGGCGGCGTGGTATAATCTAACCGATGTCGAATACCCGCCAAGTGATTCTGGAAACGCTTAGCCAGCGCGGTTCTCTGCCGATCGACGAACTGGCGCGCGCGACGCGCCACTCGGCGATGGCGACGCGCTATCACCTTGCGTTGCTGATCGAAGAAGGTCTCGTCGCCGCCGACCAAGTTGATCATCAGGCAAACGTCGGACGACCACAGGTATTGTATGCGCTCGCCGACCGCGCGCACGAACATCTCCCCAAGCAGTACACCTGGCTCGCCGAACAACTATTGGAAGAAATCGGTGATTCGCTCGGCGCGAAAGAAAAACGCGCCCTGCTTCGGCGGGCAGGCAAACGCATTGCCGCCGCCGCGCCGGTGTTACGTCGTGGCGCGCGCGTAGAATCGCGCTTGGATCGCGCGGCGGATTTTCTTTCTGAGCGTGGCTACATGGCGCGCTGGGAAGAGACCGACGAAGAATTTGCGCTGCATATTTGCAATTGTCCTTATCGCCAGGTCGCACTGCAACATCGCGAGGTCTGCGATATGGATATGGCGATGATTGGCGCGCTAGTCGATTCGCCGCTAAAGATGACGGGTTGCATCGCCAATAAAGAGGGGCGTTGTAGTTTCATCGTCGCACCCAACGAGAGGCGAGTTAAAAATTGAACGACTCGTACGGTCGCACCATTCACTATTTGCGAATTTCGCTAACCGACAAGTGCAATTTGCGGTGTGTCTACTGTATGCCTGCCGATATGCAGTTTGCGCCGGAATCGCATCTCTTACAAGACGACGAGTTGTTGCGCTTGGTTCGGATCGCGACGAGCGTTGGTTTTGACCGCGTGCGCTTGACGGGCGGCGAGCCAACCGTTCGCCGAAATCTGGTCGAGCTCATTGGCGGGATTGCGAGTATCCCAGGCATCAAAGAAATTGCAATGACGACGAATGCGCTCAAACTGGAGAAGCTCGCGGAGCCGCTGGCGCAAGTTGGTTTGCGGCGCGTCAACATCAGCATCGATACGTTGGACGCGGAGCGCTTTCACAAAATCACGCGCTTTGGAAAACTAGAACAGGTGTGGCGCGGTATTCTCGCCGCCGAGCGCGCCGGACTTTCGCCGATCAAGTTGAACTCGGTCGTCGTGCGTGGGTACAATGAAGATGACATGGTCGATCTCGCGCAGTTGACCATCGATCATGCCTGGGACATGCGCTTTATCGAAATCATGCCGCTGGGTAGCATCGCCGATTTCCAAGTCGATTCCGTTGTGCCGGTCGCCGAGATGAAACTGCGTATCGAAAGCGCGTGCGGAAAACTTGAACCCATCGATTGGGATGGACACAACCCCGCGCGACCTTATCGATTGAGCGGCGGCAAAGGGACGATTGGTTTCATCAGCTCGGTCACCGAACCGTTTTGCGCGGGCTGTGATCGGATGCGCTTGAGCGCGGATGGTCGGTTGCGTTTGTGTCTCTTGCGGGATAACGAAGTGGACTTGCTTACACCGTTGCGCGCGGGCGCATCGGATGAAGAACTGCGCGCGCTCATGTCGCGCGGCGTCCACAACAAACCGTGGGGACACGGACTTGCCGAGCACGTCATCGCCGAATCGCGCGTGATGTCGCAAATCGGCGGTTGATAAATTTTAAATTCCGAGTATAATCTTGGCACGAAAAATCTCTGACGAAGGAGAGACAGATATGGACTCACAGATCGACACGCTGACGACCGAAGCGGTCACGCTCAAACCGCTGGTTGCGCTGACGCCTATCGCGGCGCAGAAACTGCAAGACCTGTTCGTCGAAAAGAAACTCAACGGGTACGGCTTGCGCGTCTTTGTTTCGAGCGGCGGCTGTTCCGGCGAACAATATGGCATGGCATTCGAGAACAAGACCGAAGACGGCGATTTCGTTTTCGATTCTCAGGGCGTGCGCGTCTACCTCGATGCCGCGAGCGCGATGAGTCTCGAAGGCGCGATGGTGGACTTTGTCGACGGTCCCCAGGGCAGCGGCTTTCACATCGAAAACCCGAACGCGGCGAGCGCGTGCGCGTGCGGCGGCGGTTGCAGTTGCGGACACTAACCCAACGTTGACTTGAGGAGCGAGGCAACTCGCTCCTTTTTATTTGACTTGGGGCTGGGTCTCGTCTACAATGCTAACGAACGACGTTAGACACGCATCGCGCGCCAAATTGTTCAACATTCAAGGAGTTTATCATGGGGCTGAAAGATCAACTTGCCGAAGATTTGAAGACGGCGATGAGAGCCAAGGACGCCAACCGCGTCGGCGCGATTCGGATGCTGAAAGACGCCATCTCGAAATTCGAAATCGCCCGCACGGATCCATCGAACAAGGACGCGAGCAAGCCGATCACCGAAGCTGAACTGCTCGGCGTCGTGGAAAAGCAAGTCAAGCAGCGGCGCGAATCGATTGAAATGTTCAAGCAGGGCAATCGCCCCGACCTGGTGGAAAAAGAATCCGCCGAACTTGCCGTGCTTGAAGCGTACATGCCCAAGCAACTTTCGCGCGACGAAATCAAAACCGAAGTGTCCGGTATTATTGCCACATTGGGAACGAAAGAATTTCCGAAAGTGATGCGTGAGGCGGCAACAAAAATGAAGGGACGCGCCGATGGCAGGTTGGTGAACGAGGTGGTGAAGGAATTGACGGTGTAGGACGACGGTTTTTAGGTTGGCGTAAATTCGTCAGGGGTTGCCATTTGCAGAGAAAATGGCTATAATAGATTCGCAAGTCATCATTCACGCGGATTATCTTTTTGCCGCGATTGAAAATCGGTTCGCGGGGGAAAACGAATGGTTCCAACGGGTGGACGTGAGGGTCCCCAGGAGGCAACTCTAAAGGCAAAGATCACCAAAGCTCCGATTGCCAAAGGCAATTCGATGAGCGATTACTCCGATCTCGAGTTGGGGTTTAAGAAATTAAAGTTCGGCGAGATCGTATCGGGCACGGTGGTGCGCGCGGACTCGCGCGAAATCTTGATCGACATTGGGGCGAAATCCGAGGGCGTCGTCGAGCAAAATGAGCTCGAGAAGATGAGCGCGGATGCGATCAAAAAAATTCACGTCGGCGACACGATCCTGGTCTTTGTCATTCGACCAGAGAATCGCGATGGCAACGTCGTATTGTCTCTGGCGCGCGCGCAACTGGAACATGATTGGCGCGACGCGGAAGAGCTATTAAAGACCGGCGCGATTTTGGATACCCAGGTGGCGGGATTCAACAAGGGCGGCTTGATCGTGCGCGTCGGCAAAGTGCGCGGCTTTGTGCCAGCCACTCAATTGGAAAACGCGGGTCGCCGAAAAGATGTTGCGACGGGCGAAAACGCCGAGTTGGATTTGAGCACGCTCGTCGGCAAAAAACTCAAGTTGAAAGTGATTGAGTTGGATCGCGAGCGCAATCGACTTATTCTTTCCGAACGCGCGGCAATGCGTGAAACGCGCAAAGCGCAAAAAGAACAATTGCTAACCAATTTGAAAGAGGGCGATGTTCTCACGGGCGCAGTGACCAGCGTGGCGGACTTTGGCGTGTTCATCGATTTGGGCGGCGTGGACGGTATGATCCACATGTCCGAAATGTCGTGGACGAAGATCGGACACCCCAGCGATTTGGTCAAAGTCGGCGATCAAGTCCAAGTGCAAGTGTTGAGCGTCGACCGCGAGCGCGAGCGCATCGCGTTGAGTTTGAAGCGATTGACCAAAGAACCCTGGCAGACCGTGGAAGAACACTACAAACCTGGCGACCTCGTCAACGGGACGATTACCAAACTGGCTTCGTTCGGCGCGTTCGCTCGGTTGGAAGACAACATCGAGGGCTTGATTCACATTTCGGAATTAGCCGACCGCCGCATCAATCATCCGAAAGAAGTCGTGAAGGAAGGCGACACGCTGCAACTGCGCGTGATTCGCGTGGACGCGGCGCGGCGACGGCTGGGTCTGAGTTTGAAACGCGCCTCCGAAGAATATTCGGGTGAGAATCTGGATGTCGAACCGCCCATCGAAGAAGAGTGGCCCGAATCGACTGGCGAGGAAGAGACCACGAAATAACTTTGCAGAACATCGGCGTCCCTGCTCTTTGAGGGACGCTTTCTGCTCTTGGTTAATAATTTATAACAATTTGTCATTGCGAGCGAAGTGAAGCAATCTCAACAGTGCTTTGAAAGATTGCTTCGTCGCCTCCTTCGACTGCGCGACAAAAATCGTCGCTCCGCTCAGGATGCTCCTCGCAATGACAGATGATGGCTCCGCGATCAAAGCGGGGTTGCATCCAGCGCCCGCCGTATAGCGTAATCTTGTTGGAACACCGCAAGCTAAATCCGACAAGACAATTCTGCTGGCTTGCAAAATGAGGTAAACTATGATGTCCGACAAGTTAGACAAATTTACAAAGCGCGCAAGACGTGTACTGACATATGCTCAAGAAGAAGCTGTGCGCTTGAATCATAACTATATTGGCACAGAGCATCTATTGCTTGGACTGATTCGTGAAGAAGAAGGCATGGCGGCGAAGGTCTTGCGCGATCTCGGCGTCGATCAGAATCGCGTCCGTCAAATCGTCGAAGATATCGTGGGACGCGGGCAAGCCACG
>Ga0334722_10006259_pt1 | contig 11833 bp, 7 predicted proteins | sample C3_bottom_MG_FD_207210 | JGI IMG/M metagenome (GOLD analysis project Ga0334722, IMG submission 207210) | Sediment microbial communities from Yellowstone Lake, YNP, Wyoming, USA - C3_bottom | ecosystem: Environmental > Aquatic > Freshwater > Lake > Sediment | place: USA: Wyoming | collected...
AGCAAATAAACAACCTCAGCGTCTCAGCGCCTCGTGCTTTCACTCTGCGTATGCCTAATAACTCTTACAGCAGAAGTATGTTACGACTGTCTGCATGGGATGGCATTGTTCATAAGTTGACGTACACACGCAAAGACTCTTACACAAAGTTTCAAAAAAACACTGCCTGGAGCCCCTGCTGACAGCTCTTTTTCGTTTTGGAATTTAAGGGTTTCCTTGTATCCTTGCGGCTTGTTCAATTGTAACCCATAGAACACCGATGCTCAATTTTCTACGCAAACATCAAAAAATTTTCTTTATTTTCATCACCACGGCGATTGTCGTCTCTTTTTGTTTTTTTGGGACGTATGGCACGATGGCGCAACCTGAGAGTGCCCCCGATCGGGAGCTTGGCCAAGGGGTCTGCGGCAAACCGATCATGCAGCACGAACTGACGGCACTGTGCCACCTGCTGGAGAGCTCTGTGTTTGATGCGGCAAGTGTAGAGAGGGGAGCTGTCCCCAACTTTCTCAATGATGGGGTTGTGGAGAAAGATTTTTTAGCAAATGGCCTGGCAGCTCTGCTCGTGAAGCGCTATTTCGAGGAGTTTAAATCTGATCTGGATCAAAGGGTGAAGAAGATTCATGTCTACCGCCCCTATGTGCATCCCCGCTCTTCTCAAATCAGCGTTGAGGCGGCGTGGGCGCGATTTGTTCCCAGACTGCATGCTAGCTACCAGATGTTAAAGGCAAACAGTGACCAGCCTACATTTGAAACGGCTGCTCTGATGTGTCAGCTCTATCTGGATCAGGCGATGCTGCCGCAGGCGACCCTCAAACAGCTTCTTGCCATGCAGCAAAGCCAGGTGGGAGTGACCCCTGATCCTGCTCTGGCTAACTTAGACCTGAGGCTGTTTGGGTTTAAATCGCTGCAAGACTGGTTTGGACCCCATTTTGTTCCTCTGCTTGCGCAGTGCATTATCAATGCAGAGCAGATCGCAAGGGAAAAGGGGTATGAAGTGAAGAATGAGGAGGTGCGCACTGACCTATTTAAAAATATCGCCACGGGGTATCAGCAGGTGTCCCGGAGTGCAGTGCTAAATCCTGAAGAGATAGACCACTACTACCAGATCAGCATGCGCTCTTTGGGACTGAGCGAGCCCTCTTTGATCCATGCCTGGAAACAGGTGATGCTCTTTCGCAGGTTGTTTGAAGATGGCAGCGGGAGCGTTTTTGTAGACCCTCTCGCCTATCAGCAATTTGAACACTTTGCCAAAGAGAATGTGCGTGTCACTTTGTATCAGCTGCCCCATGCTCTGCAACTGACCGATTTTCGCACGATGATGAAATTGCAGCTCTATCTTGAATTGCTGTCGGCAGAAGATTCCCCTGTTAAGGGAGAGCTCCGTTTGCCCAAGCAGATGGCCTCTTTGGATAAAATTGAAAAGCGTGCGCCTGAGCTTGTTGAGAGGAAAATTGAGCTGCAGTGGAGCACGGTGAGTAAAGAGACTTTAAGTCGAGAGATCAGCATTAGAGAGACTTGGGAGTGGGAAGGGAAAGAGGGCAACTGGGCTCTGTTGCAACGGCAGTTTCCAGAGTTAGGGGTTCAGGGGACCAAAGAGATGCGCCTTGCTGCGCTCAATGCACTGGACGAAACTCTGCGCATGAAGGTGGATGAATTTGCGCGCACCAAAATGGTGGAAGGGCAGCTGGAAAAAATCCAGGTTGCGCTCGAACATGCCCCTTCCAAGACGCAGGTGGTGGGACTCAAAGCAAGGGGGGGTGTGCTGCCGCTGCCAGCTCTAGGCCAGAGTGAGGAGTTGACCGGTTTGCTAAAAAGTGCAGCGCTGCAAGGGGAGAGTCCCAATGCAGCATCGGAGCGCTTGAAGTGCTACACAGCAGATGGGGAGCATTTTTTCTCGATTGCAGTGCTGCATCGCGACGAGGAGAGAAGAGTGCTGCTGTTTGATGAGGCGAGTCGAGAGGGGAGCTTGGACAAAATACTGGATAAGCGCCTTGAATCTGCTTACCCCGATGCCCGCAGAAGAGAGAGCTCCTCGTTCCAGCAGAGCAGCGGCCAGTGGAAGCCGTTTAAAGAGGTCAAAGATCAGGTGGGCAAGTATGTGTTTGCTGATCTGCTTGGGTCTATCGAGGAAAATTACCGCAACCAGTTTGGATTTCTTCCAGGAAAGGAGGGGCAGCTGCCTCTTGGTTTTTACAGCAATGCGCGGATGCTCTTTTTTATGCAGGAGGCGCAAAAACACTTGAAGGCAAATCCTTTTGACTCTGCCTGGGTGAAATCGGAAGAGTCTGAGCAACAAGGGCTTGCCTCTCAATGGCTTTTGGAGATGTCTGAGCAGACGCTGCAGCGCTGCACGCAGACCCCCTATTCTAAAGAGGAGATGTTTACTCTAGAGGCCCAGCAGTGGTCTCCTGTCAAAGTGGGCGACCGGGGACATTTGGCGTTCTACTTTGTGCAGGAGCGGGAAACCTCTTCACAGCCCCCTCTTGAGAGCGTCAAGCAGGGCCATGAGATCCTCTCTTTAGATGCAAAAAGAGATATGATGTTGCAGCTGCTCACAAAAATGCAGCAGAAAAGAGCCGTGTTTTTTGAGGAGCAGCGATGAACCGCACGCTTTTGGAAGAGCTCCCTGCATTGAATCCTTCTGAGTTTTTCTCTTTAGGGGGCAAGCTCCACTACTCCAAAACCTCCTCTTCCTCTAAAAAGTTTATGTTGCCAGAGATGTCGGGCTGGCTTGCTGAGGAGGGGTTTGCAACAGTTGCCCTCTCTTGGAATGAAACGGGCATTTCTGTGCACGTGCACGTGAAAAAGCCGTTTGAAAGCGCCTCCTATCCGAAGTATTCAGAGGGGGATGCGGTGGAGCTGTTCTTTGATACGCGCGATTTGAAGACAGCGGGGTTTGCAACGCGCTTTTGCCACCAATTTTTCTTCCTTCCCCAAGCAGTGCAAGGGGTTGTTGCAGGGGAGGTGTCACACTTTCGCAGTGAAGATAGCCACCCTCTGTGCGATCCCTTGGATCTGCAGGTGACCTCTGAGATGGGCAAGAAGGACTACACCATGCAGATCTTTATCCCTGCTCACTGTCTGCATGGTTTTGACCCCTCCCTGTTTGAGAAGATCGGTTTTACCTACCGCATCCACCGCTATAAGGGGCAGCCGCAGCACTTTGCGCTTAGTTCCCAACATTTTTCTCTTGAACAACATCCCCGACTTTGGGCAAGTTTTAAGTTTATAAAATAGGAGCTTGACCATAATGAAATTCACAGAATCGCACGAATGGATCCAAGTGGAAAATGCGCAGGGCACCGTGGGCATTACGGACCATGCCCAAAAACAGCTCGGCAAGGTGGTCTATGTGGAGCTTCCCTGTGTCGGCAAAAAGGTGAAGGCGGGAGAGGCAATTGCTGTACTCGAATCAACTAAAGCTGCTGCAGACATCTACTCTCCTGTATCGGGAGAGATTGTGAGCATCAATCAGAAGTTGGGAGATTTCATCCACCTCATCAACACCTCTGCGGAAGCAGAGGGGTGGTTGTTTAAAATTAAATTGGCAGATCCAGATGAGATGAACACTCTTCTAGCAAAAGAAGAGTACGCCTCGTTGCTACAATAACTGCATATGTCAAAAATGTTCAAAAGAGGTGGGTTTGTTCTTCTTTTACTTGCGGGCAGCGCTGCTCTTTTGCACAAACCCCTTTTACTCTTAGGGTGCAAGGCGCTTTTGCACCGCTCTTTTCCTTCTGTCTCTTATGAGAAAATGCAGTGGGAAGGGGGAGCAATTGTCATTTCTGACCTCTCTTGTAGAGATTCAAACTCTGCGCTAAGGATCGATAAAGTCGAGCTGAAGATGGCAGGGGAGTGGCTCCGTTTATGCTTTTCTCCCCAGATCACACTCATCCATCCTCAGATTCTCCTCTTGGCATCGGAAAAGAGTGCCTCCTCCGGGCTCTCTGCTCTCTTCTATCGCAGAGGGTTTTTTGAGCCGCATTGGACAGTGGAGCAGGGGGTCTTACAACTTGCATCCACCCCTTTCTATTTTTCAGTTCAACCGCAAGATTTTCCCGAGTCGATCGGCCACCTGCTTCTTTCGTGCAACCCCAACTTAAGCGTTGCGCCGATGCTTTCGGCTGAACTCTCTGTGATACAGAACACTTTGCAGGTGGGGTTCAAGTTGCAGGAGAGCGATTTGGGAAGGTTAAAACCGCTGACTGCACTCCTTGATAGGGGCTGGGATGAGATCTTGGGAGAAGTGGAGCTGGAGGGGGTGATCGCGTTTGACCCCTCTTTTGAAGTGCAGCAGCTGCATGTTCAGGGTACGGGCAGACATCTCGTTGTTTTAGCGCCAGGTCTTGCGCTGCAGTGCGATCAGGTGGAGGCCTTTTTATCTTATCCCATTGAGGGGCGCGAAGGATTTGTTTGGGATAAATTAAAAACTGCCATCTCAGTAGAAAATGCAAATGCCACCCTTTCCCACAAAGAGATCGGAATCAGGGGGCTGAGCGGTCAATTGACCTCTTCTCCAGAGACGGGGCCCGATCTGCTGTTAAGTGGGTGGGGCTTTCAGGGAGAAGATCAGCTTGCCTTTACCCTCTCTGGCAAAGGGGGTGTGCAGGAGGATGCCACAGTCTGGTCAGAAATGGCTCTGGTATCGACCTCTCCTAGAGGAGGTGAGGCGCGCTCTCTACTTTCTTTATGCAGCCAGGAAGAGGGGGATGTGGCTCTGCACATGAAAGTGGAGAATGCAGATTTTGAGCATATCGATTTTCTGCGCGCTTGTGCGGGCTTGCCTGGCAAGTGTGTGGAAGGGGTGGGATCTATTGCGGCTACGCTTTTCTTTCATCACAAAGAGCTCCAGAGGGCCTCTGTGGAGCAGTGTCTTTGTGAAGAGGTGCGCTGGTATTTTCCAGAGCATCAGATCACAGCTTATGCAGGGCAGATTGCAGGGGATTGCTCTTTTCAACAGAGTTTCACGTTGGAAAATGTGCATCTTAAGCTAGAGGGGGGCGATTACCTCAATCCCGCTGTGCATTTGCAGGATCTATCCAGCACATTTTCCTATGAAGAGGGGGTGCTTCAGCCGTCTGAGTTCAAGGGGCAGTGGGGAGAGTTGAGCGCTAGAGTCTCTCTGCTCGGCCCGAAAGCAGATCATTTTGCAGATGTGCACGTGAGTGGAAACACAAGGGAGCTCTTTGCGCTGCTGCACCTGGATCAACAACCCGCATTGCCCCTACATTTTCAAGGGGTGGTGAAGAGGGAGGGGGAGCTGCTACACTTGGACGCAGATGCTCTGCTTGCTGGAGAAGAGATTCAAGGGTCTGCATCTTTTAAGGTGGTGGCAGAGCCCCACTACGCAGTGCACTTTCAGAAGGGGCAGCTGCAGGCAGATCAACTCACAGAAAAGAGCTACACCCCCTTTTTGCCACTGCTCTCTTCTGATCTCTCTATGCAGGGGGCGATCACATGCCAGGCGCTGATTGCTCCAGAGCGCATGCATGTGAGGATTGGCGGTGAAAAGGTGCATTTGTCCCACGCTTCTGTAGCACTCACCTTGCCTCAGCTCACAGAAAGACCGGCGCAGTTTTTCTACGACTTTCAAAAGCAGCAAGGAAGCGGGGAGCTTCCTCTAGTTGGCGCGACGCTCTCTGATCTGCGCCAGAATCTAGAGGTGGGCAATATTGGGGGCAGTGTAAAGATAGAGACCTACCCAGATAAGACATATAGCGCAAAGGGCACCTTCCACGGCATCTTTCTTCCTGTCAATGAGGTTACTTTCATTACTCAAGGGCGCTGCGATCTACTCTTTGATTCTAAAACTTGCTACTTGAGCATCGAAAAAGGGGAGGGGATTTGGGAGTTGCGGGATGGGACCCCGCTCACCTTGCAGCTGAAAAAATTCTCCGCACACCTATCTGATGCACCTTGCGTGAATTTTGCTTTAAGGGTGGTGGATGGAAAGAGGGAGTTTGCGCATGTGGAAGCAGAGGCCAGGCGCAGCACCCTTGCCTCTGGGTGGGAGGTTGCTTTCACTCCTCAGTCCACGCATTTGGGGGGAGTGCCCCTCAACATTTCCCGCTGCACGCTGAGCGATCAGATGCAGCTTTCCTCTTTTGCTATGAAGCCCTCTTTCAAGTGTCAGGATGTATATCCTTTGGCCAGCTTGTTGCAGAATGCAGGTTTCCTCTCTGTCAATCCTCTCAATAAAGAGTGGCCATTATTGGAAGGAGTGGTGCAGACACAGCTGTTTTCTGAGGATGCGCGGAAGGGATTTTTCGTGTATGCCGACAGCAGCGATCTCAAATTTAAGGCAAAACCTTTGGGCACTGTTCAACTGCGCGCGCAGAAAATAGAGGAGAAGTGGGTGGTTGAAAAACTCCTCCTTGGAACTCTTAGCCTCAAAGGGGCTGTTTTAATGGACAAAGAGACTCTCACATGTCCCCAATTTGAAGGGGTGTGGGAGGGTGTTGCCATGAAGGGGAGTGGATTTCTTAAAACAGAGGAAAAGCGCTTTGCGTGCACTTTTGAATCGGTGAGGGGGGATCTATCCAAGTTGCCCTTTCTTCCCAAAATAGCCTCCCCCCGCACTCCCAAGGGGACATTTGCTGCAGCTCTAGCTCTTGCTGGAAACTTCTCCGATCCACACGCCTCTTTGCAGGTGAAGGGGGAGACCCACCTTTCTATCGCTCTGCAATCCCCTCTTCCTCTACTTGTAAATAGCACAAAGTCGATCCCCTTTTCTTACACAAGTGAGCAGGGGGCTTCCTGTGACAAAATAGACTTCCAGGTCAAGCACGCAGCGACAGGCGCCTATCTTGCCACCTTTGGAGCAAGTGCTCTCAAGGTGCTGCCGCAAGAGGCACGGTTTTCTGCGGGGCAAATCGAATTTTCCGTCACTTCTGAATTGGTCCGGCGCGCCTTTGAGGCGAAAATTCTCCCCTCGACCCTTAGTAAGTTGACATGGGAGGGCAATTTGAGTGGCAGCGGGGCGCTAGAGCACTCTGAAAATGCAACCCTACTGCAGGCGGTGCTAAAACCTGGCCTTTATGGGTATGATGGCAAGATGTTGCCGTTTGAACAGCTGCATGCGCGCTATGAGAAAAACATTTTTTCCTTGCGCGCCAAGACCCTCATCGAAGAGCAACCCCTCTGGGCAGCGCTTCAGGTCGATCTCTCCAAAGAGCCCTACGGAGCGCTTAAACTCTTCGATCATCCCAAGGCAGAGGGGCTCACACTCTTGTTTCGATCCCAGGCAGATACCCTTGTTCTCGACAGCGCGCAAGGCAGCTGCTATGGCTTGGGGTGCAACCTGACAAAGAGTGCCAAGCGCAAAATCCCCCAGGCCTCTTTGCTCTCGGGAGAGGTTACAGTGGATGGCAATGCCTTTAAAGCGCTCTTGCCAAAAGAGGTGCGCGAAGGGCTCCAAACCCTCAAGTTGGGTCAAGGGTATAAGTGGCAAGGGGACCTGACCCTCTTTGCAGACAGAAGAGGGTATCTTGCCAGCGGCACCCTTTCTGGAAGAGAGTTTGAGGCATTGGGCTACCGCTTTCAAAGCTTGGAATCTACCCTGGAGGCAAGTTCTGAGCAGATTTTACTCAGCCACCTCACAATTGAGGATCCATCGGGGACCATTGGCATTAAGAAAATTGCGCTGCACAAAACAGAGGGGTGGGATCTGTCCATCCCCGAAGTGCGCGTGGTGCGTTTATGTCCCAGTCTCATGCGCAAAATCGACGCAGAGATAGCCCCTGTGAAACCCTTCCTCATTAAGAACTTTGTTCTCAGTGATATCCGCTGTAAATTGGGCGACAAGTCGACCCTTGAGGGATCGGGGCATCTTGTCTTTGTCAATCAGTTTAAGAAAGAGTCCTCGCTCTTTGATGCCCCTTTAGAGATGATCAAAAAGATGGGGCTTGATCCTGGGCTGCTCACTCCTGTGCAAGGGGAGCTTCAGATGCAGCTGCGGGGCGATAAGTTCTACTTAGTATCACTTGACAATGCGTTCAGCGAAGGGGACCGCTCTGAGTTCTATCTTGTGCCCACTCGAGATCTCTCCTACATCGACCTAGATGGCAAAATACATATCGATCTCAAGATGCGCCAAGATGTGGTCCTAAAAATTACAGAGCCCTTCACACTCACCATCCGGGGAACGTTGGACAAACCGCGCTATGGTTTGCAGTATTAAAGCTATTTTATACCCTCCGCTCTGCTTGGAATGCAGCCAGCTGCTCCCCAAGCAGGGCACCCTCTTTTGCACCCTTTGCTTAGAGCAGCTGACGCTTGTAGAGACGGTAGAGAGGTGTCGCAGATGTTTCGGAGAGCTGCATAAAGGGCGCTGTGAGCGCTGCATCCACCGCCCCGTTGTGATTGCGCGGCAAATCGCTGCCTGTGAGGCCACCATGGGCCCACCCCTCACCCTCCTCAAAGCGATCTGTAGGGGAAGAAAGGAATGCCTCTCAGCTGCAGCTTCCCTGATGGCCTACCAGTGGCTCAAAGAAAAGATGCCCCTGCCTGACTGGCTCATCCCACTTCCTCTTTCTTTCTGGCAAAAACAGCAGCAAGGACTCGATTACAATCTGCACCTAGCCAGCGCGCTTGGGAAAATTTTCAGCGTGCCTGTCGCCCCCCTTCTCACAAAAAAGTTTGATCGGGAGCGCTTCTTCACACAAGGGGAGTTTGGCACACTGCCCATGGCCCATGCAAAAAAAAGTGGGATCGTGTGCGATAGGCGCATTGTGCTTGTGGCGCCCCAGCTAGAGGACTTGCGCCTGCGCGCTGCCGCCAGCGCGCTACAACCTTTTTTCCCCATGCAGATCGATGCCCTCTGTTTTGCTGCTGCGGGGTAGTAGACCTGAATCTAAGCGCCTTTTGGTTTGCAGGTCAGCTGACCCCCAGAGCCGCGCTGGTGTAAGGAGAAGTGATCGATGACGCGAAGGCCTTCATCTTCAGGTGTACTGCCAACTGCCAAACGACCCCAGCCGCTTACACCGCCCTCTTGAATAAGGGAAAAGGTGGGGTTATCTTGGCCATATAAACGGGGGGTTTCCAGGATAAATTGTGTGATCGTTATATACCCACTTAAGTCCAAGAGTTTAGGAGTTTCGCAGTGCAAGGCAGCAACCATTTCCTCGCACGCAGATAGGGGGATTCCGCGCGTCTTTGCAATGAGACCATTTGTGAGAGCACTTAAAGTGACAGGACCAGATGACACATCTCTTAGGGCCTCTAATATCATGTTCGCGTCAATATAAGCAAATCCAGGACACTGCTCACCGGGTATACCCAGTGCAGCAAAAATATCGATGAGTATGCCAAGATCAAGATCTGCTGGTTTTAGGAACATGCCAAATCCTGCGTTTCCCTCTACTTCCACAGGTCTCATGACTTGATAGCACTGTCTGATGTGATCCTTTAACCATACCCCGTCGCAAAGAAGTTTGTACCCATTGGCCTTGCGCTGCGGCATCCCTGCTTGAGTTTCCAGTGAGAAGGCTTTTCTCCTCAGTTCAAATTCGTCCCCTCCTGCGGCATCCCTGAGAGCAAATATTGCCTCCCAAATGCTAGCGCTTTGCTCTAGATAAGCGTCTGGTTGAGCGCCCTCATGACGACCGCTCAGGACTGCCAAGTCCGTTGCTTGGGCATTGAGGGTCTCTATCTCTGCTATCTGCTCCCTGAGAGTTGCTGCTTGGGCTCTGAGTGCTTTTGCCTGGGCTGGGAATTCAGGTGCATCTGCTTGAAGTTGGAACGAGTGACTTTTTCGTGCAAAGAGCGCACCAATGGTTTCCCCCTCAAATTTCTCTATCGATTCAGGATGAGCGCTCATCATGCGTTTCATGCTATTCCAAAACAACTGCCCTACAACTCGGTGGCGTGGAAACTCTGCTTCAATAGATTCAGAAATGGGGGCTTTCCATGCGACTACAGAAGCTGTTTTCCAGAGACGGCAAACGCACATGGCTTTTGCCAGACTGTGGGTGTCTAGTTGTGCTAAGATATATTCGATCAGCTCCCCTGGTAAAGCATGGATCGTTCCTCTGAGCGCCTCTTGGGCCTGACCTGCTGGAGGTAGATGCGCAGCGGCATCACCTTGGAGTGCTGAACGGTGGTTAACTGTGGTCATAAATAAATCCTCCTACGGTTTTTATTGCACTTCTTTCTTAGACACCTGCCATCGCATCGATGAACCAGAGAGCATTCCATATGAAATCACCCGCGGTCAGGCTCATATTTCCCTGAGCGATTGCATCACTTATCCTGTCACGGACAACACACTTCTGCTCTGGCAAGAGGCGCTCGAACTTTGCTTGAACAGCTCTTGTCAGTGCTCGGAAGAACATTGGCATATCGTCGCATACGTGATGCTCTCCCCATTGATGATCCCCATCAGTTGAAAATCTCCGCTTCTCTTTCTCAGCAGCGGCTACAGCTTCCCAGTAAACAAGCTCATAGATCAGGTTGCGATCTTCCAATTGCTTTAGATGCTCTACAATTTCTGGCCTTGTCCACCTACCTTCAGAGACTGCTTTATAAAAAGCGGCGAGTTCCGATTTGCAAACGTATGCAGAAAATGCATTAAATCTTGCAAGGCAGTTCCCATCATGGGGGACAAGCATGCACAACAATGGGTTGTGGTTAAAGTGCAGGGTTTTTAGAGCCTGGCAGCCTGCAAAGGTCTGAGGAGCGATCTGGGTGATCCGATTGTCGTTAATGTACAGGGTTTTTAGAGCCTGGCAGCCTGCAAAAGCCTGAGGACCGATCTGGGTGATCCGATTGTCGTTAATGTACAGGGTGTTTAGAGCCTGGCAGCCTGCAAAGGCCTGAGGAGCGATCTGGGTGAGCTGGTTGTTGTTAAGGATCAGCACTTGCAAAGCCCGGCAGCCTGCAAAAGTCTGAGGATCAATCTGGACGATCTGGTTGTTGCTAAGGTCCAGCACTTCCAAAGCCAGGTAGCCTGCAAAAGTCTGAGGATCAATCTGGGTGATCCGATTGTTGTTAAGGCGCAGCGTTTGAAGAGTGGGGCAGCCTGCGAAGGCCTGAGGATCGATCTTAGCCATCTGATTATACTCAAGGGACAGTAAGGTCAGAGCCTGGCAGCCTGCAAAGGCCTGAGGAGCGATCTGGGTGATCCGATTGTTGTGAAGGGACAGGAATCGTAGAGCCCGGCAACCTGCAAAGGTTTCAGGGTAGATCTGGGTGATCTGGTTCTTTTCAAGCTGCAGAGTCCGCAGATTGCGAAGAGTATTGATTTCGGGAGGGATAACTTTCAGTCTACGCTCTACAAGACCAACCGAGTCAATTGTATCTAAAAAACGCGCGTTGTTGGGATCTGCCATCCACCCTCTGATCGCTGGTGCTGCAGTCATCGTTGGAACACCGGTCATCTTAGGGGCAAGGAAACTCCACAAAATCAGGAGGGCTTCATCTAGATCTTTCTGGCGCTTTGCCTGGTTGATGACACTTGCTATGCCTGGCTCCTGCGTTGTTCGCTGAGACAGGACACAGACGCGTCCCCATTGTATTGCATTCACTGCAGCTTGTTTTGGAGTCTTTGCTGTAGCTACGTATTCCGCAATTGTCTTAAGAAGCTCATATGGTAGAGAAAAAAGGGGTGGGATAACCCTATCTATAGATTGCGTTAGATTGTTAGTTGCAAAGGTGTGTGGCTTGATGGGATTGGCCATGGTGTCCTCATTTAGTATTTTTACTATGATTATAGTAACATCAATAATACAAAAATAAATACATCCAGTCAATGTTTAAAACTTAAATGTAATTACATGTTACATTAATATTTTTAAACAAAAAAAATGTTTATTTAATTTATCTCGTCGTAGAG
>Ga0334722_10006260_pt1 | contig 11833 bp, 8 predicted proteins | sample C3_bottom_MG_FD_207210 | JGI IMG/M metagenome (GOLD analysis project Ga0334722, IMG submission 207210) | Sediment microbial communities from Yellowstone Lake, YNP, Wyoming, USA - C3_bottom | ecosystem: Environmental > Aquatic > Freshwater > Lake > Sediment | place: USA: Wyoming | collected...
GCGGATATTCGCACAGGAACGGATTGCTGCCGTCGGGCAGCTCGCAGCGGGTATTGCCCATGATTTCAACAATATTCTTACCGGGATCATCGGACTTTCGGAGATCATGCTCTCGGAAGACAGGCTTGTCGCAGAGAACAGACAGATGGTTGAGGCGATATTCAATAACGGCTTGCGGGCAGCACACCTGATACGTCAGATCCTGGATTTCAGCCGAAAATCCATCAGCGAGATGCAGCCAGTTGAACTGCGGGGGTTCCTCGGGGATTTTACAAAATTCATAAAAAGAACGATACCCGAGAATATCAGGATCGCGGTGGCTTGCGACCCCGGTGAATATTTTGTGTCCGCTGATCCGACCAAGATCCAGCAGGTGCTTGCCAATCTGGCGGTGAATGCGCGCGATGCAATGCCGGAGGGCGGCGAGCTGAGGTTTGCGCTGTCATTGATTGCGGTGCGGCATGCCGAAAAACCTCCTCTGCCTGATATGCAGGAGGGAGCCTGGGTCCTCCTGAGTGTCTCAGACACGGGAACCGGTATGACCCCCGCGGTCTATTCTCATATGTTCGAGCCCTTTTTCACCACAAAAGAGCCTGGTAAAGGCACCGGGCTGGGTCTTTCTCAGGCATACGGGATCATAAAACAGCACGATGGTTTTCTTGATGTGAAGACTGAAATTGGAGAGGGGAGTACTTTTTTTATCTACCTTCCGGCCTCAAAATCCGGACAAGTCTCAGCAGAACCTGCTGGTGAAGCCGTCCTGCCAAGGGGCCAATCCGAGACGATCCTGGTCGTCGAGGACAACGAAACCGTCCGAAACCTTGTGGTGAGGAGCCTCGGCAGGCTGAATTTCAATATAGTAACCGCAACGAACGGCAGGGATGCTCTTACCCAGTTCGAGAGACTTCACGATACGATAAAAGTCGTCATCACCGATCTGGTCATGCCGATGATGGGGGGTATTGAACTGAGCAGAATAATCAGGGAGAAGGCCCCCGGCATCAAAATTATTGCGCTGACAGGATATCCTCTCGGTACGGAGGAAGCTGATCTTGCGGGCGCCGGGATAGTGGAATGCATCCAGAAGCCCTTTCAGATACAGACGCTTGTCAATGCCGTCATCAAAGCGCTCGAGCTGTGAGGCAGTGGCACCCGGCGCCGTTAGCGCCCTGCGGCACGCGGTAACCGGTTACCTGAACCCTCTGCTTTTCACCGTGTCCTGGTAGAACTGCTGGTTGTCGGCATGCTTGAGGCCTTCCTCTGCGGTTATTTTGCCATCCAGGCAAAGCCGGGCCAGGCTTACGTCAATGGATGAATATTCATCTCCTGGCAGCTGCATCTGGGAGCGTATCTGGTGGGTCTTGCCGTCCCGGATAAAGGTTTTTATCTTGAAGCTGTTTACCATTCTTTCATAGGCGAGGACAGGGGCTGTGTGGTCTTTGTTCATAACAAGCCGCTGCGACAGTACCAGGAGAAGCGATTCAGCCAGTTGACTTCTGATCTGGAGCTGCTGTTCCGCAGGAAACATGTCGATCACCCGTTCTATCGTGGATGTGGCATTGCGGGCGTGGAGTGTGCTCAGGACCAGGTGGCCGCTTTCTGCGGCCTGGAGCGCTATCTTGAAGCTTATCGGGTCGCGCATTTCGCCGATAACGATTACATCGGGGTCCTGTCTGAAGATATGCCTGAGGCCCTCATGGAAAGAGGCCGTGTCAATGCCGATCTCCCGCTGGTTAACGTTAGAGTTCTTGTGTTTGTGGAGATATTCGATCGGGTCTTCCAGGGTCACAATATTACATTTCCGTTTGGTGTTGATCACGTCCACCAGGGAAGCCAGGGTCGTTGACTTGCCATGGCCGGCCGGACCGGTTATCAGGATAAGGCCCTGGTGTCTCAAGGCAAACCTCTCAAGGTCATCGGGAAGGCCGAGTTCGCTTAATCCGGGGATATGATCCGGTATGCCCCTCAGGGTAATGGAGACTGAACTCCTTTGTTTGTATATGTTTACCCTGAATCTGCCGTAATCGATATCGGTAAAGGCAAAATCGAGGTCATTTGCCATCTGAAAGCTTTTTTGCTGAGCTTCAGTCAGGAGGCCCTTTGCGTAGTTGGCCATGTCGTCAGGGGTCAGAGGCGGCATATTCATCCTCCTGAGTTCGGTGCTCATCTTCAGGCTCGGGGGAACACCGGCTGTCAGCTGGATATCGCTCGCCTTTGTTTCGGTGAGGCGTTTGAGCAGGGTTTTTATGTCAGCGGCGTTATCCCCTGGTGTTGCAGGCTGAGACTGCTCGAGGGCATGGCCTTTCAGGCCTTCGGTTATCCCCTTTTCCAGGCTCTTCAGCGCAATGTCCATCTGGGAGGAAGACACGATGACCGGCTGTATGCTCTTGCCAAGGATAAATTCTATGTTCTGTATGGCGATATGGTCGTTTGGATTCACCATGGCGATGGTGTATTTGTTTCCGATCTCTATAGGCAGCACCTTGTATTCTTTTATCTTGTCAAGCGGCAGGGCCCTGAGCACCTCCGGGGTCAGGTCAATCTTGAAGAGGTTTACTGACGGGACGCCGAACTGACTGCTGAGGAACTCAAGGAGAAGATCGGTGGTGACATAGCCCATCTCGATGAGGATTGTGCCGATCTGTCCGCCTACCTGAGACTGCCGGCGCAGTGCATTCTTCAGCATGTTTGAGGTGATGATCCCGTGTTCTACAAGGATCTCACCGAGCATCGGCTTCCTGTCTTTCCTGGTTTCTTGCGCCATCGCGGATGAACCTCCGTTTGAAATTTCTGTCATTCCGGCTTGCCTGCCTGCCGGTAGGCAGGTCCGGAATCTTTCCGGAAGGATTCCCGGCGAGTGTCTCTAGCGGGAATGACAGATAACTACGTATTCAAATAAAATGAATGCACAGCGGTCGCGGCCGCATGGGCTTCATGGAAATGATATCACAAGAGGCATTTCCGGTAAAGACTTAAAAAAATTCCTCTATGAATGCGCGGCTGTTTTTGTGTACAATTCTCTCATAGCGTATGCATGTGAAAGATAGTTTAAAAGTGGATGCCCGAATATAAAGTAACCATCGACCAGCTCCGCGAGGGCGTATTTATCCGGCTCGACCTGAAGTGGTTTGAGCACCCTTTTCTGTTCGGCAGTTTTAAGATCACGACCCCCGAACAGCTGAAGGTCCTGCGGGAGCTCCATCTGCCATCGGTTATCTGTGTCCCTGAAAAAAGCGATGTCCTCCCCTTATCATTACAGCAGGTCCAGCCGCAGGAGCCGCACGGGGCGCTGTCCCCGGAACCGGAGAGTGCCGATGCAATAAAAATGTGGGAGATCAAGAAAGAGCGCATCGAGCGGCTCAAGGCAAGAAGGATCAGGGACGAGCAGTGCGAGCAACGGTTTCAGCAGAGTCTGGATGCCGTGAAAAATGTCATGCGGGACATTGAATCAGGGTCCAAAGAGGCCTTTGAAGAGTCCGACCGGCTGATGCAGAGCATTGTGGCATCCCTTATGCCGGATAAGGAGTCCGCAGTACAGCTGATGAATACCAAGTTTGGAAAAGAAAATGTATTTTTTCATTCTCTCAATGTCTCTGTTCTTTCGATGATGCTCGGCAGGGAATACGGGCTCGATCCTGAGCAGCTGCGGGTACTCGGTCTCGGTGCCCTTTTCCACGATATCGGCAAGAGCCGCATCCCCAAAAGCATTCTCCACAAGGCTGCTCCTCTTACCAGGGCAGAACAGAAATTTTATCAGCTCCACCCCAGGTATGGGGTGGATATTCTCTCCAAACTGGGGATAGTGCCACCGGGTGCTATGAGCATTGTCTTCGAGCACCATGAAAGAAGTGATGGACGGGGTTTCCCCTCCGGACTGGACAGCCGGTCTATCTCGTTCTTTGCCCGCATCGTTGCGATTGTCAATGTCTATGACAACCACTGCAACCGGTTTAAACACGAGGATTCCCTGACGCCGCACGAGGCCCTTGCCTATATGTTCAGTGTTCAGAAGGATATGTTTGACCGGGACATTCTTGCGCTCTTTATCCAGTGTCTTGGGGTCTATCCTCCCGGGACGATTGTGCGGCTTTCGAACGGCGTTACGGGCATGGTGATATCGGTCAATCCCCGTAACCCCCTTCATCCGAGTCTGCTGCTTTATAACGCGGAAATACCCAAGAAAGAGGCTATTATCTTTGATATGACGGACGATCCAAAGGTGCGGATTGAGGAAAGCATCAAGCCCGCGCAGCTTGCATCTGAAGTCTATGAGTACCTGAGCCCGCGCACCCGCGTTACGTACTATGTTGCCGAAGCAGGCGCAGCAAAGGGAGATGCAAAAAGGATCGGGGGATGAGCGGCTGCTATCAATTGCGGATAAGATAAATCAGGAGGGCACTGGCTATCAGGTTGTGATAGCCAGTGCCCTCCTGAAATTCAGCCGGATTGAAAAGACTCTTTAGGGACTGCTTCTGCGCATACTCTTGCTTCTGCGTTTGGCGGCCTGACGCTGCTTCGTCTTCATCTTGACCGAAGGTTTCTCATAATAGCGCCTTTTCTTGAGGTCGCCCATGAGCCCGTCCCGCTGGATCTTTTTCTTAAGGGCTTTTAAAGCCTTTTCTATTTCGTTTCCTTCAACTCTTATCTCCACCTGCCGGTTCCTTTTCCACCCTTGTTGCCAAAGGATTTACCGCCGGCGCCACCGCCGCCGCCAGGCCGACGCATTCCGCCAGCACCGCCGCCGCCAGGCCGTGGCCTGCTTGTCTGAGGCCGTGCCTCGCTGACGTTGATGGCTCTGTCCATAAACATTGTGCCGTTGAGGGCCGCAATAGCCTTATCGGCATCTTCATCTGCTGTCATTTCTACGAATCCGAACCCCTTTGACCGGCCGGTAGCATTATCCTTGATAAGCCTGATAGACTGGACCTCACCAATCTTCTCGAATGCCTCGCGCAGGTCTTCTTCAGTAACTGAGTAGGAAAGGTTCCCTACATAAATATTCTTTGCCATGCTTGCTTTCTCCTTTTGTTCTGCTGCTCATTAGTTTGTATCCGGTATATCCGCAGAATCTGATGCTGTTCCAAAAGCATCCCCGGAGAGATACAGGAGGCAGAATCCCCAATGGATCTGCCGGTCACGACTATTGCCGTATGCTGCTTTGTGCTGGTCTGTGTGTCAGAGGGACATTCCCCCTTTCATTGCATGGTATTTGGAAGTTGAAGGAGGTCATGTCACAAGACACACAACAGCAGAACATAGTGCGGCTGAGATACAAATACATACTCCAGTAACTTCATCATAATTATGGCATACAAGGCCCTGGTGAGTCAAATATCAGTGCAGGGATATGTTACAATGTATACCCTATGAAAAATTCTCACGGCATTGTCTATCTTGTCGGAGCAGGTCCGGGGGACATCGGCCTGTTGACGGTCAAGGGACTCCGGTGTTTGCAGAAGGCCGAGGCCGTGATCTATGATTTTCACCTGAATGCACAGATCCTGAACTATATACGGCACGACGCCGAGTTTATTTATGCCGGCAAAAGGGGTGGTCATCATACGATGACACAGGATGAAATCAATGCTTCTATTGTCGCCAAGGCCAGGGAAGGTAAAATCGTCTGCCGTTTGAAGGGCGGCGACCCCTTTGTCTTTGGCCGGGGTGGGGAAGAGGCCCAGGTGCTGGTGCAGGCCGGCATTCCATTTGAAGTTGTTCCCGGTGTCAGTTCCTCTGTTGCCGCACCTGCCTACGCAGGGATTCCTCTGACGCATCGGCTCTACTCCTCATCCTTTGCCGTGATTCCGGGCTATGAAGATACGACAAAGGAAGAATCATCCATAGACTGGGCCAAGCTTGCGACCGGGGTTGGAACCCTTGTCTTTCTCATGGCGGTCAAGAACATCGATACCCTCACCGCAAAGCTGATCGAACATGGAAGACGGCCTGATACCCCTGTTGCCGTAATTCGCTGGGGGACGCGTTCAGACCAGCAGACCCTTGTCAGCACGTTAAAGGATATCGCGGCTGAGGTAAGGGAAAACGAGATCAAACCCCCTGCTGTGATGGTTATCGGGGATGTGGTGAACCTGAGGCAGGAGTTGAGCTGGTATGAGAAGAAGCCGATGTTCGGCCAGCGGATACTGGTGACCCGTGAACATCTCGACGGCTTTGATGTCCTTGAGGACCTGGGGGCCGAGGTCGTTCAGTTTTCAACGGTCGAAATCGTCCCGCCTGAGACCTGGGCCGATATTGATGCCAGTCTTGACAGGATACAGACCTACGACTGGATGATCTTTACCAGTGCCAATGGCGTCAAGTATTTTTTCAGCAGAATGATCGAAAGAGAGATTGATATTCGGGAGCTCAGGGGGATCAGGCTCTGTGCGATCGGTCCGAAGACCGCACGTGCGATACGGCAGTACGGGCTTAACGTTGACCTGATGCCTGAAGAGTTCCGCGCTGAAGGCCTGATTGAAGCATTTACCGGAATGAAGGGCCGGGGTGCAGAGGGGGAGGGAAAAAAAGTGCTGGATGGGATCAGCTTTCTTCTGCCGCGAGCTGAAAAGGCACGGGATATATTCCCGGAAAAGGTGCGTGAACTCGGCGGGACTATTGATCTGCCTGTGGCCTATCGTGCCATAAAACCGGAATACCACGGCAAGAGACTGAGGCGTTTTTTGCAGGAGGGAAGGGTTACGATTGTCACCTTTACGAGCGCCGCGACCTTCAATAACTTCCGTGAGATCATGGGGGAAGATGCCGACGAACTCCTGAACCGGGTTGCCATAGCGGTTATCGGCCCGGTAACCGCACGGGCAGTCGAAAAGGCCGGGTTGAAGATATCGATCATGCCGGAAGAGGCGACGGTGGAGGCGCTGGTCAACAGTATCAGGAACTGGGCCCTGAAATAAGTTTCATGCCGGTTGCTGAACATGATACCTATATAACCGATCCTGACCGGAAACGGTCATTTTTTTCAAAGATGTTCTTCAGTCCGAAATCCTCCTTCTATCTTCAGCTCTACCTTATCGTCCGGCGCAGCGGCAGGCAGGCCCTGAACGGCCGCTATGGGGACCGGGAATGGGCGGAAAGCAGCCGTGAGGTGATGGAGGCGCTCGAAAATGTCGGGGTGCGCTTTGAAGTGTCGGGCATGGACAATATGAGAAAAGTACCGGGTCCTGTTGTTTTTATCGGCAACCATATGAGTACCCTTGAGACCATGGTCCTGCCGGCCATCATCGAGCCGGTACAGCATACAACGTTTATCGTCAAGGCGAGTCTGATAACCATGCCGGTCTTCGGGCCGGTGATGCGGTCCCGCGACCCGGTCCTTGTCGGCAGGACGAATCCGCGCGAGGACCTGAAAAACGTGATGGAGAAGGGCATCGAGAAGCTGAAGGCCGGGTTTTCGATAATTGTCTTTCCCCAGAGTACCAGGACTTCCATGTTCAATCCTGAAGATTTCAACACACTTGGGGTAAAGCTTGCGGCCAGGGCAGGGGTTCCGTTTATCCCGATAGCCCTGAAGACGGATGCCTGGGGGAACGGAAGGTATATAAAGGAGTTCGGACCGATCGATCCAACGAAAACAGTCCATATCTGTTTCGGGGAGCCGGCGAAGATCGCCGGGCGCGGGACTGAGGAACACGAAAAGATCGTTGCCTTTATTCAGGATAACCTCGGACGGTGGGCCGGTGAGGATCGAAATAACCAGTGATACACGTTCAATAAATGTTAGATTAAAATATGCCGCAGAAGATCCTTGTTGTTGATGATGAGTCCCTGATACTGACTGCTGTCGAGCGCGCCCTGCTGAAAGTCGGCTACCGTGTTTTCAGTGCCATGAATATGGAAGCGCTGGGCACTGTTCTGGCCGAGGCACCCTTTGACCTTCTCATAACAGATATCCACCTGGTGGAAGAGACGGCTGACTACGTGATCCGGAGGGTCAGGGAGGGATCTCCCTCTGTCAGGATACTCCTGATGAGCGGTGGCAGCTGTAAGGACCAGATGCATCCATTTATTGAAAAACCCTTCAGCATCAGCGGGCTGCGGCAAATAGTGAGAAATATTCTCGATGAGCCTTAATGAACTAGACACCTCGCTTTTCTTTCTTATCAACAAGGGACTTCAAAATAGCATATTCGACAGTCTCATGCCTTTTATCACAAACAGGGGCCTGCTTCTCTGCCTGCCGTTTCTTGCCTGGGCGGCCTTTAAGGAGAAAAAAAATATCCTGCCGTATTTCCTGCTCGCTGTTGCGGCCATAGGTATTGCTGACGGGGGCGGGAATGTCCTGAAGCATCTCATTGAAAGGCCGAGGCCCTGCAATGTCCTTGAAGGTGTCAACCTGCTGGTTGGCTGCGGCAGATCGTTTTCCATGCCGTCAAACCATGCGTTGAATTCGTTCGCCTTTGCCTGCATATTCTGGCCCCTTAGAAGGAGTGTGCTGAATGCCGCGCTCCTGTGCGTTGCAACCATGGTCGCTTTTTCGAGGGTCTATATCGGGGTTCACTACCCCGGCGACGTACTGGCCGGCATGCTGCTCGGGGCTGCGGCAGCAGCTTTTGTGCTTTTCATCTACCGAAGGTCGTTGAGCATATACCGCGAGCGGTCATATCCCGGGGCCCTCTACTTGGTTCTGGTGATGTTCAGTCTCTTCAGGGTTTACCATATTATTACCGGTCCGTTTGAGTTGCTGCCGGACGAGGCGCATTATTGGGAATGGTCCCGGAGGCTTGACTGGGGCTACTATTCGAAGGGGCCTCTGATAGCGTATATTATTTATGCAGGCACCCACCTTTTCGGCAATACCGAATTCGGGGTGAGGTTTTTTGCGCTCGTTTTCTCTGCCCTGAGCAGTCTCCTGCTTTTCAGGCTCGGCAGGGATATGTATGATGAAAAGGTCGGATTTGTGGCCGCGGTCCTGGTCCAGATAGTTCCCCTTTACTCTGTCTTCGGTGTGTTCATGACGATCGATTCACCCTTTATCTTTTTCTGGATACTTTCACTTCTTCTTTTCTGGAAGGCAGTAAACGCGGAACAGGCCTCCGGGGCCGGGAAAGGCCCCCTGCGCTACTGGGTCCTTCTGGGCGTTTCGATAGGGCTCGGGATGCTGGCGAAACATTTGATAGCCCTGTTCTATTTCTCCGGGCTGCTTTTCATGCTGGCTGACAGCAGTACACGAAGACTCCTCCTGCGGAGAGGGCCATATATCTCCCTTGTCCTTGGGCTTCTGATCTTCAGCCCGGTGATTTTCTGGAACGCCTCCCATGCCTGGGTGACCTTCAGACATACGGCGGGCCAGGCCCATCTGCACGATGGATTCCGTATCTCATTGAAGGATTTTGCCGAATATGTCGGATCTCAGATCGGCCTGGTTACCCCGGTCCTCTTTTTTATGATCATCATAGCCCTTGTCAGGCTGCGAAAGGACGCGAGGGGTTCGTTCCTGTTCTGGTTTGCGGCCCCGACGCTCCTGTTTTTCGGTCTGAAGAGCATACAGGGGAAGGTGCAGGGAAACTGGGCGCTGGCAGCGTATGCCACCGGGTTCATCGCCTTTGCGGCGTATTACATGAAGAGCTGGGCTTCTGTGCCGAACAAGCAGCGGCACTTCATCCGTGCGGCCTTCATCGGTGCCGGTCTTGTGACGCTGCTTGCTTATTTCCCCCAGCATATCCCCATTCCCGCAGACAAACATCCCCTGAGAAAGATATCCGGCTGGAAGGAACTCGGCGGGAAGATGAGTGGCATATATAAAGAGATGGCGGCTGAAGGTCCCGTCTTTGTCTTCACGGACACGTATCAGGCCTCGGGTCTCCTTGCATTTTATATGGAGGGAAATCCGGTCACCTACTGCCTTCGCCTTAAAAGGCGTATGAACCAGTATGACCTCTGGCCGGGGTTTGAAAAGGCTATCGGCCAGAATGCCCTGTTCTCCGGCAGAAAAGACACAGAGACGGTCAATGCAGTTTCAGCATATCTCGCCAGGGCCTTTGATCATTGCGAGAAGCAGGAGGTAATGGTCACCGACGGTCTCAAGAGCAAGGTGCAATATAATGTCTTTAAGTGCTATCATTTTAATGGTTTTCAACCTGAAACTGAGGAGAGTTACTGATGAAGGTCTCTGTCGTTGTCCCGCTGTATAATGAGGAGGAAAATGTCCAGGAGCTCTATGCAAGACTGAAACAGGCACTGGACGCCTCTGTCCCTGATTACGAGATCGTCTTTGTTGATGATGGCAGCACTGACGGGACCATGGGACTTATAGAACAGGTTCAAAAGAATGACCCCAGGCTTATTGCCCTGAGCTTCAGGCGGAACTTTGGTCAGACTGCGGCATTTGCAGCAGGGTTTGATTATGCGCAGGGAGATGTCATTATCACGATGGATGGTGATCTCCAGAACGACCCTCAGGATATCCCGAAACTCCTTGCCCTTATCGGCGACTATGACATCGTCAGCGGGTGGCGGCGGAGGCGGCAGGACCCGTTTATCTCGCGCCGGCTTCCTTCGATGATGGCGAACTGGCTGATAAGCAGGGTGACCGGCGTTCCTCTTCATGATTATGGCTGTTCGTTGAAGGCCTACCGGAAAGACGTGATCAAGAATATCAGCCTCTATGGTGAGATGCACCGGTTCATCCCGGCGGTTGCCAAGTGGTATGGCGTTAAAATAACCGAGATAGAGACGACCCATCACCCGAGGCTTCGCGGGAAATCAAAATACGGAATTTCCCGGACAATCAGGGTGGTCCTCGACCTTATTACCGTAAAATTTCTCCTCAGTTTCTCGACCAAACCCCTTCAGTTTTTTGGTCCTGTCGGACTCCTCAGCAGTATGGCAGGGTTTCTTATTTCGGGCTATCTCACGGTCGAGAAGATCTTTTCCGGAAAGGATATCGGCGGCAGACCGCTGCTTCTGCTGGGGGTACTCATGATTATCGTCGGGATCCAGTTCATCGGCATGGGACTGCTTGGGGAGATGATGGTGAGGATCTACCATGAGTCACAGAAGAAACCGATCTATGTTCTTAAACAGGTGCTCGGCAGGGGGGAAGATCTTCTCAATCCCGGGACCGGGGGCAAGACCGGGGATAAACAGTGAAGGTCAACAAACTCGTCCTGTTCGCCCTGAAGCTTCTGGTCAGTGCCGGATCGCTGTATCTCGTTTTCTCTAAGACAGACCTCAATCAGGTTGTCCTGACGATCAGGAAGATAGGCCCGGCGGCGTTTCTGACAGCCAGCTTTCTGTATGTAGTCTCTCTTCTTGGTGCGACCTTTCGCTGGAAGCTCCTGCTGCCGGAGAGGTTTACGTTTAAGAGACTTTTTTCGCTCTACATGATCGGATCTTTTTTTAGCAGTTTTCTCCCCGGGGTGATAGGCGGAGACGCTGTCAAGGCGTATTATCTGAACAAGGATGCAAAGAAGCTGAGTCTGACCATAGCCTCCATCTTTATGGACCGGTATCTCGGGTATGTTGCCCTTATTCTGCTGGGAATGGCGGGCCTGCCGTTTGCCTTTGGGGTGATTGGAGACTCCCCTTACAAATGGGTAATGCCGGTATTCTTTGTGGCGTTTGTGATCGGCAGTTTTCTCTTCTTCGGACTGCAGTTGGGCAGGAGGTTTACCTTTGTCTCGGAATTTTACGAATATTTCATGACCTTCAGGGATAAAAAACTCGTTGTCCTCAAGGCTGTCCTCATCTCTGCAGTCATACAGGTCATGGGGTTCTCCGCAGTGGCGCTGCTCGCCTCTGCCATGGGAGAGCAGATACCGTTTTCCCTGATGTGCGTTTTTCTGCCGATTGTTATTACGCTGACGACACTGCC
>Ga0334722_10006261_pt1 | contig 11832 bp, 8 predicted proteins | sample C3_bottom_MG_FD_207210 | JGI IMG/M metagenome (GOLD analysis project Ga0334722, IMG submission 207210) | Sediment microbial communities from Yellowstone Lake, YNP, Wyoming, USA - C3_bottom | ecosystem: Environmental > Aquatic > Freshwater > Lake > Sediment | place: USA: Wyoming | collected...
GGTTATGTCAGAAGCTACATGCCTGACGGGGCCGAACTCCTTACCTGTTTCAGCAGGTTCAGGGACAGTAGCGGCAAGTATGCAAAGGGCCTGATCGTAGGAGGCGGCCTTCCTGAAAGTGTCGAAGAAAACAGCTCGGTTAAGCTTAACGACACCGGCATGGCTTATTACGATGGCAAAAAATGGGACCATGTCTGGTGTTCATCCAACGAGGCCATATCACCCGGTAACGGCGACCGCCTGCTCTACCCCTCAAGCTGGGAATATCTCGGCGGCAAGGTCCTGAACGAGGGCGCCAATTCACTGGTGATTATGAGCAGCCACAGGGTCATGGTGGGCGGGGTGCCCCTGCACATGGACAGGTACGCATACTTCAGGGCCGGGGAACCCTATTTCATCCTCTCCATATGGATAAAGAACACCGGCACCAGGCCCGCGGCCTATCAGTACTTGTACGGGGACGAGCCGTGGGTGGGCGACTACGGGTCTTCCAAAGGCAACGTCGGGTGGGTGAAAGGGCGTATCATACAGTACGAGACGCAGATAGACCCTTCAAGGTATAGCTACGGCGGTTTATTCGACTACGGCAACGAAGCCATTGGAGAGCCGCACATCTATACGATGACGGCGAACTTTATCGAATGGATAGGGGAAAACAGGCCTATCCGTTGCTATTTCTCCAACCAGCCCGGCTCGGTAGACCCAAAGGTACCTTTGCAAAGCGATGAAAGGTTCATCGGCCTGGAATGGAGGATGCACGAATTGGCGCCCGGCCAGAGTGACAACATAAGGCTGGTCATAGGCATGGCCGCCAAGGACGACCACGGCTTCCCTGCACTGCCGAAGATAGACCTGGAAGGGGTGGAGTGAGTACCTCCCTCAGCTCCTGTACTCCGCATTAATCTTCACGTACTCGTATGAGAAATCCGTGGTAAATACCCGCGCGGAGGCCTTGCCGACGCCGAGCTTGACGGTGATTTTGTACTCCGGTTTCAGCATCACCTTTGCTGAAAGGCCTTCGGCCTTTATGCCCTGGCCGGAACCTCCCTTTACCATGCAGACGCGGTCGAACCAGACCTCGGCCGAGTCCGGGTCCATCTCGGCACCCGAGTAGCCAGCGGCACAGATTATACGGCCCCAGTTGGGGTCGGCTGCAAAAAGCGCGGTCTTCACCAGCGGCGAGTTGGCAATAGCCTTGGCGGCCTTCTTCGCGTCGGTAGTATCCTTAGCGCCCGAGACCTCCACCTCCACGAACTTGGTCGCGCCCTCACCGTCCTTTACTATCATCTTGGCAAGGTTCAGCATCACACTACCGAGCGCGTCTTTGAACTTGCCGTAACCGGGCCCAGCCTTTTTCACCGGCGTATTTCCTGCCTTGCCGTTCGCGAGTACTATCATCGTATCGTTCGTAGAGCAGTCCCCGTCCACGGTGATGGAGTTGAAGCTCTCGCCGACGCAGTCCTTGGCGGCGGCCTTTAAAGCGGCCTTCTCGACCACGGCGTCGGTGGCTATGAAGCAGAGCATCGTGGCCATGTTCGGGTTTATCATGCCGGAGCCCTTTGCGATGCCGAGCACCGTTATATCCTTGCCGCCGATTTTCTCCTTTACCGCATATATCTTTACGAAGGTGTCGGTCGTCATGATGGCCCTGGCCGCATCCTCCCATCCGTCCGCTTTGATAGAGGCGGGCAGCTTGGCGATGCCCGCAAGCACCCGGTCCATCGGCATCTTGTTGCCTATCACCCCGGTGGATGCCACGAACACGTCGGATGTATCCACCCCCATCGCCTCGCCCACGGAGTCGGCCATGGAGAGCGCGTCCTTCATCCCGTGCAGTCCGGTGCATGCGTTGGCGTTGCCGCTGTTTGCGACCACGGCACGCGCACGGCCCTTTTTTGCTACCTCCATGTCGAGCAGAACAGGCGCGGCCTTCACGCTGTTCTTGGTGAACACGCACGCACTGACCGCGGGCGTCTCGGAGAATATGAGCGCGAGGTCGAGCCGGCCGGCCTTCTTGATGCCCGCCTGCACCGCGCCCGCCTTGAAACCGGGCACCATGTATTTCTTCGACGATTTCATCGCAATTCCTTATCTATATTACCCCTACTCCCCTCCCCACCCATTCGGCTCCGCTCAGGGCAAGCTCTGCGGGGGAGGGGCGGGGGTGAGGGTGAATCCTATGGGAACATCCCCAGGTGCTTCAGGCCTTCGGTCTCGTCCATGCCCAGCATCAAGTTCATGTTTTGTACCGCCTGGCCTGCCGCGCCTTTGACGAGGTTGTCTATAGCCGATACCACCACGACCCTGCCCGTACGCAGGTCGCTGTACAGCCCGACGTCGCAGAAGTTGGAGCCTTTCACAGCCGACACGCTCGGATAGTTGCCCTTGCCCATCACGCGCACGAAGAAGTCGTCCTTGTAGAACTTCGCATAGAGCTTGAGTAGGCTGTCCGGCCCCTTGTACTGCTTGAGCTTTGCATAGGCCGTGGTCAGGATCCCCCTGTTCATGGGGGTGAGGTGCGGGGTGAACGACACTATTGCCGCGCTGCCCGCAAGGCCCGTCAGCTCCTGCTCTATCTCCGGCGTGTGCCTGTGCACCCCTATCTTATAGGCCATTATGGACTCGTTGGCCTCCGGGTAGTGGTACGGGAGCCCCGGCGTCCTGCCCGCCCCAGAGACTCCCGACTTCGAGTCTATGATGAGGCTGTCCAGCTCGACAAGCCCGTCTTTGACAAGCGGCGCGAGCGCGAGTATCGCGCCGGTCGGGTAGCAGCCGGGGTTGCCTACTATGTGCGCCTTCCTTATCTCGTCTTTGTGCAGCTCCGGCAGTCCGTAGACCGCAATGTGCGCGAGGCCGGGCTGTTCGTGCTCCTCGCCGTACCATTCCTCGTATACCCGCGTGTCGCGGAAACGGTAGTCGGCAGAGAGGTCAACTACCCTGACGCCTACGCCCACAAACTGCGCAGCCGTCTTCATCGCGGCCTTGTGCGGTACGGCCAGGAACACCAAGTCCGCCTTGTTGGCGATGGTGGTCGGGTCGAGCTTCTCGAGCGTCAGGTTGCAAAGCCTGCCCAGGTTGGGAAACAATGACGCCACGTGCTGCCCTGCCGATTTCTCGGATGTTACGGCGGTTACCTCGACCCCCTTGTGGCCGAGCAGGATGCGGAGCAGCTCGCCGCCCGCGTAACCGCTTGAACCTACTACCGCTACCCTTACCATAATTAACCTCGATTCTAAATAAAAAAGGGGGCCGCTCAGCGGCCCCCTTCGGGAATACCAAACCTGATACCGCCGGATTACCTCTTCGAGAACTGGAAACGCTTCCTCGCGCCGGGCCTGCCCGGCTTCTTGCGCTCGACTTCCCTGGAGTCACGGGTAAGGAAACTGGCCTTCTTGAGCGTGGTCCTGGTGTCCGGGTCCGCCTCAAGAAGCGCCCTGGCTATGCCGTGCTTGAGCGCGCCGGCCTGGCCGGACGAGCCGCCGCCCGATACGAGCGCGGATATATTGAACCTCTCCTTCATATTTACAAGCTCGAGGGGCTGGTTGATGAGCATCCTCAGGACCTCGCGGCCGAAGAACTCCTCGATGGCCTTGCCGTTGACGACGATCTTGCCCTCACCGGGCGTCATCCAGACCCTGGCTACCGAGCACTTCCTTCTGCCAGTGGCGTAATATACAGTCTCTGCCATTAAAACTATCTCCCTTTAAGTCGGTTATTAAGCTTTTATTTCCAAGGCTTCGGGCATCTGCGCGGCGTGCGGATGGTCGGTGCCGGCATAGACCTTCATCTTCATTATCATCTTCCTGCCCAGCGGGTTCTTCGGGAGCATGCCCTTGACCGCCGCGGTTATCACTTCAGCAGGCTTCTCTTTCATGAGCTTGCCCGCCGTGATGGACTTGAGGCCACCGGGGAAGTTGGAGTGGTGGTAGTAAATCTTGTCGTCGAGCTTGCTGCCCGTGAGCCGTATTTTATCGGCGTTTATCACGACCACGAAGTCGCCTGTGTCCACGTGAGGCGTGAATATGGGCTTGTGCTTGCCCCTCAGGACAGCCGCGACGTGAGACGCGAGGCGCCCAAGGACGACGCCCTTGGCGTCCACTACATACCATTTTCTTTCGACATTTTCCGCTTTTGCAGCTACCGTGCTCATCTTCCCACCTTTATTTATAATGGATTGCGTTCTCAACGAAGGTGTAACTATAAATAATAATCAAGGCTTTGTCAAGAAAATTTTGCAGCTTAATATTAGTTGATTAAGCCCCCCGGCCGATGTAAGATAGCCCGGATTATGGAAATTACCGTACTTAAGGCCATTGGCCGCGAACTTAAGGGCACCCTGCCGGGCCTGCGTCTTGCCGAGGTGGATGAGGCCGAAGACGGCCTTGTATGCCTCAAATTCAAGGGCCCGGAGTCCAAATACTACCTGGTGATGAGTCCCCGCCCCGCCATGCCGAGGCTTTATGTTACTGCCAAAAAGACCTGCGGGTCCAAAGGCCTTACCCCGTTCGCCCAGAACCTCAGAAACCACCTGATAGGCTCGACAGCCGTCTCCGTAACCATGGAGGGCCTGGAGCGGGCGGTACGGTTTAATTTTACCAGAAAAACCGAAAAAGTCGAGGGTATTACGGCGCTTCTGATGGAAATGGCGGGCAAAAAGCCCAATATCATCCTTATGGACGATTCAGATAAGATAATACTTGCCCAGTCCTGCGTGTCGCTCTCGGGCGAGGCCCTACGTCCCATACTGCCGGGCCTGTCCTACCAGCCACCGCCGAAACCCGGGCGTCTCGACCCGTTCGAGGCGACAGGAGAGGACTTGGAACGTATAATACGCGAGAACCCCGGCATGCCGATCGAGAAGGCACTCATGCAGAGTATCGGCGGCATCAGCCCCCTGCTCGCAAGGGAGGTTGTAGCCACTGCGGGTGTTGAGCCTGACCCGGCCAGTATATTCAGCGCCTTAATAGCGCTTTTAAAAAAGGTTGAAGAAGGCCCGTACGAGCCCTGCATTTACGATACGCCTAAGGGGCCGGTGCTTTCGGCCTTAACGCTCGCGCAGTTTGGGGCCTGCAACAGGACGGCCTATGCTACCATGTGCGAGGCCGCGGAGGCCTTCTATGAAACCGTCGCGGAACGCCAAAAGCTTACCAGCCTGAAGGCCGGGCTATTAAAGGATGTAAGGGCAAGGCTCGCCGCCGCGCAGAGAAAGCTTGAAGCTATACAAACTGACCTTGCGAGGGCGGACAGGGCGGACGAGTACCAGCACTACGGGAACCTCCTCATGGCGTCGTCCGGCTCCGTGCAGTACAGGGCCGAGTCTGTAGTGCTGGCCGACCTTTTCTCCGAGAAAGGGGAAACGGTATCAATACCCCTCGACCCGAAGCTGACATCTATACAGAACGCGGAGGCTTTTTTCAAAAAGGCGAAGAAGGCGAAAGCTGGCGTGAGTATCCTTCAAGGCAGGAAAGGAGCAGTCAGTGCCGAGGTCGAGGGCCTTAAGGCTCTTCTATGGGACGTAGAACAGGCCGAACACATTGACGAGTTGCTGGAACTTAGAGGCGGCCCTTCACCTAAGGGCAAGACTTCCAAGAAATCCCGGAAGGCCGTGGAGGAGGCGCCGAGCTTTCCGTCGTTTAAGAGCTCTGATGGGTACGAAGTCTTGTACGCGAAAAACGCCAAGGCAAACGACATACTGACGTTCAAGGTGGCGTTCCCGATGGACATGTGGTTCCATACGCAGGGCTTCCACGGCGCGCACGTCATAGTAAGGAACCCGGAGCGGAGGCCGGACATACCGCTCGCCACCATACTCGAAGCGGCGCAGGTCGCGGCTTATTACTCGGAGGCTAAGAAGGAGAAGTCGGTGCCGGTGGATTACACTTTCAAGAAGCACGTAAGAAAACCCAAGGACCCGGTACCGGGCCAGGCTATATTCACGCACAACAAGACGGTGTTCGTGGAACCGAAGAAGAGGGATGGTTAGGTTACTTGAACCTGCACCACTCCCCGTTCTCCTTTGCCCAGGGGCTCACCCCTTCCCGGAAACCTCCCATTTCTTCCTCTGGAATATAAAGTAGAGCACCGGTATGACCACGAGCGTCAGCGCGGTCGCGGCGGTCATACCGAATATCAGCGCCCATGCAAGCCCACTCCATACCGGGTCGGACGCTATGACCGACGCACCGAGTATTGCAGCGAGCGCGGTCAACACTATAGGCCTCGTGCGTATTGCGCCCGCCTCTATGAGCGCCTTCTCTATCGGTATTCCCTCGCCCTTCTTGTCCTGTATGAATTCGATGAGGATGATGGAATTACGCACCACTATGCCCGCGAGCGCTATGACTCCTATCATGGAGGTGGCTGAGAAGTACACACCGATGAGCGCGAAGCCCGGCATTATGCCTATCATCGCGAGCGGTATCGGGCCCATTATTATGACAGGTACAACAAATGAACGGAAACGCCCCACCAGCAGGAGGTATATCAAGATAAGCGCTACGGCCATCGCTGCGCCGAGGTCGCGGAATACGTCGAGCGTTATCTTCATCTCCCCGTCCCACTTCAGGTCGTAGCCCTTCGGCAGCGGGTCCTTCTTTAACCCCTTCATCATGTCGAGCACCGCGTAGAGCTGGCTCCTGCCGGCCATCTCGCCGTATACGTAGACTACGGGCTTCATGTCCTTGTGGTATATCGGCCTGTCCCGGCTGCCGGGTTCAACCTTGACGAGCTCAGACAGAGGCACCTGCTCGCCCTGCGGGTTAGTGAGATACGTCAGGCCCAGGTCATCAGGCCCGGACCGGAGTGCCTTCGGGTAGCGGAGCAATATATCCACCGGCTCCTTGGAATCCGGCACGTGGAGCGTGGTTACCGCCGCACCTGCAACCGCTATCCGAAGCGCGCCCACTATCTGCTCGGTGGTTATGCCGTTCTCGGCGGCCTTGGCCTTGTCCACGGCCACATGGTATTTGACTGCGTCACGCTCCACGCTGTCGTCTATGTCCACCACGTCCTTCGTTGCGGCGAATATACCCTCCACCCGGCCCGCGAGCCGCCTGAGGGTATCGTAGTCAGGCCCGTACAGCTCGGCGAGCACCGTGGAGCGTACCGGAGGCCCTGGCGGCTCCTCCACTATCTTTATGTTCGCGCCGTACCTTTTGGCCAGCTTGGCAATGTCCGGCCTGATTTTTAGTACGAGGTCTTCACTCGATATGTCGCGGTCGGACTTGTCCGACAGGTTGACGCGTATGTCTGCGTAATAGGACTGCTCACGGAAACTGCTGCCACGGAGCAGCCCGTTAAAGTCTACTACCGCCGGCACGCCCACATAGCTTTCGTAGTCAACCACCTCGGGGATGGACGAAACAAAGCTCCCTACGGCCCGCGCCACCCTGTCCGTATCCTCCAGAGCCGTGCCGGCGGGCATGTCTATGGTCACAAGGAACGTGTTTTTGTTCGCCTTCGGCAGCATCCTGAACTTCACCCACTGGATAAGCGGGAATGCCATCACTACAAGGAACAGAAATGCCACCGCCGCGACGAATATGCGCCTCTTTAACTTGTTCTCAAGGAGCGGCCCGAGTATCCTCTTGTACCACCGGTATATCCAGGACTCCTCAAGCCTGCCTTCACCGTCGTGTTTCGCCTGTACGAGCCGGTACGAGGCCCACGGCGTGACGATGAACGCAACCAGGAGCGAGGCGAGCATGGCGACGGGCACGTTGAACGGTATCGGGGCCATGTACGGCCCCATCATACCCGTGACGAAGAACATAGGCAGGAAGGCGAGTATAACGGTCAGCGTGGCGAGCACGGTCGGGCTTCCAATCTCGTTCACGGCCATGATGGATGCGGCCAGCCTCGGATGGCGGTCCATCTGGTAGTGCCTGTGTATGTTCTCGACGACTACTATGGCATCGTCAACCAGGAGGCCGAGCGAAAGAGTCAGCGCGAAGAGCGTGATGCGGTTAACGGTCTGGCCCGCGAGCATCCCTACCCCGAGCGTCACGAACAGCGTGAGCGGTATGGCGAGCGCGACGATAAGCGCGTCCCGCCAGCCGAGAGCCAGCAGAAGAAGCAGCACTACTATTATTATGCTGAGCAGCAGGTGCTCTACAAGCTCGTTGACCGCGACGTTAGCGCGCTCCCCGTCGTTCCTCGTCACCGTGGCCGTAACGCCGGGCGGCAGAGACTTCTTTATCTCGTCCACCTTCGCCAGTATTTCACTCGCTATGGTGACCGCGTTTTCACCCTTCTTCTTTGCGAGCGCTATCACGACGGAGGCGTGCTCTACTCCGGCAACCCTGCCCGCCGTGCCGGACTGCCCGTCGGCAAACCGCGTGAAATGGGCAGTCTCCTCGGGGGCGTCGAATACCTCCGCCACGTCCCCCATGTATACGAGCCTGCCGCCCGTGCTGCCAATGACGAGCCCTCCTACGTCTTTCGCCGAGCCGAGGAAACTGCCAGTCTCGAGGTACGCCTTCCTGCCGCCGGATACGAACTCGCCGGTCGGCAGGTTCGCATTCCCGGCCTTGAGCGCGGCCTGCACCTGGAGCGGTGATATGCCATATGCCGCAAGCCGTACCGGGTCGAGCTCTACCTTCACCTGCCTGTTGCGCCCTCCGACCACGCAGGACGAGGACGTGCCGGGTATCTTCTGTAGCTCCTCCAGCACGTCGTCCGCAACCCGCTTCAACCGGTAGTCGTCGTACCCGCCGCCGGACAGAGACACGGTGACGATGGGTACGTCGTCCACCTCTATAGGCTTGAAAAGCGGCGGGAGCACCGCGCCGGGCGGTGCTACGTCTATACAGGACATCACCTTGTTGTAGAGGTTGAGCAGGCTCTTTTCCCTGTCCTGCCCCACGTAGAACCGGACGGTCACAACGGCCATGGAGTTCATCGAGGTGGAGTAGACGTACTCTACGCCCTTTATCTCGCGCATCTTGCGCTCTAACGGTTTGGCTACCAGCTCCTCGACCTCTTTAGCGCTGCCGCCGGGGTACATGATGAATATATTAGCTGCGGGAACTACTATCTGCGGGTTTTCCTCGCGGGGTGTGACAAGGAGGGCGAATACGCCGAACGCGGCCACCGCCACCATCAGGATGACAGTGAGCTGCGAGTTGATGAAGTATTCGGTTACCCTGCCGGCGAAGTTAAGTTTCAATTTTTACCGTTTCGCCTTCATACCTTCACTGATGCGGCCCAGGTCACCCGTCGCCACCTTCTCCCCGCCCTTCAGGCCGGAGAGCGCCTCGCGCTTACCCTCTACGCTGCCGCCGAGCCTGACCGCCTGGAATGCTATCGTCCCGTCAGAGGCGACAACGTATACCCCTTGCACGCCCTCGGCATTCAGGAGCGAGCCCTCCGGCAGCAACACCGCCTTCCTTGTCCCGGACGGGAGGTACAACCTGCCGAACATTCCGGGCATGAGCCCAGGGCTCCAGGGGATGTTAACCTTTACCGTAAACGAGCGGGTCTTCGGGTCGGCAGCGGTCACTATCTCGGATACCGTGCCTTCTATTGAAGCGCCCGGCAGGGCGTCGACCTTTACGCTGACTGTCTGGCCCCTCTTAAGGCCGCTTATCCCGCTCTCCTTCACGTTCGCGGCAAGACGGAGGTCCACGTCGTCCACCACCTTAACAAGCGGTCTGCCCGGCGCGGCCATCTCGCCCACCTGGGCCATCTTCTGCGTGACCACCCCAGTCAGCGGCGAACGTATCACGGCGTAGGAAAGAAGCGCGTCCGCCTGGGCGATACCGGCCTCGGCCTGTGCGATCCTGGCCTTGACCTGATGCCTCCTGGCATCGGCCTGCCTGACCTTCGCCTCCGCCATCTTGTAATGCGTGGACATGTCGTCCAGCTCCTTCTTGGTCACTGCCGCCTCGTTATACAGGTTCTGCATCCGGTCGAGGTTCACCTTGGCGTTCTCGAGCGCGGCCCTTGCCTCGGCCAGCGCGGCGTCCGCCTCGTTAGCAGAGGCCAGCCCCTCCTGCCTGGCCTGCTCCGCCTCTTCTTTCTTGGCCTTGATTTCGGACGCGTCTATGACCACTACCGCGTCGCCGTGCCTGACCCTCTGGCCCTCATCGAACGGCAGCTCGCGTATCGCGCCCATCAGCTTGGCGGAGAGCACGGCCTCGCGTTTGGACTCTATCGTGCCGACCACTTCGAGCGTGTCGGGCACGTCCCTGGCCTCGACAGAGGCCGTAGTGACGCTTACGGTCTGCGGCTGAGTCACTGCGGGCCGTTCTTTGGAACAGCCGAATACGAAGGCGGAAAGCAATAATGACAGTAGAATGAAATTTTTCATAAAGGTTTAATCACCCCCACCCCAGCCCCTCCCCCGTCGAGGGGGAGGGTTTTCAGGGTATATTCAATACTCCATCCGCCCAACCGCAAGCTTCAGGGCCGCGACCGATACGTTGTAGTCGTAAAGCGCCTGTATGTTGTTCGTGCGGGCACGGGTTAGCGCGGTCTCGGCATCGAGCACGTCCATCGTCTTGGCCATCCCGGACTCGAACCTCTTTTTCACTATCCTGAGGGCCTCCTCGCCCTCCTCCACAGCTGTCCTTGCCGCTTCTATCCTCTGCCTTGCCTCGTCTGTGCTATTATAGGCCTCCCGTACCTCAAGCAGTACGCCGTCCTTCATGCTGTCGTACATGTGCGCAGTCCTGTTGTAGTTGGCCCTGGCCTCCCTTACGCTGCCCGTTGTCATAAGCCCGTCGAACACGTTCCAGCTTACGACGCCCAGCAGGGAGTACGACTCGCCGCGGCCTCCGAAGGGCCTCCTGTCGTCCAGGTCGTACCGGGCTATGAAATTGAGGTTGGGAAGGTAGTCGGTCTTGGCCATCTCGACGCCGGCCTCCATGCTCTCGACGCCTTTGCCCATGCCGGTGAGGTCCGGCCTTGCCTTGAGGGCTTCGTCCAGAAAGGACTGGAGCGTGCCCGGGAACTCTACGTATTTCAGGGGTTCGGCCGGGATAAACTCCGTATCCTGCGGCCTTCCGAGCACGTTGTTCAGGACCGCCTTCGCAGTCGCATGCCTGTTCCTGGCCCTTATGTGCATCTCCTTGACTTCGGCAAGGTGCACCTTCGCAAGGAGCAGCTCGGAGCCTACCAGCATGCCCTGGTTAAATAACGACTGTGCCAGCTTCACGTGGCCCTCGGTGGTTTCGAGCGACTTCTCGGCCACCTTCACGTACTCGCCTGCAAGCACCACGCCGTAGTAGGCCTGTACCGCCCGGTATACCGTCTCCTGGCGTGAACGCGAAAGCCCCATGTCCGCGGCCTCGAGTCCGAGACCCGCGCTTTTCAGTCCTACCCACTCCTTGCCGCCGTTGAATATGGGCTGGGTGAGCTGTGCGCGTGAGTTGTAGTTGTCTATAGCCGCCGGGTTGTTGAGGTTGTTGACAGCGAAGTCGGCCAATGTGAAGCGGCCCTGGTTGAGCTTGGCCCCGAACGCCATCACGGGGTTGTTTGAGTGCATGTAAGTTTCGGAGAGGTCCAACTTTGGCAGGAACGCGGAGGTCGCCTTCATCATACCGGCCTTGGCCGCCTCGACTTTCTCGGTCTCGGCAAGCAGGGACTTGTTTCCGGAAAGCCCGGCCCGGACGCACTCGTCGAGCGTGAGCGGCGGCCCCCCTTCGCCGAAAGCCGCATGCGGGACGGCCGTGATTAACAGCAGTATGAGGGGTATTATAGTCTTTTTCACTGCTGTGACCGCTCTATTTGTTTTGGGTCATGACAACTTTAGGGGTTGTTTTCGGAGTAACCTGAGTATGATTCTGCCCAGGTCTTTGCCCCTGTAATTGAATCTAAACTCGCACTCTTTAA
>Ga0334722_10006262_pt1 | contig 11832 bp, 9 predicted proteins | sample C3_bottom_MG_FD_207210 | JGI IMG/M metagenome (GOLD analysis project Ga0334722, IMG submission 207210) | Sediment microbial communities from Yellowstone Lake, YNP, Wyoming, USA - C3_bottom | ecosystem: Environmental > Aquatic > Freshwater > Lake > Sediment | place: USA: Wyoming | collected...
TGGCTCGGCGGCAATTGGCGCCGCGTGACATTGGTGTACGCAGCGATCGCTCTTGCTGCCGGCCTCATCTGGCTTGCGATCAGCGCGCATTCCGCCTCACGCGCGATGGATAGGAGAATCGCCGCAGCACCGAAAGGGAACCAGCTCGCGCTGTTCGCCCATCTGCTCAGCCTGCGGCCGGTGCAGCTCATCCTGGTAATGAGCGTGTTCATGTTCTTCTTCTCGCACGGCCTGAACAACTGGCTGGCAGAAATCCTGCGCCACGGCGGGATGAACGCGGCGGCCGCCGGCTACTGGGCATCCATTCCGATGGCCGTTGGAATTCTGAGTGCTTTGCTGATTCCGCGCCTCGCCGTTCCGGCCCGCAGGATCGCCATCCTCGGCGCGTTGATCGCAAGCGCCGGTGCGGCGACGCTGCTGCTGCTGGCCGGCGATGGGCCGCTACTTGCGCTTGCCGTGACCTGTCAAGGAATCGCGCGCGGCTCGATGACAACTGTGATCGTGCTTATCCTGATGGAAACGCGGGGGGTTGGTTCGGTCAACACCGGCGCAGCCAGCGGATTGTTCTTTTCCGCTGCGGAGATAGGCGGCGTGTTGGGCCCTCTAGGCATCGGCATCCTGTACGACGCTACCGGCGGCTTTTCCGCTGCGCTTTATGTCTTGACCGGGGTCTGTGCCGTACTTCTATTGCTGCTGAACCTGCTGCGAAAGTCGGGCCTTTAACGCGCGCCAACATATGCACGGGCAATCAATGGCCGGGCGTTCCCATGTTGCGCTAGTCTTCCTTGAAACCGATGGCCTTGATGATCGCGCCCCACTTCGTCTGCTCCGCTAGCATGAACGTCATGTACTCCTCCGAGGTCGTCGGAAATGCGAGCGCGCCGAGTTTGGCGTACTGCTCCTGCACGGAAGCCGATTCAAGCGTGGCGACTGCGGCGGCATGCAGCCGGGACTGAATGGCCTGCGGTATCGCCGCCGGCCCGACGAGCCCGTACCAATAGTCCGTCAGCACCTTGGGATAACCGTTCTCGGCCGTGGTCGGCACATCCGGAAGGGCCGCGACGCGCTTCGCGCTTGTCACCACGAGCGCCCTAATTCTGCCGGACTTGATGTGCGGCAGCACCACCGGAATACCGAGCACCACCATCTGCACCTGTCCGCCCATCATGTCGGTCAGTGCCGGGACCGCGCCCTTGTAAGGGACATGCACTATATCCACACCCGCCTCGGCCTTTAGCATCTCGACTGCAAGATGCGTGACGCTGCCGCTGCCGGTGGACCCGTAATTCAGCTTGCCCGGATTGGCCTTGAGATAGGCGATGAACTCACGCAGATCTTTCGCGGGCACTGATGTATTCACCACCAACACCTCGGGGTTCTTGGCCACGACGGTGATCAGCGTGAAGTCCTTGCGCGCGTCGTACGGCATGTTCGTGCGGGCAAACGGCGTCATCACCAGGGCCGAAGCGGGATTCAGCCCAAGCGTGTATCCATCCGGTGCAGCCTTGGCCACGAAGTCCACCCCCAGCACGCCGGCCGCGCCGCCCCGGTTCTCGACGAGCACCGGCTGGCCCAGCCTTGAAGCCATGCCCTGCGACAATTCCCGCGCATAGATGTCTGCTGGCCCTCCTGCAGGGAAAGGCACGATCAGGTGCAGCGGCTTTACTGGAAATGCCTGCGCGCACGCCGCGCCGGACATGAGCATGGACACGGCGAACATCACAATCATTCCAATATATTTCATGCTTTCCTCCAGTTACACAAACAGTCTGTCGATTCGCGTATTCACAATGCATGTTCGTTCAAGATTGAAGCGGGTTAGTGATACGCGTTTGCCGGACAAGCTGGGACCGAACAGTCTCGCCCAGCCTTGGATCCACAAATCGATTCTACTTCAGCCTAGCAAATGCCAGCCCCAGCCGGAGCACTCGACGCAGGGCTCTGAGCCCGCTATCCCGCTTGCATCGCAGAATTGGCATTCGACCCATGCATGGCCAAGGCTGCTTTTCTCAGCTTCCGGCGTGCCCCGGAATTGATCGAGGCCGGTCTCCCGGCAGGCGATCGGTCCCCGCGTCGCGGAATTGCGCTTGGATCTCTTTCACCTTTTTCGTGTTGTGGAGCAGCGCGTCGACGCAGTCCTCATCGAACTTCGAGCGTGAGAGCTTGCGCAGCCAAGCAAAGGCCTCGTCGTTTGTCCACGAAGGTTTGTAAGGACGCGGGCTGGTGAGGGCATCGAACACATCGGCAACGGCAACGATGCGCGCCTCCAAAGGAATCGCGTCGTCTTTGAGGCCGTGGGGGTAACCGCCTCCATCCATGGTTTCGTGATGCGACTCGGCGATGTGGCGCAGGAGGTCCAGTCCGTCGAGGTGTTCCAGTCCGAAATTGTGGGCGATCGCCTCGATCATTTCCAGGCCGCGCACCGTGTGCTGCTTCATCTCTTCGCGCTCCGCGTCCGACAACCGGGCGGGTTTGAGCAGAATGCGGTCGGGAAGGGCGAGCTTGCCGATGTCGTGCAGTGGAGCGAACTCGAATATATGCTCGATGGCGGCATCATCCAGAGATGCGGCGCCGGTCGCTGCGAGGTGCTGGGCAATCAGGCGCGCGTAACGGGCCATGCGATCGATGTGGCCGCCCGTCTCCGGATCGCGATAGTGCACCATGTCGTGGGCCGTCTTGACCGCGGCAGCGAGTATCCGCACCGCGAGCATTTCCGCGGTGACGACAGCCGAGATCAGGTGGGCATAGACGTCGAGCGTGCGCAGCGCCGGCTCGGCGAGCGTGCTCGGGCTGCGTGAGTTGAAGAAGATGAATCCCCAGAATGAGCCGTCGAGATACATGGGGACGGTATAGCTCCAGCGGTATCCCTCTTCCGCAATGACCTTGGTGTGTAGGTGCCTCCCCTGGCGGAACAGCTCGAGATCGTTGACCACGCGCGGGCGGCCGGCCCGCAGGATCTCGGCGAGCGAGGGCGACTCGGCCAGGCGCGCCTCATAGCGCACCAGATGGTTCTTCCCGGGCGAACTGGCGAGGAACGTCTTCAGCAGATCTGTGGCCGGGTCGTACGCAGCGACCGAGATTCGGTCCACGAAATCGATGTGCGCATAAAGCGCCTCGTGGATCGAAGCGAGCTTCTGGTCGAGCGGCAGGCTCCGGTTGAGAACGTCGAGCGGGTCGGAGTGCTCGTAGAGTCCGCCGTCAATCTCGCGTTCGGTCATGCAAGTCCTACTCCCCATTCATGCCCTGCCTCAGTCGCCGCAACGGCGGCCCGGCGATATGGGATACTTTAGCAGGAACAGAGACTGCTTGAATCGCGCCGGGACCAGCGGCCGCGTCCAAGAACAAGATTAATCGTTTTTCCGATTGGAGGCCATCGTGGAAAAGCCGTCGCTGCAATCCCTCATCAACGGTCAGCTTGCCCGTTTCGACCCCGCCTCGGTGCAAAGGGCCATTGCCAACCGCCTCGTGTTTACGGTGGGCAAGGACGACATCATGGCGACCACGCGCGACTGGTTCTACGCCACGGCGTTCATGACACGCGACCACCTGACCGAGCGCTGGATGGAGACCATGCGCAGCTATTACGCCAGCGATGCGAAGCGCGTGTATTACCTGTCGATGGAGTTCCTGATGGGGCGCGCGCTGATGAATAGCCTGCTCAATCTCTCGTTCGAAAAGGAGTGCAGCCAGGCGTTGCAGCAGCGCGGCATCGATTTGCGGCAAGTGCGCGAAATGGAGTCGGATGCGGCATTGGGCAATGGCGGCCTGGGGCGCCTTGCCGCCTGTTTTCTGGATTCAATGGCGACGATGAATTTGCCGGCAGTCGGCTACGGCATCCGCTATGAGTACGGCATGTTCTCGCAGCGCATCGAGGATGGGCGGCAGGTGGAACATCCCGACAATTGGTTGCGCTACGGCAACCCCTGGGAATTTCCACGACCGGAAGTGCTCTACCAGGTCAAGTTCGGCGGCCGCGTGGTGCAGTTCGCCGACGAGCGCGGGGTGTTGCGCCACCATTGGGTGGACACCGAAGACGTGATGGCGATGGCCTACGACACACCCATCCCGGGTTTTGCCACCCCGACGGTAAACAACATGCGCTTGTGGGCGGCCAAGGCGTCGCGCGACTTCGAGTTGAAATATTTCAACGAGGGCAATTACATCAAGGCGGTGGAGGACAAGAATGCATCGGAAAACCTGTCCAAAGTGCTCTATCCGGACGATTCCACCGCCATGGGGCGCGAGCTGCGTCTGAAGCAGCAATATTTCTTCGTTTGCGCATCGCTGCAGGATCTGCTCTACCGCTACAGCAAATTTCACAAGGGTTTTGACGAACTGCCGGACAAGGTTGCCATCCAGCTAAATGATACCCACCCCTCGATCGCCATTGCCGAGCTCATGCGCATCCTGGTGGACACCAACCATCTGGAATGGGACCGGGCCTGGGACATCACCACGCGCACTTTTTCCTACACCAACCATACGCTCATGTCGGAGGCACTCGAAACCTGGCCGGTCGGCATGTTCGAGAAGATTCTGCCGCGCCATCTGCAGATCATCTACGAAATCAACCACCGCTTCTTGATCGGCGTGATGCACAGCTTTCCCGGCGACAACGAAATGCGCCGCCGTATGTCGATCATCGGCGAAGAAGAGGGCAAGCGCGTGCGCATGGCGCATCTCGCCATCGTCGGCAGCCGCAAGGTCAACGGCGTGGCGCAAATCCACACCGAGCTCATGAAGCAGACCATTTTTTCCGATTTCAATCGCTATTATCCCGGCAAGATCATCAACGTGACCAACGGAATCACGCCGCGGCGCTGGTTGAACCAGGCGAACCCGCTGCTTTCGGCGTTGATCACTTCGCGCATCGGCGACGGCTGGTTGAAGGACCTCGGCCAGCTGCGGCGTCTGATTCCGCTCGCCGATGATGCGCAGTTCCGCCAGGAATTTGCACAAGTCAAGCGCGCCAACAAGCAACGGTTGGCGGCGGAACTCAAGGCATCGCTCGGCATGGACATCGACGTCGACTCCCTGTTCGATGTGCAGATCAAACGCATACACGAATATAAGCGCCAGCTCCTCAATCTGTTGCACGTCGTGACCATGTACAAGCGCATTTGCGATGCCCCGCAACGCGACACTGTGCCGCGCACCGTGATCTTCGGCGGCAAGGCGGCGCCGGGTTATGCCATGGCGAAGCTGATTATCAAGCTTATCAACGATGTCGCCGATATCGTCAATAACGACATCCGCATACAGGGTCGGTTGAAGCTGGTATTCGTGCCCAATTACGGAGTTTCCGCGGCGGAAAGCATCATTCCCGCGGCTGAGTTGTCGGAGCAGATATCCACGGCCGGCACCGAGGCGTCGGGTACGGGGAACATGAAGCTCGCGTTGAATGGGGCGCTGACCATAGGGACCATGGACGGCGCCAATGTCGAAATCCGAAGCGAGGTAGGCGAAGACAATATATTCATCTTCGGACTGACTACCGAACGGGTAGCCCAGTTGCGCGCGAGCGGCTACCGGCCGGTCGACTACTATCTCGGGAATGACGAATTGCGCCAGACGATCGACATGATTGCCAGGGGTTATTTTTCGCCGGAAGAACCCGAAAGGTTCAGACCCATCGTCGACAGCCTGCTCATGCACGGCGACCACTATCTGCTGTTGGCCGACTATGCGGCATACGCTGCCTGTCAGAGCGAGGTCGAAACGGCCTACAGCGATCGCGAGCAATGGCTGCGCAAAGTCATTCTCAACGTGGCCAACATGGGAAATTTTTCCAGCGACCGCACTATCCAGCAATACGCGCAGCAGATCTGGCAGGCGGAACCGGTACTGCGTTGAGGCCGAGCGCGCAGCCGCTTGCGGGACGCGGGTTGCCCGAGACCGCAGCGGTCAAGGCACCTGCCGCTGCACCGCGCTCACGACACCGCGACGCGTCTCGACGATGACTAGAAGACGAATTTGTCACACGTTGAAGCGAAAATGCATGACATCGCCATCACGCACCACATAGTCCTTGCCCTCCAGGCGCATCTTGCCCGCCTCCTTCGCTCCGAGCTCGCCGTTGCAGGCGATGTAATCGGCAAACGAGATCACCTCGGCGCGAATGAAGCCGTGCTCGAAATCCGTGTGGATCACGCCGGCGGCTTGCGGCGCGCTCGCGCCTATCGGCACGGTCCATGCACGCACTTCCTTCGGCCCTGCAGTGAAAAACGTCTGCAGTCCAAGTAGCGCATAGCCGGCGCGGATCAGCCGGTCCAGCCCCGCCTCATTGAACCCCATATCGGCGAGGAACACCTGCTTGTCCTCGTCGGACAGGTCGGCGATCTCGGCTTCCATCGCTGCGCAGATCGCAACCACCGGCGCTCCCTCGGCCTTGGCGTAGGCGTTCACCTTTTCGAGCAAGGGATTATTCTCGAAACCATGCTCGGCCACGTTGACCACGTACATGGTGGGCTTCATCGTGAGCAGGAACAGCGGCTTTACCAGCACCAATTCTTCTTGCGTGAGGCCTGCGGTACGCGCGGGTTTGGCCTGATCGAGCGCTGCGCGCACTTTTTCCAATACCGCAACCAGCCGCTGCGCCTCCTTGTCGTTGCCCGATTTAGCGAGCTTGACGTTCTTGGCCAGCTGTTTTTCGACCGTTGCCAGATCCGCAAGCGCAAGCTCAGTGTTGATCACCTCGATATCGTCGAGCGGATCGATCTTGCCGGCAACGTGGATCACGTTCTCATCGACAAAACAGCGTACGACGTGGGCAATTGCGTCGGTCTCGCGGATGTTGGCGAGAAATTGGTTGCCCAGGCCCTCTCCCTTGGAAGCGCCGGCAACGAGGCCGGCGATGTCGACGAACTCCACCGCTGCCGGAATGATTTTCAGCGGCTTCGCGATGGCGGCCAATTGCGCCAAGCGCGGATCGGGCACTTCGACGATGCCCACATTGGGCTCGATGGTGCAAAACGGGTAATTCTCGGCCGCGATGCTGGCCTTGGTGAGCGCGTTGAACAACGTCGACTTGCCGACATTGGGCAAACCGACGATTCCGCATTTAACCGCCATGTACGAAACCTCAGGCTGATTTGGGGGATATACAAGGGGGCGTAGCCCCCTTGTTCAATTTAGGTATTTACCAACGTTCGGTAAGCCGACGATTCCGCATTTAACCGCCATGTGTAAGACCTTAGTTTAAGTTGGCGTCATGCAAGTAAGATTCGCCACATTGTTCATGAATTCCCCGGCTCACGTTGCCGTCTCTGTCTTCGGCGGCTTCGGCTTGGTGTGCAATCTATGCATCGCCGCCGCCATATCATCGGCGAGTATCAAATCGAACACTGCCACGCCGCGCGCGATCACCGCGTCGATGAGTTCGCGTTCTTCCTTGCTCGGGCGGTGCAGCACGTAATCGACGACCTCTTGCTCGCTTGTCGCAATATCGCGCGGATGGCCGATGCCGATGCGCAAGCGCCAGAAATTAGGCGTACCCAATTTCTCGATGATGTCGCGCAGTCCATTGTGACCTGCATGACCGCCGCCCTGCTTGATTTTCGCACCTCCCGGCGGCAGATCGAGTTCATCGTGCACCACCAGGATTTCTTCAGGCGCGATCTTGCGGAACTGTGCGAGCGCCCCTACGGCGGTGCCCGACTCGTTCATCCAGGTCTGCGGAAGCAGCAGCCAAGCCTGCACGGACGCAGTGTCGAGCCGGGCTGCGAGGCCGTGAAACTTGGGTTCCATGCGCAACGCGAGCCGATGTGCGGCAGCCAGCTGCTCGACCAGCCAGAATCCGGCATTGTGGCGCGTGCCCTCGTACTTTTTGCCCGGATTGCCCAGGCCAACGATGAGCTTGATCGACATTTTCTGAAATGGCCTTGGCAGCACACTCGGTGTATCCGGAGAGACAGACACGCGCGGTTACTGCATCCCTCGATAAAACAGGCAGGGGCCGGAGCCTCTGCCTGTTCTCCAAGCAGCTAAACGGACTACTTCTTGTCCGATCTTTCGGCCTTCTTCTCGCCTTTTTCTGCGCCCTTTTCCGCACCTTTCTCGGCAGCGGCCGGTTCGGCCGCCTGCTTGGTGGTCGGAACATCCGCAGCGGCCGGTACCGCTTCTTCGGCAGCCGCCTCCGCAACTTCCTCCTCCACCGCCGCCACGCGCGGGATCTGCACCGCCACCACCGACGGGTTCTCGTCGCCGTGCAGCACCGCCTCCACGCCCTTAGGCAGCGCCAAATCTCTCACGTGGATCGTGTGCCCGAGATCAAGGTCTTTCAAATCGATCTCGATGAACTCGGGCAGATCCGCCGGCAGGCAGCGAATTTCGAGTTCGGTGAGGACGTGGTTGACGATACCGCCCGACAACTTCACGCCTGGCGAGAGTTCGGCGTTCAGGAAGTGCAGCGGTACCTTCATTTGGATCGTTTCGTCGGCGCGAACGCGTTGGAAGTCGACATGCTGGACCTCGACCCGGAACGGGTGCATGTTGACGGCCCGCAGCAGCACCTGCTCCTTGGCGCCGTCGAGGTTGAGCGTGAGGACCGAAGCGTGGATAGCTTCCTGGCGCAGCTGGTGGTACAGCGCGTTGTGATCGAGCTCGATGACGACCGCCGGCTGCTTGCCCCCATAAACGATACCCGGGACTTTGCCTTCGCGGCGCAGGCGGCGGCTCGCTCCGGTACCCTGCTTAATGCGCTTTTGCGCGTTGACTTCGATTTGCATGTTGCACTCCTGGTTATGGCGGTCCCGCGACCAGGTACCGCCGTTTAAAAACTCAAATTTCGCGTTTGAAAACTTGCTTCCATGTTTAGACAAATACCTCTTGTGCATGCTCTCCCGGATTGGCCCGCTGCAAGGTCATTTTGCAGCGAGTTCCAGACCATCTACTCACTGAACAATGAACTGACCGACTCCTCGTTGCTGATGCGCAGTATCGTTTCTGCGAGCAGGTCGGCGATGGAAAGCACGCGGATCTTGCCGCATTTCTTCGCATCCTCGCGCAGCGGAATCGAATCAGTGACAACCACTTCGTCCAGTTCGGATTCGGCAATGCGCTCCACCGCGCCGCCCGAGAGCACCGGGTGGGTACAGTAGGCAATCACCCTGGTTGCGCCCTCGTCTTTGAGCGCCTGCGCCGCCTTTGCCAACGTGCCGGCGGTGTCCACCATGTCGTCCATGATGACGCAGGTGCGGCCCTTGACGTCGCCGATGATGTTCATCACCTCGGATACGTTCGCCTTGGGGCGGCGCTTGTCGATTATCGCCAGATCCGATTCCAAGCGCTTGGCCAGAGCGCGCGCCCGCACCACACCACCGACGTCGGGAGACACCACGAGCAAGTCTTCGTAACCGTGCTTCCACAAATCGCCGAGCAGGATGGGCGCTGCGTAGATGTTGTCCACCGGAACGTCGAAAAAACCCTGGATTTGGTCCGCGTGCAGATCCATCGTAAGCACGCGGTCCACGCCCACGGCTTCCAGCATGTTGGCCACGACCTTGGAACTGATGGCAACCCGCGCCGAGCGCGGCCGGCGGTCCTGGCGCGCGTAACCGAAATACGGGATCGCCGCGGTGACGCGCGCAGCCGACGAGCGCTTCAACGCGTCGATCATGATGAGTATTTCCATCAGATTGTCGTTGGTGGGCGTGCACGTGGATTGCAGCACGAAGCAATCCCTGCCGCGCACGTGCTCCATCAGCTCGATCATGACTTCGCCGTCGGAGAAACGACCGACGCTGGCGTTACCCAGCGGAATGCTGAGGCGCTTCGCCACCGCCGCTGCCAATTGCGGATTGGCGCTGCCGGCAAAAATCATCAGGTGGTCGTAGGCCATTTCGATACTGGAAACCAGATACTAGTAACTAGCTTCCCGTGCCCCTTTTGTCATTTGTCTCAAACGGCCACACACGCGGCTGACCTGGCCTAGTTCCCGCTTTCGGAAACTAGTCTGTTGCTGGCTGGGGAGGTAGGGATCGAACCTACGAATGCCGGAATCAAAATCCGGTGCCTTACCACTTGGCGACTCCCCAATCCTTACTCCGCCAATCCGTGCAGCGGATGGTGCTCCAAGCCGCGCGCCACGAATCCGCGCATGGCCTGCGGCAGTTGCGCATGTACCGCCCGCGCCGCAGATTCGGTGGAAAATTCAGCAAATACACAGGCGCCGGAACCGCTCATGCGCGCATCGCCATGTTGTTCCAGCCAGGCCAGATGGCGCGCTACTTCAGGATAGCGATTGCTCACAACGGGCTGTAGATCATTGCGCAAGGCGCGCTGTTTCAGCCGATCGAAAAAGGCGCACATTTTGATGGGTTTTGTACTTCGTGTCAATTCTGGCGCGGCGAAGACCGCAGCGGTCGGAACCGAGACCGGGGGTACGAGAACGAGATACCAGGCTGCCGGCAGATCGAGCGGCGAAAGCTCTTCGCCTACGCCTTGCGCAAACGCATTTTCACCAAACACGAAAACCGGCACGTCCGCGCCCAATTCAAGCGCCAGCTGCTGCAATTTCGCGCGGGCCAATCCCAGCCCCCACAGGTGATTGAGCACGAGGAGGGTAGTCGCCGCGTCCGAGCTGCCGCCGCCCAAGCCCCCGCCCATGGGGATGCGCTTTTCCAGCTCGATTTCTACACCGCCCTGGTACCCGGTCACGCGCTTTAGCAGGGTCGCTGCGCGTAGGCACAGGTCCTTGTCGGGCGGCACACCTGCAAGCGGGCGTCGCAACGTGATTTTGCCGTCCTCGCGCGGCGCAAACCACAACGTATCCGCCAGATCGATGAGCCTGAACGCGGTCTGCAGGCTATGGTAGCCGTCGGCGCGCCGCCCGGTAACGTGAAGAAACAGATTGAGTTTGGCCGGCGCGGGCCACGCTTCGCCCCAGCGGCTCACTGCGCGGCCCGCCATTCATCTAGCACCAGTCGGATGTCTATGTCCTCGCGCGACAGGCGCAGCCGCAGCGGCAGCCCGCTCGCGCCCGCGTATTCGAGGTACTCGATCAGCCAGCCAGATTGCCTCAACTCGGACAGGCGCTGCAAGCCGTCCCGCCTTGATTGCGACGGCGTTCCGGCGGCGGCGCGTCCGCGCACCCAGTCGGAGAGACCCGCGAACGGCAACCGCCAGCCCAGTACCTGTTCGGTCAGGGTCTCGACGTCGTTCGCCTGATACGCCTTCTTGTCCGAGGTAGTCAGCGTGACCAGGCTGTCGCTGCGCGCGATGCGCGCTACGCCCTGCCCGAATGGGTTCATGAGCAGCAGCTCATCGCTTGCAGCCTCGTGCCGCCAAGAAATCCTGCCGCTCGTCGCCTCCGCGCCGTATTTCACCGATATCCGCCCAGAAATCTGAAAGGCTTCGCCGATGGGCGCCTCCGGTACCCGCTGCTCTTGCATTGCGGCGCAACCCGCGAGCAAGAGGAGAATCAAGATAAATGCGGATCGCATGAAAAGTCTTCAAAAAAAAGGCGCATCCCCCAACGGGAGTTCCCTGGTGGCAGCCGTTGGTTCCATGCCATTCGGGGCGCATCGCCTCGTGCTCCCCTAAGCAAGCCCGTAACCAGGTCACTCATGTTACGGGTTCGAAGACGAAACTCCGGCCAGTCGCCGCTCAAATCGAGCCCGATGGCGCGCGGGCAGCAGATCGTGCGGGCGTTATGGCTTAAGACGCTTGATGGTGCTGTTCAAGGCGTCGTTGCCCGGTGTCTTTTTCACCGCTTCCAGCCAAATCTTCTCGGCTTCCTGACGTTCGCCCGCAACCCATAGCACTTCACCCAGGTGGGCTGCAATCTCCGCATCGGGGCGCGCCGTATACGCTTTGCGCAAATACTCCAGGGCC
>Ga0334722_10006263_pt1 | contig 11831 bp, 10 predicted proteins | sample C3_bottom_MG_FD_207210 | JGI IMG/M metagenome (GOLD analysis project Ga0334722, IMG submission 207210) | Sediment microbial communities from Yellowstone Lake, YNP, Wyoming, USA - C3_bottom | ecosystem: Environmental > Aquatic > Freshwater > Lake > Sediment | place: USA: Wyoming | collected...
GGTCCTCTGTCGGCAATCATTGCACGGCCGTTTTCGATAGTCCCTTGTTTTGGACGGGCCAGTTTTTTGCTGAAGTGGACAAGATTTTCTTTCGTTAACAACTCTGCGATGCGAGCGTCGAATTCTCCTTGAACGTAGGCATAAATAAACTCTCCTTCCCGTTTAAGTACGTTTCCCCCCGTATGAACACACACACCTCGATCCAATTTGGCAGGACGATTTATTTTAGGAAAAGCAGAAAGCTCCTTTAGAGTCTTTTTGGTGGTTTCCTGTGAAATCCGAAGAGTATCTTGAGCTGCGCGCTCTTTAATATTTAAGTCGGCAATTTTAATATCGATTTTTGCAATCAAATCATTGGCCCCATCCAGAACCTCTTGCCGCGCTTGTTGCACGGTTTTATTTGAAGAGCGCAGGATGTTTTGAATTTGGGCAATCGCCTCTTTTTTTTGTTTGGAAGTAGAAGAAAAGAAGTACAACTTGTAGCTTCCGCCCGCTTTTACCTCATCATCTGTGGGGAGTTGGGAGAGAAACTCACCCGTTTTTTTTCTCAATGTAGACAGCTCTTCTCTCTCCTCTGTCAAGGCTCGCAACTTCGTCACGGCTTCACTTCTACTGAGAGCGGATAGAACCCGAGGGGCATATTGTTTGAAGTTCAATGATTGAAAAGAAATTTTTTGAACTAAATCCTCAATCGTGGGCTCAGATTTTGATCCAAATAATCCCCCAAATATACTCGAAAAAACGGAGGATGGTTTTTCATTTTGTTGAGCCAACACTGGATAGAGGGGCTGAGGAGCCTGTACCTTATTATATCCAAGCCAAGAAGAAATAGATTCAAACATAATTATCCTCATATTAAGATAGTTATGTTAATTATACTAAATTTCAGGGATAAAATAAAGGCTATTTGCTGATTTCGCCGGATAGTACTGTATGCATAGACTTATCTGACGAGTAAATATTTAACTGTCCGTCATTAGTAATTGAATGACAAGTACCAACCCAAGTCCTTTTCCCATCGGAACAAGAAACAATCTCCCCCTTGAAGGCGAGAAGGTTCTCGAATAGGCTATGGAAGGGTTCGAACCCTTTCGATTTGAAGAGATCTAGATCGTGTAAAATTTTTTTTTGAATTTTCTTCAACAGGGCGGCCCGATCCCATGAGCGGCCTGTTTCTGCCTGTAAAGAGGTGGCGGGCTGATCAATTCTCGCTAGATCCGCAGTGCCCATATTCACATTCACCCCGATTCCCAAAAAGACATCCACCCACTCGCCATGAAAAGAGGTCTCGCACAAAATCCCCGATAGTTTTTTCCCATTCAACCGAATGTCATTTGGCCATTTGATTTTTGGGTGGAGCCCCTCATCTAATAACACAGAGGCAAAACTAGCGGCCATCATTTGGCTTAGGCTAATTAAATGGAGCGCATTTTTTGGCAAACGAAAACAGAAGGTCACATACAAGTTGACCCCTTTGGGCGAGTACCATTTCCGTTGGAATCGGCCTCTGCCAGCCGTCTGTTCATCTGCAGTAATGCAGGTCACCTGATCGGGCGAAAAAGAACCCACGTGCTCTTTCGCATACGTATTCGTAGAACCGATCGACTCAAAATGGATCTCAACCAATTTCATATCCACCCACTATACTCACTAGGCTGAAAAGAAAAACCAAAAATCTCACCACCGAGCACACCGAGAAGAAAGAATAATTTACCACGGAGATAGACCACCACGGAGGTGGGGATGCCCCCATAGGCATCAACCTAATTACACATAAGTCACTAGTGGTTAACAAATTAACATGATAACGGCTTGCTAGGCAAGCCTGAGGATGACGGCTCGCATGCGCGAGCCTATTTAGGATATGCCCGCCTGATGGCGGGCTGCAGGATAAGAAAAAGGGGGAGCGCCGGGCCCGACCGAAGGTCGGTGGCTGCACCGAAGGAGCAGCTACAAGCTTCGCTTGCGCCCGGCGCTCCCCGCTTCGCACTTCCTTGGGGGTTCCCAGCATCTTGTAAGCCCGCCATCAGGCGGGCGTATCCTACCCACTCGCTTGGCGAGTGGGTATCCTTAGGCTCGCAGGGCGAGCCGTTATCATGTAAATTTGCTAATCTCAAATAAGTTAATCGAAATTAGGTTGAGGCCTATGGGGATGCCCCACACCCCAGGACAAAAAGCAGTTTTTCATTGGGAGCGCGAGGGCCTCCCTCGCCTCTGTGGTGGTTTATCTCCGTGGTAAATTATTCTTTCTTCTCGGTGTGCTCGGCGGTAAAATCAAAGATTGTTTCTTAGGCGTGGGACAATTAGAATTTCGAAATATGTGGGACCACCGGGCGCTGAGCCGCCTTGACTTTCGTATACTGCCCATCGTCGGCTGTTTAATGTTGATTAGCCTTCTCGTCATTTCTTCGATGACAGGAGGGGAGTCAGAACAGGTGCAGTTTTGGACGCCGCTTGTCAAAAGTCAGCTCCGATGGCAACTGCTGGGACTTGCGCTCTTTTTTTTCATGGCCGGATTCGATTACCGGAAACTGCGCGATTGGAGCGCTATTTTATATATCGGAATCGTGCTTCTTCTCATTGGACTTTTTTTTGTTAGCCCCATTCAAAATGTGCACCGATGGTACCGCATTCCCGGTTTGATGAGCATTCAACCCTCTGAGCAGGCAAAACTCATTTTAGTGATCGTGCTCGGTTGGTTTTTGGAGAGAAGGGGAGCTTCCGTAGGGACCATTGGCACGGCGGCGCAAGTGGGACTGCTTGTTGGAATTCCATTCCTATTGATCTTAAAACAACCCGATCTGGGCACCTCGCTGATCCTCTATCCGATTGCGCTGGGGATGGGTTATTTTGCGGGAGTACACAAGGGAGTACTCAGAGTCTTCACTTGGTTAGGACTGATCGGCCTCGTCGTTGTCGCCATGCTGTTTTTAGGCGTTTTTTCCCACGAAAAGATGAGGCCGGTATTCACCACCGTGATGAAAGAATACCAGTATGAACGGCTCAATCCCAACACCTATCACCAGAAAGCCTCGCAGATCGCGATCGCGATCGGCGGTGTGCACGGAACTGGCTGGCATAAATCGGAATTTTCAGGCCGCAAATGGCTGCCCGCCGCGCACACCGATTCGGTGTTTTCCGCCTTTGGCGAAGAATTTGGTTTTCTTGGACTTACGTTCCTTCTGTTCCTTTTTTATGCTTTGATCTATTTTAGTTTCCAGGTGGCGGCGGTGGCCAAGGACCCCTTCGGCCGGCTCTTAGGAGCAGGACTTGCGGTCTACTTAGCCATGCACGTGCTGGTGAACATCGCGATGATGTGTGCACTACTTCCCATTTCGGGAGTGCCACTGATCTTCGTGACTTATGGAGGCAGTTCCCTCCTCACCACCATGGCGGCTCTCGGCGTCCTCCAAAGCATCTATAGCAGAAGGTTTATGTTCTGATGTTCAATCACACCTTTATCTTCAATCCCGGAACCTGGATGGGGGAAGGGAAAATCGTTCTCAATATGGTTGAAGAAGAGCTGGTTTTCAATACGAACTGGGCTATACAAAATAAAGACTTTGCGGGCAAAGTCTCTTGCGCGCAAGACATCCAAATCCAAGGTCTCGCAGAAGGAATGCGCAACGAACTCACATTTTATGACTTTGGCAATAAAACCTTCACCGTTGACATGGAAAATCAGAACGTGGGACGGATCGTGGGGACCGGTGTCTTTGATGAGAAGACCATTGCCTGGGAATTTCGAAGCAACGACATGAACTTTGAAGGGTTTGAGACCTACGCTCTACAACCCGATGGCAGCTATTCCATGCATGGCGAATATGTGACATCCGATCAGTTTCGGACCCAAATTGAGGCCCGTATTTGGCCTCGCTCGAATGAAGCTCCACCCTTAACCGACGAATCCCAAGAAGAGGAACCATGAAAGCCCCCATTCCCTTCCTCCTACTCACTGTCTATGCCTGCTCTTCTGGCAACGGCATGATGAATATGAGCTCCTACTCTGACGTGACTCTCGGTGCTACCTCCGAGCAGCTCATTAGCTCCTATGGCAAACCCAACCACATCAAAAATCTTCCCGACGGCACTGTCGAATATGAATACGTGGAACGGATCAAAGTAGGGGAGCGCAATCTAGAAGAGCGGCGCTACATCATCGTTCTGAAAGATGGGCAAGTGGTGTCGAAGCGGATGAAACAAGGCTCACCTCCTCCCTTCATCTTCGATAGCTATCAAATGCAGACCACCCAAAATGGTCCTGCTGCTGAAAGCCCCAAAGACAAGTAGACGCAAGTTCAAAAAAATTTTCTATCTACCGCGAATCTTTTCTTTCACGTACCATCTCCGCCCTTTCGTAACCCTTATTACAGGAGACTTACAGTATGGATTTATCAGTCAATGCGATGGTCGCATATATGGCAGAGAAACTCGGCCCGGCAAATGCGGGAGGAGATGTAGTAATCTTAAATGAATATAAATACAATGTACTCACGTACTCATATAGTATTTCCTCAATTGGTCAAATCGTGACAATAGCTCTTGGGCTTCTGACTGTGATCAGCTTACAGGCTGCACTTATATTGGGAGCTGCTTTCTATATGATTAATAAAGCTGTGGGTTATGAGTATGCCAATAATTATTTTGGCCGAGTCCTTGTAAACCCTCACAATGGAGATGGACTAGCTGTAATTCAGAACTCAGAGAATCGGATTCGGGGTGAAATGGCCAAAGATAGGTTTGTATCTGCAGGCATTCTACCAGCAGATTTAAAACGGACGGTCAGTGACCATTTTCCAAATTTTATTGATGCAAGATGGGAAGGATGGAACCCAGTTTATTCATCCGTCTTAAGCTTCCACATGTTGAATCCTCTACCCTCAGCAAGAGGAGTAGTCGCTCAGCAGTAAGGTTAAACTGAAAAGAAGAAAAGACGCGCTGGAAAGCGCGTCTTTTTTTTAGGCTTTGATTTTGATATCGACGCCAGCTGCGACAGGCAAAACTTTAAGCTTGTCGATGGTATCGAGGGTTGGGTCGAGGAGATCGAGCATCCGGATGTGGGTGCGCATCTCAAATTGCTCGCGCGACTTACGGTCTACGTGAGGAGAGCGGAGCACGGTGTAGATCTCCCGCTTTGTGGGCAGAGGAATCGGACCTACGACACGAGCGCCTGTGCGCTTGGCCGTCTCAACGATGTCTTGAACCGATCGATCAAGGGTGCGTTGATCGAACGCCTTGAGACGGATTCTGATTTTCTTACGAGTGGGTTGTTGTTTTGGTGCTGCCATAAACCTTTATTTCTTAATGATTTCTTCTTGGATTTTCGAAGGAACTCGCTCAAAATGGCTTGGCTCCATCGTATAGGTCGCACGACCTGAGGTCATCGAACGGAGAACCGTCGAGTACCCGAACATTTCGCTCAATGGCACTTCTGCCGTGACGATGATCGTTCCTTTCAAGGAATCTTGACCGAGGATCTTTCCTCGGCGGCGGTTTAAGTCGCCAATCACATCACCCACGCAGTTTTCCGGCGTCGTAGCCACCACTTTCATGATCGGCTCTAGGATGATCGCATTTGCTTTTCGAGCTGCATCTTTTACAGCCATCGAGGCGCAAATTTTAAAGGCCATCTCGTTCGAGTCGACTTCGTGGTAAGAACCGTACACAATCGCCACCTTCGTGTCGATGAGCGGATAGCCAGCGAGAACTCCCGATGACAGCCCCTCTTCGATCCCTTTAATGCAAGGCGTGATGTATTCTTTCGGGATCACACCGCCAACAATCTTGCTGATGACTTCGTTCCCTTTTCCAGGCTCATTTGGCTCGATCTCCAGGCAGACGTGCGCATATTGACCGCGACCGCCCGACTGCTTGACATACTTCGTTTCCGATTTACCTGGAATCGAGATGGTCTCTTTGTAGGCCACTTCAGGTTTCCCTACCTTCGCCTCTACGCTAAACTCACGGAACATCCGATCACGGAGAATTTCCAGGTGCAATTCGCCCATTCCGTGGATGATCGTCTGTCCTGTCTCTTCATTTGTAGAGACGCGGAAGGTGGGATCTTCTTCGGAGAGCGCGCTGAGCGCCACCGAAAGTTTTTCTCGATCGGCCTTCGATTTTGGCTCGATGGCCATCGAAATAACCGGATCGGGGAAGTTCATTTTCTCTAAGAGAAAAGGCTTGTCTTCCAAGCAGAGCGTATCGCCCGTGCTAGTGTACTTGAACCCGATGCAGGCAGCGATGTCGCCAGTGAAAAATTTGTCCCGGTCTTTTCGCTGATTCGCATGCATCTCCAAGAGGCGGGAGACCCGTTCCCTCTTGTCCTTCGTCGCATTCAACACTGAATCGCCTTTCGTCAAGGTGCCGCTGTAGATACGGATGAAGGTGAGCTTGCCGACATAGGGGTCGGTCATGATTTTAAATGCGAGAGCAGAAAGAGGGCTGCTATCGGCAGGAGCAATCTCGATCTCTTCATCGGAATCAACCTTATGTCCTTTGATCATCCCCCGATCTAAAGGCGAGGGCATCCAACGGACAATGGCGTCGAGGATCTGCTGAACACCTTTGTTTTTAAAGGCAGTACCGCAGAGGACAGGATTGAATTTATTGGCGATGACCCCTTTACGCATCACTGCATGGATCTCTTCTTCCGTGATCGAATCGGGAGCGTCCAATACTTTCACCATGAACGGTTCGTTTGAGTCATCGATCGTGGCGAGTTCTTCAAGGAGCTCCATTCTCATTTTTTTGCACTGCTCAAGCAGATCTGCCGGAATCTCTTCGGTATCGTATTTTGCCCCCATCGTTTCATCGTGAAACAGATAGGCCTTCATCGAGATCAGATCCACCATTCCCTTAAAGCCCCCTTCGGCTCCGATGGGGCAGTGGACAGGGATCGCATTCGCATGCAGCTTTTCGCGCATTGACTGAACGGCGCTAAAGAAGTCGGCCCCGGTTCGATCCATTTTATTGACGAATGCAACGCGTGGGACTCCATAACGGTCAGCCTGGCGCCACACAGTTTCGGACTGGGGTTGAACACCTGCGACTGCACAGAATACAGCCACTGCGCCATCCAAAACGCGCAAAGACCGTTCCACTTCAATCGTAAAGTCTACGTGACCGGGCGTGTCAATGATGTTGATCTTGCACCCTTTCCAATAGACAGTCGTTGCTGCCGAAGTGATCGTGATACCCCGTTCGCGCTCTTGCTCCATGAAGTCCATGGTGGCTGCGCCTTCGTGTACCTCACCAATTCGGTGCAAACGGCCTGAGTAAAAAAGAATCCGCTCTGTGGTCGTTGTCTTACCCGCATCGATGTGAGCCATGATGCCGATATTGCGGACATTTTGTAGTTCGTCTGTTTCGGGTCTCTTTCCCATTCTTAGGACCCTACCACTTGTAGTGGGCAAAGGCTTTATTGGCCTCCGCCATTCGGTGCGTATCATCCTTTTTCTTGATGGTCGTACCCTGGTTGTTGAAACAGTCGATCAATTCACCGGCCAATGATTCTTCCATTGAGCGGCCTGGTTTCGCGCGGGAGTGGGTGATGATCCAAACCATCGCCATCGACATACGGCGATCAGCGGGGATTTCGACAGGCACTTGGTAGTTGGCGCCGCCAATTCGGCGTGTTTTCACTTCGAGCGCTGGTTTTGCATTTTCGATGGCCTGTTCAAATGCCGCAAGCGCATTGTCCGCCTTTACTTTCTGGGCGAATTTCTCCAGGGCAGTGTAGACGATTCTTCGGGCGATCGATTTTTTTCCGCTAATCATCAATTTATTGATGAATTTGGCCAGAGTGAAGCTCTGGTAAATCGGATCGGGTTCAATCTGGCGCCTTGTGGCTCTGCGTCTTCTTGACATTGTTTAATTCCTTGTTTGTCACTCTTCACCCGGCTGCCCTTCGACAGGGAAGCCTGCCCTCGGTTCCACTTCGGTTCGCCGAAGAGAAGCCGGGAGCAAGGATATTGATCACCAATATCCTGGAATTACTTGGGTTTTTTCGCTCCATACTTCGAGCGGGATTTCTTGCGGTCTTTTACCGCAGCGCAATCCAGGGCGCCTCGGACGATGTGGTAGCGTACGCCAGGAAGGTCTTTGACCCTGCCGCCGCGCACCAGTACGATGCTGTGTTCCTGGAGGTTATGTCCTTCACCGGGAATGTAAGCGATGACTTCCTGGCCATTGGATAACTTTACCCAAGCGACCTTCCTCAAAGCGGAGTTTGGTTTCTTTGGGGTTTTTGTCTTGACCTGGAGGCATACGCCCCGGCGCTGCGGGCACTGATGAAGAGCGGGGGACTTACGTCTCCGGTTCTTATCGCGGCGCCCTTGTTTTACGAGCTGATTTACTGTGGGCATTTAGCCTATCTCCTAACAAACATTAAATCGTTTAGAACGATAGCTAAGGAATATAGCCTCTCCCCCCCTTTTTTTGCAAAACATTCCCCCCTAAAATCTAATTTTAAAGAAATTAGTCTCGTCGATAACAGCTTAAAAAATCGGGCACGCACACGGGCACGGGCAGGGGCACGAGCATTCGGGCTGCCCGCGGGGGTCCCCTTCGGGGCCCTCTCCGCGTGCAGATGATGGCCCTTCGGGCCAATTGCCCCACAACCTCAACTGGTTAAACCGCGGAGCGGGAGGCTCTGCAATGCGAGAGCGAGCCGAAGGTGAGCCCGCATTGCAGCCCGAGGCTTCGCGCGGCGCAGAAGAAGCGTAGCGCACCCGGGGTCCCCGAAAATCGCTTCGGTTTTTGGGGTGGGAGAAGTGACGAGCAGTGCTGTGCACGGCGAGCGACGAGCACACGCTAGGGAGCTTTGCTCCCGTTCTTCAAAGCCGCCGAAGACCCCTGGGAGCGGGGGCGGAGCATCCCGACCATATAATTAATCGTTATTATCTTAATTTATTAGGTTTAGTTTAAAAATAAAGTTATTTATTTGTTTTAATAATAAAATTAGTTATACAATCTGGATTGGGGAAGAGAGGAACAAGGCGAAGCTTACGACGCTAAGTTTGTAAGGTATATTGTCTTCAGGTCCTTTAAATCCTCTCCCCCCATTTTTTTTCTCACCTGCAGGGCATTATGTGGCGAAAAGCGGTTCTCCAGATCCTTCTTCTCGTCAGCGGAGTAGCTGCCTTCGCAACGCCCCAATCATTAAAGTTGGCTGATGTTCCCAAAGTCATGGAACGGCTTTTTTCTTTCCACATTGAAAATAAGTCTCTTACACCTGTCATCATCCGCCGTTCAATGAAGATCTACATCGAACAGTTCGATCCTGAAAAAGCCTATGTTTTGGCGCAGGAAATAGTCCCTTATTTGAATTTGACCGATCAGAAAGCGGCCGAGATCGTCGCTCGACTCAATCGAGGCGATTATTCTGACTATTTAGCGCTCACGACTATTTTCCAACGCTCTGTCCGTAGAGCGGAGGCCATCCGTTCTCTCTTAGCACAGGAATTGCTTGAAGAACAGTTGTCTGAAGCTAATTTACCGATGACGGCCCCAACTAAATACGCTTCCTCGGAAGAGGAACTTGTTTTGAAACAAAGAAACCGTATGGTCCGCTTCTTTTTCTTTCAGCAATCGAGAACCCGTATCGAATCGATGGAAAGAAAGGCGAAAGTATTCTCTTTATTTGAAAAAAAGGTTCGGAGATCTGAGGCAAATGTCCTCTATCTCACCCCAGAAGGGGAGTCACTGACCAAGGACAAGGTAGAACACTACCTAGCGACAAAAATTCTCAAATCGTTTGCAAAAAGCTTGGATACGCACACCTCATTCTATAGCCCCGAAGAGGCCTATGAAATGCGCATGAGCCTGGAAAAACAATTCGATGGCGTGGGTGTGGTCCTTTCAGAGAGCATTGATGGAGTGATCATCGCCGATTTAATCAAAGGGAGTCCCGCAGAGCAGAACGGAAAGATCAAAGTGAACGATCTATTGACCGAGATCGACGGAAAGTCTGTTGAAAAGATCTCATTTGAAGAGGTGCTTGAATGGCTGAAGAAAAAAGACCGGGGAGAGATCATCTTAGGTTTTAAACGAGTTTTAGAGGCAGGGAAAGAAACTTCCTTCCGCGTTTCCTTGCGCAAGCGTCCGATTGTGATGAACGATGAGAGAATTGAAACGAGCTATGAAAAGTTTGGCAATGGGGTGATCGGGAAAATCGCCCTCCACTCATTCTACGAAAGCGGAGATGGAGTGAGCAGCGAAAAAGATATGCGCGATGCGATCCGATCTTTCCAGCAGAAGGGAGAAGTGCATGGCCTGATCCTTGACCTGCGAGAAAATGCGGGCGGTTTCTTAAGCCAAGCAGTGAAAGTCGCTGGCCTGTTTATCTCGAATGGAGTCGTCGTCATCTCGAAATATGGAAAAGGGGAGATCCACTACCTACGCAACATCGTCGGCAAACAGTTTTTTAGCGGGCCGGTCGTGATTCTCACCTCTAAAATGTCGGCAAGTGCCGCTGAAATCGTGGCCCAAGCTCTGCAAGACTATGGTGTGGCCGTTGTCGTGGGCGATGAGCGCACATTTGGTAAAGGCTCCATCCAGTTTCAAAACGTAACCGATGAAAAGGCGGAACATTTCTTTAAAGTGACGGTGGGCCGTTATTACACAGTCTCTGGCCGAAGCACTCAGATCGATGGCGTGATTGCAGACATTCATGTTCCCACGCAATACGCTCCCTACAACATTGGCGAGCGGTTCTTAGAGTATCCTCTCCCGCCCGATTCCGTGGAACCGGCCTACATCGATTCATTGACAGATCTCGATGTACGAACCCAAATGATTTTTCAAAAGCGGTACCTGCCTTTTCTTCAGCGGGTTGTTCCATTCTGGAAAAAAACCTTGCCCCAGTTGAAGAAAAACAGCGCTGCCCGAATCACTCGCAATCCCGATTTCCAAATGTTTATGCGTCGAATGGAAAAGATCAAAGCACGTCAAACTGATGCTGTGGTGAATACCATCGACGAGCAGATCCATATCGGTCTAGAAGATCTCCAAATGATGGAGGCCTTCAACATCGTAAAAGACATGATCTACATCGATGCCCAAAGTCGCCCTAAAGAGGCCGCCCTCGCTCCCACTGGTTCAGATCAGTGAACCGCCTCCCAGCCTACAAGCATCTCCTCAGTCAATTGAAATCTCTGCAATAGGGCGTACCGCTCTAGCACTGCGTAAAAATAGGCGTAGATCGGCTCTGGCATTAAATGCTGCATAGCAAACTGTCTAGCGTTTACCGCCATTTGTTCACACTCTGCATCGTGTTCTTTCGCCCAATGGACCTTTTCAACCACATCGCTCATGTCGTTTTGGATGGGCAAGTAGTGGACGTATGGCTTCAAGGCGCAATAGAAATATTGGATCTCATTCGACTCTTGCTTCATCGTCAAAGAACCCGATAAAAGTCTCCACTGAAATCCGGGATAGGTGCACATCCATCCATCGAGGACTGGCAAATATTTAAAACGGATATGCTCGGCCAATGTTTGGTGTCCTTTGAGCACACCGATTTCCCGAAAAAATGTTCTAAGCTCTTCTGAGTACGCGCTATTAAAGCCTGCATCGATCCATTCTGGGGCCTGTTGCGATAGGTGGGAAAGGCGAAAGCGGGGTTTACTAGAGTAATTTTCTAACGAATACCGTTTATCGCTAGTCGTACCCCTCCAAAATGCTTTTTCGATCCGCTGGTTCCAAGGAATTTTTCGATTTGCTTGGTTGATTTTTTCAATGTCTCGATGCCAGAGACGTTCGATCGTGGTGAGCACATCTGGAATCAGTACGACATATTTTGCCCCTTCTTTCTTCGCCCAAGCGAGAAG
>Ga0334722_10006264_pt1 | contig 11830 bp, 15 predicted proteins | sample C3_bottom_MG_FD_207210 | JGI IMG/M metagenome (GOLD analysis project Ga0334722, IMG submission 207210) | Sediment microbial communities from Yellowstone Lake, YNP, Wyoming, USA - C3_bottom | ecosystem: Environmental > Aquatic > Freshwater > Lake > Sediment | place: USA: Wyoming | collected...
TCCGCTCCTGCTCTCTCGAGGCTTTCTGCAGCGCATATCATGATCTGTGCCAATTCATCCCACTTAGCCTGATGCTGAAGTCGCTCAATCTCTTCGAAGTCCACAGAGTACAGGATGCATTTTGCAGAATGAAATCCGCCGAGTTTCTGTTTCGTCGTCTCATTGATGATCCTGTAGTATTCGAGCGACGACTCCCAGCTCATGCCACCGATCAGACCGATTGTTTTCATGGATGGTTGTCCTCTTTAGTCGTACGACAACCGAGTCTTTTCATCCGTCAACGTCGGCTGAATCAACTCTTTCCATTCCGGAGCTTCCCAAGTGCCTAACTCCATATGGGTCTTATAGTATTTTTGAGGAATGGGATGCGTACCTACCACTACCTTCAGACCGTAATTCGCGGGAATGAAGTCACGGAAGTGCTCAATGTAGGGACAGGGTGGATAGCCTACTACCATACCCGTAGCAAAGTGGACAACTTGAGCGCCATTCTTCTTCATCTCTTCAGGAGCAGATTCTACGTTTCCGCCAGGGCAGCCGTCACATGTGGTAAATCCCACAAGCTCGACCTCGTCGTTCTTGTACACACTGAACGCTCCCTCCCTCCGCGACAAAGCGCGGAAGCACTTTCCACCGGCGCACGTATGATAGCGATGGCAAATGATAATTCCGATCCGGGTTTTGTCGCTCATGACTTTGTGCTTTCTCTTTTCATTGGTCATTCCTTTTGTGCGCAACCGACGTCAATCTAAGGCAAAAGCACAGCCATAGCAACCACCGACGTCCAGATTCCTTCCTTACTCGCTTCCGCCGATTGTGTGATGTTATATGTTTTCAGAATCTTCCCGCTCATCTTATAGTATTTTTCACGCTCATCCCACGCAACTTCCGGGTCCAACTCTACACCCAATGTAGATGCGAGCATCGATGCTGCGAGATCCTCAGCATAATCGCCTGCCCGTTCATCCGTTTCACCGAAGGGATGGTGCTCCGAGAGATACCCATAGGCCGAGTCATCCACAGGTTGGGCAACACCGATCGAGGCAGCAACCAGGCGATTTGGCTCATTCGTGGCGTTGCGAGCCATCACGACGAACGTGATTGATCCCGGCTCCAGGAGTTTGACCCCCTCTGTTTTTGTGATCCTACGACACTTCGGAGGAAAAATGCTGGAGACAGTCACCAGGTTGCATCGCTCGACCCCAGCGTCCCGAAGCGCCAGTTCAAAGGATTGCAGGTAATCTTTGTGGCGACCGACGCCTTTAGTGAAAAATATCTTGGTCGGTACGAACATCATAATCCTTCCCTGGCATGATATCCATCTAAGAGGTGACGATCCTCTGCCATGGCTAACCTACTACTGGACACGACTCGCCTTTGCTATCACCTCGGTTCAGCGACGATTCCTGATTTCGCACGGTCATCGGCGATGACAACGGACACAGCTTCATCATCCAACGGAATTGCATTCAGCGCCTGATCCAGATCATCCCTGAGGTCCTCAAAGTCTTCGCACCCGACAGAAAGTCGGACAAGCTCATCGAGAATACCGGCCTGCTCTCGATCGTGGTTTGGCACTGAGGCATGAGTCATGGAAGCCGGGTGCTCAATCAGCGATTCTACCCCGCCAAGCGAGACAGCAAGAGTGAACAGTCGGACATTATTCATTACGATTCTCCCGCCGGCCAAACCGCCCTTCACGCCGAATGCAATCATGCTGCCGAAGCCATCCATCTGTTTTCGCGCCAGTTCATGCTGCGGGTGGTCTGGCAAACCCGGGTAATTTATCCACGTCACCATCGGATGATCCCTGAGAAATTGCGCGAGCTTCATCGCATTCTCCTGACTTCGTTCAACACGAAGGCCCAAGGTACGAACACCTCTCAGGATCAACCACGCCTGGTGCGGATCCATAGTGCCACCGAGTTGGTTCAGCACTGGCCTGATCTTACGGAACAGTGGCTCGCCACTCGCAACGATCATGCCTCCAACCACATCGCTATGCCCATTGATGAATTTCGTCAGACTGTGAACCACAATGTCCGCCCCGTGTTCGAGCGGTCGCTGCAGGAAAGGACTTGCAAATGTATTGTCCACCACGAGGTACGCGCCTCGGAGCCTGGCAATCGCTGCTGCTCCTTTGATATCGGATATCTTCATCGTTGGATTCGCGGGGGTCTCAAGAAAGATGATCCGGGTCTCAGGACGAACGGCGTTTCGGATTTGACTCAAGTCGGTGGTGTCAACGAATGTTGACTCAACCCCAAATCGTGCAAGCGTGGTTTCCAACACAACACGTGTTGGTCCATACACACAATCGGAACTGACAACATGCATCCCCTTTTCCAGAAGTGACATGAAAACGGTGGTAATTGCTGCCATTCCCGTCGCGGTTGCCAACCCCTTATAGCCATTTTCCAATGCGGCGACGTTCTCCTCAAGAGCATTGACTGTTGGATTTCCCATGCGCGTGTAGATGTAGCCCTCCTTCTTCCCTGAGAAACGGTCTGCTCCTTCCTCTGCAGTCGGGAATGAAAACGTCGACGTTTGATATATGGGGACCGAAACCTCACCGTATTGAGACTGATGTGGCAGGCCCGCGTGAATTGCTTTTGTCGATTTCTTCATGGGATATCCCGTTTCTTCGTTGTGAACTTCATTGGGCGCTTGCCCTAAGGGGATGAAGAGAGCAATCAACCCTTCCTGGTAACTCCAACGCTCTCAGTCTCGACCAGCATGTTACTCCTGCTGCTAATCGGGACATTCATCCCGAGTGAGGGCTGTGGCTCTCAGAGCGATCATTCGTCACCCGCACGGTCACCTTCTCGTCCACACGGACAGACGAGCTTGTCTTTTTCAAAGCGGTTGTGTTTCGATGCCTTTTGATCAAACCGCTCTGGTGAGGGCCCAGTCAAATCTGAGTCACTAGTGTAGTTTCTCTTCGTGATTTACGATCGTTCCACTGATAATCTCGCGAACTGCATCATCAATGTTCTGATTGTGAGTAATGATCGGCATGAGTTTGGCATCTGTGATATGTTGATATGCGCCGAATCCCATCCCGCGGGCAACCAGAATCTGGCAGTCCATTACGTTTTCCGTCATCGTGCGATGTTTCCCCTGCGAATGTTCGTCCATGCCATGCCCGGGTCCATGATGCTCCTGCTGATGGTCTCCTCCGGCAAATGTGTGATGCCCTGCCTTCTCCCGGCGTTCGCGATTCGTCACGGCCCCGTTGGCAACCGTGAGAACCTCATAGTAGCGGGCCCGCCCAAAATGCTGACTGATAGTAGTTCCGTCATCTGTGACGAATGCAACCTTGATGTTTGTAGTATCCATTGTTCTTCCAACCCTTCTGATTCATCCATTGTTTTTATTGTGAATTGGACAACAGCGATTTATTTCTTCAAAACGGTACTCAACACTTTTTCTTTGTCGATCTTCTTTGTGCAGAAGAACCAGTCATAACAAGTCATGTCCTTCTTGTTTTCCATGCGCTCCTTGGCAACACCGCACGATCCTGCTGTTGGCACGATGACATCGTCGCCCGGACGCCAGTCAGCCGGTGTCGCAACAGAGAATGCGTCGGCTGTCTGAAGCGCAATGATCACGCGATAGAGTTCATCGAAGTTTCTTCCCAGACTCAAGGGGTAGTATATGATGGCGCGGATCGTTCCCTTTGGGTCGATAACGAACACAGCTCGCACAGCTTTGGTGGAGCTCTCGCCCGGCTGGATCATCCCATACGTCTTCGCTACCTCCATTGTGATATCTTCTATCAATGGGAAAGTGACTTCCACATTCTTCATGCCTTTGTATTCGATCTTTTCCTTGATGGTGCGCAGCCAGGCGATGTGACTGTACAGGCCATCTACGGAAAGCCCTACCAATTTGCAGTTTGCTTTTGCGAACTGACCTTCCATGGACGCAAACGTCATAAACTCCGAGGTGCACACGGGTGTGAAGTCGGCAGGGTGGCTGAACAGAATGACCCAACTCCCCGAATACTGCTCTGGAAAATTGATTTCGCCCTGCGTTGTAACAGCTTTGAAAGCGGGGGCCTTGTCCCCGATCCGAGGCATTGTGACGCTCTTTCCTTCGGCGTTCGTTTCCATGGTATTCATCTCCTCTTGATATGCGCCATTGATTTCAGATCAGGCAAATGTTAGCGCCGCACAATTGCCCTATACGTTAGATTTCTTGGAACGATCTCGCGAATCGTTCCTCTTGTTTGTTCTTCAGTTCAACAATCGAAGCTGAGAATCCGGTCGGGGCTCATAGTTCTCTCCTCTTCGAGGAATTCTCCCATCAGGTCGCCCGCCCTTCGATGGACTCAACCAGCCTAAAGGTACCCCGGGCGGTGACACACACCCGGCCATTCTGCATTATTGTCGCATGTGCCCAACCATGCGCCCCGCGTCGCGATGTGACACATGCGGTGACGGTGACTGCCGTGTCGACTTGCACAACTTCGCGGTAGCGGATATCCAATCTGCATGTCAAGGGATTCCCTCCGAAGGCGTTGTGAATGCATCGGATCATCGTCGCGTCTATGAGCGTTGCAAGGATTCCGCCATGCACGATGTCTTCGTAGCTTTGATGAACACTCTTGATCTCAGTTTGACAGGTTGTCTGAATGCCGCTTGATTCGAATTGCAGATGCAACCCTTGCTCATGGGTCGGAGCACAGGCAAAACATTCGGCGTGGAAATCAACCATACCGCGATCCCGCTCCGTGGTGTCCCCACGTTGTGCGATGTTGTTCATTGTCACCCTCCTCACTGAAAGGCCACAAGACCCAAAATCAATTTGAACCCCGGGAGGAAAAACAACGATACCTGCACAGTTGCGAAGTTGATCTTCACCACCATGTTGCTCATCGAGACCACCCTCTCCGCTTGCACTGAGGGCAGTTTTTCTGTTCAGCGGTAGCGGTAGAGAATTTCCAACTCCGGTTGCAACTCCTGCATTGGGATTCAAACATCTTCCCCATCCGGTAATTGCCTCCTTCGATGCGAATCGCCTTGCCATTCACAATCGCATCGACCAGCGTTCGGCGAGACTTCTCAATGATCCTGCCAAACGTTGCACGTGAGATTTTCATCTTCGTCGCTGCTTGTTCATGCGAGAGCGCCTGCAAGTCGGCTAGCCGCAGAGCCTCAAACTCATCAATCGTCAGGACGACTTCATCGAGCAGGGGCATGGGAATGCCCTGGGGTTTAAAGTATGTAAACCCTGGAGTATGCGTTACGCGACGTAATTTCGGCGGTCGAGGCATCGTATGATTATGGGACGTTCTTGGGTGTCTAGTTATGAGTATATGCTCATAACTAATGTAAGCGATTTATCCCCCCAAGTCAACTCAAAACAACGGAGCATCTCTAAGGCGCGCGGCTTACCAGCACAAATCAGACGGGCTAATGAGCGTGCCCGCCACAACGAGAAAATGGCTTGCCGGAGGATCGTTCCGCACTTCGCTGACGATGCTGAGTCCAGCCCCTTTCGCCAGTCCTGTCGATCCATTAGCAGCGACGAACGATTTGAAGTTCCTGTAATGATCCGTCCCGGCAACATACTCAATCATTTCATTCACAATCCCTGCAAAAGTCCTTGGCTGCGGGGTCAGGTAATCAACAATGATGATCTCCTTTCGCAAGCTCCACTAGCATAGCCTGCCGCAGGCTCTTGTCCATTTCGTGAACCACATAGGTGAGCACAGCGTAATCATAGCGGTCCGCTCCCTCTGCAAGAAACCCGAAAATATCGGAGTGATGGAACGAGATGTTTTCGGCAGGGTGTCTTGCGAGCTTGTTGATCGCGACATGAATGTTCCTTCTGGAAAGATCAACACCATCGATCCTCTTACACTTGTCCGCAAGCTGGAATGCCATGCGCCCCGTACCGCAGCCAACATCTAATACCGTTGACTGAGGCCTTACAATATCTCTCACCCTCGAAAACAACTCGTCCTGGTGTGGGGCTATGACAAGGTCATAGAAGCGCCCGTCATACCAATGGTCTTTGTTTTCAGTCACAAGGAAGTCCCCGTGACAACTGACCTTGCGAGATCGCGGTAAGCGTTAACATCCTCCCTGCACCTTCTTCGCTTTCTTCGGTTCCTTTGCCCCTTTGTTCTTGTTCTCGGCGATCAGCTTGAGAATATCTTCGCGCGCCTTTTCACGGAAAGCCTTGACATCTCCATCCCATCTGCTTCCCGTCGGAATAAACGGTCCGGCTGACAGGATGGTCTTATCGAATGTATCAGATCCTCCCTGCAGAACGGCGAGGTTCTCGTAGCCGAGTTCCTGCAGGAGCAGATAGGCAGTACGCTCTTGCGCCTCATCATTGCCAACCAGTACCTTTTTTACATGCCGTCGCGAGAATGTGGGAACCCAATCCTTTCCAAACAGGTCTCGTACCGCAATATTTTCAGCACCTGGAAGTGAATGGCTCGCAAACAAATCGGGGGAGCGGAGGTCGATAATCCGAATGTTTGGCTCACGATCGACGATGCGGAACGCGAGCTCGTCGGCATCCATCACCGCAACAGAATGTGAGGCAACATACTTGGGGTCGGAGACTTTGTTGATGAGGTGGGTTTTTCTGTCCGGTAGAATAATAAAGAGTATTCCTAGAGCGAAAATGCCGGATCCTGCGGCGACATGCTTCCACGATTTGAATTCGAGGGAAGGAGCCGAGATCCTGTTGACCCGCTTTTCAATGAGCGTCGTCACAGCAAAGGCTCCCACAGCTATGGCTATGAGCAGGAACGCGAACAACCCCTGAGACAGTCCAAGTGAATCGAACACCTTGATGGAACCGAGAGATGTCGAATCATAGAAGCTGCCGTACAGTGAGAAGAGCTCTCCAAAGGCGAATACTCCGAGGATGCCCCCGCCAATGAAAAACATCGCGTCGATTTTGCCAATGGCTGCGGCACAGACGCTTGTCCCCGGACAATAACCGCCAAGAACGAAGCCTATTCCCATGACAATTCCACCGACGATCGCCGGAACCAGCCAGGTCGGATTAACAAAAATCGCTTCCGTGTCCAGCAAACCGAAATAGCCCAACAGGAGAACGCCACTCATCGCGGTGATCGTCGCTGTGAAGAACACACGGAGAACCGTGAAGTCATAGCCGTAGAACACACCGGCGAGTCGCCGGGACGATGAAAACCCCGCTTGCTCGAGGACAGCACCAAAGGCAATCCCCAACACGAGTGCGACGACGAGATTCAGTTGATCTGATATTAGTTCAGGTACGAATGGTCCCATGAAATCACCTTCTTGCTTTCTCTTATATCCACAACCTTCGGGCAAAGTATGCAACCGCATAGCCCGTACCAAAAATCGCAACCATTGTGATGAATCCCGCAGTCGAGAGCACTGCCATACCGCTCAGCGCCGCGCCACTGGTGCACCCGCGGGCAAACTGTGCGCCGATCCCGAAAAGTGCCCCGCCAATCGCGGCAAATAACCAGCGGAGTTTTGGCTGGATCCTTGACCCCTTTTCAGTCACGAACCTCATCCGATCGGAAGCCAATCCGGAGATGAATCCGCCAATGAGAACCCCCACGATCTCAAAGACCAGCCACGATTTCATTGGGTTGTCTTTGCCCGGCCCGACATACGCCCCGTAGAAATGCGAATCTTCCGCGTGTTTAGATGCGACACCGTCAACCGTTGCCACTACAATGCTCTTGATTGCACCGCTTGCCCCTAACCCCCTTCCGGTAATGAAGATTGTCGCCAACAGCACCAGGCCGAGGAGAAAGCCTGCGAGGTAAGGATTCATGTATTTTGTATTCATAATCATTGCTCACTTTGAGAGAACAGGTTCATTGACTTCAACGCTTGCTTTCTTTTCCTCCGGCTCTTCCGGCAGTTCCTCGTATCCGGTAATCATCGTTTTCAGATTTGAAGTAACAGTGCGCCCGGTCGTAATGAGATACAGATGCACCACAAAGAACGAGACCAGGAAGAATGCCCCGATCGTGTGAACTACTGCAATCACCCCCAGACCGCCGACGTTCAATCCGAGAACCTCGTACCGTTGCGGGTAGCGATAGAACATATAGAGCAAACCGGAAACCACCATCACGGGAATAACGAGGGCCTTGAGTGCGGCATAGACGAGCTTTTGCAGCGGGTTAAGTTTGCTCAAGACCGTTTTCTTTGTGGGATGTGGCGCATTGCGAAAGATACCGAAGACGTAATATTCGGCCTGGGCTCTCAGGTTTTTCCACGTCGGAAGATATTGCCTCCATTCCCCTGTCGTAAGATGCCAGAAGATCGCGAAGACGATCAGCACCAGGAAACCAATGGCAGCAATATTATGGTACTTCACCGCCTGGTCGTATCCGAAAAACCGTATCAACCCGTGGATCTCAAACCCCGTGACACCAAGAAAGACGATGAGAGCCGCCTGCAACCAGTGCCAAAATCTCTCGAATCCCCTGTAGACATATTCCCTTTTCATGCTATTTCATTTCCTTTCGTTTCCGGCTCATCACGAACCTCATACCGCCGTGGAGCAAAACACCTCCGAGTGTAAGCATTAACATTCCGGCACCCAGATATTCCACCCACGGATTGTAATCTCTGCCAGGCAGGTAGAAGCCTCCAAGGCCGGCCAGCCGCCCATTTTCGCGTGTGTGGCACTCGGTGCATTTCACGGTTTGCTCCTTGGGTGAAACCATGTGGTTGACCGGCCAGTACATCTCTGTCTCCACAAATCCATATTTCCCGCTGTAGGGAAGATTTATTTGTTTCATCCCCTCCTCAGCAGCCCGCTGCCAGTTGAATTCCTTCCAGAAGCCGCCGTCCCCTGGTTTGTTCGACACGGTCTTCGGTTGAATCAGATAGTGGTTTTCTGTGTCATATATCTGTTTTGCACGATGGATTTTCACCGGATAGATCTTGGCGTCCGGGTCCGCATAGCTTCCATACAGCTCATTGATTTTTACGGGCTTCGACGGGTCGAGCGTATCGCCAATCAAGTAATGCGATGCGGTCCCGTTGAACCAGATGTAATCCGGCTTCAACTGTTTCCCCCATTTGAATGATCCTTTGATGGACATATAGACATCCGTCCCTGCGGAGTCTTTTTCTTCGTACGGCCGTCCATTCTTCAACTTGCCTGCGGTAGACCAGTCCCAGTACAGTTTTGTCGGGTTCACTTTTGCATACACCGGGATGTGACACGTCTGGCAGGCGACCTTGTAGGTATGCTCGTTAAGAACATCATCTGCGTGAGGCATTGCCGAATGGCAGTGTTCGCATTCAACCCGGTTACGGTTCATTGAGGAGACTGAATACGCCTTCCCCAGCATCTGATGTTTCTGTGCGGTGTGGCAATCGACGCACTGCATATCAGGCCCGCCTGTGGCCATATGAACGTCAACGTCGCGTGCCGGATCAAAGAGAGATTGTTCCAAATCGCCGTGCTTCACGTTATTACCGCCGCCACCAAAAAAGTGACACGTGCCGCAATCCGTACGATCAGGCTTACCGACATGCTGTGCAACGTAGCTAAGATCGACTGACGGATCCGGCATCCCAGCTCCATCCGTCTTCTTGAGATATGTCGAGCTGTTGTCGTGACAGGCAAGACAATCGACGTTGAGCGGATCCTGGAAATTAAACTTGGCGTCAGAATAACCATAACCAATGTGGCACCTGTTGCAGCTCTGTTCGTTACCGGAAATGCCGATACAAAAATTGTTCAGTGCATTTCGTTTTCCAATCGGGCGAATGCCTTTGCCGGCAATGTACTCGGTTCGCTCCCAATTCCAATGAGTCGATTGCATCACTTCGGAATGTCGACCATTGTGGCACGAGATGCACGCAGCAGTCACATCTTGTGGCTTCGCGAATCGCTTCTTCAGTTGCAGAAACATCGAGTGGTCAACCGATGCCTTGGTCTTTTTGGCATACTGTTCGTTCAGCTTTGCAAGCGGTGTGCTCTCTGTCCCTTTTCCGTGAAGGGCCAGCATGATCATCCCAAGAACCATTCCAAAGACGATGAGGCCAAAGAATATCCGTTTCATTCGTCATTCCCTTTTTGCGGAACATCTGTCATATCAGACAAGCGGCTCGGCTGGTGATGGACCAACGACTTGATTTGTTCGCAGTCCCCGGCAAGCAGATACACTTTGCATTGTAGGCAGTCGCGACCAGCGCAAACATTCATTTTGTGTTTGTATGTCCAGCAACCCGCATCGGACGCGGCGTATGCAGGACACGCCACTCTCTGTTCCATCGGACACTGCACGTTTTCCCAACAGGGGACCATGGATTGTATCCGGCGAATACCTTCGATGGAAATCTTATGTTTACTGATCGAAGTGCGAATACACTTCAACCTCTCAATGTCCAATTTCGTGTAAAGGCGTTGTTTCCCGCTGCTTTTTCGTGTAAGGATAAGGCCCCGTCGCTCGTACAGCCGAAGCGTAAACACTGACACCCCGAGCATGCGCGCAACAGTCCCTATTGAAAACAGGGGCGTCTCTTTGTTGTCATTGTCATTCATACCTATATTTTAATATACAAGTATGGTGCCATCCATAAATCCTTATTTTTGCTGGATTTCTGAACCCGAGTCAGGCTGGACTTCTTGCTGATGGGAAATAGGCCCAGAGCAATAGTTATTATCGGTAGGTTGTCGGTTTTGGGAATGACCGGAATGGACGCGAGAGTCTGCTACCGCAATAGGTCCACACGACTGTTCGACCGTACGTACCAAGTGCTCGCGGGTGAAGTGATCATGCATCCAATTTGAGATGTTCCGATACAGAACCCTCATTCGAGTTGCAGCATCTTATTGGAAAGAGCTTAGTACCATATCTGCGCTCGCCGACGTCAATAGGTGGTAATCAGTCCACAGTTCTTCCGGATGAACACAAATCGTTGAGGGATATCAATGAAGAAGAAAGTTCAAGCAAAGAAGCGATCAAGAACGTATATGTGGGTTGCTGCCGGAGTCGTCCTGCTCGCAACCACATACTTTCTGTTTGGGAAGAATGAGATCCAGCCGACGCCAACGGCGACGGGTTATGCGTTGCCACCGGGTGAGGTTTCTGGTGTGGCACCTGCATTCACGTTGTCTGATGTGGAGGGGCGCCAGGTCTCACTTGCTCAGTTCAAGGGCAAAGTTGTCATCCTCGATTTCTGGGCAACATGGTGTCCCCCCTGTAAGCGCGAGATACCGGACTTCATCAAACTGCAATCAGAGTACGGAGCGAAAGGTGTTCAGATCGTGGGCATTGCACTCGATCAACCGGAGAAGGTGAAGGCCTTTGTGCGCGAGAATGGGATGAACTATCCGGTTCTCATGGGAACGGACGAGGTGTCCGGGCATTATGGCGGGGTCGAATCCATCCCGACAACCTTCATTATCGATAAGGCCGGTAGGATTGTAACGAAGTACGAAGGCTTCAGGTCGAAGGAAACATTCGAGAGTCAGATCAAGAAACTATTGTAGACTATTTCGCCGTTTCGCTGGGCCTACACGAGGAATTGATACAAGAGTAGATCGTTGAGCGGGATGATCGTAATCGCTTTAAATCCTGCCTTCTTGGCCATTACCACAACATCATCCGATTTGAGCCGATGCTCAAGGGGTGGACCAGTCTCTTCTTGTTTGTAAGGCCATTCAAGCACGACGACTCTGCGCTTTGCGCATCTCTTAGATTCCGAGAGCGCCTTCTGAGCATCGTCGGCTTCGTGTAACACAAGGCCCATGAACACAAGGTCGAACGACTTGTCCGCAAAAGGGATCGACTCAGCCGTTGCCACTTGGAAGATCGCATCGGGCACCAAGTCCTTCG
>Ga0334722_10006265_pt1 | contig 11828 bp, 10 predicted proteins | sample C3_bottom_MG_FD_207210 | JGI IMG/M metagenome (GOLD analysis project Ga0334722, IMG submission 207210) | Sediment microbial communities from Yellowstone Lake, YNP, Wyoming, USA - C3_bottom | ecosystem: Environmental > Aquatic > Freshwater > Lake > Sediment | place: USA: Wyoming | collected...
CTTCGGAACGGAGTCGACGAAGGCGATCTCCTTGGGCGCGACGACGGCCCCGAGCCGCACCCGGGCGTGTGCCAGCAGCTCTTTCTCGAGCTCGTGGGAGGGCTCGAAGTGCGGCTTCAGCGTCACGAACGCCTTGACCACCTCGCCGGCAACCGGATCCGGCTTGCCGATCACGCCTGCCTCGGCGACTGCGGGGTGCTCCAACATGACGCTCTCGACCTCGAACGGCCCGATCAGGTGCCCCGAGCTCTTGATCAGATCGTCGGCCCGGCCGACGAACCAGAAGTAGCCGTCGGAGTCGCGACGGGCGAGGTCGCCCGTGAGGTACCAGCCGCCGACGAAGGCCCGCTCGTAGCGCTCGGGGTCGCCGAGGTAGGCGCGGAACATCGACGGCCAGCCCGGCCGCAGCGCAAGCTCTCCCTCCCTGCCGGCCGCGGTCACGTCGTCGACGCCGCCGTCGTCTCGTCGGTGCACGATCCCCGCCTCGATGCCGGGAACCGCATGTCCCATCGAACCCGGGCGGATGTCCATCGCAGCGAAGTTCGCGATCATGATCCCGCCCGTCTCGGTCTGCCACCAGTTGTCGTGGAACGGGAGGCCGAAGGCTTCCTCCCCCCACACAACGCCCTCCGGGTTCAGCGGCTCGCCGACGCTCGCGAGAAAGCGCAGCGCGGGGAACTCGTGCTCGCGGACGGCCTCGAGACCGGTCTTCATCATCATCCGGATCGCCGTCGGCGCCGTGTACCAGACGGACACGGCTTCGGACTCGAGGATCCCGTACCAGCGCTGAGCGTCGAAGTCGGCCTCGTCGACGATCATCGTGACCCCGTTCGAGAGCGGCGCGATGATGCCGTACGAGGTGCCGGTCACCCAGCCCGGGTCGGCCGTGCACCAGTACACGTCCTGTGGATGGAGGTCGAGCGCCAGCCTGCCCGTGACGTGGTGCACGACCACCGCCCCGTGGACGTGAACCGCGCCTTTCGGCTTCCCGGTCGTACCGCTCGTGAAGTGGACCAGGGCGACGTCCTCCGGATCGGTGGGACCGATCTCGAAGACGTCGTCCGCCGCCGCCATCAGCTGCCGGTAGTCGTGCGTGCCCGGCACGTCTGTCTCGACGTCGCCCGCGCCGACGAGGATCACGTGCTCGAGCTCGGGCAGTGAGGCGCGGATGCCCGCGACCTTGCGCTCGTAGAGAAGCTGCGTGGTCACGAGTGCCTTCGCATGTCCGATCTCGAGCCGCGTGTGAATCGGCTCCGGGCCGAACTGCGAGAAGAGCGGGCTGAAGACGCTGCGGTTCTTGAGCGTGCCGAGCGCTGCGACGTAGAGCTCGGGGATGCGCCCCGCGAGCACGCCCACGAGGTCGCCCTTGTCCAGGCCGAGCCCGCGCAGCACGTTCGCGAACCGGCTCGTCTCACGTCCTAGCGCCGCGAACGTGAAGTCTCGGACATCGCCGTTCTTTCCGAGCCAGCGCAGGGCGAGATGATCTCCGCGGGGTCCCGCCGCATGACGGTCGACGGCCTCGTGGGCGATGTTCAGGCCGCGCCCACCCGGAAGGCCGTCCAGCTCCTCCCTCGCCCGTTCCCAGAAGTCCGATGTGCGGGCTGCTCGGTAGTCGGCCAGATTCGGCGCGACCGGAGCGACGTCAGGTCTCTTCACGATCGTGGCGAAGGGCACGTCACGTCGTCCTTTCCCGCATGCCGCTGCTCATGAGGTGATCTTCGAGAGACTGGATGGTAGGGGGCATCGGGAAATGCGCCGATCCCCATGCGGGCAACTACGCAGAATGTGGGTTCTCCGAAGCCGGATCGGCGAATTGCCTGATGCCGGTGCCGGATCACGGGTCGACGATCGTCCCGAAGACCCGATCCGGGGAGCAGCATGGACGTCGAGCACGAGTATTGGTTGGAAGAAGCGACGGGTGCGATCTGGGCTGTCGAGTTGCGCGGCGACGAGGTGATTGCGTGCCACGGGCCGCTCACGCCCCGCGAGGTCGACGAAGAGGTCGTCGACGTCCTGGACTACTCACCGGTCGGTGTCACCTGGATCGAGGAGAACAGACGGCGGTTCGTTCCGTATCCCACGACGATCCCGTACATACCACCGACGTAGGCGAGAACACCTCGGGAGCCGATTCTGTCCTAGGTTCGTTCGGCTGCGCCGGAGAGCTACCGACTCGAGCGGGTCGGCCGCCGCCGCCGCCGGCCGACCTCCAGTGCCCGTGCGAGATCCGTGACGGAGAGAAGGCCCACGAGGTCGCCGTCGTCGATCACGAGTCCGCGGTTGACCTCGCTCGCCCTGAGCTTGACGAGCGCGTCCATCGCGGTCTCCTCCGCGACGAGTTGCGGGACTTCGTCGAGCGGGAGCATGCATTCGCGCACGCGGCGAACGTCCCACTCGGTGCGTGGCACCGAGGCGACCGAGCGGAAGGCAAGGAGTCCAACTGGAGTGCCGTCCTCGAGCACGGGGTAGGTCGTAAAGCGCTGCGACCAGGCGACCTCGTCGACGAACTGCCCGACGCTGAGATCGGCCGGCACCGTGACGGGGTCGCGCACCAGCAGATCGCGGACCCGGAGGCCGTGCAGTGCCTGCTCGGTCGCGACGTATCGCGCCTCCGCTTCCGCGGCCTGGAGCAGGAACCAGCCGATGAACGCGAGCCAGGCGCCGCTGAACGAGCCCTGGAAGATGAAGAGGAAGAGCCCGGTCGCGACGAGCAGGTAGCCGAAGCCGCGCCCGATGTCGGCCGCGATCCGTGTTGCCCACGGGAAGTCGCGTTTGAAGTACCAAAGCGCCGAGCGGAGCATGCGCCCCCCATCCAGCGGCAGCGCCGGCAGGAGGTTGAACACCAGGAGGGTGAGGTTGATGTAGCCGAGCCAGGCGAAGACCCCGTCAGGCACCCCGGGCAGCCCGGCGAAGCCGGCGACGAGGATGAACACGATCCCCAGCCCCAGAGAGACAAGCGGTCCTGCGATCGCGATCCGGAACTCCGCGCCGGCACTCGGGAACATGCCCTTGAACTGCGCCACGCCGCCGAAGAGCCAGAGTGTGATCCCCTCGATCTCCACGCCCTCCCGTCGTGCCTCGATCGCGTGGCCGAGCTCGTGCAGCAACAACGAGGCGAAGAAGACAAGGGCCGCGACGATCGCCATCGCGACATACGTGCCGCTCGAGAGACCGGGATTCTGCGACGGGAAGACCGCTGACGCCAGCGTCCACACGATCAGCGCGAAGACGATGAGCCAGCTCCAGTTCACACCGATCCGAATCCCTGCGATCCGTCCGAGCGTGATGTTCGCGTTCACCGCCGCTCACTGCCCCCATGAGTCCGTCCATCTAGGGCGCACGCTGCCAACGGTCTCAGCTCTCGTCCGAAGCACCATCGAGGTGGTGGGTAAACCAGTCGCGGGCGAGGACGGCGACCTCGTGGAGCGCGCCCGGCTCCTCGAAGAGATGCGACGCGCCCTCGACGATCCGGAGCTCCGCCTCGCGGTCGAGGCGCGCCAGAGCGATTCGGTTCAGCTCGAGCACATCAGGGTCACGCTGCCCGACGATGAGAAGCGTCGGACAGAGGACGTCCGTGAGACGGGGCTCGGCCAGATCCGGCCGCCCACCGCGACTGACGATCGCTCCGATGCGTGGGTTATCGGCTGCCGCCCAGAGCGCGGCGGCCGCGCCCGTGCTCGCGCCGAAGTAGCCGATCGGCGCGCGGCATCCAGACCCGCGCTCGAACCAGGCGGTGACTGCCCCGAGCCGTTCCGCGAGAAACGGGACGTCGAAGACGTTACGGCGGAAGCCCGCCTCCTCTTCGGTCAGCAAGTCGAAGAGCAGCGTCGCGAGCCCCGCCTCCTGCAACACGGCGGCGACCTGGTGGTTGCGAGGACTGCGCCGGCTGCTTCCGCTTCCATGCGCGAAGATCACTGCGCCGACCGGTTCGACTGGAAGGACGAGCGAGCCCGGCACCGTGACATCCCCTGCCGGGATCGCAACCTCATGCCGCGCCCCCGACACCAGCCGTCCCGATTCTCTCAGCTCCGCAATCCGGTGAGTCATCTCATCGTGATCATCCGCCTCGGGAGCCGGGACGCCATCGGAGAACCTGACGATCGCTGCTTCGGCGAACTACTGCTTCCGCGCGGTGCCGGGGTTGCGGTCCACGCGTTGCCGCATCCACCGCACGCGGCTCCCTTCCTCGCGCTCGACATCGTCGAGCATCAGCTCGAGCGCCTCGAGCGCCGTCTCGTGCCGGGGGATCCAGCGCTGCTCGATTGCCCGTATGCGTCGGGTCACCGTCGTGAGCTCGCGGGCGACACGATCGTGCGCCGCTCGGGCCACGGCGCAACGTGCCGCGGCTTCGAGCGCCCGTCGATGAGCGTCGGCAGCAAAGGCGACAGCCGAGCTTCCTCCGAGCGCAGCGACGTCGATCGGGACCGGCAGCTCAACGTGGGCGTCGGCCGGATGGACGACGCCCAGCGAGTTACGCCAGCGCACCTGAACCGAGGCCGGACCCCCGCTGTGGAAGCCGGCGAGTCGAAGGTTCCGCACGCCTGACAGCGTCTTCGCGCGCGCGAGCCAGTCCGCTGCCTCTCGCGCGACGGTATCCCATTCCACCTGCGCCGTGACAAGCTGTGTCGCAAGCTCCCGCTGTCGCTGGAGAAGCGTCCGGCGCTTCTGGTCGAGCACGTCGGTCGCACGGCGGGCCACCTCGAGGCGGTGGAGCAGCCAGGGGCGACCGGCTCTACCCGGCGGGACGCGCAGAGGCATCGTGCCCGCCTTCGTAGTGGAGGTCGAGGATTCGCTCAGACACCATCGAGAGCATTGGCCGGGGCAGCGTCGACGCGACGTGCCACGCGCGGTCGAGCGTCTCGTCCAGGCTGCGCAGCTCCGAGCGACTCTGGGCGACGAATCCTGCCTCGAAGGCGTCGTTGAACGAGAGGTAGCCGCGCTCCGTCTCGGCGAGCGCCTCCGCGCCGACGACGTCGGCGAGATCGGTCGCACGGCGGGCTTCGGCGACGAGCGCGTACACCTGCGCCGCTATCTCGAGATGGTCGTCTCGCGTTCGACCAGGTCCGGCGCCAAGTCTCATCAAGCGGGAGAGCGACCGGAGCGGGTCGAACGGCGGGTAGACGCCGCGAACGTGTCGATCCTGCGCGAGGACGATCTGGCCTTCGGTGATGTAGCCCGTGAGGTCGGGAACCGGATGTGTGATGTCGCCCGCCGGCATCGTCAGGACCGGCATCTGGGTCAGGGAGCCGTTGCGGCCCTGAATTCGACCCGCTCGCTCGTACAACGAGGCGAGGTCGCTGTAGAGGTACCCCGGGTAGCCTCGCCGGCTCGGCGTCTCGCCGCGGGATGCGGAGACCTCGCGGACGGCTTCGCAGTAGCTCGTCATGTCTGCCATCACGACGAGCACGTGCCGGCCCAGGTCGAAGGCAAGATGTTCGGCAACTGTCAGGGCGATCCTCGGTGTGAGGATCCGCTCGACGAGGGGATCGCCGGCTGTGTTCAGAAACAGTGCGAGATCGCCTGCAGCGGCTCGCTCCTCGAGCCCGTCTCGCACCATCGAAGCGTCCGCGTTGGTGATGCCGATTGCCGCGAACACGATTGCGAACGCCTCGCCGCCTGTGGTCGCCTGCGCTGCGACTTGGGTCGCAAGCTCGAGGTGCGGGAGCCCACCGACGGAGAAGATGGGCAGCTTCTGACCCCGAACCAGCGTGGCCAGACCGTCGATCACGGACACCCCGGTCACGATCGCGTCGCGAGGGGTGGCACGCGCCGCCGGGTTGATCGGACGACCCACGACCTCGCGCACGGTCTCGTCGAGTACCGGTGGTCCCCCGTCGAGTGGTTCGCCGCGGCCGTCGCAGACCCGACCGAGCCACCCTTCTCCGACAGGTACCCGCATGGGCGCGCCCGAGAATGCGACTCGGACGTCGCGAGGTGCGAGTCCCGCGGTGCCCTCGTACACCTGGACGACCGCGAGCGTGTCGCTGACGTCGAGAACCACGCCGTGGCGGATGTCGCCCGAGGGCAACCTGATTTCCACAACCTCGTCCCAGCTCACGCCGTCGACTCCGTCGATCACGAGCAGCGGCCCTCGCGTCGATGCGGCCGTGTACTCCACCGGCGCACGGCCGGTCACGCGAGGCTCCCCAGAAGGCGAAACACTCGCGTGGCGACGTCTCGTACCTCTTGCGCACCGTCCGGAGGCGCGGCGTCGCGGACCTGGGTTACGGCAGAGAGGTCGGCTTGCTGCACGGTCGAGAACGACACGCCCCGCCCCAGCAAGCGCTTGCACTCTGCGTGGATGCCGAGCACCAGCTCGAGTAGGGCCTCCTGCTTGGACACAGCGCTGTAGGTGTCGTTTGCGCTCATGCTGTTCTGCTGCAGCACGCCCTCGCGCAGCAGCCGCGCGCTCCAGAGCACGAGACGTTCCTCGTCCGGGAGCGTGGCCGCACCGACCAGCTCGGCGATGGCCTCGAGCCGGTCGGCCTCGGCCAGCAGCCGTAGACCCTCCTCGCGGCGACGAGCCCAGTCCGGGTCGCCCTCCAGCGTGCGCCACGATGCGATCGGCTCGACGTCCCGAGACGACGAGTCCTGCCAGCGGATCGCGGGATAGTGCCGGGCGTAGGCGAGGTCCGGGTCGAGAGACCACGTGCAGCGGACGAAGCGACGGGTGTGTGCGCTGACCGGTTCGGTCATGTCGCCGCCCGGTGGCGAGACTGCCCCGAGGATCGTGACCGATGCCTCGTCGCCGCCGAGGGTGCGTACCCGCCCCGCACGCTCGTAGAACGCTGCGAGCGCCGAAGCGAGACCCGCGGGATAGCCCTCCTCCGCCGGAAGCTCACCGGTCCGCGACGCCACCTCCCGCAGCGCTTCGGCCCAGCGCGAGGTCGAGTCTGCGACCAGGACGACGTCGTATCCCATGTCCCGGTAGAACTCCGCCACCGTCGCGCCGGTGTAGATACTCGCCTCCCGCGCGAGCACGGGCATGTTCGACGTGTTGGCGATCAGCACCGTCCGGTCGAGCAGCGACGTGCCGGTTCTCGGGTCGATCAATGCCGAGAGCTCACCGAGGACATCGGCCATCTCGTTCCCGCGCTCGCCGCAGCCGACGTAGACGATGACGGTGGCGTCGCACCATTTCGCGATCTGCTGGAGCAGAACCGTCTTGCCGGTCCCGAAGCCACCGGGAATCGCCGCGCTGCTGCCGAGCGCGACTGGGAAGAAGAGGTCGAGCACGCGCTGCCCCGTGATCAGCGGAGCGACTGCACGCCGGCGCTCCGCCACGGGCCGCGGTCGTCGTACGGGCCACAGCTGCCGCAGGGTCAGGTCCTGTCCGCCTACCCGCGCGATCGTCTCGCCAACCCCGACCTTGCCCTCCGCCGCCACCCACTCGACCGTGCCGGCGACGCCGGGAGGGACGAGCGCCCGGAACTCGACTGCCGTCGTCTCAGGAAGGCGACCGATCACGGCCCCGCCGGTCAGCTCGTCGCCCGCCTTGACATCCGGAGTGAAGCTCCAGCGCTGTTCAGGCGAGAGCGTCCCGGTTCGCGCTCCCGGCTCGAGCATGTCGGCGGCGCCGCGCAGCCGTCGGAGCATTCCGTCGAACACGCCGCCGATGAGGCCGGGTCCCAGCTCCGCCGCCAGCGGCAACCCGGTCGACCGCGCAGGCTCACCCGGCCTCATCCCGCCGGTGTACTCGTACACCTGAACGGTGGTGACGTCGCTGTCGATGCCGATCACCTCGCCAGGGAGCCGGGCGGTGCCGACCTCGACGAGATCGAGCATGGCCGTCTCGAGGCCGGTGACGTCGACGACCGGTCCGTTGATGCGCACAACCGTGCCGGCGGTCACTGCCACAACTCCTGGGCTCGAGGACCGAGGGCCGCGATGCACCGCCCCGTCAGCGCCGGCAGCGTGTAGTCGACCAGGCGTGGGCCCTTTCGACCGATGACTCCACCGCTCTCCGCGGGGTCGACCTCCAGCTCCGCGTCGGCGCCGAGCTGGGCGCGCGCCGCAGCCGTCAAGCAGTCCAGCAGCGCTGCGTATCGTTCCCCTCCGCGCAGGCCTTGGGCTTGCTGCACGGTGGCTGCTCGCAGGTCTTCGTACAGCTCGCGCCTGGCGGCGAAGACGCGCCCGCGCGCCTGCCGTCGCGCCCCTGCCTCTATTCGCGCTGCCTCCTCGGCAGCGTCCTTCGTTCCGGCTGCGCGAGCATCGGCGATCAGCTGTCTCGCGTCCCTCTGCGCTTCGGCGAGCCGCACCGCATGCTCCTTCTCGGCGGCCGCCGCCGCCTGCTCGGCTTCGGCCCGAACCTGCTCGAGGAACGAGGCGCGCAGTCGATCGAGGTTCACTCGGGCACCTCCACCCACAGAACCTGGTCCTCCTCCAGACGTATCCGAGTGCGGCGCGCGCTCCAGAGGTGAGGATGACCAGCGCCACGCCCGCGGGAAGCTCGGCCCACGCGCCCCGCGCCGCCTCCGCATCCCTCGCATCGATGACCTCGACGCCCGCGAGGGCGTACCCCATGAGCAGCGATGCCTCCCCGATCGCCGCGACGCTCATGCGTGTCCCTCGCCGGCGCAGGCTTGCGGCCGGCGGAGCCAGCCTCCGCCGGCGCCTGACGCCGCTCGCGGCACCCGGCTCTCCGGGCCCGTACTTCCGTACTGTGCCCTCCGGCCGGGCACCACGAGCGGCGCCCGAGGAACACGCATGAACGTTGGCCGTGACACAGGGCGTCTCATGCCTTGCCGATCAGCATGATCGCTATCACGACGCCGTAGATCGCGATCCCCTCCGCCAGTCCGACGATCACCATTGCCCGGCCGAACATCTCCGGCTTCTCGCTGATTGCTGCGAGCGCGGCGGCACCGGTGTAGGCAACGGCGATGGCGGCGCCGATCGTGGAGCCCGCAACCGCGATGGCGGCTCCGAGCAGCGCGGCAGAAGGGTCGTGGCCCGGCCTGGCAGCAACGTCTGCGGCGTGAGCCGGGTCGACCAGTCCGAACAGCAGCGCACCGAGGAGCACTGCGGATCCGAGCGCGAGGACTGCGTTCAGCACGACGAGGCGGCGAAGACCCCGCTGCGGGGCGCGTCGCAGACCTGCGACGGTCGCAAGGGCCGCGACCGCGATCACCGGGGTCGCGACGAGGATCGACAGAGTCATGACTCCTCCTTGGAAGTGGCGACGGGAACGATCCACGGGAGGAAGGGGTGACCTTCGCCCGCGAAGATCCGTGAGAACAGCTCGTAGAACTCCAACCGCAGTGCCTGGATCCCGGTCACAAGCAGCTCGAGCGAGAAGGCGACGGCGCTGCCGGCCACGAACACGACGACCGCAGCGGTCGTTCCGGCGGGGCCTCCCCACAGTGCCGCCGCGGCGGCGAACACGATCGCGCCGAGCGCAGCGTGCATGAGGCCGAAGGCCGCCAGACGGGTGAATGAGAGCACGTTCGACGCGATCCTGACCAGGGCGTCGACGAGCTCGACGAGCGCTTGCGTCACTCCCGTCCCCCCGCCGCCGGCGGCTGCAAGGAAACCGATGCCGAGCAGCACTCCGCTCGCGACCAAGACGGCGAGCCCCGTGAAGAGCGCAACCGGCTCGCTGATGGTCCAACCCAGAACGGCGACCGCGCCACCGAGTAACGCGGCAAGGCCGGCGAAGCCTGTCTGCGAGACGAGCGCCGTGCCCGGCCCCGCTTCGCGCCAGCGGTTGACGATCCCGTACAGATGACTGACCGAGAGGAGGACCGCCCCCACGGCGAGAGCGACAACGAGAAGTGGACCAGGACGGTCGACCGGGTCGAGCCAGAGCCGGGGCACGAGCCCCGTGGGGCCGAAAGCCTCGCCGTAGAGGAGTCCGAAGACCGCCGCCGCAATGCCGGCCGTGAAAGGAAACAGCCACAGCGACCGGAACGGCCGAAGCGGGCCCCGCTTCACGCGCCGGAGGAAGAGCCCGAGGGCGGCGAGGACGAGGCCGTGCCCCACGTCGCCGAACATCATCCCGAACATGACGACGAAGGAGACGGCGGCGAAGAGCGTTGGATCGACATCCGCATACGGCGTCACGCCGTAGGTGGTGACGAGCGGTCGGAACGACCGCCGAACCGGCGTGGACTCGAACAGCGTGGGCGGGTCGACCCAGGCCGGCCTTGGCAGCACCACGACCGCGGCGCCGGCCTGCTCGAGCCGCTCCTCGAGCTCGGGCACGATCCGGGTCGGAGTCCAGCCCACGAGAGCAGCGAAGCGGCCGTGCTCGCGCGTCAACGCGACTCTGCGGCGCAACTCGACCTCGCCGGCGAGCAGGCCGCGGGCGCCAGTTGCCTCGAGCGTCGCAGCATCGACCGCCGCCAGGGAGAGGCGCGCCGGTTGCCCGGTGGTGTCCGGTCGCGCCCGCTCCAACCGCCGGAGCGCCTCGGCTTCCTCGCCCTCCGGCGCCGGGAGCGAACCCACGAGCTCGACTGCGCCCGCGTCGGCCACAAGCACGAGCGCATCACGGAGCCGCGTTCGTGGAGCGACGATCGCCACCCGGCTCATCGGCAGCGGACGGATCAGCTCAGAGGAGCGCACCGAAGGCCTCCGTGCCGGCCACACTCGGCCGAGCCGCGACCGCGAGGGCTGCCGACACCTGCACCGCGTCGAGCGCGAGCAGCGCGACGGAGCCCACGACGACCGCCCGTCCCTCGCGCGACTCGCGGACGAGCAACTCGGCATCGCGGGCAACTCGGCGCCACCAGCCGATCTCCGCCCGCCACAGCTCGCGAGGCTCGGTCAGCCCCGCGAGCGACCAGGCCGCGAGCGGAGGGAGAGCCTCGGCGAACTCCGCGAGTGTCCGTTTCTCACTCCACGAGGGGCCGAGGTCGCGCAGCACCGGTGACGGACCTCGCTCGACCGGTCGTTCGCTGACGAACAGCTCGCGGGCAACGACGATTGCAACCGCTCCGGCAACCCACGCTCGCGCTTCGGGGGCGCTGGCGTGCACACGTCGCGCCCACGCGAGGCGCAGCGCGAAGTGAATCAGGTCCACCCTCTCTCCACCGGTGTCGCCCCAGGCCGATGCTCGCAGCGCCTCTCGAAGCTCGGACGGCGTCTCCGCGGCTGCAGCACGAGGCCACGCGGAGCCGAGCGCACCAACCGTCAACGGTATCCGCAACTCGCCCCCGAGCAGGTACGCCAACCGATCCTCGATGTTGACGAGCTCGAACCAGGCTGACAGTGAGCGGACGAGCTCCCCGGCTCCGATCGGAAGCCAGCCCGCGAGCAACCGGATCTCGAGCAGGAAGGAAGCTGCGATTGCACGCTGCGCGTCCTCGAGATCAGCCGCCGAGTGAGCCACCTGGGCGAAGCGTGTGCCGGAAAGGGCCGCAGCCGCGTTGGACAGCGAGCCCGCTGCGGCGAGGGAACGCGCCTGGTCGACGCCGAGCCTGCGACCGAGGAGCAGTCGCGCGCGCGTGCTTCCGGCAACCCAGCCGGCGCTCAAGGCGGCCCTCCCTCCACACACTCGACCACCTCGGCGACGAGCGCGGGCAGTCGCTGTCGTCCCTCGCCTCGGATGCGGTCGGCCTCGATCTCCGCAGCGCGGATGATCGTGGCTGCCTCGGCCTCGGCTGAGCGTCGGCCGGCCTTGATCGCGTCCGCGCGCTCGGCTTCTGCCTGGCCTGCGGCATCGCTGAGGATCTGCTGGATCTCCTCGATGGCGCGGTGCGCTCTGCCCGCTGCGCCTTCCGCAACCGACCGCTCAATCTCCGCAGCCTCCCTGTCGAGATCGTCGAGCGCCGCGAACAGCGGGGCAAGCTCGGCCGCGATGTCGTCCGTGACGGCGGCCGGCACGCCCG
>Ga0334722_10006266_pt1 | contig 11828 bp, 10 predicted proteins | sample C3_bottom_MG_FD_207210 | JGI IMG/M metagenome (GOLD analysis project Ga0334722, IMG submission 207210) | Sediment microbial communities from Yellowstone Lake, YNP, Wyoming, USA - C3_bottom | ecosystem: Environmental > Aquatic > Freshwater > Lake > Sediment | place: USA: Wyoming | collected...
CCATTGCTATGCCAAGGGCCGTGGAACGTGCAGTGACGAGGAGTCAAAAATGATTATTACCCAGTCGTTATGCGTGGGTTGCGGACGCTGTCATCCATACTGCCCCGCCGGCGCGATCGGTTATCAAGATTTGAAGAGCTTTGTCGATCAGGATGCTTGTTACGAATGCGGTACCTGCCTGCGCGTTGCGGCCTGTCCCGTCAATGCCCTGGTCGAACCTGACTCTGTCTATGAATATCCGCGAGCCGTGCGGAAATTTTTCAGCGACCCCACCTCTACCCACGCCGTTACGGGTATCTCTGGGCGCGGTACCGAGGAATCGAAGACCAACGATGTTACCCGTCGCTGCCGAGAGGATGAGGTGGGCGTTGCCATTGAGACGGGCCGACCCACGGTGGGAATGGGATTGCGGGATATAGAAAAGATTACCCGGGCGCTGGCAGCCAGCGGGATTCACAAAATCGAACCTCATAACCCCATCCACTCGCTGATCAAAAACGAAGTTACCGGCGATCTGCAGCCGGAGCTCATCGGCGAACGGGTCTTGAGCGCCATTATTGAGCTCCAGATAAAGAGGGAACGGCTTCCTCATCTTTTGCAGGTCATCAAGGAAGTGGCCAATGAGGTGGACAGCGTTTTCTGTCTGGACGTTTTTATGACCGTCGAGGCCGGACTGACGATACCGCCGACAGTGCTGGCGATGATCGATGCGGCCGGGCTGTCATGGCGGCCCAATGCCAAAATCAACATGGGGCTGGGCAGGGCCTGGGAAGAGAGCGATACATGACACATAGCCTGCACCGGGAGGGGACCAAGGAATCGCTGGAAAGAGACTACTGTCTTTTTATCTATCCGGCGCGGGGTTTCAATTACCGGGACAGCGGACCCAACATAAAGCGTATGGTAGAACTGCTTTATCTCACGGGACCGGCCAATATGATTGCCCATACGCTGCGGCGCAACATGTACAGCGGTGTCCGGCCCGAGGAGGTTTTGGAAAGCATCAAGGACGGTACGCGCGTTTACAGTGTTTTTAACAGCCGGGCAAAAATCAAGGAGGCACTGTTACAACTCAAAAAGGCCGATGAGGGCATCTCGGTCATGGTCAGCGGTCTTGTGGACCGTCTCCGTGAGATGACCGCCGAACTCGGCATCGATCCGCATATGGTTAACCTTTCTCTGGGCATCCATGGCCGGACGGATCTGCTGCCGCCGCCCGATATCCGGCAGTTTACCACCATGTGCGGTCATGGCGTCGTATCACCGGCCCTGGTCAGGGACGTTATCGGGAAGATAAAGCGTCAGCAGATAACCTCCTGGGAAGGCAGTCTGATTTTGGCCGAACCTTGCGCCTGTGGCATTTATAACCCCTATCGCTCCCGTGAGTTGCTGGATGCATTGGCGCCGCTTTACACGGTAAACCGCTGGTAATGTGTTGTTGTCAGGCAGGATACCCGTTTTTCGTAATGTATTGTATGGCAATACTTCTCTGAGGATGGAGATTGCGGGAGTGACGACGACAGCGGCAGAGACCTATAATGTTATTGCCTCTTCGATCAACATGACCGGGATGTCGTCGCTGATCGGATACAGCAAACGGCAATGATCGCAGATGATCCCTTCACCCTTCTCGCTTACATAAATTTTCCCCTTGCACTTTGGGCAGGCCAGAATATTCAGTAATTCTTTATCGATGGGCATGATTGCTTCCTTTCTTCACGTAAGTTTATGGGTTTTGCTCGCTGGCCTGGCCGCTTAACTGGCCACAGGCCGCCAGGATATCGCTTCCCTTGCTGGCGCGCAGGATTACCGTGTAATGTTGTTTAAGCAGCACTTGCTGAAAGTTGCGTATATCTTCAAGCTTCGGCGTCCGGAAGGGTGCGGCCGGGAACTCATTAAAGGCGATCAAGTTCAGTTTGCAGTGAACCCCTTTCAGCAGGTGTGCCAATTTTTCCGCATCCGCCGGCGAATCATTAATGCCGGCCATCAGAATGTATTCAAAGGTCAGCATCCGACGGCCTGGCATGGGGTAGTCGCGGCAGGCAGCGAGCAACACTTCCAGCGGGTATTTGTTGTTCACCGGCATTAAGGCGCTTCTTGTTTTGTTGTCCGACGCATTCAGGGATACAGCCAGATTGATCGAGATGTCTTTGCCTAGCTGGCCGATCAGCGGGGCAAGGCCGCAGGTGGAGAGCGTCAATTTCCGATTGGAGAAACCCGGCCCCGGGTCGGAGGTGATGATGGTAATGGCCTTAAGGACGTTGTCGTAATTGTCCAGCGGTTCCCCCATGCCCATGAGGACGATGTTATTTATATCCGGACCTTCGGGAGTTTGAAATTTAAGGCCCGTAAGCTGACCTGTTATTTCCGCTGGCTCTAGATTGCGCTGCAATCCTTTCGTGCCCGTGAGGCAGAATTTGCAACCCATACGGCAGCCGACTTGTGTGGAGAGGCAGGCTGTCCAGTGCTTTTTCCCGGGGATGAGTACGCTTTCTACCAAACCGCCGTCTTCCAGTTGGAAAACAATTTTCTTGGTGCCGTCCCGGGAAGTCTGAATCTTAATTATTTCCGGATGACTGATTTCGGCGATTTCGGTGAGCTTAAAGCGAAAATCCCGGGCGAGCGTAGTCATCTCGTCGAAAGAGTTTGCCCCCTGATGGTACAGGCATTTCATGATCTGCTGAGCCCGGTAGCGTTCCTTGCCGAGGCTCAGAATAAGATTTTCAATCTCCCGGAGTGACAGATTTCTCAGGTTTACTTTTGCCATGACAGTTTTTTTTGCAGATTCTGGGCAATAACATCTATAAAGGGCTCCGTATCGACCTTCCGGTTACCCGGAGCGGCATCGGCAACCGTTAGCAGGTCGCCGGTCATGACGCCGGATTCGACGGTCGCGATGGCCGCCTCTTCCAACTGATCCGCAAAGTTCACCAATGCCGGTGTTTGGTCCAGCTCGCCCCGCTTCCGCAGACAGCCTGACCAGGCAAAGATGAGGGCCATGGAATTGGTGGAGGTCCTCTCTCCTTCCAGATGCCGGTAGTAGTGTTTCTGCACCGTGCCGTGAGCAGCTTCGTATTCGCAGTAACCTTGTGGGGAAACGAGTACGGAAGTCATCATGGCCAGGCTGCCGTTGGCCGAAGCAACCATGTCCGACATCACATCGCCGTCATAGTTTTTCAGCGCCCAGAGGATGCCGCCTTCATGCTTCATGATGCGGGCGACGGCGTCGTCAATCAGGGTGAAGAAGTATGTTATGCCCGCCGCCTGGTATTTGTTGCGCCAGTTATCTTCGAATTCCCGGGCAAAGACATCGCGGAAGCGGGCGTCGTAGGTCTTGGAAATAGTATCCTTGGTACTGAACCAAAGGTCGGTTTTCTGGTCCAAGGCAAAGGTAAAGCAGGCCCGGGCAAAACTCTCGATTGAGGCATCGGTGTTGTGCGTGCCCTGGATGATGCCCGGACCGGTAAATTCGTGAATGATCTTGCGGATACCTTGACTTCCGTCGGCAGGGGTAAAGACCAGCTCCGCCGTGCCCGCTCCGGGCACTCCTATCTCCACGTTGCTGTATACGTCTCCATAGGCGTGCCGACCGATAATAATCGGCTTCTTCCAACTAGAGACAATGGGACGGATATTCTTGGTAATTATTGGCTTTCTGAATACCGTGCCGTCCAGAATGCCCCGAATCGTTCCATTGGGGCTTTTCCAGGCTTTTTTCAGCTGATATTCTTTGACCCGATCTTCATTCGGGGTGATGGTGGCGCACTTTACCCCGACCCCATATTTCTTGATTGCTTCGGCGGCGGCTATGGTTACCCGATCATCCGTTTCATCCCGGTGCTTAACGTGCAGATCGTAATAATCGAGTTGCATATCCAGATGGGGCAGGAGCAATTTGTCTTTTACCATCCGCCACATGATCCGGGTCATTTCATCGCCGTCCATCTCCACGATGGGGGTTTCTACCTTGATTTTATTATTGAATGACATATAATACCTCGTTACCGTATATTGAGGGCGCCGCCGGCCAAGAGCAACTTTTTCTGGCGCGCCGATAAGTCATAAGACACTGCGAACTCTCTGTTTTGGGACAGATTGCGGACGATCATCTTGCCGTTTTCAGCTAAGATTGCGTGGAGATTTTGTATCTCCAGCATATCCCCCTGCGTGGTCTTCTCGTATTCTGCCTCTTCTTGGAATGTTATGGGCAGGATGCCGAAATTGATCAGATTTGCTGCGTGGATCCGTTCAAAAGATCTGGCCAGGACGACCTTGACACCAAGAAACATGGGACAGATAGCCGCATGTTCCCGCGATGAGCCCTGTCCGTAGGAAAGACCGGCAATGATGATGTTGTGCCGGCCTTGTTTTTGTATCTTCTGTGCCCGCTGGGAAAAATCACGGTCCATATGGGTGAAGACAAAGTCGGAGTATCTGGGGATATTGGAGCGATATTTCATCAGGTCGCCGGCCGGCATGATATGATCCGTCGTTATCTTGTCGCCCACTTTAATGGTCACCTCGCCGGCCAGGATATCGGGCAGCGGTGTGCTCTGGGGGGGATTGCCGATGTTCGGCCCGCGGTAGATTTCAACTTCGGCGTTGATTGTATCAGTTTCGGGCTTGATGATCATGCGGTCGTCGATATGAAATTCAACGGGCATATGTATCTCGGGATAGGGGATGCCCAGGTCGCGGGGGTCTGTAAAGCGGCCCGTGATTACAGCCGCCGCGGCAGTCTCCGGACTGACGAGATAGACTGAGGCGTCGGCCGTGCCCGATCGGCCCAGGAAGTTCCGGTTCGATGTCCTCAAAGAGACGGCCTGGCTGGAAGGACTTTGGCTGTTGCCGATACAAAACCCGCAGGCATTTTCCATAAATCGCGCTCCGGCAGAGTGCAGGTCCGTGAGATAGCCGTCGCGGGCGAGGGTCTCCAACACCTGTTTGGAGCCGGGGGCGATAATGAAGCTGACATCCCGGTGCACTACCCGTCCTTTGAGGATCCGCGCCACCGTCGCGAGATCCTTGTAGGAGGAATTGGTGCAGCTGCCCAGGCAGACCTGCTGCACAGCGATTTCTCCTACCTCCCGGACCGTGCTGATGTTCTCCGGGCTGTGGGGTTTGGCGGTCATTGGTTGCAGCTCCGCCAGGTTTATCTCTACAGTCCGGTCGTATGGGGCGTCGGTATCGGCCGATAGTTCCTGCCAATCTCCGGCCCGGTTTTGCGCTTGCAGAAATAGTCTCGTTGTTTCATCACTCGGGAAGAGCGACGTGGTAACGCCGCATTCGGCGCCCATATTGGCAATGGTAGCCCGCTCGGGCACAGATAGGGTGGCCACGCCGGGGCCTCCGTATTCAAAAACGCACCCTACATTTCCCTTCGTGGAAAAAACCTGGAGAACCTTGAGAACAACGTCTTTAGCCGAGACCCAAGGGGGAAGAGCGCCGGTCAGGTTGATTTTTATGGTGCGGGGGCAGATAACGAAAAATGGTTCACCGGCCATGGCCAGGGCCACATCCAGTCCGCCCACCCCGATTGCCAGCATGCCCAGGGCGCCACCCGTCGGCGTATGGCTGTCCGCTCCGATCAGAGTGGTACCGGGCTTGCCGAAGCGTTCCAGGTGCACTTGGTGACAGATGCCGTTGCCGGCCCGAGAAAGAGTGAGCCCATACTTTTGGGCAATGCTGAGTAGATACCGGTGGTCGTCGGCGTTTTCAAAGCCGATCTGGACCGTGTTGTGATCAATGTAACTGACAGACAAATCAGTTTTGACCTTTTCCAGGCCCATCGATTCAAACTGCAGATAGGTCATGGTGCCGGTGGCATCCTGCGTCAAGGTTTGATCAATCCGGATGCCTATCTCGTTGCCCGGTACGGCATTGCCGGACAGTAGATGCGCCGCGATGATTTTTTGCGCAATAGTTTTTCCCATCAAAGATACCTTCCTTTATTAGTAAGTTGCCAATTATTAGCAAGCAAGAAGTTGCGTGCCCGTGGCAAACAACTCGCTAAACGACTTTTTCCTGTTTATCGGGGTTTTGCCTTAGGGGAAGAAAGACTATAAAAAACAGGTTGACAAAGCAAGGAAAAATTCGAAACAACCAATATTGCAGGAACTCTTGCGTCTTTACCGGGAGGGGGGATTTGGTGCGCTGAATAGTATTTCCCGTGTTTTTGTGCAAACCAACTTATGCCGGCTATCGGAGTTACGATCGCCCCTACATCTTATAATACTTCATCCGAGCCTTTCAGGCGGACGGCTTTAACAAAGCGTTTATTGAAGTAGGATTCATTCAGATTGTCGATTTTTACTATCCGATTGCCCGAGGAGGCGTGAACGAACTCGTTATTGCCGATGTAGATACCTACGTGACCGAAAGAGCGTTTGGTATTAAAGAAAACCAGATCTCCCTCAATCATATCCTCCCGGGCGACAGTGGTTCCCACATGGGCCTGTTCGCGAGCCGTGCGGGGCAGAGTGACATCAAAAAGTTCATATATTTTTTTTACAAAGGCCGAGCAATCAAGGCCCCGTAAGGAAACTCCGCCCCAGCGGTAGGGGGCGCCCAAAAAAGCCGTGGCTACCTTTACAAAAAGCTTCTTCTCCTCAGGGTTGTGCCATTTACTCATTAGATCTGCGCTAGAGGCAAGAGCATTTTCCACATCCACCGGGGAAACAGTGGCGAGGGGATCATCTGCCATGTCGTCATCATCTTCATCGATGTCGAACTGTTGCGCAGATTTAGGCTTCTCTGATGTCTGATCGGCTTTCGCCAACATGATTTTTTGCCCTGGCTTCAGCGCGTTGCTGCGCAGATGGTTCGTTTCTTTGATGGTACTAACGGAAACACCTGCTTTTTTGGCAATACTGTAGATGCTGTCTCCTTTTTTCACTAGGTAGGAAGACACGGGTGCAGCGGACTTCGTTGTTTTAGCTTGTTTTACTCCGGCAGTCGGCCCCGTAGTAGGGATGGTGAGAACCTGCTTATATCTGATGCTGTTGCCGCGCAAATGGTTGATTTCTTTTAATGCTTCCGGACTGACGGCATACTTTTTTGCAATCAGCGCCACCGTGTCGCCGCGCTTTACCTTATATACTTCCCTGGCCAGCGCTTTCGGGCTAAGGCCTAACGACAAGAACAGGACAATCAGTCCCATCCACGGAAAAATCCGCCGTTTCATCATGAAGTACCTCCTCTTTTTGATCGGGGGTTGCCCCACTACTGCAACGGTGCACAGATTTTGACGAGGGATGACAAACTGTACACAGAAATATTAGTAAGCTAGAGTTTATGTTTTCGTGGAAAGCAAACTCATTCACATACCAAGCCCGTTCATCGGGGTTCCGTGTTACTACCGGAAATGTCGCGGGAAGTCAAAACATTTTTTTAGGGAGCCGGGAGCGTGATAAAAAGCCCATCCATCGGGACTGCTATCGGTAAAAACTTTTAAAAAAAGGTGAGATGGGGTATGAGGAGGAATGGTTAAAAAATATTTACGCGTCCTGTTGCTTCTAATTCTTTTGTTGCCTTTGTTCTATGGGGGCTACTATTGCTTTTTCCCCGATGTGGCCCGGCTGAATAAATGGAATCCCCTCCAAACCTCTTTCATGGAATACCGGTTGCGACAGTGGGAACAACAGGGTAAAAAGAAAAAAATACAGCAGGTTTGGGTTAGGTTGCCGCAAATTTCTCCGTATATTATTAAAGCCGTGATTATTGCGGAAGATGACAAGTTCTGGTCTCATGAGGGTTTCGATTTTGAGGCGATGCAGAAAGCCTTGGCTAAAGACATAAAAAAGAAGAAATTCCGGGTCGGCGGCAGCACCATCAGTCAGCAGTTGGTGAAAAACCTCTATCTGCTGCCCGAGAAAAGCATTATCCGCAAAATAAAAGAAGCCATCATCACTTGGCGGATCGAACGGCAGCTTTCCAAAAAGAGGATTATCGAACTTTATTTGAATGTCGCTGAGTGGGGTGATGGCCTGTTCGGCATCGAAGCGGCGGCCCGCCATTATTACGGGAAAACGGCTTTAAATCTGACGGCATCCGAGGCGGCCAGGCTGGCAGTGATGTTGCCCAATCCACTTAAATATCAGCGGTTGGAAACATCCAGGTATCTGGAAAATCGAAGTGCCGCCATCTATCGGGTCATGTTAAAACGCGGCATCGTCATTCCGGAATACGAGGCTCTCATGAGAGAGACCGACGATAGAACGCCGGCTGCGGTGCCGGGAGAAGGGCAGAGCGATATGCACGATTCCGTTACCGGGGCGGCAGGATTGGAAGCCGGGAACAGTGGACGGCACGAAAAAGGTCCGGAAAAAAGCAATGAACCATGATAGTTTTTTACCAGGAGGATAAGATATGAGAGGATTGGCAGTCCGCTGGGTGATTCTGGCAGGGGCGATCATGGTGGCTTCCTACCTGCTCGATGGCATTGAAATAACAAGTTTTTTTTCGGCTTTGGGGGCTGCGGCCATGCTGGGTGTCTTGAATGCTTTTTTACGCCCCATTCTCATCATCCTGACCTTGCCCATCAACGTGCTAAGTTTCGGTTTTTTTACCTTCATCATCAATGCTCTGCTGCTCAAGATGGTGTCCGGCGTTATCCCGGGATTTGATGTGTATGGTTTCTGGACCGCCGTTTGGGGATCGCTCATCATTACTGTTGTAAACTGGCTTTTGCATTCCTTCATCAACGATCACGGCCGAGTTGAGTTTATCGACTTGAAGAAGAGAGGACGTAACCAATGGGGATAAGGTCGCTCACGAGTCTGCCTCCGGCCATGCGCCAGTATGTCGAAATCAAAGCCGATTATGAGGACTGCATCCTCTTGTTCCGCATGGGGGATTTCTATGAGATTTTTTTTGAAGATGCCGTGACGGCCGCCAAAGTACTGGACATCACCCTGACGTCAAGAGGCAAGGATCGGCAAGACAGCATTCCCATGTGCGGTTTTCCCTACCATGCGGCATCCCCCTACATAACCAAACTGATCGACAAAGGTTTCAAGGTGGCCATCTGTGAGCAGGTGGAAGACCCGAAGCTGGCCAAGGGGGTGGTGAAAAGGGAGGTGGCCCGCGTGGTTACCCCTGGCCTCGCCGTGGACACGGATAACCTTCAGGCCGGCGAGAATAATTATCTGGCGGCCCTGTCTTTGGTGCAGGACAAGATGGGTATGGCTTTTTTAGACATTTCTACTGGGGAATTTCGTGTCGCCCAGGTAGAGGACCGGGAGTTCATGCTGATCCAGGCGACCAGCCTCGATTTTCGGGAAATTCTGCTGGCTGAGGAATGGCGTGATCAGCCGCTTTTTGGTGCCCTGGCCCAGGCCGGAAAACAGCGTCGCATAAATTTTGTCTCTGAATCTTATTTCGAGCTTGATCAGGCTTGTTCTCTGTTAAAGCAACATTTTTCCGAGCAGCAGCTGGAGCAAATGGCTTTAACAAAGTACCCGGCCGTCATGGCGGCCGCCGGCGCCGTACTGCGCTATGTGCAGGAGACGCAAAAAAACCATCCCAGCCACATCAACATAATCCAATGGTACGAGACGAGGGGCTACCTAGTTGTCGACGATATTGCCAAACGCAATCTCGAGCTTTTTACCACGATTGCCGAAAACCGCCGCGAAGGCTCCCTCTTTCATGTCCTGAATGAAACGGTGACGGCTATGGGCGCGCGACGACTGCGCTGGTGGTTGAACTATCCTTTGATGGAACCGGTCAGAATCAGGCAAAGGCTGGGGGCTGTGGGAGAAATAAAGGAAAGCCATCTGCTCCGTGAAGAACTGCGGAAGAAATTGTCCTCAATTTATGATTTGGAAAGACTTGCGGGACGTATTGCCTTGGGGGTCGCCAACGGGCGCGATCTGATCGCCTTGAAAAATTCCCTCTTGGCTTTGCCCGGTATCCGGTTGATCCTGCAAAAATTCTCTGTCCCCCACCTCTGCTTACTTAACTCCGGCATTGATGAAATGGCGGATATCGCAGATTTTATTGAGAAAACAATCGATGAGAATCCGCCCTTCACGCTACGGGAGGGAGGCATCATCAAGGAGGGCTACGATTCGGAACTAGACAAACTTATTGCCGCGATGCGGGACGGTAAACAGTGGATTGCCCTGCTCGAGGAGAAGGAGCGGCAAAAAACGGGGATCAATTCTCTCAAGGTAGGGTTCAACAGTATCTTCGGCTATTATCTGGAAGTTACCAAGGCAAATGCCGACAAAGTTCCGGACAGTTATATCCGGAAGCAAACTCTCGTCAACGCCGAAAGATATATCAACCAGGAGTTGAAGGAATATGAGGATGTCGTTTTGCATGCCGAAGACCGCCGGAAGGAGAGGGAATATGACCTTTTCGTCGCCATCCGAAACAACATTGCCGACGAAATAAAAAGAATCCAGGAGACGGCCTCCTTGGTTGCCGATCTCGATGCCCTCGCTTCTCTGGCCGCTGTTGCCGAACGTTACAAGTATGTCTGTCCCCATGTGGATGACGAAGATGTGATTGCCATCACCGATGGCCGGCACCCGGTGGTGGAAAGGATGTCCCTGTCGCACGGCTTTGTTCCGAATGATATCAGTCTGGATGGGCAGCGCAACAAACTGCTCATCATCTCGGGTCCCAATATGGCAGGGAAGTCCACTTATATCAGGCAGGTGGCGCTTATTGTCCTGATGGCGCAAATGGGCAGCTTTGTTCCGGCTGTCCAGGCAACAATCGGCGTTGCAGACAGAATATTCACCCGCATCGGTGCCGCGGACAGCCTGACCAAGGGGCAGAGCACGTTTATGGTGGAAATGACGGAGGTGGCCAATATTCTGCAGCATGCGAGCTCCCGCAGTCTAATCATTCTGGATGAGGTGGGAAGGGGGACGAGCACCTTCGACGGTCTCAGCATTGCCTGGGCTGTGGCGGAATATATTCATGATGCCAAGCAATTAGGGGCGCGTACACTTTTTGCCACCCATTATCATGAACTGACAGACTTGGCCAAGACCAAGGAGGGGGTAAAAAATTACAACGTCGCGGTCAAGGAAATGGGAGAGCAGATCATCTTTTTGAGAAAGATTGTGGAAGGATCGGCCAACCGCAGTTATGGCATCCAGGTGGCGCAGTTGGCCGGAGTGCCGGAAGAGGTGATCTTACGGGCTAAGGAAATTCTGCACAACCTGGAAAAAGGCGAACTGGACGAACTCGGAATGCCGAAAATTGCCCGGGGCAAAAAAGCACCATCCAAAGGCAAGGCGCAATTAAGCCTTTTTATGGATGACGAAGGCGCGCTCCTGACTGCCCTGAAGGAATTGAACATTATGAATATGACTCCGCTGGAAGCGCTGCAGTGGTTAAACAACTGGAAACACAGGCTGATCTCCTGATCTCGAAGTAAGTCCACGATTCACGTTCTTGCAGAAAGCAAATTCTAAATTACTAAGACGGCCGGCCCCGGTAAATATTACTTGACAATTATTTTGATTTTGGTTAACAGCCACGATGACATTGAACGCTACAATTAAGCGGTAAGGTAGCTTTCAAGAAGATCTACCGTTGTTCGGCGTGAAGCAACGGAGCGGAAGCAGTCATCCGCTTGAACAGAAGGCGACAGAAAGATTATAGAGGTTAGTTAAAATAAAAAAAGAGTGCAGAAGGAGGTTCCAATGGATAAAGAAGCAAGAAAAAGTCTGAGGTCGATGCTTGATGCCCTAAAGAAGGAAGGGCTGATCCTAGAGACGGATAAAGAAGTCGATCCCAACCAGGAAATGACCGGTCTCCAGAAACAGTTGGACGGCGGTCCCCCGATGGTTTTCAACAATGTCAAAGGC
>Ga0334722_10006267_pt1 | contig 11826 bp, 5 predicted proteins | sample C3_bottom_MG_FD_207210 | JGI IMG/M metagenome (GOLD analysis project Ga0334722, IMG submission 207210) | Sediment microbial communities from Yellowstone Lake, YNP, Wyoming, USA - C3_bottom | ecosystem: Environmental > Aquatic > Freshwater > Lake > Sediment | place: USA: Wyoming | collected...
CAATCCCGGGCGCAGTCGCCCACGGCGACGACCAGTTTCGGGTCGGGGGTCGCCTCGTAGGTTTTACGCAGAGGGACTTCCATGTTGCGAGTGACCGGGCCGGTCACCAGCAACAGATCGGCGTGGCGTGGGGACGCGACGAAATGGAGGCCGAAGCGCTCCAGGTCGTAGACAGGGCCCGCCAGGCCCGAGATTTCGATTTCACAGCCGTTGCACGATCCGGCGTCCACCTGGCGGATGCCGATCGCCCGCCCGAGCAGGCGTTGCGCCCGGGCGTCGATCTGGCGGCCGAGCGACAGCGCCTCGAAGCCGCCTTCGAGCACCGGCTCGGTGACGGTACCGACGCGCCGAATCTTCTGGAACAGCTTCATAGACTGCGCCGTGCCTCTCGCCGCAGCTCCTTCAGCATCGTTTGCGTATCGACCAGGCGATTGTTGAAGATGGCGCGGGCCGTGGCCAGCAGGTCGTGGATGAGCGGATCCCGGATTGCGTAGCGGACGGAGGTGCCCGACTTGCTGGCCGTCACCAGATTCTTGGCGCGCAGCACGGCGAGTTGCTGCGAGACCGAGGGCTGGTCGAGACCGAGGGCTTCCTGCAATTCCTGAACGCTGCGGTCGCCGGTGCGCAGCTCTTCGAGCAGGCGGATGCGGACCGGGTGGGCCAGCGCGCGGAAGAACTCCGTCTTGAAGACCTGCAGGTCGGTATACGGCAATTGCATATATGTATATTAATATATAACGGAATGTGTGTTGCCGTCGACCTGGGCCCCCGCGGCCCATCGGTCACGCCGCCGTTCCGTTGTACACTGCAGAACCGTGATCAACGTCCAGCATCTGACCAAGACGTACGGCAGCTTCAAGGCCGTGGACGATTTTTCTTTCGCCGTCGGGCCCGGCGAGGTCGTCGGCCTGATTGGGCCGAACGGCGCCGGAAAGACCTCCACCCTGCGATGCCTGGTTGGCATCCAGGCGCCCACCATCGGCACCATCACCATCAGCGGCCATGACATTGTCTCGGACGCCGTGGCGGCCAAGGGGCAACTGGCGTTCATGGCCGATGAGCCTCAGTTGTTCGACTACCTGACCGTCATGGAGCACCTGCGCCTGACCGCGCGGCTCTATCAGGTGCTCGACGTCGAGGCCCGCGCCAGACTGCTGCTCGATGAGCTGGAGTTGACCGGGAAGGAGCAGGCGCTGCCGGTGGAACTCTCCCGCGGCATGAAGCAGAAGGTCGCGATCGCGTGCGGCCTGCTGCACAACCCGGCGGTGCTGCTGTTCGACGAGCCGCTCACCGGCCTGGACCCGCTCGGCATCCGGCGCATGAAGGAGACCATCGTGGCGCGCGGCAAAGCGGGCGCGGCCGTGGTGGTGTCGTCGCACCTGCTCCATCTTGTCGAGGAGATCTGCTCCCGCGTCATCATCATCGATCACGGCAGGAAGATCGCGGACGGGACGCTCGACGAACTCAAGGCGCAGTCCGGCCTGGCCGCTGCCGGCTCGTCGCTCGAGCAGATCTTCCTGACGGCCACCGCGCGCGAGCCGTAGATGATTCGGACCTTCGCCTACCTCACGTTCTGTTCGTTCAAGAACCGCATGCGGCGCCGGTTCATGCGCCTGCGCGAGCCCCGGTATCTGATCGGCCTCGTTGTCGGTGTGCTGTACTTCTACTATTTCTTGTTCCGCCCGCGCTCGACGCCACGGCGGGGGGGGCGGGGTGTCCCCAGCCTGGAGCACTTCGCCGGCCCGATCCAGGTGGTTGGGAGCGTGGTCCTGTTCGTGATTGCCGCGCTGGCGTGGGTGTGGCCGGGCGCCGGGAAACCCATCACGTTCACTCGCGCCGAGGTGCAGTTTCTGTTCACCGCACCGGTCACGCGCCGCCAGTTGCTGCACTATCGGCTCATCCGATCGCAGCTCGGGATGCTGCTGAGTTCGGCACTGATTACGGTGGTGATGCGACCCTCCACCCTGGCCAATAGTTGGATGACCGTGGTGGGCCTGTGGTTGCTCCTCTCCGCGGTGCGTCTGCATCTGACAGGCGTCGCGCTGCGCCGGAGCAGCCTCGCGCAACACGGCGCCAGTGGCCTGGGACATCAGTGGCTGCCGATGGCCGTTGTCTTCGGCGCGGTCGGCGTGCTGATCCAGACGGTGTCCAGGGCCTGGCCGGTATTCGCGTCGCTGCCTGATGCATCGGCCGTCTTCGACGAACTGCACCGACTGGGTACGACCGGCGCCGCCGGAGTCGTGCTCTGGCCGTTCCGCACGCTGACAGCACTTCCGCTCGCGTCATCACCTGGCGAGTTCCTGGCCGGGCTGCCGTGGGCCCTCGCGTTGATTGCGCTGAACTACGCGTGGGTGCTGCGCTCGGATGCGTCGTTCGAAGAGGCCTCCGCCGAGCAGGCTGAGAAACGGGCGCGCGATAAGACCGCGCCGCGGGCGGTGGCACGCGGGGCGACGGCAACGCCGTTCACGCTGGGGTTGGTGGGACGGCCGGAGATGGCCATCCTCTGGAAGAACCTGATTCTCCTCGGACGCTATGTTTCGGCCAAAACCCTGCTTCGGTTGCTTCCCATCGTCCTTGCGCTCGGGATCGCGTCACAGGCCTCCGGTCGCGCAGGAGGCATGGCGATCGCCGTGGCTGGCATGGCGATCTGGCTTGCCATCATGCTCGTGCTGATGGGCCCGCAGATGATGCGCAACGACCTGCGGCAGGATCTTGCGCATCTCGCCATGCTCAAGACGTGGCCTGTCGCCGGCGCCGCCATCGTGCGCGGAGAGGTGCTGGCGCCTGCCCTGGTGTTGTCGGCCATCACGTGGCTGCTCATTCTGCTGGGCGCGGTGCTCGGTGGACCGCTCGTCGGACGAATCGGCAACGCGCCGCTGTCGACCTTTGACCTGCTGTCGTACGCAACGGCAGCCGCGATGCTCGCCCCACCCATCATCCTGTGTCAGACCGTGGTCCTCAATGGCATTGCCGTCATATTCCCCGCGTGGTCGACACTGGGATCGTCGCGGGCGCGGGGCATCGACGCCATGGGGCAGCGCCTGCTCATGATGGCCGGCATTCTGCTGACCCTTGCGCTGTCGCTGCTGCCCGGCGCGGCAGTTGCGGCCCTCGTCATGGCGATCGTCTACTGGCTGACCGGTATTCTGTTGATCGTGCTCCCGGCCGCCCTCGTCGCCTTCGTCGTCATCGTCGAGTGCTGGGTGGCCACGGAACTGCTCGGCCGCGCGCTCGACCGCACGGATGTGACCGCAATTGAGCCGGTGGAGTAACGTCGTAGTCGGGATTCGGGGTTCGGGGTTCGGGGTTCGGGGTTCGGGATTCGGGATTCGGGATTCGGCGTTCGGGATTTCCGCCTTCGCCCTGCACGACTCAGCGGGCTACGGCGGACAAGCGGGATTGGGGACGTGAGCCTGGGATCGCCGAGCTCCAGCCCGGCATCAAGTGCGGGGACGCGGAGGAATCGCTGTCTCGCAGGCACTTGGCGCAAGGAGGTCAGTGATGAAGCGGATGATCGCGTGTGGCGTGTTGGCGGTGGTCGTGGGAATGTCCAGCGTGGCCGCCCAGAAGCCGGCCGCGCCGGTGCTGGTGTCGGGCATCGACGCCACGGCGTTCGATAAAACGGTGCGCCCGCAGGACGACTTCTTCCGGTACGTCAACGGCGCATGGCTCGACAAGACGCCCATCCCCGCCGATAAGCCTTCGTACGGCAGTTTCGAGGTGCTGTACGACAAGGCGCAGGACGACCTGCGCGCCATTGTCGAGGACGCCGGCAAGAAGGGCGGCGCTCCCGGGTCCGACGCCCGCAAGATCGGGGACTTCTACGCGAGCTTCATGGACGAGGCCAAGGCTGAGGCCCTGGGTGTCACTCCGCTCCGGGCCGAGTTGGCCGCCATCGACGCGATCGCCACGAAGTCCGATCTTGCCAGGGCATTTGCTCACCTCTACATGATCGGCTGCGACACGCCCTTCGCCGTCTTCACCGAGGGCGACTTCAAGGATCCGAAGACGAATGCCGCCTTCGTCTATCAGAACGGTCTCGGCCTGCCCGATCGCGACTACTACACGAAGGACGATGCGAAGCTCGCGGAATACCGGACGAAGTACGTCAGTTTTCTCAGCATGATGCACAGACTCGCGGGCCTGCCGTCGCCCGATGCCGCCGCCACAGACATCATGGCGCTCGAAACCCACCTGGCGAAGGCCCAGTGGACCAATGTCGAAACGCGCGACATGGTGAAGATGTACAACAAGGTCGCTGCCGCCGATCTGGCCGCGCAGTTTCCCGGCTTCGACTGGGCTGCGTGGACAGGCGAGCTGAAGATTGCATCGGCACCGGCCCTCATCGTCGGCCAGCCGAGCTACGTGAAAGCGGTGGCTGCCGCCGTCAGCGAGTGGCCCGTCGATCGCTGGAAGCCGTATCTCAAGTCGTCCGTGATCCGTGGCTATGCGCCGTATCTGACGAAGGCCTTTGTGGACGCGCGCTTCGAGTTCTACGGCAAGACGCTCAGCGGCACGCCAGAGCAGCGACCCCGGTGGAAGCGCGCCGTGCAGGCCATCGACGGCAATCTCGGTGAGATGCTCGGCAAGCTCTACGTCGAGCGCCACTTTCCGGCCCGGGCGAAAGCGCGCATGGAACAGCTGGTGGCCAACCTCAGGCTCGCCTACAAAGACGGCATCGACCATCTCGAATGGATGAGCCCCGAGACGAGGGCTCAGGCGCAGATCAAGCTCGCGGCGTTCACGCCCAAGATCGGCTACCCCAACAAGTGGCGCGACTACTCGAAGGTGCAGATCGCGCGAGACGATCTGGTGGGCAACATGATGCGTGCGCAGGCGGCCGAGATCATCTTCCAGCTCGGCAAGGCGGGCAAGCCCATCGATCGCGACGAGTGGGGCATGACGCCGCAGACCATCAACGCCTACTACAACCCCGTCCGCAACGAAGTGGTGTTTCCGGCCGCGATCCTGCAACCGCCGTTCTTCAACATGGCAGCCGACGATGCGGTGAACTACGGCGGAATCGGAGCGGTGATCGGTCACGAGATGGGGCACGGGTTCGACGACCAGGGCCGCCGGTTCGATGGCACGGGCACGATGCGCGACTGGTGGACCGAGAAGGATGCGTCCGAGTACCAGAAGCGGACCGAGCGTCTGGTGGCACAGTTCGCGGCCATCGAAGTGCTGCCCGGCCTCAAAGTGAATGGCGAACTGACGCTGGGCGAGAACATCGGGGATCTGACGGGCCTGACGATCGGCTATCGCGCCTACCAGATGTCACTCGGAGGGAAGCACGCGCCGGTGATTGACGGCCTGACTGGCGACCAACGGTTCTTCATGGGCTGGGCGCAGGTGTGGCGATCAAAAGAGCGCGACGACGCGCTGCGGCAGCAGGTGCTCTCGAACGTGCATTCGCCTGGGAAGGTGCGCGGCTACGCGCCGCTCGAAAACGTTCCTGAATTCTATGCGGCGTTTGGCCTGAAGCCGGGCGACAAGCTGTACATCGATCCGGACAAGCGCGTGAAGATCTGGTAGGGGCCCCACGGCACGTCATGAGCGTGACCGTGGGGCTGTCGTCGCCGACATTGTCCTGCTACCAGCTGAGGCGCCAGACGAGCTGGCCGAGCCGGCCGCCTGGATCGTTCACGTCGACGCCGGTATCACGATAGGCGCTGGTGACCTGGAAGATCGTGGCTCCTGATCCCGGATTGAACGTCGGGTTGAAGTTGACGTTGTCGAACAGGTTCATCAGCTCGAAGCTCACGTCCAGCGAGACCCGCCAGGGAAGCGAGAACTTCTTCGTGGCGCGAATGTCGAAGCGGACGAACAGCGGGCCGTTCAGCAGAATCCGCCGCGGCGCGCCGCAATCCCCGGGATAGAGCGCGATGCACGACGGATCGCTGGCCGGCGCCATGTACCGTCCGGTCGGCGCGCCGAGCGCACTGTAGCCGTTCGCCGACACGGGATCGACACTGAACGCCTTGCGCGTGTTGTCGAGAATGTCCTGCGTCATGCTGTAGACCGTCGTCACCCCCGTCGTGTCGCTCTTCACGATGCGGATCTTGAACGCGTCCTGCAGTTCCTGTTTCGTCATGCCGACGAGCTTTACCCCGTCGATCGCAAACTGCTCGATCTGCATGCGGCCCGTCCCCGAGATCTCCCAGCCGCCGAACGCCGCATTCGTGATCCCGCTCCATCCCGAGCCGAACCGGCGGCCGGAGCCAAAGGGCAAAGCGTAGGTCCAGTTCATCTTCCACGCGTGCGGCACGCCCGCGTCTTCAAGATAGAAGCGGGGCTGGTGAATCGTCTGCAGTGACGACCCGTATCGGCGCGAGAACACGTAGCTGGCGTTGACGAGCAGCCCGTGCGAGAGACGACGGCGATACTGCAGCTGCACAGCGTGATAACGGCTGCCGGCTGCCGATCGCATGATGTTGGCGCTCCCGACCGCGGGGTTCATCACGAACAGATTCGCCGGCTGGCCCGCGGCAAGCGCGTTGGTGCGGCGCGTGGCATCGTTTTCGAGGTTGGTGGCCGCGGTCAGGGGAGCCGGATTGAAATAGCTCAAGTGCTGCGTCCACGTCGTGCTCGCGAACAGGCTCGAATACCGGGTTGGATCAGTTGCCGCCGCCGACCCGGTCAGGTAGGCGAGATAGATCGGCAGCGGCGCGGTGCCGGTGCCGGGCCCGAAATACGCAAACGAGTTGCCTCGGCCGGCCGCCATATTCGCCGTGAGGTTGGCGCGCGCCAGCTGGAACTCGTTGATGAAGCCGTTTTCGACCATGTTCCGTTCGTTCCAGTTCTCGGACGTCCACGCGTTCACATTCCTGTTGCCGAGGTACAGCAATTCGATGGCCGAGTCGCTGGTCAGTGCCCGCTGAATCCCGACGGACCACGAGCGGGTGTAGGGCGTCGTGATGTTCGGGTCGAAAATGCTCAGGCTGTTGCTCGTGTTCGCCAGGATCGGATACACGGGCGCGAGCGGGACGCAGGCGGCAGTCACCGCGCCAGCGGGGCAGGTCGCCGGGGGACCGAGACGCGACGAGTCGCGTAGCAGGATCGGCCACGACTCACCCGCGTAGACGAGGTTGCCGTTGGAGACATTGCGGTTGGCTGGCGTCGTGCCCCCGGGATTCGCGCCGTAGATGCCGGTGAAGCGGTCGATCCGCTCGCGATTGAAGCTCACGGAGTAGCCACCGCGAATGGTGGCCTGCTCGGGATCGCCGAGAATCGACCGCAGCAACCCGTGCTCGACCATCGGCCGCCAGGCCACGCCCACGTTGGGCGCGACGTTGTTCCACTCGGTCTTGAACGCGCGCGTCTGGCCATCGTACAGCGTGTACTGCGGTTTGAGGTTTGGGGCCCCGAGCGTGCCTGGCTTGAAGATGTTGCACTCGCGACCCTCAGGGCCAGAACCGATGCCCGAGACGCCACACAAATCAGCCATGGTCGACGTCGAGTAGGTCGGTGTCGTCGGTTGGAACGGCAGCGCGACCTCCCAGCGGAGGCCGACGTTCAGCGTGAGGCCGGACGTCAGGCGCCACTGGTCCTGCGCGTACGCTCCGAATACCTGCTGCCGCAGCTTCTGCTCAGTCCCGCCGAGGTAGACGTACTCGCCGGTGCTGGCATCGAGACGCGACGTGCCGTTGACGCCTGACACGCGGCCCGTCAGCAGCGCGTAGAGAGCCCGGGCGTTGGTCAACTGGGCCGTCGATGCGCCCGCGAAATTGGCCGTGCTGAATATGGACGCCGCCGGATCGCTCGCCTCCGTGAAGCCAAGCGTGACCGTCGGAACGATGTTCCACGACTTGGTCTGATTCGAAATGCTGGTGAACGATCCGCCGAAGGTGAAGCTGTGCTTGCCGCGGAGCCATGTCAGGCTGTTCACCACGTTCACACTCGGCGTATTGACCAGGTTCGGCGAGTTGCCAACCGTCGGGCTGGTCAGTCCGAACCCGAGCGTCAACGCGCGGCCGCCCTGGTTGTCAAAGGTGTCCTTCTTCTGGTCGCTGTAGAAATCCACCGGCGACCACTGGAACCCCGCCTTGAATTCGTTGACCAGGCTCGACGAGAACGTCGACCGCAGAGCCAGCGAGCCGGTTGTTCGGTACGACGACTGGACGGTGAACGTCGGAAAGCCAGGAAACGCCGGCTCACCGGAGTTCAGGAAGTCCGGAGACGACTTGATCCGCTGCCAGAGGTACGTGGCCGAGATCCGGTGTTTCGCCGTGACGTTGAGATCGAACCGCGCCGTCGGCGCGTATTCGTTGCGCTTCGACGCCGCCTGATAGGCGTAGGCATCGGTATTGAAGTCGGTCCGCGGCGTGAGCGTGCCTGTCGTGCCCGTCGCTGTCCGGATCGACGCGAGCAGCGTCGCGACGAGCGGATCGACCGACGACAGCTGATTGTTCGCGCGCGCCAGATCGAGCACGTTGACTCCGCGCACCTGTCCGGCGACGTCGTACTGGAAGAGCCCCTGCTGCGCCGTCTGATTGACGACCACCCGGGTCCGCGTCGACTGATTGGGCAGATAGAACTGCTCGTAGTTGACGAAGAAGAACGCCTTGTTGCGTACGATCGGCCCGCCGATTCGTCCGCCGAACTGGTGGACGGTGACGTTGTTCACCGGGAGGTTGTTGATCGTGTTGAAGTAGTAGTTCGTGTTCAACTTCGGCGATCGCCAGTAGTGATAGATGCTGCGACTGAACGTGTTCGTCCCCGAGCGGGTCACGAACGCCACCTGCACCGAGCCCTGCGCGCCACCGGCCGCGTCTGGCGTCGCGCCCGTGACGGTGACTTCCTCGATCGCGTCGAGGCGCGGGAATACCTGCGTGTAGAAACCATCACCAGACTGCCGGTTGTTGCCGATGCCGATGCCGTCGAGCGTGAGGCTGATCGTGTTCTGCGGCAGGCCGTTAATCGTCGCGGCCCGGTATCCTCCCGTGCCGGTCTGCTGCACACCCGGCAGGAACATCGTCGAGCTCAGCCCGTTGCGTGAGCTGAGCGGAAGTTTCGTAATCTGCTCGGCGAGCATCGTGGATTGCACCGTGACGCTGCTCGTCTGCACGAGTCCTGCACCGCCCTTCACTTCGACCGTCTCCGTCAACGCTCCCATCTCCAGCATGGGCTTGATCTGGGCCGGGGAGGCGGCGACGAGCCGCACGTCGGTGATGACGGTCGTCTTGAAACCACTGAGCGACACGCTCACGACATAGAGACCCGGACTCAAGCCGGGAATCGAGAACGCGCCGGCCGTGTTCGACACCACGGTTTCCGTCACGCCCGTCGCCGCGTTCTTGATCTCAACGGTGGCGCCGGGAAGGACCCCGCCCTGCGAGTCCACGACCACGCCGTTCAACGACGTCGTCCCTCCGGTGCCTTGAGCGAGCGCCGGGGCGGCCGACAGCGCCCCCAGGAGACAGATCCATCCCATCATTCGGCGGAGAAATGCATTCACGATGTTGTCCTTTCAATAAGGCAACGGGGGAACGGGCGTCCGACCCACGCGCTGCAGTGACGACAGCGTCAGACGTGGGGCGAACGGTGGAAGGGGCCTTGGACATTCGCAAGAACACCTATTCATCGCGATCCGGAAGATCCAGCCGCCGGGCGGGCCGGCCAGTGGAGCACGGGGTACCGTCAGCCGAGATCCAGGCGCGCGATGAGATTCCCGTCGAAGACCTTCGCAACGGAATGGAACTGTCCGCGAGGCGACCGTTCCGGCGTGCCCACGCGCCGGACACCTTCGCCGCCAGGATCATCGTAAGAGGGCTGCACATTCCTGGCGTGTGAGTGGTATGAAACAGGCTGAGGCTAGCGAGACTCCTGCAAGATGTCAAGGCTTTCTCTGGTGGTTTTCTCTGGTGGTTGTCTCTGGTGGTGATGGCCTGTGGACGCTGTGACAAACGCCTGTTGTGCTTGGGCAGACACGTCGTCTCCAGAAACGCATTCGCCGCACGGCATACCGTGCAGAATTATGATGCCCGACAAATTCGTCTCATAGTAATTACGAAATCGCTGCAACCCGCACTGCGGCGTGCTTGCAGCGGTGTGGCAGTCGTGCACGACTCCCGCCGCGACGCACAGTCGTAGAGCGATTGATCTGCGAACAAAAGCCAGTCATCTGCACCCCGCTCGGTCGACTCTGGCCGTGGCACGTTGGTTGCTCCACACTCGCCCATGCATCTTCAGTTGCCGGCGGCTCGGTTCCCTGCCGCACGTGGTGTCAACGCACGACGCACGACGCGGCCGGAGATCCGTTCCGTTCATCGCCAGGCGTCTCTTTCTGGCAGAGCCCGCGTCCTGCGGGGCAGACAGAGGAGACCGTTGAGGTCCTCGTTTCTACCTAGACGTCGATCGACCGCCTCCGTCAACTGCCTGTCTTGAGGAGAATGTATGAGACTCAGAACTCTCGGCGTGCCGATGATGTGCATGACCGTATTGGCATGCGCGGTACTGGTGGGGCTCACCAGCCCCGCTTACGCCCAATCGAGCCCGGCGCTGACGCCGTGGGTCGATCCACTGCCGGTCCCGCCCGTGGCGACGCCAACGGTCAAGCCGCTGGTGTCGTTGCTGGCCGATTACTACGAAATCAACATGACCGCCAGCCAGCACAAGTTCCACCGGGATCTGGGCCCGGCGAGAGTGTGGACATACGGGCAACCCGGGAAGACGCCCGTCATGCTTGGGCCGACGATCGTTGCGAAGAAGGACCGCCCCGTCATCGTCAAGTGGATCAACAATCTGCCCACGGCGCTCGACGCCTTCCCGCTCAAGGACTCGATCGATCCGACGATCAGTGGAGCACCAGGATTCGACCTGACCAAGGGTGAAGTGCCCCCTGGGGCGGCGACTCCTCACCTCCATGGTGGACACAGCGCCGCGCGGTTCGACGGCACGCCAGATCAGTGGTTTACCGCCGACGGGAAGCGCGGCATGGACTATGTCACCGATACCTTCACGTATCTCAATGACCAGCCCGCGTCCCTGATTTGGTACCACGACCACACCATGGGGGCCACCCGGTTCAAGCCCTATCTCGGCCTCGCCGCGGCCTACGTGATTTTCGACAAGGTCGATGACGGCGCGAAGATCAACGGTCAGAATGTTCCAACCGGCTACGGCAAGTACCACCTGCCAATCGTGCTGCAAGACAAACAGTTCAACGCAGACGGCACCCTGTTCTATCCGACGGTCGGCCTGCCGGGGTCCATTCACCAGCAGTGGGTGCCGGAGTTCTTCGGCGACACGCCGGTGGTCAACGGGAAGGCGTATCCGTTTCTCGATGCACAGCCGAGGCGATATCGGCTCCGTTTCCTGAACGGTTCGCAGGCCCGTTTCTATAACGTGGGGTTCCGGCTGGACGATGGCACCGCCCTGCCGTTCTGGGTGATCGGATCGGAAGGCGGCCTGCTTCCCAAGCCGGTGCGGAAGGACACGCTGCTGATCGCTCCTGGCGAGCGCTTCGACGCGATTGTGGATTTCACGGGCATCCCGTTGGGACGCACCGTCATGATGACCAACGACGCCCCGACGCCGTATCCGATGGGCGATCCCACCAATGCCGCCCTGCCGGAGCTCATGAAGATCAACATCAACACCGCTGTGCCGGCCACCGATCCAGACATCTCGGTGCTTCCGGCAAGTCTGAAGCTGCCGGCCATCGCCCGTCTGGCCGCGACGCCGAATCTGCCTCCGCGTGATGTCGTCCTCAAGGAGAACGCCGATACGTTCGACAATCCTGTTGAGGTGCTGCTCAACGGGTACAATTTCATGGATCCGGTGACCGACTTCGTCAAGGCGGGCACGACCGAGACCTGGCAGTGG
>Ga0334722_10006269_pt1 | contig 11823 bp, 11 predicted proteins | sample C3_bottom_MG_FD_207210 | JGI IMG/M metagenome (GOLD analysis project Ga0334722, IMG submission 207210) | Sediment microbial communities from Yellowstone Lake, YNP, Wyoming, USA - C3_bottom | ecosystem: Environmental > Aquatic > Freshwater > Lake > Sediment | place: USA: Wyoming | collected...
GATGACGCCCTTCCGACCGGAGGACGACGACCCCTCTCTGGATCTCGACGGGCGTTGGCGTCGTGGGTTTAGGGCTCGAGGCGGACGGCGGGGAGGCGCTGGGGAACGCCGGGCTTGTCGGCGACGGCTTTCTGGACGTCGAGGGGGGCGAGCGCTCCCAGGATGATCGTCCCGTCGGGGCCGACGAACGTCGCCGGCGGCTTCTGGCCGGCGCGTTCGGGGTCTTCGGCCAGGGCCAGGAGGGTGTAGCCCCATCGGGCGGGATTGCCGCGCAGTATCGAGCGCGGCACGACGATCTTCACTTCGCCGCGGGCCGGGTCCGTTTCGACGGAAAGAGGGGATAACTCCTCCGGTTCCGGGCTGCGGGCGGCGCGCCAGAGCCTTCCGTCCGTTCCGGCCGATGTGACGGCGAACTCCCAGGCATCGCGCGCCGCGGCATATGCTCCTCGGCCCTCAAGCAGACGTGTCGATCCCGCGCCCACCACCCGGTTGAGATCGATATACACGTCGAAGATCGGCCGGGGAGGAGTCGGAGCGGCGTCGACGCGCGCGAGGAGGATGCGCAGGAGAATCTGCGATGGGTCCCATTCCACGCGCAGGCCGCGCACGCGCCAGGGGGCGACGTCGCTCGCTCCCGCGGGGGCGCGGGCGAGGCTGGCGGCGGGATTTTCAAAGAAGATCCAATTGGGCCCTGAGGCGGCATGCACGTTCGTCGGGCGCTCCGCCGCGGCGGCCTGAGTCGTTGAGATCCCCGCCTCGAAAAGGGCCTCGGGCGCCGGGGCCTTGATCTTGGCGTAGACGGCGCGCAGGCGCGCGCGCAGGTCGGCGGGCAGGCCCGAGGCTTCCGCTCCCATCGGCCTGTAGAAGCGCGCCTCTTGGGCTTTTCGCAGGAGGCCGGTCGCCGACTCGAGCACTTTGATGTCGGCGAGGCCCGAGTTTTTGTAGAGCTCGACGGCTTTGGCCGTCTCGCCGTAGGCGTCCCACGCCGCGCGCGCGGAAGGGTCCGAGGGCGGGCCGGCGACGACGCCGTCCCAGCCGGGCCAAGAGGAAATCTCCGCGGCGGGCGCGCGGGCGCTGCCTTGGATTTTGAGGAGTCCCGAGATCGTGACCCAGCCTAGCGGGGGACCGATCCTGCGGGGGAGGTCGGTGAGATCGGAGAGGAGATGGGTGTCGGTGAGATCTGATTCGTCGACGGCGAGGGCGCCTGGGGCGGCCAATTCCTCCGGGGCGGGGCCGGGAGTCCTGGCCGGGACGAAAGTCGTCCGGCCTTCGGCCGCCCAAGGGCCGGAGGAGACCGCGTAGGGGCCGACGAGGACCCAGGGGGAACCGGCGGCGGCGAGGGGGCCGATGAGCGAGGCGTCGAGGGCGCCCGCGCCGCAGACGAGGCCCACGGGGCCGACGGCAAGGCGTTTTTCGACGGAGGCCAGGGCGGACGCCGCGCGCTCAAGGGCATCGTCGGGGCGAGGCGCTGAGGGGTGGGCTGCCGTCAGCGGCAGAACGGGATCTCCGGGGATGCGCGCGGCAAACTCGACTCGGCCCGCGGCGGCCCAGGGGTTGAGCGCGGCTTTGACCAGAGGCGTCACCATGGCCGGCGTCAGGGCGATGGTGAGCTTGAGGTCGGACTTGGATCTGAGAAGGAGGTCCACCTTGCTCCACTGCCGGAAGTCTTCGGGGGGCGCCCAGACCAGGGCTGTGGGCGAAGACTGCGCGTGCGCCGAAGTCGCCAGGGGGAACATCGCCGCGGCGGCGAGCAGCGCGATCATGGGATCATCCGGACCGAGACGCGCCGCCCCTCGGGGCCGTCCGCGGTCTCGGCGGCGGGGTCGACTTTCGGCTCGCCGTCGACGAGGAAGAGGTATTTAAGGCGCCCGCGGCGCACCGGCAGGATGAGGGTCCAGACGCCGCCTTTCCCCTTTTTCATTTTGAGGAGGCCCGGCTTCCAGGCGTTGAAATCCCCGACCAGCTCGACGCAACGGGCCTTGGGCGACTTGAGACGGAATTCGACTGGCTTAAGCGCCGGGGCGTCGCTCATTCGGTCGTCTCGGGGGACGAAGGTGGTCATGGTGGGTTTTAGAGGCGCTGGCTGCCAGACTCCCGCCAGACGGGCATAGTCGCGGAAGGCCGAGACCCATTCCACGGAGGGGATGCTGATCAGGGCAAGGACGACGGCGACCAGCCCCCAGAACGTCCAGCGGTTTCGGAAATTCACGCGGGCATTCTATCAATTCGCCCGGGATGCGTCGAATCCGGGGCAATATTGTAGAATCGGCCCATGGAGACAAAAACCCCGATCAAGACGCAGGCCGCCTCGGCATCCGCCGAATCCGCCGCAGCCAGCGAGGCCAATCCTTGGCATCAGGCGATGCTGCAGCTCGACAGGGCGGCCCAGAAGATGAAGCTCGAGTCCTTCGTCCTGGAGCGGCTGCGCCACTGCAAGCGCATCCTGACGGTTTCGGTTCCCGTCAAGATGGACGATGGGAGCGTCCGTGTTTTCGAGGGTTTTCGCATCCAGCACAACATGGATCGCGGCCCGGCCAAGGGCGGCATCCGCTACCATCCCCAGGTCTCTCTCGACGAGGTGAAGGCCCTTTCCTTCTGGATGACCATGAAGTGCGCCGTCGTCAACCTCCCCTACGGCGGAGCCAAGGGCGGTATCATCTGCGATCCCAAGAAGATGTCGAAGGGCGAGATCGAGCGCATGACCCGGCGCTACACGGCGGAGATCTCCATCATCATCGGGCCGGAGAAGGACATCCCCGCGCCGGACGTGAACACCAACGAGCAGATCATGGCGTGGATGATGGACACCTACTCCATGACCGTGGGCTACTCCTGTCCCGGCGTCGTCACGGGCAAACCCATCGAGGTGGGAGGCTCCCTGGGCCGCCGCGAGGCGACGGGACGCGGGGTGTTCTACGTGACCCGCGAACTCGCGGCCCGCGAAGGCTTCGACCTGCGTAAAGCCCCGGTCATCATCCAAGGCTTCGGCAATGTCGGCTCCAACGCCGCGAAGATTTTCTCCGACCACGGCTGCAAGGTCGTCGGCATCTCCGACGTCGGGGGAGGGCTCTATGATTCGAAGGGCCTGGACATCGCCGACATCCTTCTTTACCGCGAAAAGCACGACACCATCGCGGGCTATTCCAAGGCCGAGCACGTCGACGTCGACGCCTTCCTGGAGCTCCCCTGCGAAATTCTCATCCCCGCGGCCATGGAGAACCAAATCACCAGGGCCAATGCCGCCAAGATCAAGGCCAAGTACATCGTCGAGGGAGCCAACGGCCCGACCTCCGGTGAGGCCGACAAGATCCTCAATGAGCGCGGCATCACGGTGCTTCCCGACATTCTGGCCAACGCCGGCGGCGTGACCGTCTCCTACTTCGAGTGGGTCCAGGACATGCAGTCCTACTTCTGGAGCGAGAAGGAGATCAACGCCCGCTTGCAGGAAATCATCATCGGCGCCTTCGCCGAGGTCTACGATCTGGCCAAGAAGGAGAAGGTCGACATGCGCCTGGCCGCCTTCATGGTGGGCATCCGGCGCCTGGGCAAGGCCGCATCCCTGCGCGGCGTGTACCCGTAAGGGTGCACGCCTTCTTCCTCGCGGCCGCCCTGACCGCCGCGGCGGCGGCCAAAGCCGCCCTCGCGCCGGCCGATTTGGATTTGTCGGCGCTTGACCGCCAGTATGGTCGGCGCAACCAGGGAGACGTTCTTGCCGAGCATCTTGGCGCTCTGGAGGCTCTCCTGACGGCTTCCCGCTCCGAGCCCGCCGGGGGCCGGAGGTCCGAGCTCCTCTGGCGTTATTGCCGCGTGCTGGTCCGCCGCGGAGAGCGGCGTCCGTCGAATTCCTTGAAATTGGATGATTACGACGCGGCGCGCAGGAACTGCGAGATGTCCGTCGCCGCGTCTTCAACTTCCGCGCAGGCCCATTTCTGGTACGGCGTGTCGATGGGGCGCTGGGGCGAGTCGAAGGGGATCATGAAGGCCTTGTTCATGATCAAGCCGATCCGTCGCGAAATGAACGCCGCGCTCGCCCTCGATCCCGATCTAGGAGGGGCGCGTCGCGTGCTGGGGGAAATGCTCTGGCAGATTCCGGGACTGGCGGGAGGCGACAAGAAGAAGGCCCTGGCGGAATTCGAGGCGGCCGTTCGGCTCTCGCCGAGCCACACGGCGAACTATCTACCGTTGGCCGAGGCGTACCTTCATTTCGGGCGCAAAGACGAGGCGGCGGCGGTCTTAAAAGCCCTGCGGGACGTCAAGGAGCCCGATGATCCCGCCGAATACCCGGACGATCTTGCCGACGCGCGGGCGTTGTCAGCGCGCCTCGAAGGGAAGCGCTAGGGGGGCGAAGGTCCCCTTCTCGATCTTGACGCCGCGTCGCAGCGCGAGTTCGACGGCTCTCCCGCCGCGCAGGACCGAGACTTTGACGAAGGAATCCGGCGGACCGTAGAGGGCGTCGAGGGCGTCGGCAAAATCCATTTTGTCGGAGGAACGGCTCGCGATCGAATCCAGCAGCTCGCCCGGCCGCAGGCCTTCGGTCTCGGCCGAGCGGCCGGCGACGACGCGGGTGACCTCGAAGAGGCGGCGGCCGTCCCTCTCCACGGTCTTGACCCACAGGCCCGGCCCGGCTCGCCACCAAGAGGGGGCTTCGGTGATCACGGCCGGTTCGATGAGGCGAACCCTCATCCTGGCGTCGCTATCGAGGAGGGGTTCGACGCCGCGGCGTTTGGACACGGCGGCGTCGGGAAGGGGGGAGGCGACGGCGAGGGTGCCGCCGGCGCTGATGTGGGCCAAGTCCGGCGCGGAGATCCCGGCTAAGGCCGTGGCCGCGCCGAGAATGGGATAGACCCCGCCGCCGGCGAGCTGGAGTTTCTGGAAGGCTAGTCGCACCGTCTGCACCGAGCCGTCGTCGGAGGACTTGAGCACCCTCGCCCAAATCCGGCTCTTGGAGGGCACGGCCAGGAAGTCGAGGGAGTCATCCGTCGTCAACGGCGAGGCGCTTTCGGCCAGGACGATGTCGCCTCTTTTGAGCTCGGCGGGCAGGCCGCCTGGAAACCGGACCCAAAGCGCTTGGTCGGCGCGGAGGGTCCAGTCGAGGGGTGTCGCCTCGGAGGCGGCGTCGCGGGCAAGGAGAGCGCCCTTTGAGGCGCGGGCTTGAGCCAAGGCCCATTCGCGACTTGAGAGTTCGAGGGGTCTGCGGGCGGCGTTCGCAGGCGCCGGGGTTTCAGGGCCGACGAGGGCGACGGCTTTCAACCCGCGGCGGATTGCGAGGGATTGCCTCAGTTCCGGGGCGAGGACCATCAGTGCTGCGGCCGCCTCGGCGCGCGTGCGCACGGAGGCTCGGGCGGCGCGGAGGATGCGGTCGCCCGTTTGAAGTCCCAGGGCGTGCGCGGGGGAGCCTTCAAAGCTTCCCGCTGCGACGAGTCCGTCGGCGTCTTCGACGAGAACCGCGCCGAAGGCCGACAGCGCGGCATCGTCTCGTTGAGGCTCGACGGGCGTCAGGATCGCGGCCGGTTTTGCCGGGCTTGCGGCGGATTTGGCCGGCCGACGCGGCTGCGGCGTCTTCTGCGCGTTTGTCGCCTTGCGCCGAGGCGGGGTTTTGTGATGGCGGGCGGCGAACGCCGGAGAGGCGGCCAAAAGCGCGGCGAGGAGGAGTCTCATGGAGAGGGTTTCCTCTTGGCCGGCGTTTTCTTGCGTCGTTTGGGCTTGGCGGGAGAGGACTTCGTCTTGGCGGAAGAGTTTTTTGTTTTTGCCGCTGCGGGCGGCGCGGGAGGCTCAAGGGCGGAGGGCGCCTTCGCCGGGGCCTCCGGGGGACGAGAGGCGTCTTCCGATTTTTCCAAGAGACGGGCCCGGGCGCGCCGCACCTCCTCGACTTCCGGGGGAGTTGCTTCCTCGCGCGGCAGGCGGCGGAGCATGTCGACCTCGGAGGATCCCGAGTCTTCCTCCCCCGCCTGCGCGGCGATTTTTTCAGCCCGCTTCAGCAGGTCACGGCGGCATTTGCGGTCTTCGAGGGAGACGAGCCTGGCCAAGGCGGGCCGTACGGCCGTCAGGCGCTTGGTGGGAAGCGTTTCGGCCTCGGCTTTGGCGACGGCCTTCTCGAGGGAGTCGTTCCAGGCCATGGCGCGCAGGGCTTCCCCGAGCTCCGACTCGACTTGGGCCGCTTCCTCGGAAGTCTTGCCGCAGCGCGCGGCGGGGTCTGAGTCGAGGACGGCGAGGGCCTGGGTCCAGCGCTCGGCGGCCGTTTTGAAATCGCAGGCGTTGCGTCGGTCGCGAGCCTCGGAGGAGGCCTTGGCAAACCAGTCCTGGTCGGCGAGGCGGCGGGAGATGGCGGCGCGCTGGGCGAAGAGGGACGGAAGGACGCGGTCGCAGCCGGCGGGAAGGCGGCGGGCCAGGCGGATGGCGGCGTCGGTCCTGGAGGCATCGTAGCGGCATGCTTGGGTGGAGAGGTCCTCGCGGGAGGCGAGGGCTGCGCTTTCGAGCTCGGAGAGAGCGGCCGCCTCCGCCTCGTTTTTGGCGCGGTCTTTGCGCGTCCTGTCGAGGAGCGCTTTGTACTGGGGCTTGGTCTTGGCGGTGTCTCCGGAGGAGGCCTCGGGGGTCAGCAGGGACTCAAGGGCGGCGTCGGCCGCGGCGGCGGACTTGGGACTGCAGGAGAGCGCCTGCTCAAGCGCGTCGGCTTCCTTTCCCACGGCCAGGGCGTAGTCCGCATCGACGGGGACTTCAACGCGCTCGTCGATGACGGAGCCGCTCGCCGCGGAGATGATGGCGCGCCAGGCGAAGGGATGGGTCTCTTCGATCTCTTCGCGCCGAGCGAAGGCGTAGGGGCCGCCGTTTCGGCGCTTCTCGACGCGGGATTGCACCTGCGAAAATCCACGGCTTGTTTCGATGAACGTCGTTTCCTCGACATCGACGGCGGCGCCTTCCTCGAGCCCGTCCACCCAGTAGCCGCCCGAAACGACGGCGACGTCTCCGAGTTCGTGCCGGCCGCGCTGAGGGCGTTCCTGAAGATGGAGGCCGGCAGAAAGGAGATGAGGTTCTCCGGAGGGCGCGGGGGAGTTTGAAAGAGAGGCCTCCAGGGAGGCGATCAGTCCCGGCTTGGAGGAGAAGGCGAGGCTCAGCTCCGCGAGGTCTGAGAGCTCCCCCGAGGCCTGCTTGTCGGAGCGAAGAGCTTTGATGCGTTCCTGCGCCCGCATCAGGCCCCATCGGCGGCGCTCCTCGAGAAGATAGAGCCTGATCCAGGACCGCAGGGCTTCGCAGGCCACTCCGCGTGCGGTGTCGGCGGCCAGGACGGCGCCCAAACCCGAGGCGCCCCTCGCGGAGGCGACGGCGAGGAAGTGATTGGTTTCGGGCGCGTCGGCGGCGGCGCGGGAGAGGGTCTCTTCAAAAAAGGTCTTCACGAGAGGTTGGGGGTCTTCGAGAGCGTCGGCGCGGTGTCGTCGTGCCAGCTCCCGTCCCCAGGGCGTCTCGAAGAGGTTTTCAAGCCCCTCGGGTTCGGTCAGGGGGGCGCTGGAACTGACCAGGGCCCAATTCTCCTCGTGCGCAGCCGCGATCGCGGCCGCCAGGAAATGGAGACGGGGCGTCATGGCCCCGTCGAGGGGTAGGGCTCGGCAGGCGGCCAGTCCGGTCTCGGGCCCGTCCGTCGCGGGGACCGAGAGCTTCAGGCAGGACGGCGCGGCCAGGGCGAGGGCTTCGAGGGCTTTCCAGTGGACGGCGTTCAAGCGACGCTCTCCGCGGCGTCCTTGGAGGACCAAGTAGCCGCGCAAGGATAGGACCTCGATGCCTCTTTCGCCGAAGGCGGCGAAAAAAGGATCGAGCGTCGCGGCCGTTGTTTTCCCGGCGAGGAGCAGAGAGGCCGCGAGGATCGCGGCCCTCTTCATAGGTGGTACTTGGCGCAGGCGTGCCGAAGCTCTTCGAGAGCATGGGCGATTTCGCCCTTGGCGTCGCCCTCGCCCTCGAGGGCTTTCTGCGCAGCCTCCAGACGGGTTTTGGCCGCCTGGATGCGGGACCGGTCCGATTCGATCATGCGGCGCAGCTCTTCCTGCATCTCTTGGAACTCTCGAACGAAGTCCTGATGGGCGTCGGTGAGGCGGATTCGGACGGGAACTGCGAAGTTGCCGTGACGGAGCCTGGCGATGCCGGCCGACACGACGCGCAGGGGGCCGGCGAATCGGTGGGACCAGAAGAGGGTCATCAGGCCGGCGGCCAAGAGCGAGATGGCCGAGGAGAGAAGCAGGGGGGCGCGCAGGGCCGCCTTGATCCATTCCAGGGAGTGGAAGATCTGCCGGGACTGGACGGAGGCTTCGTGCATGCCGCGGTAGACGCTGAAAGCCGTCAGAAGGAGGCTGGCGGAGACCAGGATGAGGACAAATCCCACCATCTGGAGTTGCAGGGGAGCGTCGACCCAGTACTGCTGCCTCTTATAGGTCGGCTTCTCCGGGAGCGCATGCGCGTGGCCTTTAGCGTGGGTCATGTGAGTTTATCGTCGCTTTTCGAGAGGAAGGTTGTCAATCAGACGCGTCCTGCCTAAAAAAACAGCCGCGAGAAGGCGGCGCCGGCCCCGAAGGTCTTTGGAGGGCAGGAGGGTTTCCTCGTCCGTCACGGCGGCGTATTGCAGGCGCAGGGGCGTGCCTCTGAGGGCGCGCCTGATCGCCGCCTCCACGCTGCGCGGCGTCGCGTCTCGGCGCCGGGCTTGGGTCCGGCCGGCTTTCAGGGCTGCGCGCAGAGTCGGGGCGGCTGCGCGCTGCGCCGGCGAGAGGTAGGCGTTGCGGCTTGAGAGAGCGAGGCCGTCTTTCTCGCGGACCGTTGGGACGGCGATGAGGCGGACCGGGACGTCCAAGTCCCGCGTCATTTTTTTAAGGAGGAAGAACTGCTGAAAGTCCTTCTCGCCAAAGTAGGCCCGGTCAGGGCGGACCTGATTGAAAAGCTTCAAGACGACGGTGGCCACTCCCCGGAAATGGCCGGGCCGGTGCCGCCCGCAGTAGAGGTCCGAGAGACCCTCGACTTCGACGTGCGTTTTAAATCCTTCCGGATACATCCGTCTCATCGCGGGGGCATAGACCGCGTCGGCGCCCGCGGCGGCGACGAGTTTCCGGTCGGCGGGGAGGGCGCGGGGGTAGCGGGCGTAATCTTCCTTCGGCCCGAACTGCAGTGGATTGACGAAGATCGAGACGAGCACCCGGTCGTTGTCGGCCGCCGCGCGGCGCACGAGTTCGGCATGGCCGCGGTGGAGGGCCCCCATGGTCGCAACGAAGCCGATGGATCGGCCTTGGGCCTTCCAGGACGCGATGAGGCAAGCCAAGGCGGCTTTGGTTCTCACTAGGGGCGCGGGCCTCATAGATTCCGGGCGAAAAACTCCGAGACCCGCGTTTCGTACTCCTGGCCGCCCGCCTCGCGGCACTTGGCGTGGAAGGCTCCGGGCACGATCCAGAGCTTCTTGGGTTCGCGGGCGGCCGCGAAAACACGCCGGACGTCCTCGACGGGCATCAGGTCGTCGCATTCCCCGCCGATGACCAGCAGGGGGCGGGGAGCGATTCGTCCGGCCGCTTCGACGGGGTTGAATTGGTCGATCTTTGAGTCTCCCACCCGGGCGCGCAGCATCCAAAGGACCACGTCGATGAAGGGAAACTTGGGGACCTTGAGATGGTTCCACGCCCAGCGGCGGATGACGCCTTGGTAGTCGGAGAATGGGCTTTCCACCACGGCGCATCTGAGGTCTGGATGGTTGGGCATGGAGGCGACGGTCACGGCGGCTCCCATCGACAAGCCGAAGACCCCGACGCGATCGGAGAGGTCGGGCTTGTTGGCTCGCAGCCACGCCACGGCGGCGTCGAAGTCGCGGGTTTCCAGGCCTCCGATGGTGGTGATTTCGCCCTCGCTTTCGCCGTGGGAGCGGAAATCGAAATAGCAGAGATTGAACCCCGCGTTTTCGTTGAGGAAGTAGGTCTGCCTCAGTAGTTCTCCTTTGTTGTCTCCCCAGCCGTGGCACATGAGGAGAGTCCTCTTGTCGCCGGAGGGGGAGGGAAGAAACCACCCTTTGAGTTGGAGCCCGTCCGTCGTGTTGAAGACGAAGCGTTCGTAGGCCAGGCCGAACTGCTCCGGGAATACGAGCATTGGAGACATGGCCGGGGGATAAAGGATGATCCCGGCGCCCCACCAGCAGACGGCGAGAACCGCGGCGAGCAGAAAGACCGCGGCCCAGAGGATCATGTTTTCGCGGAGAAGGAGTGCTCGGGTCCCGGGAAGGAGCCGTCCCGGACGTCCCGGCAGTAGTCGCAGACCGCTTTGACGGCGAGGCCGCGCAGGTCGGCATAGCGTTTGACGAACTTGGTCGGCCCGCCCTCGGTCAGGCCCAAGAGGTCGTCGCTGACGAGGACCTGCCCGTCGCAGTGCGGGCCGGCGCCGATTCCGATCGTTGGAATCTGGAGCCGCTTGGTGATTTCCTTGGCGAGTTCGGCGGGGACGCATTCCAGCACCACCGCGCAGCAGCCGGAGGCTTCCAGCACGCGCGCGTCCGTCAGGATGCGCTCCGCGTCCTCGGGGCGCCTTCCCTGGACCTTGTAGCCTCCTAGGCGGTTGACGGCCTGGGGGGTCAGGCCCAGGTGGCCGACGACGGGAACGTTGACTTTGAGGAGTTCCTTGACGGTGGGGGCCACCTCCATTCCGCCTTCCAGCTTGACGGCGTGAGCGCCGCCCTCTTTAAGGAAGCGGCCCGCGTGGCGCACGGCCTCCCGCGGATCGATTTCATAGCTCAGGTAGGGCATGTCCGCGATCAGGAGGGCGCGGCCAAGACCCCGCTTGACGGCCTTGACATGGTGGAGCATCTCCTCGACGGTGACGGGCAGGGTGCTCTCGTAGCCGAGTTTGGTCATGCCCACGGAGTCGCCGACGAGCACGACGTCGACGCCGGCCTCCTCGGAGATTCTCGCGGTGGGGAAATCGTAGGCCGTCATCATGGCGATCTTAAGCCCCTTTCTCTTCATGTCGAGGAGGGTGGTCACGGTGACCGGCTTGGCGCTGTCGGCGGCGTACGCGGCGGCGGGCTTGGCGGCGGGGGGTCTCTTGTCGGCCATGTCGCGCGAGTCTAACAATTCGCGGGGTCGACTGCCTAGCGGGGGCGCTTCGCGGCTTTTCGGTCGGCCTTGAAAAGGAGGGCGACGATCAGGGCGCAGAGGAGGAGTGCGACGAGGTTGGCCAGCCATCCTTCGAAAATCCCCTGGTTGTCGGGCGTGCCGAGCCAGCCGTAGTCCCTCCCCGAGCGGACGCCCGTCAGAACGGAGAGGAAGGGGAGTGCCTTCGACGGCAGGCCGCCCTCGTAGACGAACAAAGTCCAGAGCAGCCAATAGAGCGCGCCGAGGGCGACCTGGCAGGCGACGAGAACGACGGCGAGATGGACCGGGTCAAATCGCGGGGCGCGCGGGTCGTCGTCGTCTTCAAAGAGCGCGGCCCAGCGGCGCCAGACGGAGGGGGCCGTCATTTCAGGCCCAGGAGGTCGAGCATGTCGTAGAGTCCGGGCTTCTTCTTGGCGACCCAGAGCGCGGCTTCAAGGGCCCCTCGGGCGAAGACGTCGCGCGACTCGGCGAGGTGGGAGATTTCAAGCCGCTCAAAGGGCCCCGCGAAAATCAGCGAATGATCTCCCGTGACGCCGCCCAAGCGCAGAGAGGACGTGGGGACGGGTTCCGCGCCCCCCCGTCCCTCCATGACGGCCTGGGCCAGGCGCAGGGCCGTGCCGGAGGGGGAGTCCTTCTTTCCTTTGTGATGGGTCTCGACGAGGGCGGCGTCGTAGCCGGGCAGGCGACGCCGCCCTCGAGACCCATCACAAAGGAAAGAAGG
>Ga0334722_10006270_pt1 | contig 11820 bp, 12 predicted proteins | sample C3_bottom_MG_FD_207210 | JGI IMG/M metagenome (GOLD analysis project Ga0334722, IMG submission 207210) | Sediment microbial communities from Yellowstone Lake, YNP, Wyoming, USA - C3_bottom | ecosystem: Environmental > Aquatic > Freshwater > Lake > Sediment | place: USA: Wyoming | collected...
TCGCATCGAGCCGGCGCAATCCCATGACGAGTTTGTGCCGGGGGGGGACTGAAAAGGCCATTTCGAGAAACTCCGAGGCCTCTCGCGGCCTCTCGTAAAAGGTCAGTTCAATGAGCGGGAAAAATCGGGAGTGCGCGCGGTATGTCGCTTTTGCGTTTTCCAGCCTCCGGACAAGCTCCTTCAGGGAAGCCTCTATGTCATCGAACGTTCGACGGTACTGGTCCACCTGATCGCGCAATGACGCGTGGACGTTGATATTTTCCGAAAACGGCTTGTCCTTTAAAATAACGTCCAGCTCGCCGAGGTATCTGCGGACTGACGCGGCCTCTTCATCAGCGTGAGCAGAGCCATACAGGAAAAAGTTTTTTTCATGACGACGCAGTTGGAGAGACTTGCTCCGCACCGTATCGGTTATCTCGAGATACCGGATCTCCTTCTTGATTTCATGAAAATTGACATACTCGAACGCGGCCAGAAATGCGATGAGGGCGGCGCTGATGATAAAGCTGAGGACTATTTTTTTCTTGAGCGACATATCGGCACCAGGCGGTTTTTTGCAACTATTCAGCACATTTAGTGTCACTTGCAACACCAATTTCCCTATCCTGTCATTCCCGAGGATGTCATCGGGAATATGGTGTTCCGAATAACCGTAAAACCATATCCCCGATAGAACCCTTCGGGGATGACCTTTTGGGTGGCGCTGAGTGCCGATTTGAGGGTAGGTGAATAGTTACACTTTTTTTACCTTAACATATTTTTACCCGGCCCTGCAACTCAAAAAGAAAAGGCTGAAGGAAACTTTCTCCTTCAGCCTTCATATTTCAGGACTCATTGTCTCGTTATGCTTTGACCACAAGCACCGGACAGGGCGCATGGCCTATGACTTTCTCCGCCACACTTCCCATGAGAAGTCGCCGCAACCCGGTTCTGCCGTGGGACCCGATTATGATCATGTTGGCGCTCTGTTCTTTCGCAAGATTCGTGATCGCCTCGTACGCCTCGGCCTCGCCCACGAACGTTTCCGCCGCAACACCGGCGGCCTCCGCCTGTTTTTTCACCCCAGCGACAAAACCCTTCGCCTTCCTGACCAGGTCTTCCACCGCCTGCGGGGCCTCGGCGTAAAACTCGGAAGGAACGTCCACCACGGAGACAACTTTCAGCTCCCCGCCGTAGGACTTCGCGAAGGCGATCGCCCGTTCCGTTGCAACCGCGCTGTACTTCGATCCGTCGGTCGCGAGGACGATCTTTTTCCATCCGACCGTGGCGCCGTTCGGCACTACCAGGACATCCCGCTGCGTATGTCCGATGACCCTCGCCGTCACGCTCCCGATGAGCGCACGCCCGATCCGGCGTATGCCACGCCTGCCCATCACGATAACGTCGCAGTTCTCGGCCTCGGCCAGGTCCACAATGCGTTCGTGAACATCGCCTTCTTCACAGACCGTTTTCACGAGCATGCGTTCGGTCTTTGCGATCTTCTCGACCTCGGCAAGAGCGTCCTCGCAGGGTTTCCGGAGCGCAGCCCGAATGTCCCTGACGCCGAGAATCTCGATCTCTCCCTCATACGGCGGGACCACCGAGGTCACCGTGATCCAGCACTTTTCTTCATTCGCCAGCTTGAACGCCTGATGGAGCGCGTTCTTGCTGGAATCAGAACTGTCGACCGCTACCAGAATCTTCCTATACTTTCCCATGCTCCAGTGCCCCCGAGGCATGCTGAAGTTTCTCGGCCTGTTTCCCCTGCCACATGGCCCGAAGGACGATAAATGCGCCGAGCAGCAATGCAAATATCATTATAGCAAAACTGGAGTTCTTGAGCAATTTTACCGAGGTGTCGCCGAGTTTGTCAATGAGGCCGAGCTGGGACAGATACACGGGCACCATAAGACCGCGGCTGAACAGCACGATCACCATGATGAGGCCCATCACAACCTTGATCATGAAGGGTTTCACGTAGGTGGTGCCGATGGCGCCGAGCTGGATGCCGAAAAGCGAACCTGCAAGGATGATCATGGCGAGCCGAATATCGACCATGCCGTGCAGCGCATACTTGAGCGAGCCGCCGAGGCCCATGACAAAAGCGATTACGAGCTCCGTGGCGGAAGCCATAAGGCTCGGCGCGCCGAGAACATAGATCATTGAAGGAACGCCCACAAAACCGCCAACCGCAATCGTTGCGGCCATCATGCCTGTGGCAAAACCGAGCGGGATAGTGAACAGGATAGAAACGCGGGCATTGAGCGCCTTGAAATAGACCATCGTACCCGGGATATTGATGGACTGGACCCACGATGCAAGTTTGCCCGCCTTCTCTTCCGAGTTGGCATTGCCTGATTTATAGGTCTTCCAGGCATCATAGAGGACAAAGCCGCCGACCGTTGCCAGGATCACTACAAAAGCCACGCTCACGTAAAGATTGGAGCCTGCGTCGCCGTATGTCGCCTTGATCTTTTCCTGGATTCCTGCGCCGTACAGGACGCCTGCCTCGGCCGACACGCCGAGAATGAGTCCGAGCTTCACGTCGACCTGACCGTACTTGAAACGCTTCATGGCGCCCACGAGCGCCTTGGGAAATTTATGGCACATGTTGCTCGCCACCGCCATGAGGCCCGGGACACCGAGGCTCATCATGCCGGGAGTCAGCACGAAAGCGCCGCCGGAGCCGATAAAGCCGCTGACCAGACCGCCTACAAATCCAACACCGAAGAGATAGAGGATGGTGATTGCATCAAGATTGATGAAACTCGTCGCTATATCGTGCATGTTACTTTACCTCCTTTTTTTTACGAGCAGCCTCGACGCCCAGAACTGTCCAGAAATGACCGGTGAAACCGCCGTGAAAGTACGAAAATACGAAGGCCGTGATTATCGGCAGCAATGCGTACATGCCGCCTTTTGCGAAGGTCTCGTTGATCATGTCCTGCTTCAGCAGAAGGGTAGTGTAGAGCGCTATGGATATGACTCCCATAACGATCATTGCTCCCACCGGCTTTCTCTTTGTGGTGCTTTGTGCCATTGTGTTTCCTCCTTTTGGAAATGAAGTAATTATCGATTCGAGAAATTCATTAAAATCTTATGCGGCGCAGCAGGCCTGCCTGGTCATGGTCACGATCGGCCGTGATGCGGTCCGTACAAGTCGATTCAGCTCCTTTGCGGAAACATAACCGTCGCTCGTCACCGCGGGACTGAGGACAACCTTGTCTACGCCGGTATGGCTCTTGAGGAACGCCTTGATGCCGGCAACCGCATCCAGCCTGGAGTCCTCGACCATTACCTGTATGCCTTCCTTTGCGCAGAGCGCCGTCAGTTCGGCGAGCTTCTCTTCAAAACTCTTGCGGAGTTCCTGGGCGCCCTCCGCCATGATCCGGCGCGCGGTGTCCGGCTCTCCGGCCTCCGCAAACGTAACCGCCGTCATAAGGTTGCCGATTATATCGACCTGGTAATTCTCCCTGACGACCCCCTGTTCAACAATCTCTCGCGCCATTCCCTGCTCGCCCGCCTCTGCGAAACTGGTCGCGGTCATCAGGTTGCCGAGCCGGTCGATGATGCCGCCTTTTTTCTGGACCAGCAGCAAGGTAATGTCTTCGTACATTGCCCTGGCCAGTTCAATTGCATATGCTCCACCTTCTTCGATGTTTTCATCACGATACGTGACGAATAATAGCTTTCTCTTTCCCATGGTAGTATCCTCCTTGAATAGGTTTATTGTTTGCGTCTTCGACTACGTATAATGCAGAGCATGTGCCAAAATGTAACATACTGTTTTAATTAACTATGCGATGATTAATACCGTAAATTATTGTTTCATATTGGAACGGCTATGAACAGTGAGGAATGGGGGAAGTGATTTTTTATGGAATTGCTTATGGGAAGGAATGCAAGGATAGCCCTTTACATATAGGGAGTTATATATTGCACAGAGATTATTTTATGGAATAACGAACGGACAAAATTATTGCAGCGAGAGAAAGCGGGTTGTGTTTAAATTTGGAACAGCACCACTTACTTATATATATCGCGCACGCCATCGGCTGTAAGTGGGTGGTTCTTGCATCAACAATTTTCCTATCCTGTCCTTCCCGAGGACGTAATCGGGAATACGGTGTTCCGAATAAACCATAAAACCAGATCCCCGATAGAAACCTTTCGGGGAAGACCTTTTGGGTGGGGCTGAGTGCCGATTTGAGGTAAGTGAATAGATACCCATTCATGTTCAGAGGCAAATCTATTGTGGAAAATATGGAGACACGTGAGCAAAATAGGATGCTATAATAACCGCAGAATCTCTTTCTCCCTTTTTCCAATTTCTCCATTTCTCCACCAGAATCTTGATGTCCGAATAGATACATTTTTTCTTGACATCTTAATATCAGAATGTTATGTTCACGATATGAACAATAGCCAGAAGGTCGATTCCGACCAGTTCAAGTCCCTGCAAATACTTGATGAGCTATCCAACAACAATTCCCTAACCCAGCGTGATCTGAGCAGCAGTCTCGGCATCGCCCTCGGGCTCGTAAATTCCTACATAAAAAATCTCGTCGCTAAAGGGTACATCACTGTCTCGACCATACCGCCCAAGCGCTACGCCTACTACCTGACACCCATGGGTTTTGCCGAGAAGACCCGCCTGACCTATGATCTTCTTCAGGACTATACGCGTGTCTACCGGGAGGCGCGAAAAAACCTGAAATTGCTGTTCTCCGACCTGCAGCAGCAGGGCTTGAACCGCATCGTATTCGCGGGGGCCGATGAGGTCGCGGAGATAGCGTATCTCACCCTGCAGGAAACACAACTCAAGCTCATCGCGATCACGGACATGGAAACGGCGGGAAGGAACTTCTTTGGATTGGAGGTCCAACCTCTCGCGAGCCTCAGCGGAATGACCTGCGACTGCGTGGTTCTTACCGCCTATGCCAAAAAAGACCAGATCTACCAGGAACTGTTGAAAACCGGAGTCAGGAAAAAGAACATCCGGTCAATATTCCCCTTCATGGACCGATAGTTATTGGAGGAGTGTTTGCGAAACGGTTTTTCATCATCATATAAAGTCATCATTTCACCCGGTCGGGTCGAGAAAAACTACTGGAAAGACCTGTGGCGATATCGTGAGTTGTTTTTCTTCCTGGCATGGCGCGATATTCTCGTCCGTTACAAGCAAACGGCAATCGGCATAGCCTGGAGCGTCATCAGGCCGCTCCTTACCATGGTTGCCTTCACCATAATCTTCGGAAGGCTGGCCAAACTGCCGTCTGAAGGCGTTCCCTATCCCATCATGGTATTTGCCGCCATGCTGCCGTGGCAATTCTTTGCAAACTCCCTGTCGGAAGCCAGCAACTCATTAATTGAGAACGAAAAGATGCTGACCAAGGTATATTTCCCGCGCCTGGTGGTTCCCGCAAGTTCGGTCATCGTGGGTCTTCTGGACTTTTTGATCTCCTTCGTCATCCTTGCCCTTCTGATGTTCTGGTATGGTTTCATGCCCGGATGGCGGATGTTCAGCATTCCTTTATTTCTCGTCCTCGCGTTCACGGCGTCTTTTGGTTTCGGACTCTGGCTCGCCGCGCTCAATGTCAAGTACCGGGACTTCCGGTATGTTGTTCCCTTCATTGTCCAGTTCGGGCTCTACATTTCTCCGGTCGGATTCACGAGCAGTATTGTGCCGGACAAATGGCGTTTACTCTATTCCCTGAACCCCATGGTGGGCGTCATTGACGGCTTTCGCTGGGCGATCCTCCGGGGAAACACACAGTTGTATTGGCCCGGCTTCCTTCTGTCTTCCGCGATTACCGGGGTCATCCTCATATCGGGGTTCCGGTATTTCAGAAAAACAGAAAAAGTTCTCGCGGACATTATATGAGATATGAGCACCGATGAATAATGCCATTACCATAGACGGGATCGCCAAAAAATACATTCTGCGCCATCAAATGCAGAAGCGGGCTTCCTATTCCTCGCTGCGCGACGTCATGGCGGAAACGGTCCAGCGATGGGGAAAGCGCGTCCTCCATCCACTTTCCTCAGGACGGAAAACGGACCTTTCTTCATTTCAGGAGGATTTCTGGGCGCTCAAGGATGTTTCGTTCAACATCGCGGAGGGCGAACGCATCGGCATCATCGGTCGAAATGGCGCTGGCAAGTCCACTCTCCTCAAAATCCTGAGCCGAATTACCGAGCCCACAGAAGGCGAGGTCACGATCCAGGGACGGGTTGCCAGCCTCCTTGAGGTGGGGACCGGGTTCCATCCGGAACTGACCGGCAGGGAAAATATATATCTGAACGGCGCCATTCTCGGCATGACCAAAGCGGAAATATCGCGGAAATTCGACGAGATCGTCGACTTTGCCGGCGTCGAACGCTTTCTGGATACCCCGGTCAAGCGATACTCCTCCGGCATGCATGTGCGCCTTGCCTTTGCGGTAGCCGCCCACCTTGAGCCTGAAATACTGCTGGTCGATGAAGTCCTCGCCGTTGGTGATGCGGAGTTCCAGAAAAAATGTCTGGGCAAGATGAAGGACGTCGGATCGGAAGGCCGGACCGTGCTGCTGGTCAGCCATAACATGACCGCCATGTCCAGCCTGTGCTCAAAGATCGTCGTGCTGAACAACGGCGCGGTGGATTTCATCGGCCCGACCGATGAAGGCATAACACGATATTTAACCTCCAGCGGAAAAGGCGACACCAATATATGCGCCGACCTGCGCAATCATTATGGCGCAATGCTCTATTCCCAACTGACGAAGACAGAAGTCTTGAATGAGCGCGACGAACCGGCGACAGAATTCAGGATGGGAGACGCCGTCAAATTCAGAATATCGTTCACCTTAACGGAAGATATCCCGAATCTGGAGGTTGGCTTCCACCTTCTCAGCGTGATCGGCACGCAATGCGGGCATTTCATCGGAGAATGGGAAGGAATGCGGCTCATGTTTTCGCAGGGAGAGCATAGTATTACCTGCGAAATTCCTCACATACACTGTTTTCCGGGAACATACGGCATAAGTCCCTGGCTAAAAAGAAGAGGCGGCGGAGCCGACGACCAGGTGGATTTCGCAATAGAATTCTCCGTGGTCGGGAGCGACCTCACGGGATCGAACCCGGATTTCGACCGGTATCAATTTCCCGGTATTTATCAAAAAAGCAACTGGCGGATAGAACGATAGCATTTTTAACATCACAGGGAGGGACATCCTTTGTTCAACGATAAAGTCATCCTGATCACCGGCGGCACCGGTTCTTTCGGGAAAAAATGCACTGAAGTCATTCTCACAAGATACAAGCCCAAAAGACTGATCATCTTCAGCCGCGACGAACTGAAGCAGTTCGAGATGGCCCAGCAATTCCCCGAATCGAAATACTCCTGCATCCGCTATTTCATCGGAGACGTCCGGGACCAGGAGCGTCTGTACCGGGCCTTTCACGGCGTCGATTATGTCATCCATGCGGCGGCCCTGAAGCAGGTCCCTGCCGCGGAATACAATCCCTTCGAGGCAATCAAGACGAACATTCTCGGCGCTCAGAACATCATCAATGCCGCGATCGATCAGAAGATCAAAAAGGTCCTCGCCCTGAGCACGGACAAGGCGGCCAATCCCATCAACCTCTACGGCGCCACCAAACTCTGCTCCGACAAGCTGTTCATAGCGGGCAATGCCTATGTAGGGATGGAAGACACAATGTTCAGCGTGGTACGATACGGGAACGTAGTAGGCAGCAGGGGCAGCGTTATCCCCTTCTTCCTCAAACAGAAGGAGACAGGGACCCTTCCGATCACCGATCCCCGCATGACGCGGTTCTGGATCACTCTTGATCAGGGAGTAGATTTCGTACTCTCCTGTCTCGACCGGATGGTGGGCGGCGAACTCTTTGTGCCGAAAATTCCCAGCATGAACATCCTTGATCTGGCCAAAGCCATAGCGCCGGACTGCAAACTCGAAATCGTCGGCATCCGGCCGGGGGAAAAGCTTCACGAGATCATGGTCCCGCGGGATGAAGCGAGAAAGACCCTTGAGTTCAAGGACCATTTCATCATCCAGCCCGATTTCAAGTTCTTTGCGGACCGCTTCCGGAACCGCGAGGGCAAACCGGTGCCTGAAGATTTTGAATACAGTTCCGGAGCTAACTCCTGGATCCTGTCGATTGAGGAACTGCGGAAGATGTTATGAGAAAAGACCTCGAACGGAACGTGACAGGACCACGATGAAGGCGCTGATTCTCGGTTCAACCGGCATGCTTGGGCATGCGCTCATGAACGAGGCTCGCTCGCGCGGCCTTGATGCGATCGGTCTCGCCCGAACAGGCGCCGATAGATGCGCTGACATTACCGACGATGCGGCCTTGCACAGGATCATCGGGGAAACAAGACCTGATGCGGTAATCAATACTGTGGCCCTGGTAAGCCTTGATGAATGCGAGAAGGACCCTGCCCGCGCCTATCTGGTCAATGCGCGGCCGGCCTCGGTCCTCGCGGGGCTCTGTGTGAATAACGGTATTTATTATGTCCATATTTCCACCGATCATTATTATTCAGGTGACGGAAACAAAAAGCATGATGAGCGCCACCCTGTCGAGCTTGTCAACGAGTATGCGAGAACTAAATTCGCCGCTGAATGCTTTACGCTCTTACATCCGGGAGCTCTCGTTTTACGGACCAATATCGTCGGATTTCGCGCGGTCAGGCGCGCTCAGCCGACCTTTGTGGAATGGGCCTTCAGCGCCCTTGAAGAAGATGCGCCCATGACCATGTTCCGGGACTTTTACACTTCGAGCATCGATGTCAGGCAATTCTCGCGCATTCTGTTCGACCTGACTGCCGGAAAACCATCCGGCGTCATGAACGTGGCAAGCAGGGACGTCAGGAGTAAACAAAACTTTATCGAGGCGCTTGCCAGGCGCATGGGCCGCAAGCCGACACAATGTTCGGCGGGCAGCATCACTGAACTTCGAGGAGCCCGGCGGGCCGCCAGCCTCGGGCTGGATGTGGCAAAAGCGGAGCAACTGCTCGGCTATGCCCTTCCCTCGTTCGACCAGGTCATCGACAGCCTCATGAACGAATACAACGTTAGAAAAGGGAGCTGACAGGCATGCGATACGACAGCGTTCTCTTCATTAACAACCGCGAAATATCTATCGACAAACCCGCGTACTTCATCGCCGACATTGCGGCCAACCATGACGGCAACCTCCAGCGCGCCAGGGACCTGATATGGCTCGCGAAAAAATCAGGCGCCGACGCGGCCAAGTTCCAGCATTTCACGGCCAGGCATATTGTGAGCGCTTACGGTTTCAAACACCTCGGCGGCCGGCTCAGCCATCAATCCTCCTGGAAAAAATCGGTATATGAGATCTACGAACAATATGAGTGCAACCGCGCATGGAGCGATGAACTGGCGAGGACGGCTCAGACAGCCGGAATCGATTTCATGACCACGCCATATGATGAAGAAGCTGTCGCCCAGCTGGACAAATACCTGCCCGCCTACAAGATCGGCTCGGGCGACATCACCTGGTCCGACTTCATCGAGGTGGTGGCAAAAAAGGGGAAACCCGTGCTGCTGGCCACGGGAGCGGCAGCAATGGAGGATGTGGAGCGCGCTGTTGACGCCGTCCTGGCCCATAACCGGCAAATCGCGCTGCTCCAATGCAATACGAATTACACCGGCAGTCTGGAGAACCTGCGACACGTCAACTTGCGTGTTCTGCAGACCTATGCCATCCGGTACCCGCACATGCTGCTCGGACTCTCGGACCATACCCCCGGCCACGCCACCGTGCTCGGCGCCATTGCCCTCGGCGCGCGGGTGATCGAAAAGCACTTTACCGATGACAACGGCCGGGAAGGCCCCGACCACCCCTTTTCCATGAACCCCGCAAGCTGGCGCGAAATGATCGACCGCAGCCGTGAACTCGAGGTGTCCCTGGGCGACGGCGTCAAGCGAGTGGAACAGAACGAAAGAGACACTGTCGTCGTTCAGCAGCGATGCTTGCGGTTGGTGCGGGACAAGGCGGCGGGAGACCGTTTGACGACGAACGATCTTGAGGCCCTCCGTCCGGCTCCATCCGGATCGGTGAAACCCTACGACCTTGCGAACATGGTCGGCAGAACGCTGGCCGTTCCCAAGGTCGCCGGCGACGCGCTGTATCATGCGGACCTGGCAGGGTGATCAATTCAGCAATCTTTGGGAAAGAACAAAGGAACCGATGCTTGAGAACGTGACGAATTCCGGGAAGAACAAAGGCATCTATGCCGTTATCCCCGCTTTCAATGAGAAGGATACCATCGCGGCGGTTGTCGCATCTGTCAGAAGCTTCACGCCCAATATCGTGGTCATTGATGACGGATCATCGGACGGCACTGCCGGGCTTGCCTCCGCGCAGGGCGCCCATGTCATCAGGCATGTCGTCAACAGCGGATACGACAAAAGCATCAGTGACGGATTCGCCTATGTCGGCGCGCAAAAAAACGCCTGCGCAGTTTTTACCTTTGACGCCGACGGGCAGCACAAAGCGGACATTCTGCAGCAAATGCTCCTGCCCATCCTGAACGATGAAGCCGACCTCGTGGTCGGGACAAGGCCGTTCACGGCACGACTGGCGGAAAAAATGCTGGCCTTGTATACGAACCGCCGGTTCGGCATCAAAGATCCGCTCTGCGGACTGAAAGCGTATAAGATAGAAGTTTTTCGCGACATCGGCTGGTTTGACCGGATCAACTCTATAGGGACCGAACTCATGCTCCGTGCAATAATAAAGGGCTATCGCGTGAAGCAGATCCCGATCCCTATCAAACGGCGGGTAGATCGGTCAAGGTTCGGACAGGCAATCAAAGGCAATTACAAGATCTTCATGGCGCTGCTCAGGATCATGGTCAGAATATAGGAGATCACCGGGTATGAACCCTACTGCGAAAAACATAGCGATCATCACCGCGCGGGGAGGAAGCAAACGGATCCCCCGTAAGAACATCAAAACCTTCCTGGGCCAGCCGATCATCAAATACTCCATCGAAGCAGCCTTGCAGTCCGGATGTTTCGATGAAGTAATGGTCTCGACGGACGACCGGGAGATCGCCGACGTGGCGAAACGGTTCGGAGCAAAGGTACCTTTTTACCGGTCTCCTGAATCCTCCACCGACCATGCGATGACCGCTCCGGTCCTGGAGGAAGTCATCGGAGAGTACGCCAAACGCGGCACTCACTTTGAATATTTGTGCTGCATTTACCCGACAGCCCCCTTCATCACCGCGGAAAAGCTGAAGAAGGCAGTGGCCATGCTGAAGGAATCGGGGGCAGACTGTGTGCTGCCGGTTACGCGCTTCAGTTATCCGATCCAACGGGCGCTCAAGATAGAGAACAACCGGGCGGCTATGATCTGGCCGGAAAACTACAATGTCCGGTCGCAGGACCTGCCTCCGGCTTTCCATGACTGCGGACAGTTCTATTGCATGAAAACACGGAGCCTGCTGGAGCAGAAACGCCTGTTCGCCGAATATACCGTTCCCCTGGAAATACCTGAATCCGAGGTCCAGGATATCGACAATGAAGAGGACTGGAAGGTGGCTGAAATGAAGTTCCGTTATCTTCTGGACAAGGCTTCGTCATGACCGCGAGGTTCAACAGCCTTATCATCGGCGCCGGCAATATCGGCGCCTTCTTTGATACGCCGGGCTCGGACAGAATATTGACCCATGCCCATGCTTTTTCCCGGCACAAGGGGTTCCGGATCGCTGGTTTTGTGGATGTGGACGTAAAAAAAGCGCAAAGAGCGGCTGAGCTCTGGGGAGGCGGCGCTTTCTCGACCATTGATAGCGCTTTTTCC
>Ga0334722_10006272_pt1 | contig 11817 bp, 13 predicted proteins | sample C3_bottom_MG_FD_207210 | JGI IMG/M metagenome (GOLD analysis project Ga0334722, IMG submission 207210) | Sediment microbial communities from Yellowstone Lake, YNP, Wyoming, USA - C3_bottom | ecosystem: Environmental > Aquatic > Freshwater > Lake > Sediment | place: USA: Wyoming | collected...
CCTCGTGGACACCCACCGACCGGAGCAGACGCTGCAACCCGTCACCGACGGCGACCGCGACGACTGCGGTGGTCACGGGGTCGGACGGCACCTCGGCCGGCTCTCCGCGACGCGCGGCGCGGACCCACTGCTCCTCCTCGACCTGCTCGACCAGGTCGGTGATGCGGATCTCGCGCGGACGGCCGGCGTCGATGCCCGCCTCGACGGCCGCGCCGATGTCGTTCGTGTGGACATGGCAGTTCCACAGACCCTCACCGCCCACGACGACGATCGAGTCGCCGATCGCGCCCCACGTCTCCTTGAACGCCGGGATCGTCACGTCGTCGGCCTCGAGGAGGTACATCACCTCGTACCGCAGCGAAGCGACGTCCTCCCCCCGCTGATGCGCGGCGACGGCCGCCGGGGTCGTGACGATCTCCGGCTCGGGGACGGGCGTCCCGTCGACGACGTGAAGGAACGCATCGAGCAACAGCGAGAAGCCGCGTCCGCCCGCGTCGACGACACCGGCGTCCTTCAGCACGGGGAGCAGGTCAGGTGTGCGCGAGACCGCGTCGTAGGCCGCCTCGACGGTGCGGGCGAGCAGGCCGTCGAGCGCGCCGGCTCCGTTCCCCCGCGCCACCTCCGCCGTCTCGGCCGCCTCGCGCACCACCGTCAGGATCGTGCCCTCTACCGGGCGCATGACCGCCTGGTAGGCGGCGTCGGACGCGCGGCGGAGCCCCTGCACGATGTCGTCGGGGCCGATGGCCTCGAGCGGGGCGAACGTGTCCGCGAGACCACGGAGCACCTGCGAGAGGATCACCCCGGAGTTCCCGCGTGCCCCCATCAGCGAGCCGTGGGCGAGCGCCCGGCACACGTCGTCCATGCGGGTGGCGTCGCCCACCTCCGCGCACACCGACTCGAGGGTCAGCGCCATGTTCGTGCCCGTGTCCCCGTCGGGAACGGGGTACACGTTGAGGCGGTTCAGCTCCTCCTGATGGGCCCGGAGCGCGTCGCGGAACGTTGCGACCACTCGCACCAGGGCGGCGCCGTCGAGCGCGGTGAGGGCCGACATGCGTCGCAGGATCGTAGTGGCGCCGGCGACACCCCCTCTCTCGATGTCATGCGTGGTGGGCCCGCCGACGGGATCGCGACGGGTCGCTGCTACGATCTCTCGTCTCCCCGGTCGTGAGCTCCGAGTCCTGAGGTGGGTCGAGCGATGGCATCCGTCTGCGAGGTCTGCGGCAAGAAGCCGCAGTTCGGCATGCGCCTGAGCCACTCGCATCGCCGCACGCGCCGGCGTTGGAACCCCAACGTGCAGAAGGTCCGCGCCGTCGTCAACGGCACGCACAAGCGTGTGCACGTGTGCACGTCGTGCCTCAAGGCCGGCAAGGTCACGAAACCCTGACCGTGCAGGGCGTCGTCCGGACCTACGACCCGCAGTCGGGTGAGGGGATCGTGGTCACCGACACCGATCGCACCGAGTACGTGCTCGCGTCCGAGGCGCTCGCAGGCTCACTCTTCCGGATGCTGCGCCAGGGCCAGCGCGTCAACTTCGAGCTCGACGCTGCGGGCCGAGCCACACGGGTGCGGATCGGTTCCGAGCCCGACATGGGACTGCCCACCGCGCAGGTCTGACGACCCGGCGGTGGCGGCTCCGACCAGGAGAGGCGACCTACAGCTCCTTGCGGAAGAGGCTCCAGCCGAAGAGCAGGATCGTGGCGCCGACGAACGCGACCAGGATCGAGTAGATGCTGAAGTCGTTGATCCCCTCGCCGCCGGCCGCCGTGAACAGCAGCCCGCCGAGCAGGCCACCGAGGATCCCGATGACCACGGTCCCGAGGCACCCCGGGCGATCCTGGCCGGTGACCAGCTTCGCGAGCACGCCGGCGAGGAACCCGACCACGATCCACGAGAGCCAGCTCATCCAACAAATCTAGGTCCGACATCGCGCGACCGGGTTCGGGCGGGATTTTCGGCGGTCGGTACACTCGCCGCTGTGTCGCTGGTCACGGAGGCGCCGACTGACCACCGCAGGCTGATCGACTGGGTGCAGTCGATGGTCGACCTGTGCGAACCCGAATCGCTCCACTGGGTGGATGGATCCGACGAGGAGCACGAGCTCCTCTGCAAGCAGCTCGTCGAGACCGGGACCTTCACGGAGCTCGACCCCGAGCGCAAGCCAGGGTCCTACTGGGCCACGACGGATCCCAGCGACGTCGCCCGGGTCGAGGACCGCACCTTCATCTGCTCGGTGCGCGAGGACGACGCCGGTCCGACGAACAACTGGATGGATCCGGCCCAGATGCACGAGAAGCTCGAAGGGCTCTTCCGGGGTTCGATGCACGGCCGGACGATGTACGTGATCCCCTTCTCCATGGGGCCGCTGGGCTCACCCCTCTCCTACATCGGGATCGAGCTCACCGACTCGCCCTATGTGGCCGTGAGCATGCGGGTGATGACCCGCGCCGGTCGCGGGGCGCTCGAGGTGCTCGGCGACGACGGCGACTTCGTGCCGTGCGTCCACTCGCTCGGCGCTCCGCTCGAGCCCGGCGACGTCGACTCGGAGTGGCCGTGCAACCCCGACGAGAAGTGGATCGTCCACTTCCCCGAGACCCGAGAGATCTGGTCCTACGGCTCGGGCTACGGGGGCAACGCCCTCCTCGGCAAGAAGTGCTTCGCGCTGCGCATCGCATCGGTCATCGCCCGCGACGAGGGTTGGCTCGCCGAGCACATGCTGATCCTCAAGCTCACGTCCCCGGAGGGACGCACGTTCAACGTCGCGGCTGCGTTCCCGTCGGCCTGCGGCAAGACGAACCTCGCGATGCTCATCCCCACGATCCCCGGCTGGAAGGCCGAGTGCGTCGGTGACGACATCTGCTGGATGAAGATCGGCGCGGACGGGCGGCTCTACGCCATCAACCCCGAGAACGGATTCTTCGGCGTGGCGCCCGGCACCAACCTCGAGACCAACCCGAACGCGATGCACACGGTTGAGGCGAACACCGTGTTCACGAACACGGCGCTGACCGACGATGGCGATGTGTGGTGGGAGGGAATCGACGGCGACCCCCCGGCGCACCTCACCGACTGGAAGCGCCACGACTGGACGCCCGACTCCGACACCACCGCCGCGCACCCGAATGCACGGTTCTGCGTGCCGCTCGACCAGTGCCCGATCCTGGCCCCCGAGCACGCCGACGTGAAGGGCGTCCCGATCGACGCCTTCCTCTTCGGCGGGCGGCGGGCGACGACGGTCCCGCTCGTCTTCGAGTCGCGCGACTGGCGCCATGGCGTCTTCGTCGCCGCGACGATGGGTTCCGAGAAGACCGCGGCCGCGTTCGGGAAGCTCGGGGAGCTGCGCCGCGACCCGTTCGCCATGCTCCCCTTCTGCGGGTACCACATGGGTGACTACTTCGCCCACTGGCTCTCGATGCCCGAGCGCACCGACGCAGAGAAGCTCCCGCGCATCTACGGGGTGAACTGGTTCCGCAAGGACGACGACGGGACGTTCCTGTGGCCGGGGTACGGCGACAACTCGCGCGTGCTCGCCTGGATCTGCGGTCGACTCGTCGGAGACACCGAAGGCATCGACACACCCATCGGCACCGTCCCCCGAGCCGGCGATCTCGATCTCGACGGCCTCTCCGATGCCGAGCTGGCGCGTGTCGACGCCGCGTTGCGGGTCGACGCGGCCGAGTGGCGGCGAGAGCTGCCGACGACCCGGGAGCACTTCGACACGTTCGGCGAGAGACTGCCCGACGCGCTCCGTGAGGAGCTGGCGGCCCTCGAAGACCGCCTCGCCTGAGACAGAGGAGACCACATGGCCATCAGCGCGTATGTGCTCATCCAGACGGAGGTCGGGAAGGCCGCAACGGTCGCCGACGCCGTTCGTGCGATCGACGGTGTCGTCGCCGCCGACGACGTGACGGGCCCGTACGACGTCATCGTGCGGACCGAGGCCCCCAGCCTCGACGACCTCGGGAAGCTGGTCGTGTCGCAGATCCAGGCGGTCGAGGGCATCACCAGGACGTTCACCTGCCCGGTCGTGAACCTCTAGCTCCCGGCGCGGACAGCTCTTCGCGCGGGGAGTTACTCGCGCTGACGGCCGGCGCGGCGGGCCCGTCGCTCGTGCCGCGCCACCGCGAGGTCGATGAGGCGGTCCAGCAGCTCGGAGTACGAGACGCCCGACTCGGCCCAGAGTCGTGGGTACATCGAGATCGGCGTGAAGCCCGGGATCGTGTTGACCTCGTTCACGAGGAACCCGCGGCCCGGTCCGCCGTCGGATCGCACCTCCTCAAGGAAGAAGTCGACCCGCGCCATCGCTTCGCAACGGCACGCCTCGAAGGCTCTCACCGCGAGCTCCCGAACCTCGGCCGCCTGCTCGGACGCCAGGGGTGCGGGGACGAGCAGCGCCGCGTCGTCGTGCTCGTACTTGTCGGCGTACGTGTAGAAGTCGTCGCCGGGAACGATCTCACCCGGGACCGAGGCGACCGGTGGGTCGTCGCCCAGGACGCCGACCTCGATCTCCCGTCCGGCGATCCCCTCCTCCGCGACGATCCACTCGTCGAAGCCGAACGCGATGTCGATCGCGTTCATGAGCCCGTCGCGGTCACGCGCCTTCGACACACCGACCGACGACCCGAGGCTCGCCGGCTTCACGAAGCACGGGTAGCCGAGCTTCGCGTCCACCTCCTCGACGAACGCAGCCGTGTCGCCGCCGTCGCGCAGCGCCCGCCAATCGGCGATCGCGAGGCCAGCCGCCGCGAAGGCTCGCTTCATCATCACCTTGTCCATCGCGACCGCGCTGCCCGTGACGCCGGAGCCGACGTACGGGACGCCGCCGAGCTCGAACAGGCCCTGGACCGTCCCGTCCTCACCGTAGGGACCGTGCAGCAGGGGCAGCACGACGTCGAACTCCGTGGGCACGCCGGCCGCGTCGAGCGGGTCGAGTGCCACGAGCGCACGACGCTCGGGATCCGGCACCTCTGCGACGGGTGTGCCCTCGACGCGGAACGCGCCCGGGAGCGCCTCGCGCCCGCCTTCGAGCTGCGCGCGCGCCTCACCTGCGAGCAGCCAACGGCCCTCCTTCGTGATCGCGACGGGCACGACCTCGTAGCGCTCGGGATCGAGCGCGGCGGCGACCGCGACCGCGCTCACGCGCGACACGTCGTGCTCGGCCGATCGGCCACCGAACAGGAGCAGGACGCGGACTCGCTCGCTCACCTCCCCCGCTCCCTGCTCGCCGGGATACCCGACTCGCCGACGCTCGCTCACCTCACGACACCTGCAGGACGGCGCGGATCCCGAGACCCATGAGGAACAGACCCGCGAGCCCGTAGAGCATCTCGCGACGACCCCGCATCTGGTTGCGGTACTGGTAGGCGAGCCCGACGGTGAGGAAGGCGAGGAAGCCGTAGAACATGTGGAAGCGCGGGGCTGTGTAGTCCTTGCTCGCGACCAGGACGACGCCCACGAGCACCTGCAGCATCATGGCGGCCTCCGCGGCGATCGTCACGGTCCAGAGCCACCGCCCCCGCACACCCGCGACCTTCCACGCGAGCAGGGCCGCGAGCCCCACCAGCCCGTTTGCGACGATCGCGACGTAGCCCCACCAGGAGTGGAAGCTGTGGAGGGTCGGCACCGTGCCGGGTCAGGCGTGCTCGTGCTGGACCACGTTGAACTCCCAGAGCTCGCTGTGGCTGCTCACCGGTCCCTGCGAGCTGTGACCGCGATGACCGTGCGCGAACGCGGGGCTGCTCACCCATGCCTCGAAGTCCTCCTGGGAACGCCAACGTGTGTACACCAGATACGTGTCACGACCGTCGGTCGGTGCGAGGAGCTCGAACGCCTCGAAGCCCGGTGACGTGGCGACTTCTCCCGCCCGCGCCGCGAACCGTTGCTCGAGCTCCTCGGCGCGGTCAGAGGGGACGGTGATGGCATTGATGCGAACGACGCTCATGAGGTCACCTTCTGCTCGGGAACCGAGGGACGACGAGGCCTGCCTCCGGCAGTTTCTACCTTCTGCATGGCCTCGCTCGCTGCGGGCCGGGATACCCGTCTCTCTGGTCGACTCCGCAGGCTCCGTCTCCACCGGTGCCGGGAGGCGAAGCCACCCGGCACCTGCCCCGCGGCCGCTCGCTCGCTCCGCATCCGCAACTCGCCTTGAGCGGGACCCCGTCGAGGCGCGATCCTCGACCCTGTCGGGCGCGGCGGCGGGCCGACCCTGCCCCGGCCTGCCGCCCCCCGGCGCTTGTCTTGTTAGCCCTGGTCTCGCAGGAAGCGCTCGATCTCGGCGGCGATCGCGTCGCCGTCGACGTCTTGGGCGGTCTGGTCCTCGATGGCACGTACGAGCTCGGCGACGTCGGGACGCTCGGCGACGCCCTCGTCGACCTTCGCGGTGTAGGCGTCGATCTCCTCGTCGAGATCGGAGAGATCGAGGCGCAGGCCCGCGACCTCGCGGACACGTTCGAGCAGCGCGCGAACCGCGGGCGGCGAGGGGTTGCCCGACACGTAGTGGGGCACCTGCGCCCACAGTCCGACGGCGGGGATCCCCGCTCGACCGAGCTCGAACTGCACGACGGTCTGCGCGCCGGTCGGGCCCTGGTAGTCGCCGCGCATCGCGCCGACCTCCTGCGCCACGGAGTGAGCCGACGCCGTGGCGAGGACCGAGACCGGCCGGCGGTGCGAGACGACCGCCGGCATGCCACCAAGGGTGAACGCCTGAGCGACATCGAGCCGGCGAGCGACGTCGACGAGGTCACCGGCGAACGAGCGCCACGCGAGCGACGGCTCGGGCCCGGTGGCAACGACGACATCGCGGCCGGCCCGGCCCGCCGTGAAGGTGATCGCGGGCCATTCGACGTGACGCGTGGTCCCGTCGACCAGCTCGACCGTGGGCCGTGTCTGCTGGAGATCGACGAGGTCGGCGAGCGCGTAGTGGCCGAAGACCCTCGCCCCCTCGAGCTGGGACGCGAGCATCGTGGCCGCCAGCGTCCCTGCTTCACCCGCGTCGACCCAGCCCGTGAGCGTCACCACGAGCACGGGAGCACGGAGCGTGGGCCACGTCTCGACGTCGAGCATCTCGTTCACCGTACCGGCCCTATCCTGCCGGCGTGCGATTCGGTGTCCACGCCGGTCTGCAGTACACGACACCCTCCGAGCTCGGCGCGCTCTGGCGCCGAGCCGAGTCAGGAGGGTTCGAGTGGGTCTCCGTCTGGGACCACTTCTACGCAGCCGACGCGACCTTCGACGACGGCAAGATGACATCGGGCTCGGTGTGCCTCGAGGCCGTCGCGACGCACGCCGCCCTCGCGGGCGCAACGTCGTCGGTCCTGTGCGGCAGCCTCGTGTACTCCGTCGGCTACCGCCACCCGGCCGTGCTCGCCAACGCGATCGCGACCATCGACCACCTCTCGGGCGGGCGGGCGGTGCTCGGGCTGGGTGCGGGTTGGCACGAAGCGGAGTACCGCGCGTACGGCATCCCGTTCCCGCCGGCCCCGATCCGGCTTCGCCAGCTCGACGAGGCGATCCAATGCGTGCGTCTCCTCCTCACCGAGGACAGCGCAGACTTCCAGGGAGAGTTCTTCGAGCTCAGCGGCGCGCGGTGCGACCCGAAGCCCGTCCAGCAGCGCCTCCCGCTCTGGATCGGGGGTTCCGGCGAGAAGGTCACGCTGCGCATCGTCGCCGAGCACGCCGACGGATGGAACATCACCTTCCACGCACCCGCCGACTACCGACGCAAGGTGGCGGTCCTCGAAGCCCATTGCGAGCGCGCATCGCGCGACGCCGCCTCGATCACGAAGAGCGTGAACCTCACGGTCGCAGCCGACGACTCGGTCCTGCGTGCGCGCTTCGGCGGAACCGCCGACTACATCCGCCCGAGCGCGCTCATGGGGACCCCGCAGCAGATGGTCGACCGCATCGGCGAGTACGCCGACGCCGGCGCCGACTGGATCATCCTCGCGTTGCGCGCACCGTTCGACCTCGACGAGCTCGACCGCTTCGCCGCCGAGGTCCTTCCGAACGCATCCTGACCCCGCGATCGTGGTGACGACCTCGACCGCCGCCTGGCGCGCCCCCGGCCGCGTCAACCTGATCGGCGACCACACCGACTACGCCGAGGGCCTCGTGCTGCCCATGGCGATCGACCGCGAATGCGTCGTCACGTGCCACATCGGGCGCACGGGCACGCTGCGCGCGCGTTCCCGGGAGCTCGACGGCGAGGTCGTGATCCCGCTCGACGAGCGGGTCGACGCGCGCGAGGTCGAGCCGCGCTGGGGCGCCTTCGTCGCCGGCGCCCTCCAGGCGCTCACCGATCGTGGCGCCGCCGTCCCCGCGGTCGAGCTCACCGTGTCGTCGAGCGTGCCGGCCGGCTCGGGCTTGTCGTCGAGCTCCGCGCTGTCGGTCGCGCTGGTCCTCGCGCTCGCCGATGCGGCCGGCCTTCGCCTCGACCGAACGGAGATCGCACGCGCGGCGCTCGACGCCGAGGTGCGCGCGACGGGGGTCCCGGGTGGGCTCATGGACCAGCTCACTGCGGTCCACGGTGCGGCGGGCCATGCCCTGGTCATCGACTGTCGCCACCTGCGTGCGGAACCCATCACCCTGCCGAGCGAGCTCGCCGTGGTCGTCGCGCACTCGGGCCTCCCGCGCACGCTCGCCGGGACGGCCTACGCCGACCGACGTGCCGCGACGGATGCGGCCGCCGCGACCCTCGGCCTCCGCGCACTCCGTGACGCCACGCTCGCCCAGGTCCGCGACGACCCGCGTGCGAGACACGTCGTCACCGAGAACGCCCGGGTCGTCGACTTCGCTCGAGCGCTGCGGCGCGGCGACCTCGCGACGCTCGGCCGCCTCATGCTCGCCAGCCACGCGAGCCTCCGCGACGACTTCGAGGTGTCGACCCCCGAGCTCGACGCGCTCGTCGACGCCTTCGTCGAGGCGGGCGCGCTCGGCGCGCGTCTGACCGGGGCGGGGTTCGGCGGCTGCGTCGTCGCGCTCACGACGAATCCGCGCGCCGATGCGGTGATGACGGGCGTGACGACGGGTTACCCGGCCCGCACGGGCATCGCGACGACGCCGTTCGCGGTGCGGGCGGTCGACGGCGCCGGTCGCGTCACTCGGCGCTGAGTCACATCTTCGCGAGCAGCTCCGCCTTCTTCTGCTCGAACTCCTTCGGCGTGATGTGACCTTGGTCGCGCAACTTCGCGAGCGCTTCGATCTGCTCCGGGACGGTCTGGCCACCGCCGCCCCCCTGCTTCGCGATCGCATCGGCGACCGCCTTGCCGACCGCATCGGCGCCCCGACCCGCGTCGCGCGTGGCGTCGCCTTCCATCTGGCGATAGATCTCCTGTTGGACACCATCGGGATGGCGCACGTTCTCGAACATCGTCGTTCCCTGCTCGCCCGCCGACTGGATCTCGAGATTGCCCGCACCGATGATCCGGTCGAACATCCGTTGATGGAAGTTAATGTTGTTGACCCGGTCGAGCGGGATCTCGACACCGTGACGTGACAGGACGCCCGTCCGGTAGACGACGCGCTGGTCCGTCACCACGAAGTACGTCCGCGTCCACGACACGAACTTCAAGAGGAGCCAGATCGCCCAGACGATGGTCACGACGCCCAGCGTGCCGCGGGCGATGTCTCGACCCGTCCCGTCGTCGAGGCGGAACTGGAGGATCCAGAGGATCAGCAGCGGGATGCCGGTGAGGATGTGCTTCGAGAAGTACCACCAGTGCGGCCGGAGATCGAGCGCGAGGTTCTCACGGTCGTTGAGGAGGTTCCTGGGATACGGCATGGCGCGGGAGCCTAGCGGTGCCCATCCGGCGAGAGCAGGGGCGGTGTGCATCGTTGGTTGCGGGCCCAGTTCCGCCAGGTGTCGCGCTCGGCCATCACTCGCACTCCCCGCGCCGGCGCCCGGTCATGCCCAACCCAGCTCGTGCAGGCGCGCGTCGTCCATGCCGAAGTAGTGGCCGATCTCGTGGAGCACGGTCACGCGCACCTGGCGTGCGAGCTGCGACTCGTCGCGCGCGCGCTCGCACAGCGGTCCGCGGAAGATCGTGATCTTGTCGGGGAGGACGCCGGCGTAGGTGACCGGACCGCGCCGCGTCAACGGCACGCCCTCGTACAGGCCGAGCAGCGTGCCGCGCCGATCGCCGCGTTGCGCGCGCGAAGGCCAGTCCTCGACGACGACGGCGACGTTCTCCATCTCGACGGCGAGCTCCTCGGGCACCTCGTCGATGGCGTCGGCGACCAGCTCAACGAATCGCGCCCGTGACACCAGCACGGTCGGACGGTAACGCGTTCTGAAAAACTTCCTTGACCGCGACGCCGCCCGTCCCTATGGTCGGCTGTGCCGACGAGGTGACGGCACGGGACCGGGAGCGAGACCCGACGGGCGACCGGAGGGGAACCTCTCGGACGACGGGTCGACACCGAAGCGGCCGGTGAGCGGACGAACCAACCGCAAGGACGGGGAAGCTGCACCACCGGGGCCGTGTGCGACGAGGCCGGGGTCTCCCACCCCAGCCGAGGAGGCGGCGACGATCGTGCCCGTCAGGGTGCGGACGGCGCAGCGAGAGACGCGGTTCGAAGGGAACGGGCCCCGAGGAGTCCGGATCGCTTCGGCGTGACGGCTACTCGGGGCCCACCTTCGTCCGGGCGCCGGTCCCTCGGGCACCACCCGGTCCCCCGGGCCCGGCTCGTGCGCTCCGGGGCATCCCCGAAGCTGTCACAGCCCGTCGGTACCGTCCGGCGGATGGACGCCGAGCGGCTCCTCGAGCGCCTCGATCCCGCACAGCGCGACGCGGTCACGACCGACCGGACACCCCTCGCGATCCTGGCCGGCCCGGGATCGGGCAAGACCCGGGTGCTCACCCACCGCATCGCCTGGCAGATCGCCACGGGTCGAGTCGAGGCCGCGCACGTCCTGGCGGTCACCTTCACACGCAAGGCCGCGGGCGAGCTCACTAGTCGGCTGCACGCGCTCGGCGTCGCCCGCCCACGCGACGAGGGGGGGGCAGGCGTGAGCGCCGGCACCCTCCACGCGATCGCCCTCGCCCAGCTCCGTCGCCGCGCCGCGCGCCACGACCGCCCGATGCCCACGCTCCTGGAGCGCAAGGCGCGCCTCCTGATGAAGCTCATCGGTGGCCGCGGCGCCGACGGGGTGGCCGCCGCCGCCGAGATCGCGGGCGAAATCGAGTGGGCCAAGGCGCGCCTCCTCACCCCGGATGACTACGTCGCGGCGGCGACGCTCGCGGGCCGGTCTCCCGCGCGTGGGGCAGATGCGGTGGCTGACGTGTACCGGCGCTACGAGCGGGACAAGCGCCGATCACGGCTGGTCGACTTCGACGATCTGCTCTGGTGGTGCGCCGACGCGCTCAGCGACGACGCGGAGTTCGCGGACGAGCAACGGTTCCGGTTCCGGTACCTCTTCGTCGACGAGTTCCAGGACGTCAGCCCGGCGCAGCTCCGGCTCGTGCGGGGCTGGCTCGGGGACCGGCGCGACCTCACCGTCGTCGGCGACCCCGACCAGGCGATCTTCTCCTTCACCGGCGCCGACGCGACCGGGCTCACGCGATTTCGCCAGCAGTTCGGCGGCGCGCACGTGGTGCGGCTCGACGCGAACTACCGATCGACCCCGCAGGTCGTCGCCGTCGCCGAAGCCGTCCTCGCCGACGGCGGCCGGCCCCGACCGGCGCGCGTCGCGCACCGCGAGGGTGGCCCACCCCCGGTCGTCACCTCGTACGAGAGCGACGCGGATGAAGCGGCGGGCGTCGCGCGCCGTCTCCGAGAGCTGTGCACGCCGTCGCGGTCATGGTCGGCGTTCGCGGTGCTGTA
>Ga0334722_10006273_pt1 | contig 11817 bp, 8 predicted proteins | sample C3_bottom_MG_FD_207210 | JGI IMG/M metagenome (GOLD analysis project Ga0334722, IMG submission 207210) | Sediment microbial communities from Yellowstone Lake, YNP, Wyoming, USA - C3_bottom | ecosystem: Environmental > Aquatic > Freshwater > Lake > Sediment | place: USA: Wyoming | collected...
GCATGCTAGCGTAAGCCCTCGCCGTTGGCCAGCCGGAATGACCAGCCGGAATGACCAAATCGTACCGAGGTAAGATGCGCCGGACAGGGGGAATCGTATGAGGCAGCGTGTCCTGGCTGTGTGCGCGATGCTCGGCGCGGCGATGCTGGCCGCGTCGGTCTATTCGGCGGGCTCGTTCGACAAGGCGGAATACACCGCCAGACGCGCCCGCCTGATGGAGAAGGTCGGGGATGGCGCGGCGGTGTTCCTGGGAGCGCAGACGCCCGCCAGCGACAACGAGTTCCGCCAGGGGCACGACTTCTTCTACCTGACCGGCGTCGAGATCCCCGACGCCTTTCTCGTAGTCGACGGCATGCGGAAGGAGAGCGTGCTCTTCTTCACGATGAACGAAACCACGGCCGACGGCGAAGCCATCCCGCTCGAACTGATCCGCAGGCCAGCCGAGTACACCGGCATCGAACGGGTGCTCCCCGCCGAACAGTTCTCGTCATACCTGGCGACCCTGGCCAACCGCAACCGGCCCGTCTACACGATGTTCAAGCCGGAGGAACTGGGACGGGAGAACAGCAACGAGAAGTTCAATGCGCTGCAGAAGGCCACCACGCTGAACATGTGGGACGGACGGCTGACGCGCGAACTGCAGTTCGTCAGGCAGCTGCGCGACCGGTTTCCGCAGGTCGAGGTGCGCGACTGCTCCGCGATGGTGTGGAACCTGCGCAAATTCAAGTCGGCGGCGGAGCTGGCCATCATGAGGCTGGCGGCGCGCATCGGGGTCGGCGCCCACAACGCGCTGATCGCCTCGACAAGGCCGGGAGTCGCCGAGAGGGCGCTGGCGGCGGTCTTCGAATTCGTGAGCAAGAAGGATGGCGCTCAGGATCTCGCCTACGACACGATCATCATGTCGGGCAAGAATCACGCGTACGGGCACTATCACAAGTACGATCGCGTCCTGAACGACGGCGACTTCCTGATCCTCGACGCGGGCCCGGACTACGCCAACTATCACGTGGACATCTCCACGTCGTTCCCCGCATCGGGCAGGTTCTCGCCACGGCAGAAGGAACTCTACGAAGCGGCGCTCGTCGTGCACGACGTCTGCATCGAACACTACCGTCCCGGCGTGACGTTGAAACAGGTGGGCCAGCAGGTTGACGCCCTCCTGAAAGCCAAAGGGCTCGACCGGTTCGTCCAGGATTTCCGCGGCATCATCCGCCTCGGCGGCTACAACCACTCGATTGGCCTGGCGACACACGACGTGATGGGCGCGTTTGCCGGTGCAGACGAGGTGCTGCAACCCGGGTTCGTGTTCGCGTGCGACATCCAGCTGTTCAGGCTCGACGAGCAGATGGGGATCCGCATCGAAGACACCGTGGCCATCACCGACACCGGCCATGAGGTCCTGTCGCTCGGCGTGCCGCGGACGGTGGCCGAGATCGAGGCCCTCATGAAGAAGGACGGCATTCTGCAACTGTTGAAGAAGAGCGGATCGTCAGCGACGCCGCCGAAAGGAACTGACCCATGAGTCACATTGTCCGCTTGACGGTTCGCGTCGTTGTCCTGCTGCTGGTCGTCGCAGCCGTTGCGGCCGCGCAGCAGGTGGACTGGTCGAAGAAGGCGCTGCAGTCCGAGCGGAGCCGCACGTACGACGCGCTCCACTACCGGATCGTCATCGCGCTCGACCTGGATCGGAAGTCCTTCGACGGAGAAACGACCGTCACACTGACGTCGCTTGGCGAGGGCCTCGAGACAATTGTGCTGGACGCCGAGGAGTTCACGGTCACCAGGGTCGTCGGCGACTGGGGTGAGCCGCTCGCGTTCACGCAATCCGAGAAGCAGCTGTCCGTGCGGATGACGCGGCCGCTCAAGCGTGGCGAAACGCGGTCGTTCACCTGCTGGTACCACGGCGAGAACCCGAAGGCTGGACTGCGGTTCGCGGCCGAGACGGCCGACAACCCACGGCTCGTTTTCTCCGATTCGTGGCCCGACAAAGTGCACCACTGGTTTCCGTGCTTCGACTATCCCAACGACAAGGTGACCAACGAGATTCTCGCGACCGTCAGGGCCGATCTGAAGGTCGGCGCCAACGGGCGCCTCGTGTCGGTGGTCGAGAACAAGGCGGCCGGCACCGTCACGTATCACTGGTCGCAGGATCTGCCGCACTCCACGTATCTCATCTTCCTCGCGGCCGCGCCGTACGTGGTCGTTCACGACGCCTACGGCACACTGCCGGTGAACTACTGGGTGTTTCCGCAGGACGAGAAGAAGGCCGTCCCGACGTACGGCAAGACGCCGAAGATGATCGAGTATTTCAACCGGACCTTCGGCTACGACTACCCGTGGCAGAAGTACGACCAGATCTCCGTGCCGTCGGGCGGAGGCGCGGAAAGCACGTCGGCGACCGCGATGACGCAGCGAATCATGGTGGACGAGAAGAACGAGCCGGAGTTTTCGGCGATTGGAATCGTTTCGCACGAACTGGCCCATCAATGGTGGGGCGATCTGATCACGCTTCGGAGCTGGGCGCATACCTGGTTGAACGAGAGCTTTGGCACGTACTCGGACTACCTGTACTTCGACTACGAAAAGGGCGGAGACGAGGGCGCGCTGAATCTGCAAGGGAAGCTGACGAGCTACCTGAGAGAAGCGAAGACCCGCTACGTCCGTCCGATCGTCTCCGATCGCTACGACCAGCCCGGCGACATGTTCGACTCGCACACCTATCCCAAGGGGGCGCTCGTCCTCCACATGCTCCGCTCCCTGATCGGTGACGCGGCGTTCTTCGACACGCTGAAGCACTTTCTCCACCGATATGCGTTCGACGCGGTGGACACGAACGACTTCATCCGTTCCGTCAAGACGGTGACCGGGCAGAACCTCGACTGGTTCTTCGACCAGTGGCTGTTCAAACCAGGGCACCCGGTCTTCGACGTCCGCAGCGACTGGGACCCGGCGCGGAAGATGGTGACGCTCAAAGTGACGCAGGTCCAGGACTTCACCCGCGGGATCCCGGTGTTCCGCGTGCCGGTGGCCGTGGGCATCGTCACCGCGGCGGGACGGTCGACCAGGACCGTGTGGGTCCGCGAGCGCGAGGAGACGTTCGAGTTCCCGGCAGAAACCCGGCCGCTGCTGGTTCGATTCGACGAAGGCAACATCCTGATCAAGGAGGTCACGTTTCCCAAGGAACGCGACGAACTGCTCTATCAGCTGGCCCACGACGACGTGATTGGAAGGATGAGCGCTGCAGCCGAACTCGTGCGGCTCAAGGGCGACACGAAGGCGTTCGACGCGCTGACCGCAAGCGCGCAGGGGGACTCGTTCTGGGGCGTTCGGCGGGGCGCGATCGAGGCGCTGGCGAAGTTCGCCGATCCACAGCGACTCGCGCTCCTGAAGAAGGCGGCGCTCGACGCGCACGCGTCGGTTCGGACCGCCTCGCTGGTGGCACTTGGCGATGTGAAGGATCGCACCCTCGTGGATTTCTTCAAGGAGCGCTTCGCCAAGGACGGCAGCGACGCGGTCAGGGCCGAATCGCTGAGGGCGATCGGCAAGGCTGCCGACCGGTCAACGATCCCGTACCTGGAAACCTGCGCGGCCGTACGCTCGTATCGGAACCTGATTGCGACAGCCGCCAAGCAGGCGATTGCGTCAGCCTCGGCGAAATAGAAAAAGGGGTAGCATGAAAGCTCCCCCTGGCGTCACCGGAGGACCATGGCCGCGGCCCCGCTTGCCACGCAGAAGTTCGATCGCTCGATCGTCGAGGGCCCTCTGGCGTCCGCCGTCTGGAAGCTCGCGTGGCCGACGATGCTGCAGAACGTCATCGCCGGACTGCAGGGCATCATCGATCACGCGATGGTGGGACACTTCGTCGGCTTCACCGGCAACGCGGCGATTGGCGTCAGCCTTCAGATCTTCCTCGTGGTCATTGTCTTCATCGCGTCGCTGTTCACGGGCATGGGCGTGCTGGTGGCCCGGTTCGCCGGTGCTGGCGACGCCGAGAAGGTCAACCGCGTCGTCTACCAGGCCTTCCTCACGGCGTTCGGCATGGCCACGTTCATTCTCGCGCCAGCGGGGTACCTGCTGTCGCCGTACTTGCTGGACGTCGTGCACGCCTCGCCGGCGGTCAAGGAGGCCGCATTGCCGTTTCTGCGCACGATGTTCGTCGCCAGTATCGGCATGATGCTGTTCTTCATGCTGGGCGGCGCGCTGCGTGCCGCGGGGGATGCCCGAACGCCGCTGCGGCTTGGCGTGGCGACGACCGCGTTGAACGTCATCTTCAACGTCGTGCTGATTCCCGGGCTCGGACCGATCCCGAGGCTCGGGGCGTTTGGCGCGGCCATTGGCACCGTGGGCGCCAACCTGCTGGTGGCCTGTTACGCGATCTACCTTGTGCTGGCCGGGCGATGCGTGATCCGGCTGCCCCGCGACCTGTCGCTCAAACCCGATTGGACAATCATCAGATCGCTGTTCCGATTCGGATTGCCAACCGGACTCCAGGGCATCGCGATGAACACCGCGGGCGTGTTGCTGCTCCGATTCATCGGATCACTTCCGCACAGTGCAGAGGCTCAGGCGGCTTATGCCGTCGGCTACACGGAGTTGTTCTCGCTCATCACGTGGACGTCGGTGGGCTTGATGGGCGCGGCATCGGCCGTGTCGGGGCAGAACCTGGGGGCCGGCAAGCCCGACCGGGCGGCGGCAGGCGCGTGGGTGGCAGCACGAATCGGTCTGGGCGTGGCCGCTGTCGTCGGATCGCTGTTCGTGCTGATCCCGCGGTACCTGCTGGCCGCTTTTGGGCTGAACGACGCGATCGTGCTGGAGATCGGAAGCGAACTGCTCCGGTATCTGGCGATCTCCGGCTTCTTCATCGCGGTCGCGCTCACCTACACGGGCGCGCTCCAGGGCACGGGCGACACCAAGAGTCCGTTCTACATCACGCTGATCTCCCAGATTGCGATCCCGCTTGGTCTGTGCACGGCGATCGGCAGTGTGAGCACGTTACACGCGTCCGACATCTGGCTGGCCATCGTCGCCGGACACGTGACGCGGTGCCTGCTGAGTGTGCTGCGATTCCGACAGGGCAAGTGGCGGAACATCGCGGTAGACATCGAATCGGCACAGGCCTGACCCGACGTCACTTCTCTATCGCCGCCTGCGCAACGCGCCGAGCAGCGTCTCGAGGTCGTTGGCCAGCGGCGACGTGTACGTCACGCGGCGACCGGTCACGGGATGGACGAAGCCGAGTCTCCAGGCGTGGAGTGCCTGCCGGTCGACGCGAGGCAGGCTGTCGGGCTCGGGCGGCACCCCAAAGCGGTACTGGCGCTCTCCCAGAAGCGGGTGACCGCGCATCGCTGCCTGCACGCGGATCTGGTTGCGCTTGCCGGTGACGAGCGATACTTCGACCAGCGCGGCTTCCGCGAACTGCTCGAGCACGCGGTACTCGGCCACCGCGTCTTTCCCGCGAACGTCCCGTCCATGCGCCTGTCGTTGACGCAACGAGGCGGGATCCCATGCCAGTTTGTCGCGCCAGGTGCCCTGCGACGGACTGGGCCGACCGAGGACCACGGCCTGGTACACGCGTTCAGGCGTGCGCTTCTCGAACTGCTCCTTCAGGGCGTCGCGCGCCGCTACCGTTCGCGCAAAGAGGACCAGGCCGCTCGTATCGCGGTCGATGCGATGCACGACGTACGAACGCGCCCGACGCTCGTGACGGTAGTAGTCGGCCAGCAGATCGAGGATGGTATTCTCCTCACCGGAACGGTCGGGGAGCGGCTCCACGAGCAGGCCGACCGGTTTGTCGATGACGACAATGGCGTCGTCCTGATACAGCACCGTGAGCAGGTGCCGCTCGTCGGCGATCGAACGATCGGCCGGTTTCGACGAGCCTGGGCGATCCATCCACACGCTGACGCGCTGACCGTCCATGACCCGGTCCGCGCCGGCTGCCGGATCGACGGGGTGGCCGTTCACGAACACCTTGCCGCGCGCCAGCCACTCGGTCGCCCGGCTCCGAGAGCCGGCATCGGTGCGGCCGGCCAGCCACTGGTCCAGTCGCATCCCGGCATCGACGCTCTCGACGGTCCACTCCCGCATGAGTTTGCTCGCTCTCGGGGCGCTGTGTGCTTCCCGAATCCCGAATCCCCAATCCCGCCTGCCTCGCCGAAGCCATCGGATATCGAGACAGGCGACGGCGGGAATCCCGACAAGGTCCGGGTTCAGGGTATCATCGCTGAGCCAAGTTCCTGACCAGAGGAGGCAGCCGTGGCGGACAACACACTTCAGACCTTCGAGAATCACTCGCGCGTTTTGCCTGCGTACCACTACGTGGCATTCCCGTTGTTCTCCATCAACTTCTTCTTCGCCTTGTACCAGGCGGTCGTGCACTTCAGCTGGACCAATCTGATGGGTCTGGGACTCGCGCTCGCGATGGTCCTGCTGTTCTTTCTGGCGCGGGTGATGGCCGTCACGGTCCAGGATCGGGTGATTCGCCTCGAGGAACGGCTCCGGATGCGCGAGCTGCTGCCTGGGGACTTGCAGGCCCGGATCAACGAATTCTCCGTGAAACAGCTCGTGGCCCTTCGCTTTGCGAGCGACGCCGAGTTGCCCGAACTGGCCCGCAAGGTGCTCGACGACAAGATGACTGATCAGAAAGCGATCAAACAGCTCGTCAAGTCCTGGCGCGCCGACTACCAGCGGGCATAGGCGGAGCGTTTCTTCGCATACACGACAGCGGGTCAGGGACGCCGGCAGTGTGTCAGTTCGCTCCGCGTTGACGCGTCTCGCGCCTGATGTTAACATCGTTAACATGCGAATGCGCCGCGCCGGGGAAGACCGGACATGAACGCGTCGCGCGGCTCTTCCTCCTCCAGGCATCGGTGTGTTCGCCGCCCGGCGGGCAGCCCTTGACCTGTCTACGCCCGACAGGTTGACACTGTAAACGTGACGCTGAGGTCACCACCTGTCATTGGCCACCCAACGCTATGAAGACCACGACACTTGTCGCTGCGGCGCTCCTCTTCGCCACGGGTTCGATCGCATACGCGCAGCCGCCGACGGCGCCGAGTACGGGAGTCCAGGCGGCCGCCATCGCCCCGGTCGTCGTGCCGACCGTCCGGGCCGTCAAGGCAACCGGTCGAATCGTGATCGATGGCCGGCTCGACGAGGCCGACTGGAACCGCGCCGAGATCGCGACCGGCTTTGTCCAGCGCGACCCGGATGAAGGCAAGCCGGCGACCGAGCGCACCGAGGTTCGGGTGCTCTATGACGCGGACGCCCTCTACGTCGGCGCTCGCATGTTCGACCGTGAGCCCGGGAAGATCGACCGCCGACTCACCCGCCGGGACGACGATCCGAGCGACCTCGCGGACTTCTTCATCGTCGGCCTCGATCCCAATCACGATCATCGCACCGGCCGGCTGTTCCTTGTCTCCGCGGCCGGCAGCCTCCACGACGCCGTGCTCTTCAATGATACGGACGCGGACACGTCGTGGGATGGGGTGTGGAAGGCGGCCGTCACGATTGATGATCGAGGATGGACGGCGGAAGTCCGGATTCCGTTTTCGCAGTTGAGATTCTCAGCCTCCGATCACCAGACCTGGGGCCTGGACTTCGAACGCTTCATCACGCGGCGCAACGAGAGCGACTGGTGGTCGCTTCCCCCGAAAAACTCCAGCGCCATGGTGTCGCGGTACGGCCATCTGACGGGTCTCGATGACGTGCGCGGCCGCAGGCACATCGACCTGCTGCCTTACGCGACGGCGAAAGGCGGGGTAAACAACACGGTACCATCCGGCAATCCGCTGACGGACGGTCGCAGCCTGACTGGCAACGTCGGTGTGGACGCGAAATGGGGCGTCGCGAGCAACGTGACCATCGACGCGACCATCAATCCCGATTTTGCTCAGGTCGAGGTCGACCCGGCCGTCGTCAACCTGTCGGCGTTCGAGACGTTCTTCGAAGAGAAGCGCCCGTTCTTCATCGAGGGCTCGGATCTGTTCACTCGATTTGGCCAGAATGGGCTCGTGGGCGGCATCAGCCTGGACCGCTCGAATCCAACCCTGTTCTACTCGCGCCGCATCGGTCGCACGCCCCAAGGCTCGGCCGGCGGAGACTTCGTGGAGGCGCCTGGTTCGACCACCATTCTCGGCGCCGCGAAGATCACTGGCAAGACGCCTGGAGGCTGGACGTTCAATGTGATTGACGCTGTGACCGCCGCGGAGCGGGCTGACGTGGCCACCGGCGACACGCGGAGCCGTGTGGACGTCGAGCCGGTCACCAACTACTTCGCCGCGCGCGCCTACCGCAACATCGGTCAGCGCGGCGGCATCGGCATGTTGACGACCGGAGTGAACCGCGACTCGACGTCCGGCGCGCTGCGGGAGCGACTCGTCGACAACGCATACGTGGCGGGTGTGGACGGCCACGCGTTTCTCAACAACGGACGGGACTATGTCGTGGCGGGCGCCCTCTCAGTGAGCCGGGTCACCGGAACCAGCGCGGCCATTTCACGGCTCGAGCAGTCGTCCGCGCGGTACTTTCAGCGTCCAGACGCCACGCACCTGTCCTACGATCCCGCCGCCCGGTCGATGACCGGCTGGAATCTGCAGGTGGACGTCGCCAAGAACACGGGAGGCCTGCGACCGAGTGCGTCATTCTGGGCCGTCAGCCCCGGATACGAAACCAATGACGTCGGGTTCCTGACCTCGGCCGATCGGATGGGCATGCACGTCGGGGTGGTGTGGCTCAAGCCGACGCCGGACCGGTTGAGCCGCTCACGGAGTCTGATTGCCGCCAAATGGTACAGGTGGAATTTCGCGCATGACAAACTCAGTGACGGCGTCTACGTTCGCGGGGCTGCGACGTTTCTGAATTATTGGTCCACCTCGTCCATGTTCGTCATGACGGCCGATACGTTCGACGACCGGCTCACGAGGGGCGGGCCGATCATGCGAAGTCCTGGCGGGAAGATCTACTCCGCGTCGGTCACCAGCGACAGCCGAAAGCCGATCGGATTGAGCGTGGACGCCAGCTACAGCGCCAACCGGTCCGGGTCGTGGGATTCGTCAGGCTCGCTGACCCTGACGGCCAAGCCGACCCCTGCGCTGACCCTTCAGGCAGGGCCTTCTCTGCTGCGCTGGCTCGACGTCGCGCAATACGTCACCACGACACAGGATCCGGCGGCGACGTCGACGTTCGGACGGCGCGACGTGTTTGGTATGCTCGATAGGACTGAATGGTCCATGACGACGCGCGTCAACCTGATGATCAATCCGCGGATGTCGTTACAGGTATTCGCTCAGCCCCTGCTGTCGGTTGGCCGATACGGCGACTTCAAGCAGGCGGCTGCCCCACGGACCTTTACCTTTCAGCGCTTCGGCACGGACCTCGGGAGGATCGGGTTCGAGCCTTCGAACGGGGTCTACACCGTCAACCCGGCGGCCGGCGGAGCCGGAAGGGAATTCTCGTTCGACAATCCGGCGTTCAACCTCAAGTCGCTCCGCGTAAACGCCGTCTATCGGTGGGAATTCAAGCCCGGTTCGACGTTCTACCTTGTGTGGACGCAACAGCGTCAGGACGTCGCGCGACCAGGCCAGTTCGCATTCGGATCGGACGTGTCCAGCCTGGTCCATGCCCCGGCCGACAACGTGGTGATGGCCAAGGTGAGCTACTGGTTCAGCCGGTGAACCTGCGGTACATTCCTGGGGTATTGTTGATCTGCCTGGCGCTTGCCGCCTGTCGGCCGATCATGGATACCCGTCAGCCTCCGCCCGCGCAGAGTGCCCGCGCCTCCCTCGACTCGCTGGTGCGAGACTCGAAGGTGCCGGGCATCCAGTACCTCGTGGTCACGGCCGACAAGACGGTGTACGAGTACGCCGGAGGCTGGGCCGATATCGCCGGGCGGCGCCCGATGACGCCAGAGACAACGATGATGGCCTACTCGATGAGCAAGACCATCACCGCGGCGGCGGTGCTCCAACTGGTCGAGGCGCAACGAATCGGGCTCGACGACCCGATTGATCGGTATCTCGACTCGCACCCCTATGGCCCCGGCATCACCGTTCGGGATCTGATCTCGCATACGTCCGGCATCCCCAACCCGATCCCTTTGAGATGGGTGCATCCCGTGGAACGCCACAACGCCTTCAATGAAGGCTCCGCGCTCGCGGCTGTGCTGGGTGAGCACGGCCGGCTGAAGTCAGCTCCGGGCACCAGATACGCCTACTCGAATATCGGTTATTGGCTGCTCGGTCGAGTCGTCGAACGGGCGAGTGGCGAGGCGTTTACCGACTACGTTGCCGGGCATGTGTTGCGACCCCTCGAGATGCGCCCACAGGAACTCGGTTACTCGATGCCGGACGCAGGCGTTCACGCGCGAGGCTATCTGGAGAAGTACTCGTGGATGAACCTGTTCAAAGGGCTGCTGGTCGATCGCGAACTGGTCGGCGGGTACGAGGATCGGTGGCTCCAGATTCGTGCCCACTATCTGAATGGGCCGGCATTCGGCGGGCTCATCGGGACGGCCCGCGGCTTCGGCAGGTTCCTCCAGGACCAGCTTCGGCCGCATTCAAAGCTCTTCAGCGACGCGACTCGAGCGCGGTTCTATGAGACGCAGCGGACGACAACCGATACGCCTGTGGCGATGACGCTCGGCTGGCACATCGGCGCCCTCGACGACACCGTCTTTTTCTACAAAGAGGGCGGCGGCGGGGGCTTCCACTGCCTGATGCGGGTGTATCCCGCGCTCGGCATCGCCACCGTCGTGATGACCAATGCGACGGGCTTCAACGTCCGAGGGTTCCTCGATAGAACGGATCCCTGGTTCTGGACGACTCAAACGGGCCACGCTCAGTGAGGAGACGCCTGTTGGCGAAACGAAACGAGAAGAGGCTCGGAGACGCGATCGGGAAGATTTCCTATCTGAGCCTGTTGCCGCCCGCTGAGCGGGACTGGCTCGCGCGCGACTGCGAAATCCGGTACGTAGCCAGGGGAGCCAGGGCATTTGGAGAGGGTGACACGCCGTCAGGGATTTTCCTGATCCTGGACGGGCGCGTGAAGATCATGCGGTCGAGACCGGACGGTCGTGAACAGGTGCTCCATCAGGATGGTCCTGGCGCCACGCTGGGAGAAGTGCCGGTCTTTGACGGCGGTGGCTACGTGGGCTCGGCGGTCGCCGTCGATGACGCGACGCTGCTCTTCGTACCTCGTCTGCCCTTGCTGACCGTGCTTGGCCGGAACCCGACCAGCAGCGCCGAACTCATTCGGATCCTCGCCAACCGGGTCCGCCATTTCGCGGCGCTCATCGAAGACCTGTCGATGCGAACGGTACCGGCGCGTCTGGCGGGGTATCTGCTGCGGGAGCGCGCACGCACGGGCGGTACCACCGTCGACCTGCCCGACACCCGCGACGATCTGGCGGCGCACATTGGCACTGTCCGGGAGCAGGCGTCGCGCGCCCTCTCGCAACTCAAGCGTGAGGGAATCATTGATGTCGACCGCCAGCGCCTGCGCATTCTCGATCCCGCTCGCCTGCGCACCCGCGCCACGTCATAGCCGGGCGCTGCGCGATCGTCACGCTATTTCGCGGCTGTCGGACCCACCGTGAACACCAGGAAGTACTGATACGGCAGGAACGTGTGTTCCGTCGCCAGTCTGAAGCCGCTCCGTTCAAACTCGCGGACTACATCGTCGCGCGCGATTCTCATTTCGGGCGGTGGCCCGCCGGCGGCGTCTTTCTTGTAGTCCACGATGATCACCTGGCCGCCTGGCGACAGCGCCTTCTTCATCAGGTCGAGGTAACGGGCGTGGTCGGCGATGTGGTGCCAG
>Ga0334722_10006274_pt1 | contig 11817 bp, 9 predicted proteins | sample C3_bottom_MG_FD_207210 | JGI IMG/M metagenome (GOLD analysis project Ga0334722, IMG submission 207210) | Sediment microbial communities from Yellowstone Lake, YNP, Wyoming, USA - C3_bottom | ecosystem: Environmental > Aquatic > Freshwater > Lake > Sediment | place: USA: Wyoming | collected...
TCTGATCGGGATGGACGATGAATACGATTTCGTAATGTCGCATGCGCATCTCCTTATGGGTTAAGCCTCCCGTCATGCGTAGCGGTGAGGCAAGGTAAGCTGGAGCGTCGTACAAGCGCGACGGCAAACCGGCAATCGGTGAAAAGCGCGTGATTATAAAGGGAAAGTGCCCTCAAAGGCAAATATTTGTCAGGCGCCGCCCGTTTTCGCCCCGGCGCCGCGCCTGCGGCGCGCTTCGAACAGCACGACCCCGCTCGCCACCGAGACATTCAGGCTTTCGACCTGTCCCAGCATGGGAATCTTCACTAGCTGGTCACAGGTCTCGCGCGTGAGCCGGCGCAGGCCCTCGCCTTCCGCGCCCAGCACCCAGGCCAGCGCTTCGGGCAATTTCGCGGAATACAGGCTCTCGCTCGCGGCAGAATCGGCGCCTACCACCCAGATCGCGCGCTCCTGCAGCTCGCGCAGGGTGCGCGCGAGATTGGTGACGGCGATGTAGGGCACGCTGTCGGCCGCGCCGCTCGCCACCTTGATCACCGTCGCCGACAGGCCCACGGCCCGGTCCTTGGGCGCGATCACGGCGTGGCAGCCGGCTGCATCGGCCACGCGCAGGCAGGCGCCCAGGTTATGCGGATCCTGCACACCGTCCAGCACCAGCAGCAGGGGCGGTTCCTTGAGCGCATCCAGCAAATCGTCCAGCGACCGGTGCAGGCGCACGGCGTCCACTCGCGCCACCACGCCCTGGTGCCGGCCGGGCGGCGCCATGCCGTCCAGGCGCCGAGCATCCACCTGCAGCACGCGAAGCGCGAGGCCTTCAGCCAGCTTGATCAGGTCGCGCATGCGCGCATCGGCGCGCGCCGCATCGCAATACAGCTCATGCACGCTGTTCGCATCCAGGCGCAGGCGCGCGGTGATGGCGTGAAAACCGTGGATGAATGTCGTGCTGCTCAAGCTTCAGGCCCTTTTCTTCTTCGGCGCGCTGTCTTCGGCCAGGCGGAAATCGATCTTGCTCGAATCCAGGTCTACGCGCGTGAGTTTCACCCGCACCCGGTCGGCTAGCCGAAAGCGCCGCGCGGTGCGCTCGCCCAGCAGCTGGTGCCTGGCGGCGTCGAAATGATAGTAGTCCTCGCCCAGTTCGGAGATGTGCACCAGGCCTTCGACGTAGACGTCGTCCAGCGCGACGAAGATGCCGAAGCCGGTGACCGCGCTGATCGACCCGGGAAACTCCTCGCCGATGCGGTCCTGCATGTAATAGCACTTCAACCAGGATTCGACGTCGCGCGTCGCCTCGTCGGCGCGGCGCTCGGTCATGGAGCAATGTGCGCCCAGTTCATCCCAGTCGCCCGGACTATAGGTCTTGCCCGCGAGCGCCGCGTTGATGGCGCGGTGCACCACTAGGTCCGGATAGCGGCGGATGGGCGAGGTGAAATGCGTATACGCCTCGTAGGCGAGACCAAAATGGCCGACGTTGTCCGGGCTGTACTGCGCCTGCTTCAGCGAACGCAGCAGCACCGTCTGCAACAGTTGAATGTCGGGACGCCCCTTGATGCTGGCGAGCAGTTTCGCATAGTCCTTCGCGTGCGGCGCATCGCCGCCGGGAAGATCCAGCCCGAACTGTTTGAGGAAGATGCGCAGCGCCTCGAGTTTCTCCGGCGTCGGACCTTCGTGCACGCGATACAGCGCGGGATGCTTGCGGCTTTGCAGGAAATCGGAGGCGCAGACATTGGCCGCGAGCATGCTTTCCTCGATCAGGCGGTGCGCGTCGTTGCGCTGCGTCGCCACGATATTCTCGATCTTGCCCTGCGCATCGAACAGCATCTGCGTCTCTATCGTCTCGAAATCGATGGCGCCGCGCTTCTCGCGCGCCTTCGCCAAGACGTGATACAGCGCATACAGATCCTGCAGGTGCGGCAGCAGCGGTGCCGGCACCGGTTCGCCTGCTGCAGGCTGCAGGCCCAGCGCCGCCGCCACGCGGTTGTAGGTCAGGCGCGCCTGCGAGCGCATCACCGCGGGATAGAAGCGATAGTCCCCGATCTCGCCCTGCGCATCCACGCTCATTTCGCACACCATGCACAGGCGGTCCACGTTCGGATTGAGCGAGCACAGTCCGTTGGAGAGCTTCTCCGGCAGCATCGGGATCACACGGCGCGGGAAATAGACGGAATTGCCGCGCTCGCGCGAAGCGGCGTCCAGAACATCGCCGGGACGCACGTAGTGGCTCACATCGGCGATCGCCACCCACAGGCGAAAGCCTTTGCCCTCGCGCCTGCAATGCACGGCGTCGTCGAAATCCCGCGCGGTTTCGCCGTCTATGGTCACCAGCGGCAAAGCGCGCAGATCCTCGCGCCCTTTCGCGTCGTTAGGACGCACTTCGTCGGGGAGCTTGTCGGCGAAGCGTACTACTGCGTTCGAGAATTCATAGGGCAATTCGTGCTTCCTGAGCGCGATCTCGATTTCCATGCCCGGATCGGCATAGTTGCCCAGCACTTCGACGATGCGCCCTGCGGGCTGCGCATTCTTATTCGGCTGCGCCACGATTTCCACCGTTACCACCTGTCCGGGCGTGGCGCCCATGTCCGCGCCGGGCGGGATCAGAATATCCTGGCTGATGCGCCGGTTTTCGGCGGCGACGAAGGCGACGCCGTGCGGCTTGTGCAAGCGCCCGACCAGGCGCGTATTCGCGCGCGAAATGATTTCGACGATGGCGCCTTCCGGACGCCCGCGCCGGTCGACACCGCTCGCGCGCGCCATGACGCGGTCGCCGTGCAGCACCTTGCGCATCTCCTTCTCGGACAGGAACAGGTCGGGCCCGTCTTCGTCGGGGACGAGGAAACCGTAGCCGTCCGGATGACCTTCGACGCGGCCCGCGACGAGATCCAGTTTTCCCGCCACGAGAATCGCGTCGCGGCGATTGCGCATGATCTGGCCTTCGCGCTCCATTGCACGCAGCCGCCGGCGGAAGCTGTCCATCTCGACCGGCTCGATATGCAGCAGCTGGCACAGGGCCTCTTCCAGCACCGGAATGCCTTCCTTGGCCAGAGTCTCGAGTATCAGCTCGCGGCTGGGCAAGGGATTATCGTAACGTTCTGCTTCGCGCGCATAGTGCGGATCGCGCGCAGCGCGCGGGCCCGGATTGCGCGCCGCGCGCGCAGTGGGACTGCGTTTAGTAGGCTTCTGCGTTGACAAAATTCTTGATTCCTATAGAATTGCGCACCTTGTGCCCAGGTGGCGGAATTGGTAGACGCACATGGTTCAGGTCCATGCGGTGGAGACACTGTGGGGGTTCGAGTCCCTTCCTGGGCACCAAGCGCATTAACAACTAACATTTTACGTTAGTTTTCAGAAAGCTATTACTTCGAATTCTAGCTGCGCCAATCCGAGCCGGTGCTTCGGCTCGCGCAGTTCCTTGAATAGGCGTCGAATTGCGGCGGGACCTGCGCGCCTTCCACGCCACGCAAAACGTGCGTAACGCAAGGGCCCATCCCGCATGAAGCGCTCGTTCGACTTCCCCGGCCTGCACTATCCGAGCTCGTTCCTGAAGCTGCTGCTGCTCGGCTTCAGCCTGGTTTCCCTGCCCCTGATCCTGGCCCTGTTGAACGCGACCGTCTATGTGGATCGACTCGCCACGCAGAGCCAGGTCGCCGTGGACCAGGCGGCCGAGGCCGCGCGCGGCAGCCGCGTCCTGATGGAGCAGGTCACGGCGATGGAACGCCTGGCGCGCCAATTTCTGATTCTCGGCGACGCCGCATTGCTTGCGGATTACGCCAAGGTACGCAGCGGCTTCAAGCGGACCACCAGCGACATGTCGCTGCTGCCCTTGGATGAGTCACAGCTGCAGGAATTGAACAAGACGATCGAAAAGGAGCAGGCATTGTTCGAAGAACTCGGGCGCAAGCAGGACAAGGGCGCCGGACGCAGGCAGCTGATCGGCGGCTACGTCGACCTGTCGCAGCTCGCGAACAACGTGCTCGATCAAAGCAATCTGCTGATCGACCGCGAAATCGAGAACATGGGGGAGACGGCCAGACGCACGCAGCGCTCGCTGCTGTGGCAGCTTGCGGCTTCGATTCCGCTCGGCGTCCTGGTCGCCGTGCTGTTCGCGTTCCTCATCGCCAAACCCATACGCCAGCTCGATCACGCCATACGCCAGCTCGGCAGCGCCGAGTTCGCCACCGGCATACAGGTGCACGGACCCGCGGATCTGGAATACCTGGGCCAGCGCCTCGAATGGCTGCGGCAGCGGCTGGTCGAACTGGAGGAGCAGAAGACCAAGTTCCTGCATCATGTGTCGCACGAACTCAAGACGCCGCTCACCGCGTTGCGCGAGGGTTCGGAACTGCTCGCGGACGGATCGAGCGGGGCGCTGAACCAGCAGCAGAGCGAGATCGCAGAAATCCTGCGGCACAACAGCGTGCAGCTGCAGCGCCTGATCGAGGGCCTGCTCGGCTACCAGCAGGCCCTGGCCAGCATCAACCGGCTGGAATTCCGCTCTGTCGATCTGTCCGACATCGCGCGCAATGTGGCGACAGCGCACAAGCTCGCGATCGCCGCGCGCGATCTCAAGCTGCGCCTGGACCTGGCGCCTGCGGTACTGACGGCGGACGCCGACAAGCTGCGCGTGGTGCTGGACAACCTGGTTTCGAATGCGATCAAGTATTCGCCAGAAGGCGGTACTATTTCCTTGGCGGTACGCGCCGAGGAGGATACAGTCATGGTCGAAATCGACGATGCCGGTCCGGGAATTGCCGCCGAGGACAGCGAGCGCGTGTTCGACTGGTTCTTTCAAGGCAAGCTGGGCCACCAGGGACGAATCAAAGGCAGCGGACTGGGTTTGGCGATCGCGCGCGAATTCGTGCATGCCCACCGCGGCAGCATCGAAGTGATCACCGAGCGCACGCCCGGCGCGCATTTCCGCGTCACGTTCCCGGCCGCGCGCGCAGAAGGATGAATCTGACCATGAACGCCAAGTGCATGCTGCTTGCGCTCGCGCTGCTGCTTGCGGGCTGCGCCGGCCTGCGCACGCCGATCCAGCCTGAGGGCGAGGCGGAGGAACGCCAGGTCATCCAGCTGATCGCCTACGCACAACGCGTGGCGGCGATGAGCTCCGAACAGCAGCGGCGCGAATACGGCGCCGACAATCAGGCGTTTGCGAAGGAAAAAGATGCGATGAATCGTATGCGGCTTGCGCTGCTGCTGGCCTTGCCCGGCAGCAGCGTACAAGACACGGCGCGCGCCGCGAGCCTGCTCGAGCCGCTCGCCGCACCCGGCGACGGCAGCCTGCGTTCGCTTGCCCGGCTGCTGCATGGGCAATTGAGCGAGCGCCTGGGCGAGCAGAAACGCGCGACCCAGATGCGCGAACAGGTCGACGCGTTGAAGGAAACCGAGCGCACCCTGAAGCAACAACTCGATGCGCTGAAGGAAGTCGAGCGCAGCATCATGCAACGCGGGCAGGAAAGCCAGCCGCGGCGTAGATAGGTGAAGGCCCACCGATGAGCGACACCAAGCCCCTGATCCTGCTGGTCGACGACGACCCCGATATCCTCAAGCTGGTATCGATGCGGCTGCTTGCCTCGGGCTACGAGGTGCAGGCAGTGGACAGCGGCCAGTCGGCCATGGCAGCATTGGCCGCGACGCGACCCCAGCTCGTGATCACCGATCTGAAGATGGACGGCATGGACGGCATGGCTTTGTTCGAAGCCGTCCACGCTGCGGCGCCGACGCTGCCCGTGATCATCCTCACCGCGCACGGCACCATACCCGACGCCGTGGCCGCAACCAAGCGCGGCGTATTCGGCTTCCTGCCCAAGCCATTCGAGAACCAGGATCTGCTGGAACAGGTGGCACAGGCGCTGAAGCTTTCCGCCGGCATCCGTGTCGCGGGAACGGCGTCCGCAGACGATGATTGGCGCAAGGGCATCGTCACCGCCAGCGCTGCCATGGAAGACGTGCTCAGCCGCGCCCGACTGGTGGCCCAGTCCGACGCCAGCGTATTCATCTATGGCGCCAGCGGTACCGGCAAGGAATTGCTTGCACGCGCGATCCATGGTGCCAGCGCGCGCAGCGCAGCGCCCTTCGTCGCGGTCAACTGCGCCGCGATCCCGGAGGCGCTGATCGAATCGGAGTTATTCGGACACAAGAAAGGCGCTTTCACCGGCGCCATTTACGATCACAAGGGCCTGCTGCAAAGCGCCGACGGCGGCACCTTGTTCCTGGACGAGATCGGCGATATGCCGCTGGCGCTGCAGGCGAAACTGTTGCGCGTGCTGCAGGAGCGTCAGGTGCGTCCGGTGGGCGCAACCCAGACGGTGGAGGTGGACATGCGCGTCATCTCGGCCACGCATCGCAGCCTGGACGAGCGCATCGCCGAGAGGCAATTTCGCGAGGATCTGTATTACCGCCTGAACGTCGTCGCACTGACCGTCCCGGCGCTGGCCGAGCGCCCCGAGGACATCGTGCCGCTCGCGCTGCACTTCCTGAAGCAAGTCGCGGCGCGCTATCGCAAGGAAGTCACCAGCTTTGCACCTGAGGCCCTGGAACAATTGGTGGCCGCGCCCTGGCCAGGAAACGTGCGCCAACTGCAGAACGTGGTGGAGCAGACGGTGGCCCTCGCGACCAACGGCATGATTCCGGCGTCCTTGGTTCAAAGCGCGCTGAACGACCGCTCCAGCGCCCTGACCTCGCTCGATGAGGCGAAACGCGCGTTCGAACGCGACTACCTTGTGCGCATTCTCAAGATTAGCCAAGGCAACGTGGCGCAGGCGGCAAAGCTCGCGCAGCGCAATCGCACCGAGTTCTACAAGCTGCTGGAGCGCCATGGCTTGGAGCCGGCGCTGTTCAAATCCGAAGGCGCCTGAATCGCTGCTGCGGCCGTGGCCCAGGCACGACCCTTGCTCCATCACTGCCTATGCTTCATTCCGTCACCATTGTTCCCTGCACCCAAAGGTCTAGCCAGTGAGAATCCTCGCATTGTTGTCGCTTGCTGCGGTCTTGGCGGGATGCGCCTCCCCTACGCTGCGCGCGGGCGCAGACAGGCCTGCGCAGGTAACAAATTCCATCAACCTGTCGGGCTTTCCGCCCGAATACAAACGCGGCTTCACCGCTGGCTGCGAAAACGCCAGGGAAGCGGCCGGGCGCATGGCGCAGCGGCCCAAAGGCGATGCCTCCTTCGTTCAAGGTTGGCAGGATGGCGCCGACTACTGCAGTGCGCGCAAGCCGCGCTGAACACCCCACGCATCGCCGGCGATCAAATCGTCGTTTGCGCACGACAGGCCTAATCCCAATCAATCCGCTGTTTTAGCCCGCGAACGGCCACAGGCTGTCGGGCTGTGGCGACAGAACGCCGCTGCCGCGCGCTGCCCAGCGTGCGAGGCATATTCGCAACTCGCTGATCCAGTACAAACAAATCGTTCTGGCACGGCCATTGCATATACCGGCTCGGGGGAAGCCGTTTGCCGCTTTCGGCGTGGCCTTCCGAACCCAGTAGCACCAACCCCTTGCCGCCCATGACCCCGCCACGAAACCGTGGCGCCAGGCCATGTCCAGTTGTTGGCGCGCCAAGCAAAAGGAGATTCAGATGCGACAATATTCACCGAACGGATACAGCAGACCCGTGCATGTGAAGGATGTAAGAGCCATACTGCTGCAACGCGTGCGCAGCACGATCACGGCAGTCAGCCTGCTGACCATGGGCGCCTTGGTTGCCGGTTGCGGCGGAGGTGGCGGTGGGGACAGCGGCACTGCGGGTGTATCGCCTCAGGTCGTCAGCGGAGTTGCCGCGACCGGCGCGCCCCTTGCCGGACAAGTGACCCTAAGGGACTCCTCGTCCGTGCGCAAGGATAAAGCGACCGTGATCGCCGACGACGGCTCGTTCGCCATCGACGTATCCGACATGAAGGCCCCATTCATATTGAAGGCGAGCGGGACTGCCGACGGCGTAAGCCGTACCATGTTCTCCTTTGCCGACAAGCCGGGCACCGCCAACATCAATCCGCTTTCGACCGTGGCCGTGGCCAACGCCGCGGGCGTCGACGATCCGGCAACCGTGTTCGACAAGCCGGACGCGGCCACGCTGGACAAGGTCAAATCCGGCATGCCGGGTTCGGTCGCGACGCTCAAGTCGAAGTTGAGCGTCCTGCTCAGCGACTTCAGCGTTGCCAACACCGATCCGATCAAAGATCCCTTCGCGGCTGACCATACCGGTCTAGACGGCGTATTCGACAACGTGAAGATTGCCATCGCTGCCGGAAACCTCACCATCACCAACGCGACCACCGGTGCCGTCATTTTCACCGCTCAGGTCAGAGACATCGCAAGCGGGCGCTTTACCGACAAAGACGACGATGTGCCCAAGGCCGGCTCGCGTCCGGCAGCGCCGACCAACGTCAAAGCCGTAGGCGGCGACGGCCAGGTGACCGTGTCCTGGGATCCAGTCGCCAATGCGACCTCGTACGACCTGTTCTACTCGACCAAAGCCAAGGTCGCCGAAGAGGAAGACAATGACGACGTCGATGCGAAACGGGTGAAGAACGTCACCAGCCCGTTCGTGCTGAAGGGTCTGGCCGCATCGACCACCTATTCGTTCATCATCCGGGCGATCAACAACAACCGTAGAGGCCCGGCCTCAGCCGAAGTCTCGGCGACCACCAGCGGCACCACGCCGACGGCCACCGTTCCCGCCGCACCGACGGGCTTGAGCGCCACGGGCGGCAGCAAACAGACGACCATCTCCTGGCCCTCAGTCACCGGTGCCACGTCCTACAATCTGTACTGGTCGACCACGACCGGCGTGACGACCACTAGCGGCACGAAAATCGGCGGCGTAACCAGCCCCGCGGTTCAAACCGGCTTGGCCGATGCCACCACCTACTTCTACATCCTGACTGCGGTGAACAGCGCCGGCGAGAGCACTGCCTCGGTACAAGTCGCGGCAACCACGCTGCCCGCCAACGCACCGCCGCCTACGGTGCCCGCCGCGCCGACCGGCGTAACTGCCACAGGTGGCGACAACCAGACGACTGTTTCCTGGCCTGCTGTCACGGGCGCGACCTCGTACAACGTCTATTGGTCGACCAGCTCCGGAGTCAACACCACGACCGGAACGCGGATCGCCGGGGTAAGCAGCCCCTTCGTTCACACCGGCCGCAACGCCAGCACTGCCTACTTCTACGTCGTTACGGCGGTCAACAGCGCAGGCGAGAGCGGTCCGTCGGTGCAGGTCAGCGCAACGACCAATGCGCCGACTGCGACCGTACCCGCGGCGCCTACCGGAGTGAGCGCTACAGGCGGCGCCAAGCAAGTGAGCGTCTCCTGGAGCGCAGTGTCCGGCGCGACCTCGTACAACCTCTACTGGTCGGCCACTAGCGGCGTCACCACGGCCACGGGGACTAAAGTCAGCGGCGTCACCAGCCCTGCGATCCAGGCCGGACTGGCTGACAATACCGCCTACTTCTTCATCGTCACGGCGGTCAACAGCACGGGCGAGAGCCTTGCCTCGGCCCAGGTTACGGCGACGACCAGCGCCGCCGCGATCGATGGTGCTGCGCTATATACGCAGTACTGCAGCGGTTGCCACGGCGCCTTGGGAGCTTCCGATAAGCAGGGTGCAAGCGCTGCGCTGATTACCAGTGGAATTGCCAACGTGAGCAGCATGCGAACTCGGTTCAATGCGACCAATGGCACGCTGATCAAACTGACGCCGGAACAGATCGCGGCGATTTCCGCTGCCCTGCAATAAACGACGCGCAGTTCACATGGGAATGGAAGGGCTCCGCAAGGGGCCTTTCCTTTTTTCTTTGCGCGCAGGCCGCGCCAAGTGTCGCGTCGCGCCGATGCGCACGCTGTCGTCTGCGGGCGACAATTAAGAATTCATCTTAATCAAACTGTTGCGCCGTAGCACCACGCTAGCTTGTCGTGCCTCGACTACAGTCCGCTGCGGCCGAATCCGGTGACGACACTCAAGAATAGTTGCAAAGACTTGATTGAATTGCGGAAACACAATCTGGCACAGCGCTTGCATAGTCGTGGCTCAGGCCCGCGCCATGCAGCATTCGAAATAGGAGACAAAGATGAAGCCCAAGCAACATCACATGCGTATCGCCGTAGTCGCGCTCGCCTCCATCAGTGCAATTGCAGGCGGCTTTGCGCACGCCGCGGACGACGCTCGCCAGCCGAGCAAACTGTTCCTGCAACTCGACACCAATCACGATGGATATGTCAGCCGCATCGAGGCAGCCAATGCGCGCGGCATCGACCGCGCATTCGCCGACGCCGATGAAAACCGTGACGGCAGACTAAGCCCGAGCGAATTCGTCAAGGCGGAATCAATCGACCAGCGCAAGCAGATGGCCGAGTTCGCCGCGGACAGCGTGATCACCGCCAAGGTCAAGGCGGCGCTGATCAAGGATCTGGAACTCAAGGCCTTCGACGTCGGGGTGCAGACCAATCGCGGACGCGTGCTGCTGAGCGGCTTCGTTGATGACCGCAATCAGGCAGCGCGCGCAGCGCAACTCGCGTCCGCCGTGCCCGGGGTCGAGCGGGTCGAGAACGCGTTGAAACCGAAGTAAGTATTGCGTGTGGCGCAGCCCCGTGCACGCGCCGTACATCAAACCACGAAAGGAAACTCGACATGGACAGCACCGGTCTTAGAAAGACACACCCCCTCATGCTGGGCGCCGCCGCATCCGTGATGGTTGTCAGCCTGGTCGGCGCCGCCGCGATCGGCGGGCTATTGCCGAACGCTCACTCCGACAAGACCGAGGCACCCGCACCGAAGAGTATGGCCACCACGCAGGGCGCGCGCCCCACAGCGCCCCAGCTGGCGGCACGCGACAAGGCATGCGCCTCCTGCGGCACGGTCGAGTCGATCCACGCAGTGGAAGTCAAAGGCAATGCCACCGGCCTGGGTGCGGTCGCTGGCGGCGTGACCGGAGCTGTGGTCGGCAACCAGATGGGTCGCGGCAACGGCAACACCGCCATGACCTTGCTCGGCGCTGCCGGTGGCGCGCTGGCCGGCAACGAGATCGAAAAGAACGTGAAGAAGCGCTACAGCTACCGCGTGAAGGTGCGCATGGACGACGGCAGCTACCGGGCGGTCTCCCAGATCGGGGCGCCGGCGGTCGAGGTCGGCGAGCGCGTGCGCATCGTCAACGGCGCCGTGATTGCACTTTCCTGAGTCGCGCCATTCCACAGTCTACGGAGCTCACCATGCAATACCGTGAAAACAGCTATTTTGAGTCGCTGACGCGGCTGCTGCTGCAAAGCCTCATGTGGACCGGCGTCATCGGCATCGCCTGGAACCTGCTCAAGCCCGGCGGTTGGCTGTTTCGCATCATCGATCTCGTCCTGCGCAATGAGCCGGAGAGCTTCTACTACGCAGGCGTCGCCGCACTCGGCTTGATTGCGCTCAAAGTCTGGCTCGACAGCGTTATTCCACGCGCGTTCTACAACCTGCTGACCGCGGGCTGCGCGTTTGCGGGGACGTTCTTCATCCTGCAGCAGCTGTTGCCGATCTGAGGCGCTTGCCCTTGATGCGCCACCACGAACTCGATAACGGTGACCCAAGAAACGATAGGGCTGCCGTGACCATATTTCTTCAGACCGGATTATCAAAACATGGAATGGAAGGCCGAATATGCAACAGGCATACGCAATATCGACCATCAGCACGCACATATCCTGCAACTGATCACGCGTTTCGAAGCGATGTCTGAAGACGAAGCGACATCGCACGAGGTGCATCCTTTGATTTTGCGGACGCGGAAATTCATGGAATTTCATTTCTCGGTCGAGGAATCGCTGATGCGGCTGCTGCCGTATCCGGAC
>Ga0334722_10006276_pt1 | contig 11816 bp, 4 predicted proteins | sample C3_bottom_MG_FD_207210 | JGI IMG/M metagenome (GOLD analysis project Ga0334722, IMG submission 207210) | Sediment microbial communities from Yellowstone Lake, YNP, Wyoming, USA - C3_bottom | ecosystem: Environmental > Aquatic > Freshwater > Lake > Sediment | place: USA: Wyoming | collected...
CACCGTCGGGCTGGTGCCGGTGTCAGGCGTGCCGGTCGGGTTGAACCCGGCACGCTGGCTGAAGTTGATGGTCGAGATCTGCCCGGGCAAAATGCCAAGCGGGTTGTTGCCGTTCAGGATGCTGTACGGCCAGCCCTGCTGCATGGTGGTGATGCCGGAGATCGACCAGCCGTCCACGATGCGGCCCCACAGCCCCTTGCCCTTGAAGAACTCGGGGAACTGGTAGATGCCGTTCAGCACGAAGCGGTGCGGCGTGTCGAAGCCGGAACGCGCCTTGTCGAGCCGCATGTTGAACGGCACTGAAGGCAGCGTGCGGTTCACCTGGCCGCCCAGGATGTCGTCATTCTCGCTGATGAAGGTCGACCAGGTGTAGTTGGCCTCGAATTGATACCCCTTCGAGAAGCGCTTCTCCACCGTCATCTGCATCGAGTGGAAGTTCGACATGCCGTAGCCGTCGCCCACGAGGATCGAACCGCGAGTCGGGTCGACGCGCCAGGCAGCCTGCCCGCTGACCGTGGTTGGCTTCATCCCGTAGCTCTGCACCACCGGCTCGAGCAACGCCGGGTTGGCCTTGACGGCGGCGTCGAAGAAGCCGAGGTTGCGCTCGGCCTCGCGCACCAGGCGCACGCCGCGCGTGCCCACGTAGAAGAGCTTGAACGCGTAATCGGTGGTGAGCTGCCGCTCGAAGCCGAAGCTGACCTGCTGGGAGTACGGCTGCTGGATCCGCTTGTCAGGCGAGTAGTAGCGGTAGGGCAACAGGTTCGGGTCGCCCTTGTAGTCGCTCGGCTGCGGCGGCGCGGGCCGCTTGGCCGGGTCGAAGATCTGCGTGCCGGTCAGGTTCGCGAGCGTGACCGTGACGCCGCGCGGGTAGTTGCGCGCCGTGTTCAGCAGGATGTTCTGGAACACCTGGTCGTAGCTGATGGCATAGCCGCCGCGGAGCACGAACTTGCCGCCGCCGCTGATCTTGCCCCACAGCCCGTCGGTCGTCTTCGGGCTCCAGGCGAAGCCGAAGCGCGGCGCCCAGTTGTTGACATCCGCCTTCGCGTTCGAGAAGAACCCGAACGGCGCCGAAGTGTACTCGTAGCGGATGCCCAGGTTCAGCATCAGGCTGTTGGTGATGCGGTAGTCGTCGGCGAAGAAGCCCTGGAACTCATGCGTCTTGGCCGGCACCGAACCCGTGCCCGCATACTGGCTGAACTGCGCGTTGCGGTCGAACAGGAAGTCGGCCAGGCTCGGGTAGCTGATCACGCCGCGGCTCGCGGGCGCAAAGAAGGAATTGAGCCGGTACTGGAGGTAGTTGAAGCCGTAGCGGAGGGTGTGCTTGGACTTCATCTGGGACCAGTTGTTGGTCAGCTCGTACAGGTTGTCCGTGCGGTACTGCGGGAAGTTCTGGTTGCCGATGGTCGGCAGCCCGCTGCCCGTGATGGAGAATTGCGCCGGGAAGTTTTCCGGGAAGGTCGCCTCCCGCCGCGCGTAGCTGAGGCGCGTCTCCATCACCAGCGTGGGGTTCCAGACGCGGATGTGGTTGATGGTGGCGTTGTTGTTGACCACAACCGACCCTTGCTGGTTCACCGCCAAGGCGGCGGGCACGCCCGGATCCGTGTCGTCGTCCTTGATCCAGCGCATCTGGAGGTTGTCCTTGTCGGTCAGCCGCCAGTCGTAGCGCATCAGCCCGCGGTGGATATCGTGTCCGTAGGGAAGCGCCTGGCCGGCGCCGCGGCGGTACTGCTGAATGGGCAGCGCCAGAGTCGGGCCGCCAGGAATCGCCACGTTGACCGTGCCCGCAGGGGTCGGGTCATTGGCAACCGGATACCACTGCTTGAGAAAAGCCACGGTGCCCGGGGCGAAGCTGTTCTGGTATTGCGTCAACAGGTCCCACGCCTGCTGGGAAAACGTTGTCGTCACCGGGTTCGCCGTCCGGCGCTCGCGGTCGAGGTCGTAGCCGCCGAAGAAGAACAGCTTGTTCCTGATGATGGGGCCGCCGATCGAGCCCAGCACCTGGTTGCGGACGATGACGCCGCGGGCGCGCCGCATCGCGTCATAATCGCTGGCGCCGGCCGCCTTCTGCGCGTTGAACGTGCGCTGCTGCCCCGTCGAGAACGCGTCCCAGCCATTGCCCAGCCAGCTCCAGCGGGCGATGCCGTGGAACTCGTTGGTGCCGGACTTGGTCACCTGCATCACCACCGAGCCCGAGTTGCGGCCGTATTCGGCCGAAAACGTGTTGGTGATGATGCGGAACTCGCCAAGGTATTCCGGCGCGGGCGTCTGACGCGGGATCGACAGCGACTGGTCGTTGTTGTTGGCGCCGTCGAGCATGAAGTTGTTCGAGCGCGTCCGCGCGCCGTTCACCACGAAGCCGGAGCCGGGCCGCCCGGCGTTGTTGCCCGTCACGCCCGGCTGCAACAGCGCCAGCCCGGTCAGCGTGTTCAGGCCCGGCAGCTCGAGGATGCGCCGGGCTTCGACGCCGCGGCTGATCTGCGCCTTGGTGGCCTCGATCAGCGGCGCCTCTTCCGTAATCGTGATCACTTCCTGCGTGCCGCTGGGCTTCAGCGTCACGTCCACCGCGCGCTCCACCGAGGATTCCACCGTCAGCGGGCCGCGGATGACCTTCTCGAACCCCTTGGCCGACACCTCGAGCTGGTACCGCCCGATGGGCAGCGAAGGAGCTCGCCAGAAGCCGGTCTCGTCGGTCTTCAGCTCACGGGTCAACCCTTGGTCCATCGAACGGATGATGACGTCCGCCCCCGGCACCACGGCGCCGCTGGCGTCCGTGACCGTGCCGGCCAGGGACCCGTAAATCGTCTGGGCTGTCGCCGGACTCGCAAGCGCTGCCAGAAACAGCAGCGCCAGCACCCATCGCATGACAGGCTGGCTCTTCATGTTTTTCATCTCCTGTGCAGACTTGGAAGAACCTGGGCTGGCGGGCGAGGGACAACGCCTGAAGCCCCACGGGAACCCGCTACGGGGTGAGTGCTTTATCAGGGATCATGGAGCCTTTCGGCTGACCTAACCTCACCAAACCCCTCGATGTCATATATATAACACATTTCGAACATGAAAAAACATGTGCCGGCAAGTTTCTCCCACTTTCGTGTTGGTGATCCGAAACGGAATCACTGGGCGTTCGAGCCGGGCCATGCATGTCAAGGGATTGCCGGAAGAGAGAAAGGTGACATCCGGGATGTTCGACGCCGGGCGCGCCCGCAATGCCGGCTGAAGACGAACTGCCCGAGCGCCTGTTTCGCGAGGAGCAGAGAGGCAAAACAGAACCGCCGGGCAGCCCCGGGCGGGGCCGTCCGGCGGTTCCGGTCAGACGGGTAAAAGCGATCCTCTTACCAGAAGGCCTTGAAGCCGATCTGGACCTGGCGAGGATAGCCGTTGCCGATCCAAGCCTGGTGCGGGAAGATCGTGCCGAAGTTCGGGTCGTTGGGGTCGGTGTTGAAGTTGCTGTCGCGGCCGAAGAAGTAGTAGTTGGTGAGGTTGAACGCTTCGCCGCGGATCTGGGCGCGCAGCCGCTCGGTGATGTTGATGGTCTTCGAGATGGCCAGATCGATGTTGAACAGTTGCTGCTTGCGGATCTGGCCGCTGCGGTAAGGCGTGTATCGCGGCGCGTAGGAAGAGGTCATCAGCCAGGCGTATTGGCTGAAGTCGGTCGAGGAGCATCCGCGGGCGATCGAGAACGCTTGCGGGCGGATGCTGCCGTCGTCGAACTGGCGCAGCACGCAGGGGTTCCAGCCCTTGATCTGATGCAGCTTCCAGTCCACCGTGCCGTTCCAGTCGCCACCGATGGTGCGCGGATCCTTGAGCATGATCACGTTGCCCGGCAGGTTGTTCGGCTCGCCCGATCCCCACTGCGTGTACGTGCTCAAGGTCCAGCCACCCGCGAAGGCGTTGGCGAGCCGGCCCATGCTGCCGCCGAACTTCTTGCCGCGGCCGAAGGGCAGGTCGTACACGGTGTTGAATTTGAAGTAGTGGGGCCGGTCGTTGAAATACAGGCCCTGTTGCGGGACGTCGTTGAAGGGGTCATTGTAGCCCCACCGCTCGATCATCTTGCTGAGCGTGTAGTTCCACATCAGCGTCAGGTCGCGTCCGACGCGGTGGTTGTAGTTGATCTGGAGCGAGTTGTACCAGATCTTCGAGGTGTTCAGCCCCTGCATCAGCATGTCGCCCGCAAATTGCGGGTACGGGCGGTTCAACTGGTAGCGGGTCAGCCGGTCCGCGGTGAAGTACGAGGTGCCGCGGAACGCCTCAATACCTTTGAACGGGTTCGGGATCGTCTCGTTGCAGTAGCCGGGGCTGCCGCCCTCCATCAGGTAGCACTGCTTGCGGAACGCCGCTGACGGGATGTTGAACGCCTTCTCGTCGTTGGCGCCCACGGTGCGGCTGCCGACATAGGAGATGTCGATGGTCGAGTTGCCGCTCAACAGATACTGGAACCCGAAGGAGAACTGGTGCACATAGGGCGTCCAGAAGTCCGGGTTGAACCAGCTGGTGTCGCGGCCGAGAAATGTGTTGTACCCACCCGAAGCCCCGGCGGGGAATTTGATCCCGCCTGGGTACGGATTGGTGAGCAGGGTGTTGGAAACCAGCGTGCGGCCGCCGTCCTCGCTGTTCACCATCGGCGTGTTCTCGGTGAATCCGGCGAACTTAAGCCAGTCGTTGTTCGGGTTCATGTAGTAGAGCCCGTAGCCGCCGCGCATCACGAGCTTGCTGGCAATCTGGAAGGCGACGCCGACGCGGGGCTGCCAGTTGTTGAGGTCGCGCTTGGCGGCGATGCGCGGGTTGCCGCCCACGCCGACGAACTCCAGTCCGCCGGTCAGGTTGGCCAGGTTCGGGTACAGGGCCAGCATCGAGGCCGGGATCTGCCGCGCCACCGGGCTGGGCGCGCTCGGGTTGAAGCCGCGGTTCATGCGGTTCCACTTTTCGTCCGGCGGGCCGTTGTAGTCATACCGGAGACCCAGGTTCAGGGTCAGCCGGCGCGTCACCTTCCAGTCATCCTGGATATAGGGCGCCGCATACCACTGCCGGTTGAACGGGTACAGCGGGATGTTCACCGAACCGCCGACGCCGCTGATCAGGAACGAGGCATAGGAGTCGCCTGCGGTCGCCTCGCCCTGGTTCCAGAGCCGCTGCGTCCATTGCGTCTGGCCCTGGAAGTAGAGGATGTTGCCGGTGTCCTGCTGGATGAAATGGATGCGGCGCAGATCCAGCCCCATCTTCATCGTGTGGCCGCGCCAGATCTTGGTCAGGTTCGACATCAGGTTGTAGTTGTTGGTGATGTTGATCGACTGGTAGCGGCCGAGCGAGCTGTAGCCGGGGAACTCCCAGCGGCCGAAGTAGCGCGGGGTGGGCAGCTGGTTGATCAGCGACGCCGGCAGGCCCAGGCTGGTGAGGTCGAACCCCTCGTTGGCGCGCCCGAAGCCCTTCTCGATGAAGCGGTTGTAAGAGCCGCGGACGTTCAGCACGGTGCTCGGGGTGGCCGTCCACACCCAGTCGAGCACGTAGGCGTCGTTGATGCGCTGGAACGGCTGCTGGCCGTCGGTACCCACCTTGTTGTCCAGGTTGTTGACCGAGCGGTCTTCGGTGCGGTCATTGGAGGCATGGCGCAGAAAGGCCCGGTGGTTCTGGCCGAAATTCCAGTCGAATTTCAGGATCAGGTTGTAGAACTTGTCCTTCGCAGCGTAAGTGGGATTGACGTTGTTGGACGTCGCGTAGCGGACCCCGGGCGTCTTGTAATTCGGCAACGGCATGTATTTGGTCACCGCCGCCGCCACCGGGCTGATCATCGACTTGGGGATGACGTTGCCCGGGAAGGGCTGCCGCTGCGGGTCCCCGCCCACCAGCGTGTAGGCGTAAGGGTTGTATATCACGATGGGCTTGCCGTCGGCGGTCACCATCTTCGAGAAATCGCCTTCCCGCATTTCCGGCTCGGGATAAGAATTGAGGAGGAATTGCGGCCAGTTCTCGCGGTAGTTTTCGAAGCTGCCCAGGTAGAACAGCTTCACATTGCCGTCTTTCCGGAGCAGCTTGGGCATATAGAGCGGACCCTCGAGCTGGAAGCCGTACTGGTCGAGCTTGTGGTCCGGGCGGGCCGCGCCGACCGCGTTGTTCTGATAGGTGTTGGCGTCCAGGGCCTTGCGGCGCATGAACTCCCAGCCGGTGGCGTGGAACTCGTTCGTGCCGGACTTCAGCACGACGTTGAACACGCCGCCGCCGGTCTTGCCGTACTGCGCGTCGTAGGAGTTCTGCTGCACCGAAAACTCCTGCACCGCGTCGACGATAGGCACGTAGGCGATGTTGTTGCCGCCGGCCTGGCCGTTGTTGGGCGCGCCGTCCATCAGGAACTCGTTGTTCGACTCACGGCCGCCGTTGACCGACCACTGGGCAATGGCGCCGTTGTCAAACGGGCGCTGCCAGATGGCCGCGCCCCGGAAGGTGACGCCGCTCATCATCGCGCCGAGCATGAACGGGTTGCGCGAGTTCAGCGGCATCTCGGCCACCTGCCGCTGGTTGACGATGGCCGCGCGGCTCGCCGTTTGCGTCTCGAGCACCGCCGCCTCGGCCGTCACGTTGATCGACTCGGTCACCATGCCGACCTCGAGCGTGACGTCGAGCGGGAAAATGCGTCCCACCTCGAGAACCACGTTTTCGCGGTTGAATTGCTTGAAACCTTCGGCCTGCACCGTCACGCGGTAGTTGCCGGGACGCAGGAACGGGATGGAATAGGTTCCGGTGCTGTCCGTGGTGGCGGTGGAAGTTTCGTTGGTCGCCGTGTTGATGGCGGTCACCTTCGCATTGGGAACCACGCCGCCGGTCGAGTCCATGACGCGCCCCGAGATCGTGGCGCGGAATTCCTGCGACATGGCAAACGCAGCCAGAAGGCACAGCGTGATGCCTGCCCTGGCGAGGGAGGAACGGCTCATTCGGTTTAACCCCCTTGCTTGAATCGGTCAAATCCCCGCACGCGGGCGGGCATTCTCCGCTTTCCCGCGGATGCGGTTAGCGGAATTCTATCAGAGGTTCAAGGGCATTTCAATGGTCAAGAGTGGAATCGGCTGCAATCGCCCCGGACAGGCTGCGGGAGCCGCGGGCCGCCCCGGGTGCAGCAAAAAAGGGCGGCCGCGCGCCGGAGGCGCGGCCGCCCTTTGCGAGACTTGCGTCAGCCGTCAGAAGGGATACAGCGAGATGGGCGCCGGCGCGCTGCCCGCGCCGACTGCCGCCACGTCGCCTTCGGGCGGGATCTGGCGGCAGAAGATGCCGGTGTCGCCGAGATAGACTTCGTACTCGGCGTTCTCCCGGATGACGCCCTGGATGAGCGCCTCCGACAGCGGGTCCTCCACATACTTCTGCAAGGCCCGCCGCAGCGGCCGCGCGCCATAGCTGCGGTCGCCGCAGGTCTTTTCGAGGATGTATTTGGAGGCGTCCGGGTGCAGCCGCACCTTGATGCCCTTGGCCGCCAGGTTGGCGTTGAGCTGGCCCACCATCAGGTCGATGATCTTGACGAGATCGTCGTCGGTGAGCGACGTGAACAGGATGATCTCGTCGAGGCGGTTCAGGAACTCGGGGTTGAAGGCGCGCTTCACCTCGCTCTGCACCATCTCCTCGACCTTCTGCGGGATGCCCGCCGCTTCCTGCATGTGGAAGCCGAGCTGGCCGCGCTTGTCGAGGAAGCGCGCGCCGAGGTTCGACGTCATGATGATGATCGTGTTCTTGAAGTCGACCGTGTTGCCGAGCCCGTCGGTGAGCTGCCCGTCTTCAAAGACCTGGAGCAGGATGTTGTAGACGTCCGGGTGCGCCTTTTCGATCTCGTCGAGCAGGATCACCGAATAGGGGTTGCGCTTGACGCGCTCGGTCAGCTGGCCGCCTTCTTCGTAGCCGACGTAGCCCGGGGGCGAGCCGATGAGCTTCGACACCGAGTGCTTCTCCATGAACTCGCTCATGTCGAAGCGGATCAGGGCCTTCTCGCTGCCGAACAGGAACTCGGCCAGCGCCTTGGCCACCTCGGTCTTGCCGACGCCCGTGGGCCCGAGGAACAGGAACGAGCCGGCCGGGCGCTTGGGCGATTTCAGGCCCGCGCGCGAGCGGCGGATGGCGCGCGCCAGCGCGTTGATCGCCTTGTCCTGGCTCACCACGCGCTTGTGCAGCTCCTGCTCGATCCGCAGCAGCTTGGCCGCTTCCTCTTCCTTGATGGCCGTCACCGGCACGCCGGTCCAGCGCGCCACCACTTCCTCGATGTCTTCCTTGGTGACCACTCCCGTGGCCGTGTCATCGAGGTTGTACTTCTCGCGCAGCTGGCGCAGGTTTTCTCGCTCGCGGCGCTCCTCGTCGCTGTAGAAGCGCGCTTTTTCGAACTCGTGGTTGGCGATGGCCGTCTCCATGCGGTGCACGATGAACTTGATGCGCTTCTGCACCTCGGCCACCTCGGGCGGCAGCGTGGTCTGCTTCAGCTTGACGCGCGCGCCCGCCTCGTCGATCAGGTCGATCGCCTTGTCCGGGAGGAAGCGGTCCGGGATGAAGCGGCTGGAGGCGTAGACCGCCGTGCGGATGGCCTCGTCGGTGTAGGCCACGGCATGGAATTTTTCATACCGCTCCTTGATGCCGAACAGGATTTTGCAAGCGTCCTCCTCGCTCGGCGGCGGCACCTTCACCGCCTGGAAGCGCCGCTCGAGCGAGCGGTCCTTCTCGATGCTCTTGCGGAACTCGGCCGGCGTGGTGGCGCCGATGCACTGGATTTCGCCGCGGCTCAGGGCCGGCTTGAGGATGTTGGCCGCGTCGAGCGAGCCCTCGGCCGAGCCGGCGCCGACCAGCGTGTGCAGCTCGTCGATGAAGATGATGGCGTTCTGGCTCTCCATCAGCTCCTTCATGATCGTCTTGAGCCGCTCCTCGAACTGGCCGCGGTACTTGGTGCCGGCGACGATCAGGCTGAGGTCGAGCGCGAGAATGCGCTTGTCGGCGAGGAAGCTCGGCACATCGCCTTCGACGATGCGCTGGGCCAGCCCCTCGACGATGGCCGTCTTGCCGACGCCCGGCTCGCCGATCAGCACCGGGTTGTTCTTGGTGCGGCGGCACAGGATCTGGATGACGCGCTCCAGCTCGTAATCGCGGCCGATGAGCGGGTCGAGCTGCCCGTCGGCGGCGGCCTGCGTCAGGTCGCGGCTGAACTCGTTGAGCAGAGACGATTCCTTCGACGCCCGCGCCGCCGGAGCCGTCTTCTCGCCGGTCGCCCGGGCGATCTCCTCGCGCACCTGGTTCAGGCGCAGCCCGCGCTCATGCAGCAGCTCGGCGGCGAAGCACTTGTCCTCGCGCAGCAGCCCGAGCAGCAGGTGCTCGGTGCCGATATGCTTGTGTCCCAGGCGCTCGGCCTCTTCCGCCGCGTAGGCCAGCACGCGCTTGCACTCGGTGGAAAGCGGCAGGTCGACGCTGGTGGGCACCTTCTCGCGCGCCGTCGTCTGCGCCTCGATCTGCTTCTTGATCGACTCGATGTTGGCCTGGGACCGCAGGAAGCGGTTCGCCAGCAGCTTGTCTTCCCTCAGCAGGCCGAGCAGCAGGTGCTCGGTTTCGATGTAGGGGCTGCCAAACTGGCAAGCCTCGTACCGGGCGAAGAAGATCACCCTTCTCGCCTTTTCCGTGTAACGTTCAAACATAGTCGTCTCAGCCTCTCCCGGAAACCCGCGGCAAATCATTGGCGCGCCCGGGCTTCCCAGGTTCTGCCGGCGGATGAGCGCGAACGGGAAGACAACGTGGCGCCGGCAGCTCCTACCTAGATTGTAAGATGCATTCGGCCGGAATTCGGCGGCGGGAATATGCCTGGACCCGGTTTCCGGGCTCATTCCTCGCGCAGCCGTCCGCCTTCCAGGCGCAACACGCGGTGTGCGCGGCGGGCGAACTGGCGGTTGTGGGTGACGTAGAGCGTGGCCAGCTGCCGCCGCTCGTGAAGCTCCTCGATGAGCCCGATGATCTGGTCCGCGGTGCGCTCGTCGAGGTTGCCCGTGGGCTCGTCGGCCAGCAGGATGGAGGGCTCGCCGGCCAGCGCGCGGGCCAGCGCCACCCGTTGCTGCTCGCCGCCGGAGAGCTCGCCCGCCAGGTGGGTGGCGCGCTGGGCCAGGCCCACCTCGGCCAGAAGCGCCATGGCCCGCTCGGCGGCCTCCGCCCTGCGCGCGCCGCGGATCAGCAGCGGCATCATGGCGTTTTCCAGAGCGGTGAACTCCAGCAGCAGCGTGTTCATCTGCCAGACGAACCCGATGGCGCGGTTGCGCACCTCGGCCAATTTGGCTTCCGGAAGCGAGGCGGCCTCCTCGCCGTGGATGTACACGCAGCCGGCGGTCGGCGCATCGAGCAGGCCGAGCAGATGCAGCAGCGTCGACTTGCCCGTGCCGCTTTCGCCCGTCAGCGCCACGCGCTCTCCGCGCGCCACTTCAATGTCGACGTCCGCGAATACCGTCAGCGGCCCGGCCGGCGTCGGGTAGTCCTTGCGCAGGCCCTGGGCGCGAAGCGGCGGCGTGCCGGGGCTTCCCATCAAAGGCGCCTCCGGCCGCGGCGCGGCAATTGTTCGATCCTTGGTGCTGCGGCGTTCATCCGGATGAGGGAGGGCGGCCTCCCCGCCTTCAGCTTACGATGCCCCGTTTTCATTTCGCATCCCTGCTGGACGCGCCCGTCGAGCGCGTCTTCGCCTTTCACAAGAGCCCCGGCGCGCTCGAGCGGCTGCTGCCGCCGCGGCCGGCGGCGCGCGTCGTGCGCCGCAGCGGCGGCCTCGAGCCCGGCTCGGAGGTGGAAATCGAGCTGCGCATCGGCCCGTTCCGGCAGCGCTGGGTGGGCCTGCACACCGAGTACCGGGAGAACGAGTTTTTCTGCGACGTGCAGAAACGCGGCCCGTTCCGTCTCTGGCGGCACCGCCACGGGTTCGAGCGCGTGGCCGCGGACCGCTGCCGCCTGGTCGACGAGGTGGAATTCTCGCTGCCGCTGGCGCCGCTCGGCGACCTGCTGGCGGCGTGGCTCGTAAAACAACAGCTCGGAAAAATGTTTTCCTGGCGCCATGCGCGGACGGCCGAAGCCTGCGGCGCGCGCGTGCTCGCGCAGGAGCGGGACTGAGTCCCGCTAGGGCCCGGCCGGCTCCGGCAGGTCCTCCAGCGGGTTTTCGAAGCGCGTGTACTGGTGGAAGAATACGAGGTTGACGATGCCGGTGGGGCCGTTGCGCTGCTTGGCGATGATCAGCTCGGCCTTGCCGCGCAGGTCCTCGCGGTCCTTGTGGTAGATCTCGGGGCGGAAGATGAAGGCCACCATGTCGGCGTCCTGCTCGATGGAGCCGGATTCGCGCAGGTCGGCCAGTTGCGGGCGGTGATCGCCCATGCGCTGCTCGGGCGCGCGGCTGAGCTGGCTGAGCACGAGGAACGGGACGTGGAGGTCCTTCGACAGCAGCTTCAGCCCGCGGCTCAGCGCGCCCACCTCCTGGACGCGGTTGGAGTTGCGCCCGAGCGAGGGCGCGGGCATCAGCTGGAGGTAGTCGACCACCACCAGGCCGAGCGGCGCGTTGAGGGAATGCTTCAGCTTGCGGATCTTGGCGTTGATGTCCATCAGCGAGGTGGCCGAGCTGTCGTCGATAAAGATGGGGGCCTCGTACAGCTCCGTGGCGGCTTCGTTCAGCTTCGCCCGGTCCTCCTTGCCGAGGAACCCGGTGCGGAAGCGGTGCTGGTCGACCCGGGCGCGCGAACAGATCAGGCGCGTCAGCAGCGATTCTTTCGACATTTCCAGCGAGAAGATGGCCACCGCCATCGGCGATTCGGGCCGCGTGGCCACGTGGAGCGCAATGTTGAGCGCCA
>Ga0334722_10006277_pt1 | contig 11815 bp, 6 predicted proteins | sample C3_bottom_MG_FD_207210 | JGI IMG/M metagenome (GOLD analysis project Ga0334722, IMG submission 207210) | Sediment microbial communities from Yellowstone Lake, YNP, Wyoming, USA - C3_bottom | ecosystem: Environmental > Aquatic > Freshwater > Lake > Sediment | place: USA: Wyoming | collected...
GAAAGCCGCCGATGAGGTGGGAAAAAAGACCGCGGAATACCTGTTCCATGGCCGGGCTTTTCCCATACCGACGGGTCATACCGAAAACTGGCGGCCTAAATGCGGGTGGTGCGGCCTGGATTATGTCTGCCGCCGCGCCCATGAACCGACCCGGGACCGGGTGGAGGATTCAACCGAGGTTGGCGAATTGGTTGGATTGCTTAAGGCGAAAGACGGGCTCGTTGTTGATGCGGGGGAAGGGGGGGAGGAGCCCCCAAAAAAATCCGCCAAGGCAGGCGCCAGCCGGGCGGCCGGAAAGGGCGGGAAAAGGAAACCGGGGGGAGGAACATGAGCGCCATGCTCCTGCCCGATGACTCCGCGCGCAGACTGGCCTGGGGATCAGAGAATTGCGTCGTGGTCGAGGCTTCCGCCGGGACCGGCAAGACCTTTTTGCTGGTGCAAAGGGCGCTCTGGCACATTTTTGTGAAAAAGCGGGAGATCTCCCGGCTCGTCGCGCTGGCATTCGGGGATAAGGCGGCCCGGGAGATGGCGAAACGGCTGAGGGATGTACTCGGGGGCGTGGCTGCCGCCCCCTCGCTGGAGAAACTTCCCCCCGAACTGGCGCTGATGAACCACGGCGAATCCCTGGCCGCCCTGCAAAAGAAGGCGCGGGAGGCCATTGCGGGATTCCAGCGCGCCCGCATATCCACCATCCATTCTTTTGCGGCGGATATCCTGCGGCTGTTTCCGGTCGAGGCGGGCGTGGATCCGGGGTTTCTAGTGGACCAGGGGCGGGCCTTCAGGGAGGAAATGGACCGGGAGTGGGACCGGTTCCTGGCTCGTGAGCTGGGCCGGGCCGCGCCAAGGGCCCAGATGTGGCGGGACCTGCTGGCCAAGGTCCAGCTGGACCATGTCAGCGAACTGGCGTCGGAACTCGCCGGATTCCGCGTGGACCTGGACCGGGTAATGGAGGGGCGCCGGGACCGGGACATCCTGCTGGATTCCATCCGGCCCAGGCTGGAATCCCTGCGGAAGGACTGCGATTTCCTGCGCGGAACATATCCCCGGAAGGACGGGGGGGAGCCGGCCGGGGCCGAATTATTCCTCGATTCCATGGCCAAAGCGCTGGTTAACCTGCTGGCGGGGAAGGAGATTCCCGAGGAACTGGTTGAGAGCCTTAAAGGGGGTAATTACTGGTCAAAGAAGATCGGGCCGGAAGGGGAGGCAATGGGGAGGAAGCTGGAGGCGGCGGCTGTCCACCTCCGGCATGTGCGGAACGAGGAAACCGTATACCAGGTTACCGAGGCCCTGCGTCCCTTTGCGGAGCAGGTCAGGAAATCATTGCTGGAGACCGGAAGGATCCCGTACGAGGGTCTGCTATCGCTGGCGCGCGACCTCCTGCGGGGAAACCCGGGGGTGCGGGAGGCGGTGAAGCGGCGGTTTGACGGCATCATGGTGGACGAGGCCCAGGATGTGGATCCGATGCAGCTGGAGATAATCCTCTACCTGGCGGAGCGCGAGGGACAATGCGCCGGGAAATGGGAGGATGTCCGCCTGCATCCCGGAAAACTGTTCCTCGTCGGCGACCCCAAGCAGTCCATTTACGGGTTCCGGAACGCGGACCTTACGGCTTTCAACGAGGTGATGAAAAGGGCCAAGGCGGACGGGGCGGACAGCGTGGTCCTGACGACCAGCATGAGGAGCGACGGTAAGGTCATCGATTTCATCAATGAAACCGGCAAAAACATAATTCCCGGAGGCGGGGAGGAAAGCCGGGTTGAATATTCCCCGCTGAAGGTGAACCCACAGAGGAAGGGCGGATTGGGCAGGCCCCGGGCCGCCTTTTGCGAGGTCAGGATCGGCAAGGGGGAGAAGAAATGGAGGATGGAGTCGGAAGCGGCGGCGTCCTGGATAAAAAACCTCATTGATGCCGAGAAGGTGCCGCCCGGGGATATCGCGGTCCTGTTCAAATCGCGCGCCTGGATGTCCCGTTATGCGGATGCTTTAAGGTCAACCGGGGTGCCGGTGACCATTGAGGGGGAAAGGGATTTTTTCAACAGGCCGGAGACCACCGACCTCTTGAATATCCTGTTCCTGCTGGCCGACCCCTCCGATGACATCGCGCTGGCGGGGATCCTGCGGGGCCCCTTCGGGGCGCTGGATGGCCCGGCCCTGCATAAATGGTTTGCGGCCTGGAGGGCCGGCGGTTCCAGCCCCTTGTTAAAGGAGATGAAGAAGGTTTCGGGAATGCCGGGACATCCCGCGCACCTGCCGGGGCTTTTTTCCGCGCTGGAACGGCTGGCCGGCGAAACCGGGCTGGTTCCGTGGCGGGCGTGGATCGAGCGGATTTGGAGCGAACTGGGCGTGGATGAACTGGCCGGGCGGTCCGGGCGGATCGGCGCCGGCGAGGCGGTGACGGTGATGCGTCGCCTGCTGGCCGGGTTGCTGGAGGAAAGGGGGATGGCGGAGGGGTTGAATACCCTCAGGTCATGCCGGGAAGCCGAGCAAAATAAAGAAGATGTGGAAATAACCCCCCCGGTTCCCCCCGTTCAGCAGGACCGGAACCGCGTCCGGCTGATGACCATCCACCAGGCCAAGGGCCTGGAGTTTCCGGTGGTGGTGCTGGGGGGGATCGGGTCACGGGACCAGCATGACAGCGCCACTGACACCGGATTCATGGAGGACTGGTCCACGGGGCGGAGGGGGGCGGCCATTACGGCAAAACTTTCATCCGTGGCGTTATCCACCCTGGCGGGTGCCGTGATAAGGATGGAACGGCGGGCGCGGGACGAAGAGGAAAATGGGCGGGTCATGTATGTCGCCCTGACCCGGGCCAGGGACCTCTTGATGGTGATGAAACCGCAGTATGAAACACTGCGGGGATTTTCCACGCCCAAATACATCCACGGAATTGCCGGGAGCCTTACCGGGGAATCCCCGGTGGCGCAGGGGGAATCAGCTCCGCCGTTCCGGGCCGGGAAGCGCGGTGCCGGGTCCGGACCCGCTCCTGTTGCCGGGCCGGAGTATCCGGCTGTTGATGCCCAGCCGGAGCTGTTGACTCCCTCGACGCTGGCCATGGCGGACCGGAGCGCCTATGCCGATGACCGCTGGCAGGGCCGGGCCGGCTCGCAGTCCTTTGACCTGGTGCTGGGCGAGGTCTGCCACCGGGTGCTGGAGCGCTGGGAATACGGCGCACCCGCGGACGGCATCACGGGGGCGCTGGAAGACGCGGTTGAATCGCTCGATCCCCGCCAGGTGAACCGAAATCTCCTGGTGGAGCGGGCGGGCGGTTTGCTCAAGTCATTCCTGTCCTCCGGCGCCGCCGGGGAGCTGGCCCGCGCCCGGATATTGGGGAGGGAAGTGCCCATATTGGCCGGGGTGGACGGGAAAGCCGTGAACGCCCGGGCGGACATTATTTTTGAGCTGGACGGCAAATTGTTTGTGGGAGACTACAAGACGGGCAGTGACCCGCGGGTCAGTTCCGCCGTGGCCCGGGCCTATGCCGACGCGGCGACCTCCGCCCTGGGAACGAAGGCGGAGTTCCGTCTCATTTCATTGGCGAAGGGGACGATCGGGAGTTAGACCGGGGCGACAGGGCGGTATTGTGGCGATGTTATCTGGCGTTGAGGTGGTAGAGCGGGAATCCTTCCGTCAGGGCGAAGGAGATGTGCTCATTCAGGTGCCCCATCCGGTCAGCGCAGATAAACCGGCCGATTTCCTCCGTATTCGTGCCGCGGATTTCCCGGGAAGTGGGAAACGGAAACGATTTCACCAGGGCCTCAAGTTCAAACCCGTCCGCTTGGCCTGCCGAGATGCAGGCGTCCGCGGTTTTACCGCACCAATAGGGGGAATCCCCGGAATTTCTCGCCCTTAACAGGTAGATGGCGGCTTTTCTTGACTCAAACGCCCCGGTTCCATGGAAGGCCGGCTCCATCCGGGTTATTTCCCCATCAACCGCCCCGGCCCCGGTGTTAATTAAGGCGGCCATCCGCAACGGCTGGAATTCACCCTCGGTTCCGGGCAGGAACCAGATGGGCCGCTTATCCCTGGCGGGTGCGGGAAGTATTTCATAAAGGAAGAAGAATCCGTTCCTTTCGTCGTAATACCGGTTGGACCACCGGGGGACGGTCCAGCGGGCGGTGAATTCGCGGTAGATTTTCAGCGAGCGGTTGTCCCAGTGGAAGGCGGCTTCCTCGTTCAGCCAAAAATTCGGGTCGGGCCAGGTCCAGCAGGGGGCGCCGGTTATAAAAATGGGGGGAGAAAAAACGGGGATTGAAATTGGGATGCTTGCGGGACTCCCCGATCAGCATGACTTTCCCCGCGGTGTTTTCCGAAGCGTAGTCCGTTGCCTCGAAGTAGTTCCCGCTGTTGTTGCGGGTATAGGATTGCGCCTGCTGGAGTCCCAGGAAAGGCAGGAAGACGGAGTTTTCGGTGGCCAGGCGGATGATTTCGTATGAACCGCCCAGGAACACCAGGGAGGCCATCAACCGGAACAATTGCCTGGTGCCGGCCGGGGGGACGGCAGAGGCGGCCCACGGAACAACTGACAGGAGTATGGGTATGACCATCGGCAGGGCGTACCGCAATGAATATTTGGGCACCAGCATCCAGCCAATCAGCATGGCCGGAAAGGCCAATGAGCCGTTGCCCGCCACGGCGGAGCCGGATCTGATGAACAGCGGAAACAGGAGCAGGGCCGCCGCCGGGGTTAGCCCGATGACGGAAGAAATACCCCCCTGCCAGCCGTGCGGGAAGGCATCCAGGCATTCCTGCGTGAAGAACGGGGAAACGAAGAGCCGGGGGAAAAGGGGGAATACCGGATTATTGATGAACAGGTAGGCGGATGCCATCCAGGGAGTGGCGATGAGCGCAAATCCGGCGGCGGCGCCCCGGATCCCCCGGGAATTCCCCGCTCGAAACGCCAATATCAGGATCAGCGCGAGTGAATACGGCCCAAACACCATCTTGGTGGAAAAGATCGCCCCGCTTATCAGTCCCAGTAGCAGGAAGCGCGAACGGGAAACATTATTTCCGCTGATGGCGAGGCTGAGGGAGGCGGCGACCGCCATCAGGCAAAAGAGGTCGTTTTTTGACGAGGCGGCGAGTGAAGGCAGCCAGGAGGTGGCGATCAGCAGGGGCATCAGGAGCATGGAATTGGGGCGGCCGGTTTTCTCCCTGATAATATCCTGCACCAGCATGCCGGTCAGCAGGAGCCAGGCGGTGTTAAGACAGCGCCCGGTCGAGTTCAGCCCGAATATGAGCCCCAGCGAGATCACCATCTCTTGGGCGTGGGAATACCAGGAGAGGAGGTTGTCGGGGAGGGCGGCGGCCCGGTGTGCTGCCAGAAAGGCTTTTCCGAGGGGAAGATGGAAACGGAAACTGTCCCCGTCCATCTCCGGCGTCAGCATGGCCAGGAACACCGGGATCAGCACCAGGAAGGCGGTCGGGTGCAGGGCGTTTCCCAGCCGGACGAGGGCCCTGCCGGCTGGCCCCAGGTGTTTCCTGAAAACCAGCGCCAATAAGACGGGAAACCCGGCCAGGGTGGATGGATAAAATAATCCCACCAGGCCCAGGGCCAAACCGGACATGGAAATAATCCCGAACCCGGCAATTATGCCCAACACCGTGCCGGTAACCGGGCTGGTCCGGGTGCCGGGAAGAAGCGCCAGGACAGTCCGGCCAAGGCCCAAGCTGAGCAGGAGGAAAAGGAACACCCAGGCCAGATGGAGCAGGTGGGAGGGATATGTAGCAACCAGGCTCCGGGGGGTCCAGTCAAAGGTCCGGGGGGAAAAGCTTATGGTTTGCAGGAAACTAAAGGTGTCAGTCCCATGGAACCGGAAGTATGCCCAAAGCGCCAGTACGGATACGGACATGATTGACAGGAATGGCGGGTATTTGGGGGGTTTCATCCGGTATTTGCCTTCATTAATGTTAGCGTACCCCCGTTCCGGGCCGGTAATCCCACTCCCGCTGGCACGGAATATACGGACCGGTGGGCCAGACCGTTAGATTAGAATGGTCGGGTCATGAGACATTCCCAGCCAACCGGAGCTTTGCGCGACTGTCTTATGCGCCTGCGGGTGGCCAAGGTCTATGACGGCCTCCTTAAGGACCTGAAAAGCGGCACAAAATCCGTGTCTGCCGGGGGTATCTGGGGACCCGCCCGGGGTTTGCTCGCCTCCGGCTTGTCCTCCGACCTTTCCCGTCCCGTGGTTCTGGTCGCCGAAACCCTGGAGTTGGCCCGGGAAATATACGCCGACACCGCGTTGTTCATGCCCGATGAAGATGTACTCCTCCTGCCGGACCGCGACCTGGCTCCCTATGAAGCAAGTCCCATACCGCCCCAGATTGCCGCGGAACGCCTGCGGGCCCTGCCCGCCCTGCCGGGGATGGCGGAGGGGGTGGTCATCACCACCGCCTCCGCCCTGCATGAGTCCCTTCCCCCGCCAGCCCGGCTTAAAGGGTTCGAAACCACGATAAAGATCGGCATGGAAGCGGACCGGGATTCTTTCATGATGGGGCTGGTGAAGGCCGGATACCGGCGGGTGGATATGGTCGAGCTTCCGGGCGAGTTCGCCGGGCGCGGGGCGGTGGTGGATGTATCCTGCCCGGCGTTGGGCGGACCGGTCCGGGTCGAGTTCGACGGGGACACGGTGATATCGCTCCGCTGGTTCGATCCCGCGAGCCAGCGCTCAATGGAGGAGATGGATGAGGCCCGGTTCGGGGCGGCCGCCGAGGCTATCCTGACCGACGGGGAGCGGCGCGTCCTGCTGGCCCGGCTACCCGATCCGCTTTCGATGCGCTCGGGCCAGCGCGTCGCGAAGATGCGCGAACGGCTGGAGACCGGCGGTTCGCTGGAGGGGGAGGAACGCTACCTGCCCTGGGTGCTGGGCGGCCAGACCGCCCACCTAGCCGATTACTTTCCCGGGGGAGCGCTGATCCTGGAGTGCGAGCCGGCCCAGGTGGAGTCGGCATCTGAACAGGTTTTTGCCCGGGCTTCGGGGGCTTACAAGGAACTACTGGAGATGAAGGAGCCCGTTCCGGCGCCTTCGGAATTATTGGCGAGTCCCGCGGATGTTCGAAAGGTCCTGGCCCGCTATCAGGTGGTGGGAGCCTCCCAATTCGCCATGTCATCGTCCGGCACCCGGCACTCCTTCTCGGTCCGGCCCGCCCGCTACGGCGCTCGCGAGTTCGAGGCATTCGCGAAGAACCTGCGCCGGTGGAAGGAGGAGGGTGTGGAGGTGGTGGTGGCGTGCGCGTCGCCCGAAGAGACCACGGCTATTTCCGGCAAGCTCAAGGATCTGGCCTCGGGCGGACCGGCCATGTATCCTCGGTTTGCGGAAGGATCCTTATCGGCCGGAGTGGTGCTGGAGGACGCCGGGCTGGTGCTCCTGCCCGCCCGGGATGTGCTGGGAGCGCCCCTGCGCCGGACCCCTACCCGCCGTCCGCCCAAGGCATTCCGTGATGCCTTTGCCGACCTGAAGACAGGCGAGCCGGTGGTCCATGAGGAATATGGGATCGGCCTATATCAGGGCGTGGTCAACCTGGCCATCGAGGAGGTCAGGCAGGATTTTTTCCTCCTCGAATTTGCCAATAACGAGCGGATATACCTGCCGGTGGACCAGGTCCACCGGGTCCAGAAGTTCCTCGGCACCGGAACCGCCCCCAAGCTGTCCCACCTGGGTACCCAGGCGTGGGAGAAGACCAAGGCCCGGGTCCGGGAGAACCTGCGCAAGTTCGCCGAGGGCCTGCTCAAGCTGTACGCCGAACGGCATGTCGCGGCCGCCCCGCCATTCCCGCCCCTGCCCGAGGGGGAGGAGGAGTTCGCGGCATCATTTCCCTATGAGGAAACCGAGGACCAGGAACGGGTAATCAGCGAAGTGGGCCGGGATTTGGAGGCTACCCGCCCCATGGACCGGCTGGTTTGCGGGGATGTGGGATACGGCAAAACCGAGGTGGCCCTGCGGGCGGCGTTCCGGGTCGCCATCTCCGGCGCCCAGGCGGCGGTGCTGGTCCCTACCACCATCCTGGCCGAACAGCATTACCAGAATTTCCGCGCCCGGCTGGCCGGAACGCCGGTCCGGGTGGACATGCTCTCGCGGTTCCGTTCGCCCAAAGAGCGCAAGGCGGTGGCGGCTGGAGCGGCTTCCGGCGCGCTGGATATCATCGTGGGAACCCATCATCTCTTGTCCAAATCCATGGTCTTCAAGCGCCTCGGCCTCCTGGTCATTGACGAGGAGCACCGGTTCGGGGTCACCCAGAAGGAACGATTGAAGGAGTTGAGGCGGAATGTCCATGTGCTGACGCTGTCGGCTACCCCCATTCCGCGCACCCTCAACATGGGCCTGGCGGGACTGCGCGACCTGTCGATCATCGAAACCCCGCCGCCGGGCCGGCTTTCGGTGGTCACCCATGTGCTGGAGGAAAACCTGCGCGTGGCCCGCGAGGCGATAATCCGCGAGATGGAACGGGGCGGGCAGGTCTTCTACCTGCACAACCGGGTCCACTCGATCGCCAACTGCGCCAAGCGCCTGCAGGAGGCGGTGCCCGAGGCCAAACTGACGGTGGCCCACGGGCAGATGCCCGAGCATGAACTGGAACGGGCGATGGGGGAGTTCATGTCGGGTAAGACGCATGTGCTGGTGTGCACCTCCATCATCGGCGCGGGCCTCGACATGCCCAATGCCAACACCCTCATCGTGGAGAGGGCGGAGACATTCGGGCTGGCCGACCTGTACCAATTGCGGGGGCGGGTGGGGCGGAGCCCCCGGCAGGCTTATGCCTACCTTTTCTTTTCGCCCCGGGGCATTCCCACGATGGACGCCCGCCGGAGGCTGGCGGCAATGCTGGAGTTCGGGGAACTGGGCTCGGGGTTTCGCCTGGCCCTGCGCGACCTGGAGATCCGCGGAGCCGGGAACCTGCTGGGTCCCCAGCAGCACGGGGTTATGCAGGCGGTCGGGTTCGACCTCTATGCGCGCCTCCTGGACAATTCGGTCCGGGAGCTCAAGGGGGAGACGGTTGCCCGGGATGTCCCGGCCCAGGTGTCGCTCGGGCTGGAATCCTTTCTCCCCGAATGGTGGGCCACGGACGGGCGCACCAAGCTCGAGGTTTACAAGCGGCTGGCGGCCTGCGAGACCGAGCAGGAGCTGGAAAAGCTCCGGGAGGAACTGGCCGACCGGCTGGGGAAGGAGCCCCGCGAGGTTTCGATACTCTACGAGTCCGCCCGGGTCCGCATCCTGGCGACCCCGCTGGGCCTGGAAAGCGTCAAGCGGTCTGGCGGCCAGGTCATATTCACCTTCCGGGCCCGGGGCGATGTCGAGGCGGTGATGCGCCGGAGCAAGCCGGCGGGGCGGAGGAGCGCGGACCGGACCTGGGTCCTGCCGGTCCCCAAAGCCTCCGACCAGATGATGGCCTCATTGCAGGCCTGGCTGAGAAGCGTTCTTCCACAGGAAAAATAGCCCAGACCGTTGTCGGGCCAAATCGGGGATAATCTGATGATGATGAAACGGGTTGAAGCGATCCTGCTGGCACTGTGCGCCGCCCTCACCCTGGCCTCCTGCACCGACCGCACGGGCATTCCCGAAATGGTGGCGGAGGTGAACAACGAATATGTCACCACCGATGAGTTCATGCACCATTTCCGGCTGAGGGGCGGGCTGGATTTGCAGGGTTCCGCCCGCGCCCGGCTCAGGAAATGGCTCATCGCGGAACTGGTGGACCGGAAACTGCTTTTACAGGAGGCGCGGCTCCAGAGAATACGCCCCCAGCGGGTGGATGTGCGCAAGGATTTTGAGGGGAAGGGAAAGCAGGCTTGGGGGGACGCTGAGAAAGAGCAGTTCATGCAGAGTGAGGATGATATATACGAACAGAGGATTATTGAGTTGTTATTGAAGGCCAATCTCGCGGTTCCGGGAGTAAGGTCGGCGGAAATAGATGAATATATAAAGAGACAGCCGGAGGAATTCCTGCGCCCGCCGCAGGCGAGGATCTGCTGGGTTGTGGTAAACTCGGCATCCAAGGTGAAAAGAACAGCATCAGAACTCGGGAACGGGGTTTCCATCGAAGAGGTCGCCAAAGACCTCTCTGAGGAGCCGGTTTCCGTGCGCGGAAAATGGGCCTGGCGGGAAGAGAGCCAGATGCCGGACGAGGTTTGGGAAGCTTCCAGCCGGGCCCCGCTCAACAAAGCAGTCGGCCCGGTGCCGACCGGTTTTGGGACCTTCTTTTTCCGGGTGGAAGACCGGCGCAAGAATTCCCGGATGTCCCGGGAGGAATTGCGCGATTCGGCCCGCCGGCGGATCGCCTCATTGAAGAAGAGGGAGGCGGTGGAAAACTACCTTGCTTCACTGCGGTCAACCGCCAAAATCCGCGTGGATTTCCGCGCCCTGGGGCGCCTCTAATGCGCTGGATCCTGGCCGTCCTCCTGCTGACCGCCGTCTCAGCGCCGTCATTTTCGGCCCCGGTTGAGGGGATTGTCGCGCGCGTTAACCGGGACATCATCACCAAAACCGAATGGGACGAAATGCTTGACCTGACGGTGAAGTCAAACGGCGCCAAGGCCGTCACCGCCGATGCCCGGACAAAGATAGCTTCCGAGGTGCTCGAACGCATGATCGGGGACCGGCTGATTATCCAGGCGGCCGCGGCTGACGGACTGAAGGTCAGCGACACCGAGGTGGCCCCTGATGTGGACCGGGAGATGGACAGCGTCAGGGCCGGCTTCAAGTCGCAAAAGGAATTTGAGGTACAGCTCCGCAAGGAGGGACTGGGCACGGAAGACCTCCGCTGGAGGCTGACCCAGCGCATCAAGGACCGCTATCTTTATTTCAAGATGTTGAACCGCAAACAGCGGGAGCTGGAGGCGCAGGCCGATGTTACCGAGGACGAGATGGCCGGATATCTTTCCGCGCATGCCGCCTCCACGACCGGTTGGATGACCGAGCCGGCCGTCCGGGCGCGCCACATCCAATTCAGCATTGGCCCAACAATGGCCGGCGCCGCAAAGAAGGAGGCCCTGGATGAGGCCATGAAGAAAGCCGAGGCGGCCCGTGCCGCCCTGAAGCGGGGCGAGGCATTCGAGGATGTCGCCAAGTCCATGTCGGAGGACACGATTACCCGGGTCAACGGGGGCGATCTGGGCAGTTTCAGCCGGGGTACCTACAACGAATCGATTGAAAAGGCGGCTTTTTCCCTGAAACCCGGACAGGTGAGCGAGCCGGTGGTTTCACCGGCCGGAGTCCACCTGGTTAAAGTCGAGGAATTCATCAAGCCCCGCCAGCGCAGTCTGGACGAAAAGGTCACCGTGCCCGCTCCCCAGGTTCCCGGTTCAACCGGGGCGGAAACTGAGGAAATCACCCTGCGCGAAAACATCAAGGGGATTATCCGCCACCAGAAAATGTCCCTGGCCATGCAGAACTGGGTGGACGGACTGAAAAAAGCCGCCCTCATCCAGCGTTATAAGGTGGAACCCGCCAAGCCGTGAAGAGGGGCGGTTCGGCGGCCGAAAGGCCCGCCGAGATGTCCCCCCAGGGACCCACCCGCGTGGCGGTTACGCTTGGCGATGTGTGCGGTATCGGACCGGAGACGGTTATAAGAACCCTGGTTAAATATCCCATCCTCCGTGCACGCTGTTTCCTTGTGGGCGATGTGGATGTGGTCTGCCGTGAACTCAGCCGGAATAAATTGTCGGGTAAAGTCCGGCTGGCTGTCGCCGGAAACCCCGCCGGGATCACCGATAACCGCTCCCTATGGCTGGTGGACCGTAGTTATCCCGGATTGGCGCACCTACAATATGGAAAGGAAAATACCCTGGCCGGCCGGGCGGCGCATTCCTGGCTGG
>Ga0334722_10006278_pt1 | contig 11814 bp, 9 predicted proteins | sample C3_bottom_MG_FD_207210 | JGI IMG/M metagenome (GOLD analysis project Ga0334722, IMG submission 207210) | Sediment microbial communities from Yellowstone Lake, YNP, Wyoming, USA - C3_bottom | ecosystem: Environmental > Aquatic > Freshwater > Lake > Sediment | place: USA: Wyoming | collected...
AGGGCGGCGGTGAAGGGCGCCGTGATGCCCACCGCGCGGAAGCCGAACCAGAAGGCGAGCGCGTTGACGAGCCAGTGCACCATGGCCCAGGCGAACGTGGCGGCGAAGGCGGTCGGCTTGCGGATGACGGCGAGGCCGCCGGCCACCGAGTGCACGAGCGCGCCGACGCGCGCCTTGAAGCGCGGCAGCACGGCGCCGGTGACGCCGACGGCGATCGCTTCCATGCGGTGCGGCCACGTGGCAAAGGCGAACAGCCCGCCCATGGCGAGGGTGACGGCGAGCGCCATGAGCATGGCGGCCGACTGCAGCGAGCGGCCGCCGATCACGAAGTGGGCGGGGAAGTCGGGCGCAAGCATGGCCACCACCAGCAGGATCACGACGCACAAGGCGTCGAAGACGCGATCAACGGCCAGCGACGCGAGTGCGGCGGACCACGGCACGTCGCGGCGTTCGCGGGCGAGCACGAAGACGCGGGCCAGCTCGCCGGCGCGCGCCGGCACGACGTTGTTCACCATCATGCCGATGGCCGTGGCGCGCCAGAGCACGCCGAACGGCAGGTGCGGCGACACCGGGTCGAGGATCGTCCGCCAGCGGCGCGCGCGCAGGGGGAAGATGAGCTGCGACGTGACGGTGCAGAGAGCCCAGAGCAGCAGGTCGCTGCCCCGGAGCGCATCGACCACCTGCGCAAAGTCGATGCCCCTGAGCGCAAACCAGAGCAGCAGCGCGCTGACGCCGATGCCCAGCGCGCCGCGCCAACCCATGCGCACCGATCAGTCCGCGGTGGCGGCGAGCTCGAGCAGGTCGAACAACTCGGCCAGCAGCTCGGGGTCGGGCGCGCCGGCGGACTGGCGCATCAGGTCGCGCAGCTCGATGGCGCGGTCGAGCGCATCGCGCCCTCGGTAGACGAGATCCTCGACGGGGACGGTCACGTCGTCGGCGAAGGCGACGGGCTCGGCGAGCGGCGCGGCCTCGAGGCCGCTGAGCCCGTCGAGGCCGCGCTGGAGCATGGCGTTGAGCGAGTCGCCCGACGGCGCCGGGCTGAGCGTCTCGGCGGCGACCAGCGAGCGCTCGCCGTCGGGGGCGAGGCTTTCGATCGGCACGACGGGTTCGGGCACCGACGTCCGCGCCGGCTCGTCGGTGCGCACGGCGGCGGCGGGGTGCGCGGGGAGTGTCGCCCGCGCAGCGCTCGCGTCGGCGGCGTCGCGGGCGGCGGCATCGGCGCCGCGCACCATGCGCACGATGTCGGCGGTGCTCCGGCCGTGCGGTGCCGACAGGGCCTCGCAAGTCTTGTCGAGTGCCGACAGCGCGACGCTGGCGAGCAGGGCGGCCTGCCCCTGCTGCTCCTCGAAGACGGCGGCCAGCGACGACTCGCCGAAGCTGGCTGCCATGCGGGCGAGGGCGTGCGTCGCCGCTCCCAGCTCACGGGCCAGCCGCTCGCGCGCGGCGGCGTCCACGGCGCGGCCGGCGTCGCCGATCAGGCGTCGCAGGTGCTCGGCGTGGCTGACGACCTCGAGCCGGAAGCGCTGGGCCGCGGTGGTGGGCGGCGTGGGCGCGGCGCTCACCAGCCCCGGGGCACCATCGTCGGGAAAGAGCGAGCTGATGGGCACCACGTCGTCGGCGGTTGACGCGCCGCCGAAGGCCGACGCGGCCACGGCGAACGCCGAGAGCGCACCGGAGGTGGTGGACGGCCGGTCGCCGCGCATCAGGGCGACACTGCCGTCGGCCAGCACGTCGGCCGCGGCGGTGAAGAGCGCGCGAAGGGCGGGCGTCACCGCGCCGCCGAGTTCGAAGATCTTGGCGGCCTGGTCGAGCGCATCGACCACTTCCGGGAGGGGCGGCAGGTCCTTGAGGATGGCGATGCCGCGCAGGCCGCGCACGCGCTGCAGCGTGGCGGCGAACGCCGCCGGCCCCACCGGGTTGTCGGCGAACTGCGCCAGTGCGCGCGCGATCTCGGCGGCCTCGGTGGCGAGGAAGACCGACGCATTGGGCGCCGCCGCCCCGGCGGTGGACGCGGCCGGCGCGTAGGCGGCCAGTTCCTGGGCGCGGGCGGCGGCGCGGTTCGTCTCGGCATCGCTCCAGCTGCGCACGCCGCGAATGAGGAGCTTCAGGTCGTCGATGGCGGCGATCCACGCACCGCGCAGGGCGTCGCTCCACGACAGGGTACCGGCCTGCAGCGCGTGCGCCACCCGCTCGAGCGCGGCCGCGACGTCGGCGATGCCGCCGAGCCTGGCCATGGTGGCGCTGCCGCGCAGCGCGCGCGCATTGCGCAGGCACCCGTCGATGTCGGGCGGTCCGCCGGATGCACGGGTCACGAGTCCGTCGAGGTGCTCGACGTACTCGGAGGCTTCGAGCGTGAAGAAATCGAGGAGGCCGCTGCTCATCGCATGGGGAAGCTACGGAGGCGGAAAGGGGGGAGCAACATGGGCTTCTCTATAGACGCGATGGTGGGGGCTGGTGTAACGGCGATTGAGGATCTGGAATTCGGATTTGGAATGAGGATTGCGAATACGGATTGCGACCGGCGATGGAGGCGTGGTAGGCGAGTGCGTCCCGCCGCCGCGACGATCGCCAGTCGCAGTCTTGCATCGAAATCCTCAATCCCGTTCCGAATTCCAGATCCTCAATCATCCCCTCGCTGCGTTCATCGCCCGCCGCATCTCCCGCACCGCCTCTTCGATGCCCACGAAGACCGCCCGGCTGATGATGGTGTGCCCGATGTTGAGCTCCTCGATGGCGGCGAGGGCGGCCACCGGGGCGACGTTGCGCACGGTGAGGCCGTGGCCGGCGTGCACGGCGAGGCCGGCGGCGCGGCCCAGGCGGGCGCCGTCGCGCAGCGCGGCGAGCGTGGCGGGGTCGGCGGGGGCGTGCGCGTACCGCCCGGTGTGCAGTTCGATGGCCTGCGCCCCCAGCGCCGCCGACTGCTCGATCATGCGCGGATCGGCGTCGATGAACAGCGACGTCCGGATGCCGGCGCCGGCCAGCCGGGCCAGCGCGGCGCGCACCCGCGCGGGGTCATGTGTGACGTCCAACCCGCCCTCAGTCGTCACTTCTTCGCGGCGCTCCGGCACCAGGGTCACCTGGTGCGGGCGCAGCCGCTCGGCGATGGCCAGCATCTCGTCGGTGACGGCCATCTCGAGGTTGAAGGGCGTGCGAATGACCCGCAGCAGGGCGTCGAGGTCGGCGTCCTGGATGTGGCGGCGATCCTCGCGCAGGTGCGCTGTGATGCCGTCCGCGCCGGCGGCCTCGCACGCCACGGCGGCGGTCGCCGGGTCGGGCTCGTCGGTGTGTCGAGCCTGCCGGATGGTCGCCACGTGATCGATGTTGATGCAGAGGCGGAGAGGTCCCGCGCCGTCCGATGATGCCATAGTCCACCCCATCCGTAGTCGCGGATCCAGTCCGCGGGAGTTCCAGTGAAACGACTCGCCGTGCTGCTCCTGCCGCTCGCCGCCTGCGCCAGCCTGCCGGGTGGCGGCACGGGCGGTGGCGCCGCCACCCCCAACGCCGCGATCGAACAGTTCCTGGGCGCCGCGCAGCGCAAGGACCTTCCGGCCATGGCCTCGGTGTGGGGCACGGAGAAGGGGCCCGCGAGCAAGAGCATGCCGAAGAAGGAGCTCGAGCGACGCGAGTTGATAATGATCCAGTGCCTCGCGCACGAGAAGGCCACGCCGGGCACGCCGGCGCCGAGCGAGGCGGGGCGACTGCTCGTCCCGGTGGAGATGGTGCTGCTCACGCGCAAGGCAAAGCCGACCTTCACGATGGTGAAGAGTCCGGGCGGCCGATGGTATGTGGAGAACTTCGAGATCGATCAACTTCGTGACCAGGGATTCTGCGGCGCCTCGACGGCGCCGCCGACGGGCGCGCCGGCCACGCGCTGACGCGGCGACATCAGCGGCGGGCGGCGGCGGACCGACGTCCGGTCAGGCGGGGCGGCAAGCGACGGGGCTTGCCGCCCCGATTAGTATTCGGAGAGCTCGATGAGGACGCCGCCGGTCGATTTCGGGTGCAGGAAGGCGATGCGTTTGCCCTCGGCGCCGATGCGCGGCACTTCATCGATCAGCGTGATCCCGGCGGCCTTCGCCTTGGCGAGGGTGTCGTCGAGGTCATCGACGGAGAAGCAGACGTGGTGGATGCCCGGGCCCTTCCTGGCGACGAACTTCGCGATCGGCGAATCGGCCTCGACGGGAGCGAGCAGTTCGACGAGGGAGTCACCGGCCGCGAGGCCGGCGATCTGGGCGCCGTCCGCATCGTCGAGCGGCGCCTCGGGAAGGCCGAGCACGTCGCGGTAGAACGGCAGGACGTCGTCGAGGGCGCGCACGGCAATGCCGATGTGGGCGATGCGCGGGCCACGACGGGCGGGGATGGACATGACGCGGTGCTCCGGCAACAGGGTGGGCGCCTAACATTATCGAGCGCGACCGGTGGGCGGCACCGTCGCAGCGGAGGCGAGGGACATGGCAGGCAATCAGGTGATCGTGACCGACGCGGACTTCGAGCAGGAAGTGGAGAAGCACGCCGGCGTGGCGGTGGTTGATTTCTGGGCGACGTGGTGCGGCCCGTGCCGCATGATCGCGCCGATCCTGGAGCAGCTCTCGGTGGAGTATGCGGGGAAGGTGAAGGTGTGCAAGCTCGACGTGGACGTGAACCAGAAGACGTCGATGCGCTTCAACGTGCGTTCCATCCCGACGCTGCTGTTCTTCAAGGACGGCAAGGTGGTGGACCAGGTGATCGGCGCGGTGCCGAAGGCGGCGCTCGAGGCCCGGTTCAAGGTGCACACGGCGTAGGCGGCAGATTGCGTCGCGGGTGTACGCCCGCGCAGAATTGGACCCGGGCGCCGCGACGCGGTGGCCCGGGTTCCGCTTTGACACCCCCTTCATGCCTGTCGCCGCCGGACATCTTCGGTACCCCAAGATCCGGGCGCTGCTGCCCCGGACGCGCCTGGCGTACGTCCACCTGCCGAACCTGCTGACCGACGCCAAGCGCGACCGCGCGGCGCGGGTGTTCGGCTACGTGGCCATCTGGCTCCCCGACGAGTACCTGGTGCTGTACATGGAGGAGGGCGAGCTGGTGAACGCCACGGCGACGTCGGACGGCGGCACGTGGCGCGCCCTGCCGATCGGCGAGGCGATTGCCAAGGTGCCGAGCGCCGCGGAGTACGGCGAGATCTGCTTTCACGAAGCGGCCGACGAGCAGCTCGCGGCGATGTACGCGACGCAGCTGACGCCCGACATCGGCTGGCCGCCGGAGCTTCCGCTGCGCAGCGGCGCGGCGATCCTCGGCAACCTCATGTCAACGCTGTTCGACGGGCTGCTGGAGGTGATCGCCGACGGCGACGTGAACTACGTGGTCATCCAGCACGGGATGCCGCTGCGCAGCTACTACGTGGACGACGCGCCGGCCGGCGACGAGTCGAGCCGGCTGCGCGCGCTGCTGGAGCGCGCCGTCCAGACGGGAGGGAGCGCGCGCCGCTGGAACGTGCCGCCGGCGCTGGTGAATCAGGCGGCGCCGGCGCTCATTGCGGCGTACCGCGACCTGGTGGGCGGGTTGATGCGCCGTCTCACCGAGAGCGGCGCACAGGGCGCATTCGCCGTGGCCGAGCACGCGCGGCACCAGCTGCTCGACAAGCATCCGGCCCTCGAGCGGTTCTCGCTGACGCTCCCGAACCAGCGCGATCCGGTGGTGGACACGCCCACGTTGTCGGCGGCGATTGCCGCCTGGCTGGTGGAGACGCTGTGGCACCTGCACCTCCCCGACGGGGTGGCCGCCGAGCCGCTGATGGCGGAGGTGGCGCGGCCGCGGCGCTACCTGTTCCAGGCGGCGGGGCTGTTCGAGGCACTTCCCTGGACCATCCCGTGGTAGGCACCGCGGGCACGCTCTACATCGTCAGCACGCCCATCGGGAACCTCGGCGACCTGAGCGTGCGCGCACTCGACACGCTGCGCACGGCCGACGCGATCCTTGCCGAGGACACGCGGCACACCCGCATGCTGCTGACCCATTTCGACATCCACACGCCGCTCGAGTCGTATCACGAGCACAACGAGGCGGCGACGACGCCAGGGCTGGTGGGCCGGCTGCAGCTGGGTGCGAAGCTCGCGCTGGTGAGCGACGCGGGCACGCCGCTGCTCAGCGACCCGGGGGCGCGGCTGGTGGCCGCGGCGGCCGAGGCGGGCGTCGCCGTGGTGCCGATTCCGGGGGCGTCGGCGCTGCTCGCCGCGCTCGTCGGCGCCGCGCTCCCCGCCGACCGGTTCACCTTCTTCGGCTTCGCGCCGCGCAAGGGCGCGGAGCGGCGCGCGATGCTCGGCGAGATCGCCGCCCTGCGCCACACGGCGGTGCTGTACGAGGCGCCGTCGCGGGTGGGCGATACGCTGGCCGACCTCGATGCCGCCGGCGCGGGCGAGCGACGGGCCGTGGTGGCGCGCGAACTCACCAAGCAGTTCGAGGAGTTCTGCCGCGGCACGGTGCGCGCGCTGGCGGCGCAGTTCCGCGACACGGCGCCGCGCGGCGAGGTGGTGATCGTCGTGCAGGGCGCCGAGGCGCCGGTGCTCGACGAGGACGCGCTGCGGGCGCACGCCGCCGCGCTGCGCGCCGAGGGCCTGAGCGCTCGGGACGTGGTGCGCGTTCTCATGGAGGACGACGGTGCGCCGCGGAACCTGGCGTACCGGCTCGCCCACGACTGACGCATGCGCCTCCCACGACTCCTCCTCCTCGCGCTCCCGATGCTGGCCGGCGCGGCCCGCCCGCTGGCGGCGCCCGCGCCGCTGCCCTTGCCGCGGCTCGCCGTCGCCCGCCTGCAGTACGACGGCGGCGGCGACTGGTACGCGAACCCGTCGAGCATCCCCAACCTGATTGCGGCCATCCGGCAGCGGACGACGCTCGACGTCGATCCGCGCGAGGCGCGCGTCACGCTCATGGACGACCGGCTGTGGGACTACCCGTTCCTGCACCTCACGGGACACGGCAACATCCGGCTCACCGACGCCGAGGTGCTGCGCCTTCGCGAGTACCTGCAGCGCGGCGGCTTCCTGCATGCCGACGACAACTACGGCCTGGACGACTCGTTCCGCCGCGAGCTGAAGCGCGTCTTTCCCGACCGCGAGCTGGTGGACGTCCCCCTGCGGCACCCGATCTACCACGCGGTGTACGACTTCCCGCAGGGCGTGCCCAAGATCCACGAGCACGACGGCAAGCCGGCGCGCGGGCTGGGAATCTTCATCGGCGACCGCCTCGCGGTGTTCTACAGCTACGAGAGCGACCTCGGCAACGGGTGGGAAGACGTGGGGACGTACAAGGATGACCCGCCGGACCTGCACGAGAAGGCGCTGAAGATGGGCGTCAACCTGTTCGTGTACGCGGTCACCAGCCGGCCGGGCGCGTGACTACCGTCGAGCGGCTGCTGCAGGAGCACGAGCACCAGGCGCGGCTCACCCGCGCGGGGATGGTGCTGCGCGTCGGGGGCGCCGGGCTCGCCGTGCTCGCGCTGGCGGCGCTGGTGATGGGGCGCGCGCGCTGGCTCACGCTGCCGCGGGTCACGCCGTTCGTCGGGTGGCTGGTGGTGATCGCGCTGGGGGCCGCGTGGTGGCGCGTGCAGCGGCGGCGCCTGCTGGCCCAGCGCACGCCGGCCGCGGTGGCCAAGGCGGTGGAGACGGAGCGCGGACTGCGCGACGGTGCGGCGCGCACGCTGCTCGAGGTGGCGCCCCTTGGCGGGCCGTTCGTGGCGCGCGCCGACGCGCTGCTGGGCGCGCGCCTCGGCGTCGGGCCGCTGGCGCCGCTGCTGCGGCGGCGCGCGCGGCGCGAACTGCTGGCGGCGGCGGCGTGGGTGGCGGCCGTCGGCGGCGCGGTGGCGGCCACCGCCGCGACGCATCGCGACGGATGGCGCGCCCTGCTGCATCCCGCGTCGGCGTGGGCCGGCACGCTGCTCCCGGCGATCACCTTCGACGACCCGCCCGCGGGACTGCTGCGCGGCGACACCGCGGTGCTGCGCGTGCATGCGCCCGGGCGGACGGCCATCACCGTGCGCCAGCGCGCCACGGGCGGCGCGTGGCGCGACACGACGCTCGCGGTGCGCACCGGCGGCGCGTCGTGGCGCGTGGGGCCGCTGGATGCCGATCTCGCGCTGGTGGCCACCGATGGGCGCGCCGAGAGCGACACGCTGCGCCTGCGGCTGGCGGAGCGGTCGTTCGTGGGCGACGTGACGATTGCCGCGCGCTTTCCCGCCTACCTCGCCCGCGCCGACGAGACGCTGCCGGTGGAGGCGACGCTGCGCATTCCGCAGGGAACGACGCTGACGGTGAGCGGCCGCGCGTCGGAGCCGCTGGCGTCCGTGGCGCTGGCCGGCGATGCGGGGCGGGTGCCGCTGGTCATCAGCGGGCGCGGCTTCAGCGGCCGCTTCACGCCACAAGCGAGCGGCGCGCTGGCATGGAGCGCGGCCGGCGCCGCGGCACCCATTGCCGACCTCCCGCCGCCCCTGCAGGTGGAGGTGGTGCCCGACTCCGCGCCGCAGGTGGACTTCCTGTCGCCGGGCGGCGATTCGAGCGTGGCGCCGGGCGGGGCGGTGCGCGTGGCGGTGGCGGCGGCCGACGACCGCGTGCTGCGTGACGTGTCGCTGGCCGTGTGGACGGTACGGGCCGACGGCCACGCCACGCCGCCGCAGGCCCGCACGATGTTCGACGGGGGATCCCCGTCGTTCCTGGGCGCGGTGGCCCTGGAACTCGGCGCGCTGGGGCTGCAGGCCGGCGACGTGGTGCACGTGCAGGCCACGGCGCACGACGACGCGCCGTGGCGGCAGGTGGGGCGCAGCCGCGAGCTGCTGCTGCGCGTGCCGGCGGTGGAGGACCAGCGCCGCGACGCGCGGGCGGCGGCCGACTCGCTGGTGAGCCGCGCGGTGGCCGCCGCCCGCGCGCAGCAGCAGCTGGAGCAGCGCACGAGCGACGCCGCCAAGGCCCGCACGCCGAGCGAGCCGGGCAAGGCCGGCGAGCGCAAGGCGCCCGAGGCCATGTCGTACGACGCGGCCGAGAAGGCCAAGGCGCTCGCCCAGGCGCAGGCGCAGATGGGCGAGCGGTCGCGCGCGGTGCAGGAGGCCACCCGCGACCTCGAGGAGCGGCTGCGCGCGGCCGGCGGCCTCGACAGCTCGCTGCAGGCGCAGCTGCGCGAGGCGCAGCGGCTCATGCGCGAGGCGCTCACGCCCGAGCTGCAGGCGGCGATGCAGAAGGTGCAGGGGGCGGCGCAGGACCTGTCGCAGGACCTCGCCCGGCAGTCGCTGGCCGACCTCGCCGAGCAGCAGAAGCGCCTGCGCGAGGCGCTCGAGAAGACGGCCGAGATGCTCAAGCGTGCCGCGCTCGAGGGGCAGATGAAGACGCTGCGCGAGGACGCGGCGTCGATGGCGCGCAAGCAGCAGCAGTTCGCCGACTCGGGCGCCGGCGACGCGACGCGCGCCAAGTCGATGGCGCGGCAGACGGCGGACCTGGCGCAGGAGATCCAGCAGCTGCAGCAGCGGCTGGAGCGCGAGCGCGCCAACGCCGGTGCGCGCCAGGCGGAGACGGCGGCGAGTCAGGCGCAGGCGTCGCGCGAGGCCATGCAGCGTGCGGCGCAGGATGCGTCGAAGGCGGGGCGCGAGCAGGCCGCCAAGGAAGCGGCGCAGGCCATGCAGAAGGCGGGCCAGTCGCTCGGCGACGCGCGCGAGCAGCAGGTGGCGGCGTGGAAGGACGACGTCACCGGCTCGCTCGACAAGGCCGTGCAGGAGATGATGCAGCTGGCCCGGCAGCAGGAGCAGCTGGCCGACCGGGCGCAGCAGGGGAAGGGGACCGGCGCGCAGCAGGGCGAGATGCGCGGCCAGCAGTCGGCGCTGCAGCAGGGCGTGCAGCGCGCCAGCGAACGGCTCGCCGAGCAGGCCAAGAAATCGGCCATGGTGTCGCCCGGCGCGCAGCAGGCCATGCGCGACGCGCAGCAGCGCGTGGACCAGGCCATGCGCGACGCCAGCAACGCCCAGCCGGGGCAGGGCGGCCAGCAGCAGGCCGGCTCCATGCGCGAGGCGGCGCAGGCGCTGCGGCAGGCGGCGAGCGCACTGGCGCGCGATCGCGAGCGCGTGGAGGGGGCGCAGTCGGGAAGCGGCGTGCCGGAGATGATTGCCGAGCTGCAGAAGCTCGCGCAGCAGCAGGGCGAGGTGAACGCCCAGATGGCGAGCCTCTTCCCGACGCCCAACCAGGGGCGCCAGAGCCTCGACGCCGCGGCCATGGACCGGGCGCGCGTGCTCGCGCGGCAGCAGCGCGCCGTGGCCAAGGCGCTCGACGACGTGCAGGACCTCGACGCCACCGGCAAGACCCGCGAGCTCGCGCGCGAGGCGCGCACGCTGGCGCAGGCGCTCGATGCCGGCGCCGCCGACCCGAGCACGCTCGACCGTCAGCAGCGCCTGTTCCGCAAGATGCTCGACGCCGGCCGCCTGCTGCAGCAGGAGGAGCGCGACGAGCAGGGGCCGCGCGAATCGAAGCCCGGCGACAAGGTGTCGCCCTTTGCGCCGCCCGACGCGACCATGCGGGGCCGCGACGCGCTGACGTACCGTGCGCCCACCTGGGACGAGCTGAAGGCGCTGGCGCCCGACGAACGACGCGCGGTGCTGGAATATTTCCGGCGGCTGAACGGGGCAGACGACAGTCGACGGACGACAGACGACAGGCGCGTCGTGCCGCCGGCCAAGCCGTAGCATGCGCGCGTGGCGCGCCTGGTTCGTCGCGCTGGCATTCGGCCTTCCGGCCGTCGGCGGCGCGCAGGCCCAGCCGGGCGAGGCCGCCCTGCGGCGCGCCATCGACTTCGAGAATGCGGGGCGGTACCGCGATGCCGTGGTGTCGTACCGCGAGGCGCTGGCGCAGGGCGCCACCGCCAACGCCATCCTCGGGCTCGAGCGCTCGTTCGGCGCCATGGGGCAGGACGATTCCGTCATGCCGGCGCTCGACGTCCTGCTGCGCGCCGCGCCGCGCGACCCGACGCTGCGTGGCGTGATGCTGCGCACCCTGCGCGCGATGGGGCGCGACGCAGCCGCGCGCCGCGCCTTCGACGAGTGGCGCGCCATCGACCCGCACGACGCCGCGCCGTACCGCGAATACGTCCGCCTGCTGCTGACCGACCGACGCACCGCACTGGCCGACTCGGTGCTGCAGCTCGCGGTCGCGGCGCGCGGCGGCGCGAGCGGCTTCGCCACCGAGTTCGCCGACCTGTACGCGTCCACGGGTCGCTGGGATGCCGCCGCCGCGGCGTGGCGCGATGCGGTGATCGATGATCCCTACCTCGACCAATCGGCGGTGTACTCGCTCATGGGCGCGCCGGCCGCCGCCCGCGACGGCATGCGCACGGCCCTCGCGCCGCCGCGCACCGCCGGCGCCTCTGCGGTCGCCGCCCTCGCCCGCACGCGGGCCTGGCTCGAACTGCGCTGGGGAGCGCCGCGTGACGGCTGGCGCGCGCTCAGCACCCTCCCGCCCGGCGACAGCACGGCGCAGGTGTGGATTGACTTCGCCGACGAGGCCGAGCATGCGGGCGGGGCGCTCGCGGCGCGCGACGCCCTGACGGCGGCGTACGAGGTGCGGCGCGATCCGGCGCTGGCATTGCGCGCCGCCACCGCCGCGCTCGCCGGCTCCGACTGGGCCGGCGGCCTGCGGCTGGCCACCGCCGTCACGCCGGCCCTCGACAGCGCGCAGGGCGCCGCCGCTGCGTTGCCGATCCGCGTGCGCGCGCTGGCCGAACTGGGACGCTCGCGCGAGGCCGAGCAGCTCATCGCCGGCTACGGCGCCCGCGTCACCGCCCTGCAGCACCGGCAATTCGCCCGGT
>Ga0334722_10006279_pt1 | contig 11813 bp, 12 predicted proteins | sample C3_bottom_MG_FD_207210 | JGI IMG/M metagenome (GOLD analysis project Ga0334722, IMG submission 207210) | Sediment microbial communities from Yellowstone Lake, YNP, Wyoming, USA - C3_bottom | ecosystem: Environmental > Aquatic > Freshwater > Lake > Sediment | place: USA: Wyoming | collected...
TCCCAAAGCACCTTATCCACGGAGTCCTTCAGCATCGGCATGAGGGACGACATAAGAGTCTCCCTGATGTCCATTGAGGCCAAAGAAGAACCCACTTTTTCATTGACCGTCTTCTCGAATATCCGGAGCATCTCAGACTCGGAAGGTCCTGCAAATGCCGCCGTAACCTGGGCTCTCTGCGCAACAGGCATGGGCGCTTCTTCTTCCACGACCGCTTCGGCAACCGGCTCTTCTACCGCAATTTCCTCAGCGAAATCAAACGGCTCGGCAACAGCCGCTTCCGCCTCTAAAGAGACCTCCTGCGCCGTTTCAGCCGTGGCCTCAACCTCTTCCTCCAGAGACCACAGGTCCTCATCGGAATCGGCAAGCTCTACAGTCTCGGCAATGCCTTCAGCCTCTTCGAAGACTTCAAACGCCTCTTCCTCTTCCACTGCCTCGGCAACCTCCGCAACTTCACCTCCGGCGCCCATGGTCAGGACAACGTTTATCTTGCTTATCAGCTCCTGCGACTCAAAGGGTTTTATTACAGAATCATCCGCGCCGACTTTTTTGACCAGGTCCTCGTCAAGGGGCTCGAAGGCCCCGGCAAGCAGTATGACCGGCACCCCGGCAAATTTCTGCGAGTTCTTTATCTTCTCGCAGAGTTCATAGCCGTTCATCTTCGGCATTTCGATATCGGCCAGGACAATGTCCGGACGGAATGTTTCCATAGCGTTGAAAGCATCTTCGCCGTTGCCCACAGACTTTATCTCAAAATCTTCTTCAGCCAGGACAAGTTCTACAACTTTCTGAATAGTTATACTGTCATCTGCGAGCAGCAGCTTGTGGCGCATTTTTCACCTCATTAAGAGTATTCCGGGCTTTTGTTTTATTTCAAAAAATTTTATGGTTAAGCGCCGAAAAAGTCAAGGCCTATATATATTTCTGAAATGACATGGCCGAACACACGGTTCAGCAGGAAGAAACGCCTCAACCACCTCCGCCGTGTCCTGAAGACGGCATGGACGACGAATAACCCGGGCCGGACGCAGATGAGCAGCAAAACGCGGACATCACCTTTTTTACGTTGCCGGAAGAGCATGAGGGACAGAAAGTCGCATTTTTTGCAGGGTCCATCTTCTGCAGAAGCGAAAACCTTTCATTGCAGGCACAACATATGTATTCGTAAATGGGCATAATTATCACCTCCTGAAACAGTTTCAATCCTTGTTAACTATTTTATATGCTGTTGATTTTATTAGTCAACGACCCGGCAAGGGAGTTTCTTTATGCGCGTTGATATTGCCGGGCAAAATCTTTCAAGCCGCTGCGCACATTAATCGTGAAAATCTCCCCTCTCCCCTCTTTGTCAAAGAGGGGTACAATTCCTCCCTTGGCAAAGGGAGGTTAGGAGGGATTTTCCGATAATACCGCTTACTATTTCGAGCCTGTTGACAAGCCCATATAATGTGACTGTTATACAAAGGTGATATACTTTGATCATGAAAGAAGCGATGGTTTATGAAAGGCTGGAAGGGCTTGATGTCAAATGTCGTCTTTGCGCGCACGAGTGTCTGATCCACAGCAACAAACGAGGCTTATGCGCTGTTCGTGAAAACATGGGCGGCACGCTTTATTCGCTCGTTTACGGCAGGGTAACAGCGCGGAACACAGACCCTATAGAGAAAAAACCTCTTTTTCATTTCCTGCCTGGTTCCACATCATTCTCAATAGCGACCGCAGGATGTAATTTTCGCTGCAAACATTGTCAGAATTTTGAGATATCCCAATATCCGAGGGAACATAAGGGAGAGATGCCGGGCAGGGATATGACCCCTGAAGAGATAGTCGATTCCGCAATAAAAAACGGCAGCCGGAGCATCTCTTACACTTATACCGAACCTACCATATTTTTTGAGTTCGCATACGACTGCGCGAGACTAGCACGGGAAAAGGGACTGAAAAACGTCTTTGTAAGCAACGGGTATACCGGCGCAGAGGCTGTGCGCATCATTGCGCCCTATCTGGACGCAAATAATATAGACCTGAAAGGAAGCGATACTTTCTATAAAGAGATATGCGGCGCGCGGCTTGGGCCGGTAAAAGATACGATCCGTCTGATGAAAGAACTCGGGGTTTGGGTCGAGGTGACCACACTTGTTATCCCGGGTCTCAATGATTCTGAAAAAGATCTTACAGACATCGCTGAATTTATCTGTTCCGTCGATGCCTCGATCCCATGGCATGTAAGCCGGTTTTATCCGACATACATGCTTATGGACAAACCGGGAACAGGCGTTGATAAACTCAGGCAGGCAAAGGATATAGGGTACAGGGCCGGACTCAAATTTGTTTACGAAGGCAATGTGCCGGGAGAGGGCGGCGAAAACACATACTGTCCTTCATGCAAAGCTCTTCTTATAAAGCGATACGGATACCGCATCCTGCAAAACGGGATCAAAGACGGCAAATGCCCTGCATGCGGCAACAGCATTGAAGGCATCTGGCCGGAATGATCATTTTTCTCTGCATACAATCGCAGATAATCTGCGCCGTGAAGAAACGTACCGGACGCAAAATAAGGGGATTACTGCGATGATCCGGTCTTTCCTTTCGAATAAACATACCAGTTCCACCCCGATAAACCCGAAGACCTATATTCAGAGAACAAATTGTACTCAGAGAATCCCCGTAGCGCAAGTTTTTCATAGGGTCTGAATTGAGTATCCAGGGAATGCACAACAAACCAGTCCGGCGTATCCATGGAGATCCGTTCCCGGCTAACATAATATAATATTTTTTCCGTAGGGAGACGCTTTGTGTAGAACTCAAGTATTATCTTATTTCTGAAATCATGGTCGCTGGACACTTTCAGTATTGGTCCTTGCGTCGCTACAGCCATATCCGCAACAGCACGGCTGTAATTCCCTCTCCCGTAACGTATTAATTCCCGGGTCTTATACGAATGTCCGACTATAAATACGGCAATCAGCAATACTGGTATGACTTTAGGCAAATGCCCGGAGCGCCGCCATTCCCCAAGGATATGACTGAGCATGAGATAATAAAAAGGCAAACAAACAATAAAATACCGAAAATAGAGATCATTGGAATGATTTATGATTACAAACAGGCCCGGAGCAATCAGCAGCGACACAAGAAAGAAAATCCATTCAGGCCGTCTCTTCCTATAAAGAAGAAATGCGCCTGCAACAATACTGCACAAAACACAGGCCGCGGCAATTATTTGCAAAAACCGGAAATCAGGAAACCCCAGGACCAGTGAAGCGGTATCGAACAGCACATCCATTTTAGTGGTGTCAGGGCCTGCTCCCACAATCATCTTTTTAAAATAAACGACATAGAATGCCCCGAGAAATGCGGTCGGGACGGCAAAATACCGGAGGAGCGTTGAGGCTGTTTGTTTCAATGATGCACGCCCGGCGGCCGAATATACGACAGACAAACTGATCAGGGCAAGGAAGATCATGACAGATGTAAGATGGGAAAGAAACCCCAGCGCGCATGCGGACCAGAACAGGAGAATATTCGTAATATTGCTGCGGGCCAAACTTCGCTGAAGTGTTTCAAAGGCAAGCACCGAAAAAAACATGGCCGGCGCATATCCCCTGGCTTCGGAGAAATAGTTGATCAACGGATACGAAAATCCGGCAAGGAATACTACTGCAGACGCATCGAACGTCCCCCAGCGTCGCGCCGCAAGGAATAAGACAATGATTGTTCCGATGCCGGATAATACAGCGGGAAGGCGGTAGAGGAAAAGATTACTTTGCGGGCCGAGCAAATATAAATAGAAGGTATTGAGGAGATGATTGTTGCTTTGCCGAAAACGCGTTATGATCTCCCACGGCGTTTTCGCGGATTCTGCGAAATAAATGGACCAGATTTCATCCAGCCAAAGATCGCCGCGCGCGGCCAGCAGCATCACGGACACGCTCACAATAAATCCGAAAAGCGGCAATGAATTGTCTTTCAGCAAATGAAGCCTGTTCAACGGATATTCCTGTTTATTCATATGCCCATTAAAGTTAAAGCGCCTCCAGTGTTCAACGCTCCGGATTTATGGAACTGTTTTCCAGTTTAAGCGACATGATGACCGCGTCCTCAGCAGGCGTCGCATAGTAGTTTTTCCTTATGCCGATGAATTTAAAATTGAATTTCTCATAAATTTTCTTTGCGGCCGCATTTGAGTTTCTGACTTCTAGAAAAATAAACCTGCAGCCTTCCTGTCTGAGATGATCGATCATGTCCTGAATCAGGGCGGATGCAACTCCCAGTCCTCTGAAATCAGGATGCACCGCAAGGTTAAGGATATGGCCTTCGTCCACGATCAGACTCGAACATAGATAGCCTGCCGCCCTGCCCTCTATTTTGGCCACCCTGGGCATGGATTTAGGATTCCGGATCTCATTGTAAAAAAGGGTCTCGGACCACGGCATGGGGCATGAGGCCTGCTCAATTCCGAGCACCTCCGGCAGGTCTCCGGGCTGCATATCGAGAATTTCAATATTGGTCACTGTTGATTGCGGTTGATCACGACTGTTTAGACAATTTGACCTCGGCCTCGGATTTTCTGATATAGCAGGGGACAGACGAAGCCGCATCCGCATATTCGCCCCTCTGTGCCATTGCCAGTGCAAGCAAAGCCACATTCGCCGGCGACGGGACCATCTTGTCGGCCGGCGCAAAGAACGCCCTGTCTTTCATGATGCCGCTTATCTCCTCTTTATAAACCTGCGCGCCGTCGCCCGCAAATAATATATCACCGTCGAGTCTCTTCAGCAGTTCCGCCGGACGCACGGATATATCTTCCATTACCCTCACGAACCCCTGATTGCGCCATTCGAATACAGCGGCGTACACTTCGCTCCTTCTTGCGTCCAGGAGCAGGCAAACGGGAAGGCGGCTGAAAGGAAAATTCCATGCAAACGCCTCCAGCGTCGGTACGCCGACCATTGGTTTGCCGGTGGCGTAACAAAGCCCTTTTACAGTGCTCAACCCTATCCTAAGGCCTGTAAATGAGCCGGGTCCGGTCGCAGCGGCAAATGCGTCTATATCATCCGGAACAAGCCCCGACCTTGAGAGCGTCTCAGCGATCACGGTCATCAATCTTTCCGAATGAGTTGTCTTGACATTCAGCCTGGTCTCCGCTATCAGACCTTTTTGGCTTTCGACGACCGCAGCGCCGCCGAGCATTGTCGAGGTCTCCACCGCAAGGATTTTCATGAAGGCTATTATATCCGGTCGGAGCAAAAAAAAGAGGGAAGGTATTTCCTCGCAAATACCGCCGACGATAGTATGCAGATCACGCCGCCTGCGGTAACCGCGTTTTTGGTCCCGATTATGTCGGCGGTTATGCCCATTATGGCATTGCCGACCGGGACCAGGCCCAAAAACACAAAGGAGTATACACTCATAACCCTCCCCCTGAGTTCGTCCGGTACCGACACCTGTATGTAGGTATTGGCGGCCGCCAGGTAGCTGACCATGCCCCAGCCTCCGAGCATTATTATCACAAGAGAAAACGCGTACCACTTTGACAAGGAAAATATAAGCAGGGCGAACGAAAAACAGAGGCATGCGACAGACATAAAACTTGTCTTGTTCCCGATGTCGCCGCGATATGCAATGCCGAGCGCAGCGGTCAGCGCGCCGACGCCGGATGCGGCCATAAGATAACCCAGTCCTTTGGCGCCCTTGTGAAATATTTCTCCTGCAAATACCGGCAGGAGGCTTATATAAGGCAGTCCCACAAGACTGAAAACAGCTATCAGAATCATGATCCTCATTATGTCTTCGTTGCTTTTCATAAACCCGAAGCCCTTCATGAGATCAAGCGTAATATTTTCGGACCCGGCCTTCTTTTCTCCCCTCGCATCCATTCTGACAAGCGCAATAATAACGGCAATAAAGCTGATCGCGTTAAGATAAAAGCAGGCAGGCAGGCCAAACCAGGCTATGGACAGGCCTGCTATTGTAGGCCCGATAATCCTCGCGCCGTTGAACGCGGCGGAATTCAGCGCGATCGCGCTGACCAGACTCTTTCTGTCGACCATCTCGATCAGAAAGGCCTGCCTGGTGGGCAGGTCAACCGCGTTTATCGTGCCCAGAAAGGCGGCAAGCAGCGCGACCTGCCAGACGGTAATCGTGCCCATGCTTGTCAGGATGCCGAGCGCCAGGGCGGGCACAACCGAAAGCGCCTGGGTAAGCAGCAGCAGGTCTCTCTTGGGAAAGCGGTCGGCAATAACGCCGCCGATAAGCGTAAATAAAAGCACAGGGAGAGAGGCCGCAGCAGCAACCATACCGAGATAAAAAGGCGATTTTGTCAGGCTGTAGACAAGCCATCCCTGGGCAACCGACTGCATCCAGGTCCCGGAAAGCGAGATAAGCTGTCCGAACCAGAACAATCTGAAGTCCCTGAAGGTCAGTGCGGCAAAGCTGTCCGTATTGCGCATCTATTATTCTAATCGAAGAGTTGTTTGCATTTGCAAATCATTCCCGGCGTTTGCAAATCAGGCATGATTAGGTTTAAACTCTCTTTTAAATAGACTTTCCGGAGGAAGAAATGACGGACATAATAAAGCCGACCCTTAATTTTACAATCCTTTGTGATGATGTAAGACAGGAGGCGGGTGAAAAGCTGAGCCTGATGGGGCTTTTCGAGAATATCTATGCGCAAAGATTTCCGGCACTCCATCCCAGGCTGGCGGTTATTACGGAATGGGCGGACGGCAAAGGTGAATTTGATACTACAATGCGGCTACTCTCGCCGGACAGGAAGAGTGTGCTCAGGGAGACCTCGTCGAGGATGAAACTCGGAGGAGTGGTAGTCAGGCACAGGGACGTTTCGGTCCATCTGAACCTTGAATTCAAAGAGCCCGGCACTTACTGGATAGAAAACTTCCTGGACAACGAGAGGATCAATTCAATACCTCTGAAGGTAATACAGATAAAAGAGCAGTCAACACACTGAAGCTCAACGGCTGTTGACTTTATGGCAGCTGCTGACTTTTTTTACGAAGGCCCACCATCGGCTGCATATAAACGGCAATGACAGCCAAGGCATTAGAAACGAAGACAGTAAAGGCCGCGGTACCCCTAGTATGGCGTTGCGCGATAGCGAAATCTCGATGTGGCCGGCGTGTGCAGAACGCTCGCTCGATTGCAGGCAGAGGAAAACAACGAATGGCGAATGACGATCGCACCAGGGTAATTCACAGGGGAACGCCGGAATCAGCGGCCATGCTGGCAAGCGTCAGGCGAGCTATGGCGATCACCGCTAATCTCAACCGTTTGACGTTCAACGATGAGGATGAAGTCCGGGCCTTGTTCAGCGAACTCATAGGCAAGAAGGTGGACGATAGCTTTTTATTAATTCCACCATTCTACTCAACCGGCGGCGTCGATATCAGTGTCGGGCGCAATGTTTTCGTCAATCAGAACTGCACTTTTTATGACCTTGGCGGGCTCGATATTGCCGACGATGTGGTGATCGGGCCGAATGTGAGCCTCATCACGTCCGGCCATCCCATCGAACCTTCTCAGCGGCGCGCCTTCGTAGTCGCAAAGCCCATCGTTATTGAAAAAAACGTATGGATTGCAGCCGGCGCAATTATCATCGGCGGCGTAACAGTGGGCGAGAACTCGGTCGTTGCAGCCGGCTCAGTCGTCACCAGGGATGTCCCTCCAAATACGCTTGTCGGGGGAAATCCGGCGAGTGTCATTCGCTCGATTTGAGACTGAGGAAATGGGGCCGTCCAACAATTTCGCTTGCTGAGCTCCGCTTACCGCCGGGATTACCGGCAAAAAACGACCCTTGAAAAATACATACCCCTGATACATACTGATACATATAATCCATATTGATGGAAGAATTTATGAAGACTATACTCATCAGAATAGAAGACAAATTACTAAAGAGAGCATCGAAGTTGACGGGGATTAAGGAAAAAACATCGCTCGTGAGGCCTGGGCTTGAAGCCCTTATCGCAAAGGGAAGCAGCAAGAGACCGGCAAAATTCGGAGGCAAAGATGTTTCTTCAAGATTGGGGCTGGACTGCCTCCAAACGAGCGGGCGGATAACACCTCCTTCCCCGGATGCGCAATACGCGTTTTTTCATAAGGCCGCAAAGACTGTAACTTTCAGAAATACCCTCTTTGCAAATAACAAAAAAATAGTGAGTCTACGTCAATTCCCATTGAACCGAGGAGATATGAAATGCCCGCAATGCTTTCGTCTCGCACCCTGAGTGTGTCGATCAACTGTAGTCCGGACAAGGCATATGAATTCCTGGCGAACCCGGAAAACTGGCCTCAATGGGCAAAAGGATTGGGGCAATCGTTAAAAAAACATAACGGCAGCTGGATAGTCGAAACGCCGCAAGGACAGGTGGAAATCAGGTTTACCGCGTTGAATAAATTTGGAATAACAGACCATTATGTAAAAACGCCGACCGGGACAGAAGTTTATGTGCCCATGCGTGTCGTTGCAAACGGCAGCGGAAGCGAAGTAATCTTCACCCTGTTCCGGCTGCCTGAAATGACGGAAGAGATATACGACCGCGATCAGAAATTGGTCGAACAGGATCTCGGGAGTTTAAAAGACATCCTGGAAAAATAATTATATTCAATAAAGTTTTGAACAAAATACAAGGAGACAGCCCATGAGAAGACTGTTGTTAACTATTGCGGTGTTCGCATGCTTCATATCTCTGCCGATCCGGGCCTGGGCCTGGCACGACGCCACGCACATGGCGGTTGCAAAGGCAGCGGGCATCGATAACTATGTGTACCTGGCGGTTGGCCCGGACATAGCAAAGGAAAAGGCCGGAGATATCGAGGGGCAGAATCATCACTACAACACACCTAAAGGCGTGGTTGTCACCCCCACGATGGTCCTTGAGCAGTTCAAAAAATACAATAAGCCCAGGGATTACAACGATCCTGAAGATGCGAAGGGGCATCTCTACGGCGCGATAGTTGCGGCCGTCAACGAATATATCATCACAGGATCGGGCAACAAATATGCCCGCTACCCCCTCGGCTATGCCATGCACTATATAGGCGACCTTTCGATGCCGTTTCACAATATTGCCTATGATGAATTCAACAGGGAGAACCACTCAGCCAACGACGGGATCGTCGAAATAACCGGTCCTGCGGATGAGGCAACGGATGTGAAGGTGGCGAGGCTTGAGGACGAGATCAAAAAACGGATGAAGAAACTTCCGCCCCTCGAACTATCCGGGGATATAAATAAATTCTATAGGGAACTGGCGTTCAACATCGCGGAGATTGCCAATAAGTCCGCGGAAATCGGCTATATGATGAGAGATGCGAATCCCGGGATAACAAGAATGACGGAAGACGAGGTTTATAACCGGCTGGCCTATAGCTCGCGGCTGTTGAAGGCTGTGTATAAAGCGACGCTCAAATAGAGGCCCGGCACCGACACCGGCAAAAATCCGCTAACATGGGCAAAGACGCGGGCATGCGCCCGCGTCACGCTGCTTTCTTTACTTGCCCTGTCTGCTCCTGTAATCCTCAATAGCCTTTTTCAAGGCGTCGGCGCCGAGGTTCGAGCAATGCATCTTTTGCGGCGGCAGCCCGCCGAGTTCAGCGGCAACCGCTTCCTTGGATATTGCGAGCGCCTCGTCAAGCGTCTTCCCTTTTACCATCTCGGTGACCATACTGCTGACGGCGATCGCCGCGCCGCAGCCGAAGGTCTTGAACTTGGCGTCTACAATGCGGTCGTCTTTGACCTTGATATATATCTTCATCGCATCGCCGCAGGTAGGATTTCCCTCGGTCCCGACGCCGTCGGCGTCTTCCATATCGCCCACATTCCTCGGGTTCGTAAAATGGTCCATCACTCTTTCACTGTACATGCTCCACCTTCCTCTCTGTCCCCCCACCCTTTTGCGTAGGGAGAGATTTCTCTTAGCCTCTTTATTACCGCAGGAAACTCTCTCAGAAGATCATCGACATCTTCCGTCGAATTCCCCATGCCCAAACTGAATACTATAGATCCCTGAGCCAACCCCGATGGTATGCCCATCGACAGCAGCACAGGCGATGCCTTCAACGCTTTAGAAGAACAGGCTGAACCGCTGGCCGAAAAGATGCCTTTTGCGGCAAGCAGAAGCAGCATGGCCTCGCCCTCGATAAATTCGACGCAGAAGCTTGCGTGGCCCGGCAGTCTTTTGTCTCTGTCACCCGTAAGGTACACATTTTCCACTGCCGACATGGTATCGATGATCCTGTCTCTCAGGGGCTTCAGATAGGCGGTCCTTGCGGACAGTTCAGCCTTTGCAAGTTCAGCCGCCCTGCCCATACCCACGATAGCAGGGACGTTCTCCGTTCCGGCCCGTCTGCCGGATTCCTGGATGCCGCCGTATATGAGCGGCACTATGCGCATACCCTGCTTCACAAACAACGCGCCCGCGCCCTTTGGACCGTAAAACTGGTGGGCTGCCATCGAAAGCAGGTCTACCCCCAGCTCCTGCACGTCCACCGGTATATTCCCGGTACTCGCCACGGCATCGGTATGTACGACTATATTATTTTCCTTTGCCACAGCGACTATTTCCCTGAGCGGCTCGATCGTGCCCACTTCACTGCTGGCATGGGTAACAGAGATGAGCGTCGTCTCCTTTGTTATCATCTTCTTCACAACAGCCGGGTCCACAACGCCCTGCCTGTCCACCGGAAGGTACGTTACTGTGAAGCCGCTCTTTTCGAGAAACCTTGCGGCATTCAGAATCGAGTGGTGTTCCATCCTCGAAACCAGTATATGCTTGCCCTCGTTCTGTCTTGCCAGCGCAATGCCCCTGAGCGCGAAATTGTTTGCCTCGGCGCCGCTCGCGGTGAATATCATCTCTGAAGGTTTGGCGTTAACCAGCGCCGCGACCTTTTCCCGCGCGCCTTCTATCGCATTCTTTGCGTTCATGCCGTATTCATATACGCTCAGAGGGTTGCCGAATTCCTCTTTGAAAAAAGGCATCATTGCCTCAAGCACTTCCGGATGCAAAGGATTGGTAGCAACATGATCGAAATAATACTTCTTCATAATCACCTCGCAAGTTTCTTTATGTAAAATTTAAAAAAATCAGGCGTCTCGTCCATGCCCAGAAATTCGTTGCCCGTCTTTTCGCACCACGCAGGGATGTCTTCCAGCGCGCCGTCATAGTCCGTCATGATCTCGAGTATCTGCCCGTATTCCAGCTCCCTGATCTGTTCCTCCAGTTTAAGCAGATGCATGGGACACATCATATAAACGATGTCCGTAGTTACATCAGGCTTAACGTCCGCGACAAATTTCATCAGACAGTCTTCGACGGCGGACAGGTCTTCACTCTCTTTATCCTGCCGGCGTTCTTCTTTATTGTCAGGACCTGATCGCCCTTCAAAAGGTCGTTTAAGGTCATTGAGTCAAGGAAACCCTCAATTTTTTCTCCCAGAGATTTCCAGAGCAGATGGGTCACGCAGCCTTCAACCCTCAGACAGCCCTCTTTCGGGTCCAGACATGAAGTTATGGCAACCGGTCCTTCCAGCTCGCGCAGTATTGCGCCTATACTGATGCTTCCGGGCTCCTTGCTCAGCACGTAGCCGCCGCCAGGACCTTTTACGCTGTTTATGAGTCCGGACTTGCGCAGTTTATTGAGGATCTGTTCGAGGTAAGCGACCGACACATCCTGCTTTTCGGATATTTCCTTTATCGTTACAGGGCCGGAATCTGAACCTCCCGCTATCTCGAACATGGCCCTTACGCCGTACTGTCCCTTGGTAGATAACCTTAACATACTATAAATTAG
>Ga0334722_10006280_pt1 | contig 11808 bp, 10 predicted proteins | sample C3_bottom_MG_FD_207210 | JGI IMG/M metagenome (GOLD analysis project Ga0334722, IMG submission 207210) | Sediment microbial communities from Yellowstone Lake, YNP, Wyoming, USA - C3_bottom | ecosystem: Environmental > Aquatic > Freshwater > Lake > Sediment | place: USA: Wyoming | collected...
AAATGTCTTGATTCTCACGGAGATAAAACACGATATGGCGCATCAGCCACGGATGCCACCACAAGATGTGGTACAACATACCCAAAGAAGGGCATAGAAGGAAGAACTTTTTCAGATAAAAAAACAGAAGGGAAAATGGGGACTTTCCCCAGCAGTTTCGGGGGCTGTCCCTATTTTCCCAGACCGCAGCCCCCAAAACCAGCGACAGTCCCTGTTTTGCGGCCTACTTCCGCTTGCGCTGGACTAGCGGCAGCTGAATGATAAAAATCGAACCCTCGTCCGGGTTGCTTTTGGCGGTAATCCTCCCGCCGTGCCGGGCGACTATTTTTTCGCAGGTTGCCAGGCCGATGCCGGTTCCTTCATATTCATGCCTGCCATGCAGGCGAACAAAGGGCTGAAAAATCCGCTCCGCGTATTTTTCCTCAAAACCGATGCCGTTGTCCCGCACCGTGATTTCATAGATCTTGCCTGGCAGCGCTCTGCCTCTCACTTCAACCACAGGAGGCAGATCAGCCCGCCGGTATTTCAGGGCGTTGGCGATGAGATTCTGGAAGAGCTGACGAAGCTGGATTTTGTCGCCCTCAATGGCAGTAAGGGCGCCCACCTCGACATGCCCCTGCACCTGCCTGATCCTCTCTTCAAAATCATCCATCAACTCCCGCAACAAGTCCTCCAGGGCAACAGTCCCGAAGGGCCGCTCGCAGCTACGCACCTTGGAGAGTTGCAGGATATCCTCCACCAGTTCCTGCAACTGCCGGGCTGCCTTGAGGACCCGTTCAAGATATTCGCCCGCCTTGCCGTCGAATTTTTCAGGCCACCGGGCCAGCAACCGCTCGACAAAGGCGACGATCAACAGGAGCGGCTCCTTCATGTCGTGGGATGCCACATGGGCGAACTGTTCCAGCTCGGCATTGGAACGCTTTAGGCTCGCCGCCAGCCGCTCCAGCTCCTGTTGCGCCTGCTGGCGTTCGGCCACCTCCAGCAGGAGTCGCCGGTTCACAGCCTCGACCTCCTGGGTTCTCTCGTCAACCATATCCTCTAGCCAGGCGCGGTAGGCCTTGAGTTCATCCTCCAGCTTCCGCAGCTTGGTGACGTCGGAGCAAACCCCAATGGCATGGGCGCCAGTAGCCTGGGCCCGGTCATGCACCCAGAGCCATTTCCCCTTTTTATGCCGCAGACGATAATGAAAATTCAAGTCCCGCCCCGCGCTGAAGAGGAGCCCGTAGCGCTTTCGAACCTCGGCGACATCGTCTGGATGAACGTGGACAAATCGGCTTTTCCCGAGCAGTTCCTCTGGCTCATAGCCGCAAATCTTCTTCACCTTGGGGCTGACATAGACCAGATCCCCTTCCGCATTCGCTCGCCAGGCGACATCGGGGATATTCTCAACCAGGGTCCGAAACTGCTCCTCGCTTGCTTGCAGGGCCAGCTCCACCCGCCTCTGCGCGGTGACATCCTGCAGCAGCACGATGCCGCCAGAATCCTCCCCGCTCACAAAACCAAGGGAAGTGCCGCTCAACAAAACCGTCCGGTTCTCCCCCGCAACCGGAATGACAATCTCGACACTGGAAAACGAACCTTGTTCGGACAACGCCTTTTCCAGCAGACAGGCATCACAGATCTTCTGGCCCAAAACCACGGCGCAGGATTTTCCGATCAGTGTCTCGCCGCGCACCTTGAAAAAATCTTCGAAAGCGTCATTGACATCCACCAGACATCGTTGCCGGTCCACGATAAAAGCCGGTTCCGCCATTCGAGAAAACACCGCGGCATAGCGCCTTTTTTCGCTGAGGATAAACTGCCGCGCCTTGCGGAGCCTGTGCAGCACGGAGCCGCCCTCCTCCTTGAGCCACTGGCTGGCGGCCGAGGCTTCCAGGCGGTCAAAAAAGACGGCGCAGCCCAGGCGCACACGTTCGCTAGTTGCCCCTGGCAGACAGCTAAAAAATGCCTGGCGGGCGCATTTCAACAGGGAGAAAAAAACAGAAAAAGACAGGCCAAGCGGCCTCAAGGCCGACGGCGGCAGGAAGATCGCGGGCGCGCCCGGCTGACGACAAAGGGTCTGCTGTTGCCACACCAGGATAGGCGGCGAGAAAATCGGCAAGATCTTCGGCAAGACAGGCAAGATACAGCTCCCAGGACTTTTCCTGTTGGGCGAGAGGCCGGGCGTAGCCGGATTCCCCAGCCAAGGCGGCAAAGGCCGCGAACAGGCCCTGGGCCTCATGGCGCAAAATTCCAGACTTCTCCCCCCCAGGATCATTAGCCATATTCTTTGCGCTGCCGTTCCTTGAGGATAATCTTGATGGGGATGGAATCCAGCTTGAGTCCGGCCCGGAACTGGTTTATCAGATAACGGAGGTAGGAGAAATGCACCCCCTTGGGATAGTTGACAAAAACGATAAAGGTGGGGGGCTTGGCGGAAATCTGGGTCGTGTAGTAAAACTTGAGGCGACGGCCCTGGTGCATGGGCGGGTTATGGCCCTCCAAGGCGTCCTGCAAGATCCGGTTTAGCTTGCCGGTGGAAAAGGCGCCGCAATACTGCTTGTAGATCCTGGCCACCGTGGGCAGCAACTGCTTGACCCCGGCGCCGGTAAGAGCGGAAATTTTAAGCACCGGGGCATATTCGACAAAACTCGTGGCCCGGGCAATCTCCTCCAGCAACTGTTTCTGCCGTTTCCCGTCCCCATGGAGCAAATCCCATTTGTTGACCAGGATCATACAGGCCCGGCCCCGCTCAAAGGCATAGCCCAGCACCTTGGTGTCCTGCTCGGTGATCCCTTCGCCGGCGTCAAGCAAAATCAGCACGATATCGCAGCGTTCCAAGGCGCCCAGGGCCTGGAGCACGCTGAATTTCTCAAGTTTTTCCTGCACCTTGCCCTTGCGCCTGATCCCCGCCGTGTCGATGAGCAGATACGGCTGTTTGCCCACCGTGAGCAGGGTGTCCACCGAATCCCTGGTGGTGCCGGGGACATCCGAGACCACCATGCGCTCTTCTCCCAGCAGCCGGTTGATCAGGGAAGACTTGCCCACGTTGGGCCGCCCCAGGCAGGCCAGACTGATGGTGTCCGGCGGGATATCTTCTGACTCCGGGAAAACCGGCAGGGTTTCAAGCAAAGCCTCGAAAAAAGACTTAACCCCATAACCGTGCGCCGCGGAAACGGGCCAAAGCTGATCCACGCCCAATTCATAAAATTGAGGGAGCAGTCTCTGTTCAAGCTCCGGGCTATCGACCTTGTTGACCAAAAAATGCACCGGTTTTTCCGTGCGCCGCAGATAATCTGCCACCTCGTAATCTTCCGGCAGAACCCCCTCCTTGCCATCAAGCAAGAAGAGGATCACGTCCGCTTCCCGCATGGCCTGCCTGGTCTGCTCGCGGATCAGGCCCGCCATCATCTCCCGCCCGTCGCCCTCAATGCCGCCGGTGTCAACGAGGATAAAAGTCCGTTCCTCAATGGTCACCTGCTCATAATGACGGTCGCGGGTTACACCGGGGGTGGGGTCAACAATGGCTTTGCGGTGCTTGGCGAATCTATTGAAAAGGCTGGACTTGCCGACATTTGGCCGGCCAACCAGAGCAACGATGGGATATCGGGTCTGCATGGGGGTTATATGGTTCCGTTTTGGTTTTCGAGAAAATTTCTTACCTGCTCCACCACAACGCGCAGGCAGGAAAAATCCCGCCCCTGCGGCGCGGCCAGGTGTTCGTGAAGGGTGGCGGCAGCGGGTGTGATGAACTGCCGGAAAAACTGTTTTCCCCGGTTTTTCGAGAGAAAGGCAAAAGCTCCGAGAATCTGCAGGTTACGCTGCAGGGCCATGTAGTAATATCCCTCAATGAATCGTCCCCGGTCAAGGGGAATATGAGCGGCGAGGGCATCAAGATACCAACCGAGAAGGGCCTGTTGCCGATCCAAGGACAAACCGGCATAGGGATCAATGAGCAGGGAGGCGGGATCATACCCCAACGGCCCCAGCCTGGCACCCTGAAAATCAATAATTCTGATTTTCCCCTCACATAGCATGAGGTTGCGCGACTGAAAATCCCGGTGCAGGATGAAATCGGCCGGTTCCTGCATGGCCCGCTCCGCCAAAAAAACAAACTCCTGGCCAAGCCCTTGGGGCAGATCGGTCATGCCCAGAAAATCCTCGCACATGGCCTTCTGGAAATAGGCAGACTCCCTGGCCAGCATGAGCGCGCGGTCATAGCGAGGGGTATCCCAGCACCAGTCCGGCTGAAACCCCTCGCGCGTCTCGGTTTGCAGATGGGCCAAGGCGGAAAGGGCCTGCCGATAGCAGGCGTCCACCTCCGACGCCGCCGCTCCCTGCTGGAGGACCAGATCGTGGAGTTTGGTGTCGCCCAGATCCTCAAAAAGAATAAGGCCGCATTCCTCGGCAAAGCCGTAAATGCGGGGAACCGCAGCCCCATGCGCGAAAAAATGCCGCCCCATGGCGTTGGCGGCCCGCGCCTCGGCCATGCCCTGGGGCTGGCTGGCGCTTGGCAGGACCGCCAGCAGGGCAAGCTCGCCGGCGGCAAAGCGGTAGAACTGCCGGTCGGAGCCGTCCCCGGCCATTTTTTGGGTTGCCTGAATCTCCGGGGGAAGTCCCTGCGCGGCCAACAGCCTGCCCAAGGACTGCCTCTGCTGCTCCGTAAACACCCTAATCCCCCTCGCTGATAATACAGTCCGCCATGATGCTGCCGGGGGCAACCCTGGCCCCATCCCAGACCACGACCCGAGTAAGGCTGGCCCCCTCGCCGATGGTTGCCCCATGCCCGATGGAAACCCAGTCCTGAAGCGAGACCCCGGCTTCGAGCGCCGCGTCTTTCCCAAGACAAAAAGGCTTGTCATGGCTGGAGAAAAATTCAGGCAGCCTCCCTTTCAACAAAATATCCTCGTGGAGTTTCAGATAATCAGCCGGGGTGCCCATATCGGTCCAAAAATGACCAGAGACGACCAAGGCCTGGATAGCGCCCCCGCCTTTGAGCAAGTCGGCATAGCAGTCGAGGATGTTATAAAAAACGCCCTCGGGGATCAATGACAGAACCGCCGGGTTGACAACCTGCACCCCGGTGAAGGCCAGGAGACGCTCGCCCTCCCCGGCTGGCCCGGAAAAACCCAGGATCCTGCCTCCGTCATCCACCCGCACATTACTGAATCGTGGGCAGTCATGCAGCACCATGGTCACGTCCGCCCCAGAGGAGCAATGGCTCCGATAGACCGCAGGCAGATCAAGATCGTGGACAATATCGCCGTTGACCGCAAGAAATGGGGCCTGGCCGAAATGCCTTTGCGCCAGACGCAGGCCGCCCCCGGTTCCCAGCTCCAGATCTTCCATCTGGACATGAACATCCCCCAGCCCATGGAGCATGGACTTGATCTGCTCCCGAAGATGATGGGCATTGACCACGATCTCCTCGGCCCCGCTCCGGCGGAGTTGGGCCAGGGTATGCGTGAGAAGAGGGGTGTCAAGCACAGGGAAAAGCGGCTTGGGCCGTTTCAGAGAATAGGGGCGCAGGCGGGTGCCGAGGCCTGCGGCCAGAACCATGGCTTTCATGGGATGTTCATCCTGATGAGTGATGATCGGTCAGTGTTGATGATCGGTAACGAGAAACAGAGAACTTACAGAGACAGGGTTCCATCCGGCCGCTCCTCCACCCCGGCCACGACAATGCCGGCCCGGTTCGCCGCATCGATCACGGCCTCCCGGTCAAAAAGCAGGGATTGGCCGGTTTCCACCGCCAGAACAGCGGCCTTAACCGAGGACATGGTCTCGATGGTTTTTACGCCGATGGCCGGCAGGTCGAAACGAAAATCCTGCTTAGGTTTTTTTACCTTAACGACCACCACCTTTTCTTTTCCCAGCGAGCCTCCCCTGGCGATGGCGGCATCGGTCCCTTCAATGGCCTCCACCGCCAGCACGGTGCGATTCCGAACCACCACGCACTGCCCGATGTCAAGGGCGCCGATGGCCCTGGCGGTTTGCCAGCCAAAACTGATATCCTCCAGCTGTTCGGTTGTGGGCTTTTTCTTGGTAAGAACTCCCTTGGGAAAGAGCAGATCCTTGAGGTAGAGGGTGGATTCCAGAACGTGAATGCCTTCTTTTTCCAGGGCCTCGGCCACCGCCCTCAGGATCGCGTCGTCCTGCCGGGCGTCTATCTTGTTCCACAGGGTCAGTCCTTTAAGGTCCGGCCAGACATCCTTAAAAATCTTGGTTTTGGTTATGGCGCCCAAAAAGACGGCCTCCGTAACCCCATTTTCCCGAAAAAAACTGATGATCCGGCCAAGCTGGCCAAGCTTTACCCAGCAAAACCGGTCGGCAAGGCCTTCAAGTTCGGGCCAGGACTCTCCCTGGTGCGCGACGATCACCACCTCGCGCCCAGCTTTTTGCGCGGCCTCGGCAAAGAGCTTCGGGAACTGCCCGCCGCCGGCGATGATGCCGATCCTATTCTTCCTCATCACTGGCCATGCGCACCGCCCCGCGTTTCGAGGTGGCGAAGAAATTCACCAGTCTGGCAACCGGTTCGCAATCGGGAATCTCCGCAAGGGTCTTGGCAAGCGCCTCCTGCAGGAGCAATTCGGGGCTGCGGAAGATAATTTTGTAGGCCTGTCCCAGTTTCTTGATGTCATCCGCCGTAAAACCAGACCTTCGCAGGCCAATCCGGTTAATGCCCGTTACCCGCATCTGGTTGCGAATCCCGGCCATGATCACATAGGGAGGCACATCCTTGCTGAGCCCCGACATGCCGCCGATATAGGCATACTCGCCGATGCGGACAAACTGGTGCACGGCGGTGAGCCCGCCGATAATCACCCGGTCAGCAACCTCGACATGCCCGCCCAAGGTGGCGGCGTTGGCCATGATGACATAATCCCCAACCACGCAGTCGTGGGCGATATGGGTGTAGGCCATCAACAGATTGTTGCTGCCCACCGTGGTCACCCCATGGCCGCCAGGGGTGCCGCGGTGGATGGAAACGTACTCCCGGATCTGGTTATCATCACCGATCACCAGCCTGGTTGGCTCATTGTTGTATTTCAAATCCTGGGGCGGCCCGCCGATATTGGTAAAGGAACCGATGGTATTGCGGGCGCCGATGGTGGTAAGCCCCGTGACCACGGCATGGGGGCAGATCACGCAATCGGGGCCGATTTCCACCCCTTTTTCGATAACGGCATAGGGGCCAACCGTGGTGGAGGCATGAACCTTGGCCTCGGGGTCAATAACTGCTGTGGAATGTATCTTCATTGCGCCTTCGCTTGAATTTGGTTAGGTGGGGATTAAAAATTGGCTTGGGGCAAACGGTTCAGGCAAAGGTGGCCATGAGCTCCGCTTCGGCCACGAGCTTGCCATCGACAAAGGCCTTGCCGTCCATTTTCCAGAATCTGGCCTTGCGTTTGCTCACCGAAAGTTCGTAATGGAGCTGGTCTCCGGGCATAACCTTGTGCCGAAACTTCACGCCGTCAAGACCGGCAAAATAAACGAGCTTACCGGCAATCGCCTCGGAATCGGTGACGTAGGCAAGGATTGCCCCGACCTGCGCCATGCCCTCAAGGATCAAGACCCCAGGCATAACGGGGTGCGAGGGAAAATGCCCCTGGAAAAAATTCTCATTCATGGTCACATTCTTGTACCCCCGGATGGACTCGCCGAGATGCATCTCGACAATCCGATCCACCATGACAAAAGGATACCGATGCGGCAAAATATTCAGTATTTCCATAATATCAAGCTGTTGCAAATCAGAATCCATGCCAGGTCTCCTCTCTTTTCACTGAGCCAGAACTACCTTGCCGGCAAACAATCCGGCCGTTTACTCTTTGTTTTCGGGATGGTCCGCCTCGCCCGACGCCATTGTCCGGGAAAGCTCGGCCACCTGCCGTCGCAATTCCCGCAGTTCCCGCACCATCTCGGGAAGTTTCGCATAGGCGGCGCTGGCGCGCAACCAGGTTTTATGGGGGATCGCCGGAATGCCGGCCACGATGGCGCCAGGTTCCAGGTTGTTATGCACCCCTGACATGGCCGCAACCATTGCCCGGTCCCCAAGATGGATATGCCCGCCGAGACCGACCTGTCCGCCCAAAACCACATTGTTGCCGGTGGTGGCGCTGCCGGCGATGCCAACCTGGGCGACAAGCAAGGCGTCTTCCCCAATGACCACATTATGGCCAAGCTGCACAAGGTTATCGATCTTTGTTCCCCGCTTGATCCAGGTCTTGCCAAAGGTGGCCCGATCAATACAGGTATTGGCGCCGATCTCCACATCATCATCAATCTGGACCACGCCAACCTGCGGCCGCTTGATCTGGTGTCCATTTTCATCGGTGGCGTAGCCAAAGCCGTCACTGCCAATCACAGTGCCACTGTGGATAATGACCCGGCTCCCGATTTGGCAACCCTGGCCAATCGTTACATTGGCATAAAGGAGCACATCATCGCCAATGACGGCGTCATCATAAACCACCACCCCGGGGTGCAGGGTTACTCGCCGCCCCAACCGGACCCGGTTGCCAAGATAGACCAAGGGACTGATGGCGACCTCGGCGGGGATCTGACAATCATGGCCAACCACCGCCCGCGCGTCGATCCCGGTGGCGACAAAAGGCTCTTGCACAAACAGGGCATGGATGCGGGCCACGGCCAGGTAGGGGTTCCTGACCCTGATTGCCGATCGGTTGATCTCGGTGACCGCAAGCGGGACAATGATCGCGGAGGCCTTGCATTGATCAAGCCTCGTTCCGCGTTTCACATCGGCGACAAAGGTAATCTCGCCCATCCCGGCGCTGTCAAAATCGGCAACCCCGCCAATGAGCACCTCCGGGTCGCCAACCAGCTCCCCCTGAACCAGGGCAGCCAGTTCCGCAAGACGTTTCTTCTCCCCAGTCATGTTCTCTCCCTCTCTATGCCAGGCGGATGCACGGCGATGCTTGGTTCCTCTCCGTTAACAGCCGCGTAAGCGGAGCCCACAGCCAATAAAAAAAGACGGGCTGCCTCCTTGCTGCCAAGGGAAACACAACCCGTCTTGATAAGCCCGTCGTAGCAAAATTACCTTGCCGCTTGAATGGCAAAACCGGCCAGCAACGCCGCTTACGCGGCTGTTAACGACGTGAGGAGCCGCCAAATACGCAGCCCTGGGAAGGCGGCTATTATTCTCCGTTAATCAGGGAACGCAGAAGCCCGGACGGTTTAAAGGTTACCACCTTGCGGGCATCCAGAATCAATTCATCGCCAGTCTGGGGATTTCTCCCTCGTCGAGCCTTTTTCTTTTTTACGTTGAACTTGCCAAAACCGCTGATCAACAGATCCTCCCCAGTGTTCAGGCATTTCTTGGCAATGCGCAAAAAAGTCTCAACTGCCTCGGCAGCCTGGGCCTTGGTGAAGTTATGATTTTGATATACCTTTTGGACAAGATCAGCTTTTGTCAGGGTCATGGAGCCCCCTCCTTTTTTTGACTAATAACATGTTCAACCAACTGATAATTGTCAAGAAATATATTTCAAGGCGGTCTTGCCGGCATACCTGCCCGCAGCGCCAAGTTCGTCCTCGATGCGCAGCAACTGGTTGTATTTGGCAACCCGATCGGTACGGGAAGGAGCGCCAGTTTTGAGCTGGCCGGTGTTCAGGGCCACGCTGAGATCGGCTATAGTGGTGTCCTCGGTTTCCCCGGAGCGGTGGGAAATAACCGAGGTATATCCAGCGCGGTGAGCCATTTCCACGGCATCCATGGTCTCCGTCACCGTGCCGATCTGGTTGAGTTTGATCAAAATGGAGTTAGCCACCTCTTCCTTGATGCCCTTGGCCAGGATTTTGGTATTGGTGACAAAGATATCGTCCCCAACCAGCTGCACCTTGCCTGCCAGCTTCTTGGTGAGCTTCTTCCAACCCGCCCAGTCGGCCTCGGCCAAACCGTCTTCAATGGAGACCAGCGGATATTTCTTCACCCAGGCCTCATAAAAGGCGATCAGTTCGTCCACCGACTTGTTGGCCTTTTTCTCCGCGGCGAGCACATAGCATTTCTTCTTCGGATCATACAATTCGCTGGCCGCCACATCAATGGCGATAAAAACATCCTTGCCCGGCTTGTACCCCGCCTTGACAATGGCCTCCAGCAGGAATTCCATGGCCGCCTCGTTGGAGCGCAGATTTGGGGCAAAGCCACCCTCGTCGCCAACGGCGGTCTGGAGGCCGGCTTTTTTCAACACGGCCTTAAGGCTGTGAAAGGTCTCGACCCCCATGCGCAGAGCCTCGGCAAAAGAGCTTGCCCCAACAGGCATGATCATAAACTCCTGAATATCCACGTTGTTGTCGGCATGCGCCCCGCCGTTTAAAACATTCATCATCGGCACGGGCAGCACCTTGCCGTTTACCCCGCCCAGATAATTATAAAACGGCAGGCCGACCTCCTCGGCGGAGGCCTTGGCCACCGCCATGGAAACCCCGAGGATGGCGTTGGCGCCAAGATTTTTCTTGTTCTCGGTGCCATCGAGCAGCAGCATGGCCTGATCGACAATCACCTGCTGGGTGGAATCAAGGCCGATGATGCCCGGGCCGATCTTTTCGTTCACGTTGGCCACCGCCGTCAGCACCCCCTTGCCGAGATACCGCTTCTTTTTCGTGTCGCGGAGCTCCAACGCCTCGCGGGTGCCGGTGGAAGCCCCGGATGGCACTATGGCCCGGCCAACCACCCCGGAATCGAGAAACACCTCAACCTCAACGGTGGGATTGCCCCGTGAATCCAGAACCTCTCTGCCCAACACACCGATAATCTCGCCCATCTCTTCCTCCAAATCTTAGTAAAAACCAATACAGGATACACCCTGAAGATCAACCGCCTACTGCTCCAGCCATACTGAAAATAGGCAGGTACATGGCAATAACCAACCCCCCGATCATGCCGCCCAGAAAGACCATCATCAAAGGCTCAATTGCCGCAGTCAGATTTTCCACGGCCTGGTCAACCTCTTCGTCATAAAAATCCGCAATTTTGCTCAACATGACATCAAGAGCGCCTGTGGCTTCACCGACATTGATCATCTGCACCACCATGCCGGGAAACACCCCGGTCTCCTCCAGTGGCTCGGCAATGGCCCGGCCTTCGCTGATGCTGTCTGTCACCCGGAACACCGCCATCTCAATAACCTTGTTGCCCGCGGTTCTCGCCACCACATTGAGGGACTCCAGAATCGGCACCCCGCTTTGCAGCATGGTGCCAAGAGTGCGAGTAAACTTGGCCACCGCCACCCTGCGCAACAGAGGGCCAATGATGGGAAAGTTCAGCAGCATCCTGTCCATCTGAATGCGACCCTTCTCAGTCTTGTAAATCTTTTTCACTATAAAAAACGCAGCAAAGATCGCTCCGATGATGAAATGAAAATTCCCCTTGGCAAACTCGCTCATATCAACAACCATCTGGGTCGGAGCCGGCAGGGCGCCGCCAAAATCCGCGAACATCTTCTGAAAAACAGGCACCACAAACACCAGCATCACCGCCATGACCACGAAGGAGATGCAGAGACAGATAATAGGATAGGTCATGGCGCCCTTCACCTTCTTCTTGAGCGCCATGTTCTTTTCCATGAAGGCTGCCAGCCGGCTCAGAATGGTATCCAGGATACCGCCAACCTCGCCCGCCTCCACCATGTTGCAGTACAGAGTATCGAAGCAGGCGGGGTGTTTTTTCATGGCATCGGCAAAGGTGGTGCCGGTCTCGACATCCGCCCTGATTGCCCGCAGCACCTTCTTGAAGCTCGGATTTTCCATCTGCTCGCCCAAAATCTCCAGGCTTTGCACCAGCGGCAGGCCTGCGTCGATCATGGT
>Ga0334722_10006281_pt1 | contig 11806 bp, 15 predicted proteins | sample C3_bottom_MG_FD_207210 | JGI IMG/M metagenome (GOLD analysis project Ga0334722, IMG submission 207210) | Sediment microbial communities from Yellowstone Lake, YNP, Wyoming, USA - C3_bottom | ecosystem: Environmental > Aquatic > Freshwater > Lake > Sediment | place: USA: Wyoming | collected...
GCGCCGGGGTCATCTCCGCATCCAGTCCGGGGAGATTGTGGACCGTCGCCATAGGTTTGTCTTTAAAGGTCCGAGAGATTGTGACTTTCAGTGTCTTTTTCATTTATGCCGCCTTTCCGTGGTTGTTGTTATGGCCGTTCGGCCAGAGTTCTTCGATTGTGGTGCCCAGTGCCCTGGCGATCGCTCGTTGGATACGGGCCGACTGCCTCTTCCCCGCGATGACCGCTGAGACCGTGCCTGCTGTCAGATGCAGCCGACGGGCTATCTCAATCTGCTTAATCCCATTGAGGACCAGTGCTGCTTTTACTCTGTTATTCACAGGAGGCCTCCATGTCTGATCTGACGCTTGCTGACATTGTGCGTAAACTTGCGGTCCAGGCTGCGGATACTGGCGAGATTCTGATAACAATGAAGGCAATCTTCATCAAAAAAGGGATATGTACGGAAGATGAATTCAATGCCATCCATGACGAGATGCAGCCAGAGATAAAGCAATTCCGCAAGGCCATGACAGAGCACATTAGCGGATTATCCTCCCAAAAAGAGGAGACCGGGTCGTGATAATACTGTTCGCAATGGCCTGCATTTTTTCCCGGCTTACCGAACTGTCTTCTATATGGGTTAAGGCTTCGCTGAGCTCATGAGCACAGTTCAAATAACATATTGCGCAATGCTCAAGCGCTCTCTTTCCCTCGGGGGTTTTCTCCTGGGAGGCGTCCAGAAACTTGCGACGGGCAGAACGTTCCCATTTCGCTGCCAGATCATTAAGAGGTTTGGGTTCCATCATCTTTTTTTGCCTCCTTCATCAAAGTTGTTTGATGCTATGAGAAATTATATACGCCTAAAACGGGCGTTGTCAAGAAAATAATAACGTCCAATTTGGGCTATATGAAAAGGTTCATTGCAACGGGCAACAGACTAAAAGAGCTCAGAGGATTATTATCGCAGCAAGATTTCGCCCTGCAAATAGGAGTGCCTTTTCGGACGTACCAGCGTTACGAGGCCGGTGAACGGTTGCCTAAAGGCCCGATCCTTCAGCGGATAGCACAGCGCTGTGAAATTACAACTGATTATATTTTGACGGGCAATGATGAAGACTTAGCAAAGCACAGGGAGATTGAAGATTCGTTCCCGGGGGTAGATGAGATCACCGCCAAAATAATTATATTGCTTCGAGACATGGACGAGGAAAGGAGGCGAGAAGTCCTAAAATACGCTAAAGAGAAAAAACTCCTGATGGAATTTCAAGGGCAAAATAAAAAACTCGGAGGTGGACGATGACACAAGAGAGTCTATTTAGATTAATAGGGTCAGCTGGGCTTGGAGCGGGCTTTGCGGCAGGAGAAAAACTGCCAAAAGATAAAGGCATATTGAAAGAGTTCAAGGTCTTGCGTCTGGCAGCTGTTGAGGGGGAAGACTACGCTAAAACAGAACGAAGATTAATTGAGAAACTCGGGGCGATACCGAAAAGAGGTGGAGAAATCAGAGCGCGTCAACTACACTCTTTAATTGAAGAGTATGTTGCAAAAGAAAAAACAGTCATTATCATCATAACCCGTGCGCATTTGCTCACAGATCATACATTGCGGTGCCTAAAAAGCCTTCGTGAACTTGGAGGGCGCAGAGGAGATAAACCGGGGATTGTATTACTCGGGAAAATGGAGCCGTTGGCCACTGTCATCAAGAAGGTCAAAAGCGTTGACCTGAGAACTTCCCTGATACCATTTGAATGCGGCTAAAGGTGCAAAACAGGGATTTTAAATATCCCTGATCCACTTATTAATCTGGCCGGTTGATACGGACAGACCGAGAATGCTCTTGAGGTGCTTTTTCGGATATTTTATATGCCTTCCGCAGCCTTTGTTTGACAGGTATTCTGGATGCGTTTTTAGGTAGGAGAGCAGCTTCTCGTGCTCTTCGGCTTTTTTGAATGTGCCTTTTGTGCAGGGCGATCTGCGCGGCTTACCTGTCGAGTGTGCTACTGGCTTCGTGATGCCGAAAGCCTGCCTATACCTGTTAATCTGCCGATATGCAGCTTGAGTGGTGATTCCTTTATCAGTGGCATATTGATTCACGGCAGCGGCTCTTACTGTACCATCGGGCATTTTAGCCATCTCCTCCAGGGACATAAACCGGGTTTCCCCATCGAAACAGCCACTAAAGAGATCCTTGACAAGCCGATTCCCCGTAAATGCTCCGAGCCTGAGCTTGATTTCTTTAATGTATTCCCCAGATATCGCCGTCGGCATCCCTTCCGGTATTGCTTTGAGCATCGCCCCAAACCTGAACGTATCAAAAAGATTCAGAATCTCGTCCTGGACATCAACCCTGTTCGGCGCATCAGCGAGCATACAGATCCTAAACACCCCTTTAGGAACGGCGAATAGCCGAAACTCAACCTGCTGCAAATGACCTGATTTGGATCGACTAGAACCCTTGACCTCGGTGGTCAATTTGACCACTGAGGTTTCCCCTTCTTTAAACTCTTTCTTGTGCCTCAAATACAGCCGGCTAATAGCCCTATAGGGATCGGCATATCCGAGTTTGCGGCCGATTGTCTCGGCGTCTACATACTGCTTATTCATATGCCCGAGCAGATTGATATCATAGGCTGAAGCCAGGACAGGAAGATTATTGAGCGGCATCGAGAAATTTTGCATGAACTTCACCTCCGTATTTCTTTAATATACAGAGGCGGAGCTGAGAATTCAATATAAAAAGTTCAGGCAACAGTACTTAACGCAGCGCCGACGGCAAAAGAGGCAACAGCCCTTATTACAACTGTTCTTTTAAAAGGGGAGAATACCGGTTGGAGAAAGAAACAGAATACCAAAAAACAGAGGGATATCTAAAATCAAATGCTGTTTGATTCTCACCACCCCTTTAGGGTATCGGAAAGATACCGGAAGGCTTCTTGGGATACACTTTTAAAGATTTCAGGCACTTACCTCCAACCTCCCCCTAGTTAGGCCGGGATGACGGTAGAAAGGCAGGTCTTGCGACCTGCCTTTCCTGTTTTGAAGCTATTGCCGTAAAGCTGATTCAGATTGACATCGAAAGAACCGGCTGATATATTAAGTCACTTCTTTTGGGAGGCGGTGGAGTGGAAGGGGACATGGGAAGGACTTTACGGGGTGAATTTAACGGAGGTGTATTTCCCTCTGCCGCATGCGTCGCACATCATTGAGCAGTTAACTGGTTATGACTGAAAATTATCACACTGACTGGCATATAGTAGGTCCATGGAGATAGTGAATGCATGAATCATAGATCGCCATCAGTTCGTCGCATGAAAGACTTCTTTTCTCGAATGCCACTTCCGCCATGGCATCCAAGGGCTGACAAAGTAGGCCCGGCGTACCTTTCCCGATTGGCTGAAATGGATTTGGCATTTCAACAGAAACTCACAGTGATAAATAAACGTCTTCCACATTTTGTTCTAGTAAGAATGCAAGGCGGCTCGGGTTTTCGAATGGCTGGCATTCTTCGTTCCTTCTTTCTTGAGTATTTAGACCGACTCTTAGAGCACGGTCCATACTCCTTTCCTTCATCGTTCAATGTAGTTGAGGCGTTCCTTACATTCAATAATGACTTATTAGTGTTCGACCTTCGAGAGGAACGTGAGCATTTGCTGCGATTGCAGGATTACTTCGACTGGTATACCGCAGAGCAAGCTATTCCAGATGACCCCAAAATATTAGTCGATATCATAGAAGAAGGTATAATTTATTCTTTTGATGTAGTAGGCGACATCGGCGAGTACACAATTTCCTCCGGGGGCTCGCGACTTGCGATTTTGGGTGTATCTTTAATACGACACGAAACTGAATTGTCTATAATTCTCTTTTGTGGGGAAACGCCACCATACCCGCTTGGCAAGGACATTCCAAGTTTCAATACTACAGGTAAATTAGCGCAAGGGCACGAAGCTCTATCACCGCATCCAAGTCTTTCGATTCAAGACCGGTATGTCGATGGCATGGAAGGTTTTTCAAAAGTTATTCTGCTTAGTAGGTTCGATTTAGAGACGAGAAAACATGATGTAAGATACTTGAATCTTGACGTTGGCACTTCTTATATTGTTTTTACCGATGATCTATCAACTCTCAGGGCAAGCGTCGAGAAAAATGCTCTTGAAACAATCGTGACCCGTTCGAAAGAGGGGCTAGAACGATATAAACAATTGTTTTCTGCATTAGCGTCATTAATATATTTACCGATAATGTTCGTGGCAGAACAAAAAAGAGTAGTCGATTCAAAATTTGTCACGGAGAGTGGAGCATTGCTTCGGACAAGCAAGGTTCGGAAAGCCATCAAAGAGTTGGGAAGGACAGCTCTTCAGATCCACCGTAATGTGCGTTGTCTTACCAGTGCGAATACTGACAATCTCTTAAGAGAGAGCGCTCGTGTTATAAATCCACCAGACTTCAAATTCGAATCGACTGGTTTCTGGAAGCCACTTGGAGCAAGCGAAATCGGCGAAGATAAGCATGGGAATCCTATTGTTGGTAAGACGTGGGTAGAACGAAGGGAGAGTTATTCCGTTAAGAGTCCAGAATCTTTTGTTATTCGCAATGACCCTAAGATTGTTGTCGGGAATGATCCGGGGACTGTCTATATTATGCGCAGTGCTTCGCTCGGCAATGATATTTACAAAGTCGGTCTCACCAGACGAAGTACTGAAGAGCGGGCGAATCAACTAAGCTCACCAACCGCCGTACCTCTTCCTTTTGAAGTTCTTGCAAGTTGGGAAGTTGCCGATTGCGGTGCTGTCGAGAGGGAAGTGCATACACAACTTAAACCTTACCGCTTGAACAAGCGACGTGAGTTTTTTTGTGCGGCACTTTCAAATATTATCGCTGCTGTCGAACGAGCAATCATAAGTATTGAAGGCACTTCCTAATTAGGAGCAGCCCTTGACATTGGACAAAGATGAGAATTTCTAACCAGTCATTCCAGCGAGGAACCCGCTGAATTCATTGTTAGCCGAAAGCTTAGGAGATCACGATAGATGAACGGTATTCCGGAGTACTTAGTCTTACCAGACAAAGTCTATGCCCTGACCGCCGTAAGGACAGATGGGGGGCGGGCTTTTAATAGGATGCTAGTTGACTACCTTGTCGACGGCATAAATCCAATGACTGACGCTGACACGTGGAGAACTGGTCTGGGGATGAGCAGGGAACTTTCGGATGATTATCCGAGCTTCAAAGAAGCGGTTCCTATTGAGTGGGTTCTCTTCAGGTTTCTATGCCACTTTGTACGCACAAATTCCGTTCACGTTCTCTCCGGGAATAACGGACAGGTCTTGACCTCGACGAGTTACAAAGACTACTTGGGCCATGAGCCAGCAGAGGAAGATGCCGATCTAATGCTACGAACTGTATTCGCAGCTTGGATACGAGTTCTTCCCGAGAAGACGATATCTCTCGCAGACGTTTATGCCTCTACTGACCTAACCATCAACCAGTTGAAACGAAGCATCAATGCTCTCATATTTCAGGGCCACGTTCAGGAAACCGAGGAATACAAATACATGATACGGCCCAGCATTTTCGACAACCGTGTTTTTTCAAAGGACGCGTCGTCTTTAGACAGGATGTCAAACCGCTACTATCAAGAAATCAAGATAGAGGCTAGCGACCCGTTTTGTTTCGTTATTATGCCATTCAAAGAAGAAGAGTTTCCGCAGAGTATATACGGCAATGTAATCAAACCCTTTGTTGAAGACAAATTCAAAATTGGCTGCTACAGAGTGGATGAGGACAATCTGCCTGATCGCATAGACAACAAGATATACAGTTACCTCCTTCGATCAGCATTTGTAATCGCGGAAGTCACAACCCTTAACCCAAATGTATTCTACGAGTTGGGGCTAGCTCATATGCTGGAAAAAGACTGCGTCATTGTCACACGCACACCCATATCAATGATACCATTCGATATCAACAGAATCAGAGCCGAGCACTATGATAGCCACCAGCAATTGACTGAGATTCTTGGGAGGGCGATATCAGCCCTTGCTTTCAGGTCCAAATAGGGGCATGGGAATGGTTGGCGAATTAAGAAAGCGGCTAACGATTAGGTGCTTCTGAGACGGGAGGATGTCGGGCTCAATACGACAAGGTTTTGCCGTACTGCTCTGTTCGTCCGCCGCGCAGGTGACCACTTTTTGAGCCGGAAAAGGGGAAAGGCTGGTTTTTTTCGAAGTAAATTGATAGACGAACGATGAGAAAGCAGAAACTCATAACAAGAAGGAATAGGCATAAGAAAAGTAGTCGAGCCCCTTTTCTCTGCCTAAAGAGGATCATATATTGGAAGTTATCACTTTTCTTGTAGATGAAACGCCTTATGCCTGTTGGGATTGGCACCTTCATAGAAAAAATCTCGATTTTATCGAAGGTATTGATGCGGAATATTTCAGGTATGTCGCTGAATCAAATATTGAGCATTTAAAAGGCGATGATAAGCATAGAGCCGCTCTTGCCTTACGGTTAGCATATTCGCAGGGACTCGAAGCATTACTTGCACTGCTCTGTGCGCTCGTGCAGTCGCCTCAATGCGTTGTCGGCTGGATGATTGCCTATAAGAATAATGAATTGAGGACTTTAGTCCAAAAAATAGGTCGTCAAGAGAAAATTCATTCCAGACTTAAGGGGTCACCTGTAACGTGGGACCTATTAAGCAAATATGTTCATTCTCACTTGGGTTATGAAGAGCAGAAATTAGCGTGGATCGAGAGAGGCTTTGGGCAGCTCTGGAATAGATTTGCCAACGACTACCTGAGCGAAGGTATTTCTCATGAGTATAATGGTGTTAAACATGGATTAAGGACAAAACCCGGCGGATTTTTTCTTGCCATTGGCAAGGAAGACAAGCTAGGAGTTCCTGCGCCGCCGGAGAGAATGCAGACCATAGGCGGAAGCGACTTTGGCACCTCATTCTTTACGCGTGAACCCATAATAGCCAGCAACCGAATGAACTTTCGCCCAAGAAAGCAATCAAGAAACTGGAACCCTGAAAATCTTGCAAATGGACTTATACTTCTGTCCATGTCCATCAATAATGTTGTCAGTTTTTTACGTATTTTTAATGGGGTGCCACCTGACAAATGCAAATTCACGACACCCACAGAAGAAGAAGTATTTGAGGAGCCATGGAACCGGTGCGTTGGCATTGACTGTGCAAATTTCGATACAATCGTTGAATCTGGTCATATAACACCTTTCACGAAAGACGAAATAATTAGGTCATACGAAATCGAGAATAATTTGTGAGAATATCGATTAGAAATAAGGAAATCAAAAACAAGTCTCATCTTGGGGTCAGACTTGTTTATTGCAATTTAAAGGCGGAAAAACTATGGTGGCAGCCTTTGTCATTGGACAAGGATGACTATTCTAACCAGACGTTCCAGCGGCCGAGCCGCTGACTTCATTGTTATGCATGAGAAACGAGAGCGCTATTGTGAAATATGACGTGCATCCATCATCAGAGCTGGCCCGGCTGTTTGCCGCGAAACCATTTCAGGGACAAGACCCAAGTAAAGCAAAAATCCTCATTATCGGAAATGATGCCAATTATTCTCCGGAAATTTCGGAACATGTTTTCTTTCGCAGGATTCTGGAATACCATTCCGACGGCATACTTTTCTGGCAAAAGCATAATAAACATCATCCATTCATGCTGGACGAATATCCTTTTGATAAAAGACGTGGCGGTGTCCCGTATCATCTCAACTTCTGCAAGATGGGGTTCCCTTCGGAGTATGCCGCATACTTCTCCTTTGCAGAACTATTGAATATACCTACCATCGGCAATACCGGAGACGGCAAAGAGCGGTTCTTTGAGCTGCTCGATAGGCATCATCTTAACTGGCTTGAGGACCTCATATTGGGTGGGAAGAAGAAGTTTGTTATAGTCAATCAGACACTTGCCAACTCGATAAAACAAATACAAAAAAGACTTGGCGTATTTGACAGGCTCGGTCGAATACTGGATGGGAAAAAATCCCCGGCCATCATACTGGAGAACGACAATGTCGTTCTGTTTAACGGCTACAGCTTCTCTCATTCAGTTACAAATGTATATCTTGACGGTCTACGGAACAAGATACTGGCTTTTCTGGGTCCTCACGAACAAACATATTGATGAGACAGTGGATCTCGGGCCCAGGTTATTACGATTGCTCGAATTTATTGCGAAAAAGGTCTAACATAAATCAAGGCGGCGATACGAAAACAAGAGCGAAGACAGGGGTGAGAAAATATGAGTAGATACACAGAGCCGGTGTGGTCCAGCTCCGCTCTGATCACTATTGATACGCAGTGCGACATGCTCGACGGACAGTCTTTTGATATCCCGGGGACTTCGGCGGTTCTCCCTCGCATGAGGACACTTCTGCAAGCCTATCGCAACGCGAATAAACCAATTATTCACATTGTCCGGATTTATGAATCCAATGGCGCAAATGTTGATTTATGCCGAAAAGAGATGGTTGAGCAGGGTGCCGCTTTGGTATTGGCCGGCTCCTCTGGTTCCCAACTCGCGCCGGAATTGCTGCCGCACATCGGCATTGAACTTGATGTGGATCTGCTGCTCTCCGGGGGAATCCAGCACATAGAATCAACAGAAGTGGTGATTTACAAGCCGCGTTGGGGTGCGTTCTACAATACTCCCCTGGAGCAGTACCTTCGGGAAAAAAATATTTCGACGCTTGTCTTCAGCGGCTGCAACTTTCCAAATTGCCCCCGCACTTCAATCTACGAGGCAAGCGAACGAGACTTCCGAATAGTTTTGGTGGAGGATGCAATCTCCGGACTGTACGATCAAGGAAGGCGTGAAATGCGCAATATCGGCGTTGAATTGTTTTCAACGGTCCAAGTCATCGATGCAGTTGGGCGGGATAGCAAAAGGTCATAACAACCGCTTCGAGAGTGCCCTCGCTTACGTTTTTCGCATCCCTGCGAAGAGATTTGCAGGGATGCGGGGGTATCTAGGAATATTATCGTTAATAATCAATAAGTTAGAGTTGGCATGGTCCGTGCAATTATATTAACAAGAACTTAAACACGGAGGTTTTAAAATGAAAAACACAAACTACTCAAAAAAGATGACCTACATAGGTGCAGGATGCGGCGTGGTACTGTTTGCGATCTTTGGATTACTTCCGGGCTCATTTCTGGGCGGGGTGATGGGACTGAACTTCGCAGGGATGCTTCTGGGAGTGCCGGTTACCTCAGGGGTGCTCTCAAGGCTTATCGTAGGAGCCTCGATGGTGTTGGGCGTCATGGTATCAGGGATAATGTTCATAACTGCCTCTACTTTGACAGGGTGGCTTCTTGGTACTGTGGCGGATGCTCTGACAGCAGGGAAAAAAGAACTTGTATCAGTTAACCATAAATAACAATTAACTAAAGGAGAACGTGTCATGAAAGCAGAAAGAAAACAGACAATGGGAGTAGGGACGAAGATCGGAGCAGCAATAGGGTTTATCTCTTTTCTGGCCATAGGGCTTATGCCGACGATATACTTTGCGAGCTTCGGTTCATTGATGCTGATGAGCAGGCTGGCCGGCGGAGCGGTTGAACCAACCACGATCGTCAGGATGCTCACGGTAATCGGGATCATGCTGGGCATATTCTGCGCCGGGGCAGTCGGTATCGTCCTTGGTTCGGTATTCGGGACTGCTTTAGCCTATATCGTTGATGTCGTCGGTTCCTTCGGCAAGGCCACTGAAGGCGAAGAGGTTAAGGCACATAATTAATCTTCTCTAACAGCAAAGCATAAAAAAGGGGCCGCAATGGCCCCTTTTATGTTTATCCTACGGTTACTCGCAAAGAAGGGTGAGACAACGGCATGTGAGCGGATTTAGCGGCGTTTTGCGCCGGTACCTCGGAGGTCCATCTGTATCGGACCGAGAATGAGCGAACATGCTGTTGTCTCGCCCTTCGTACTACCATTGATACCGGGCTAAAAATAGAAAGGCAGGTCTTATGTCCTGTCTTTTTTAATTGCGTCCGAGGCCGTGTAATATTCGATTCCAAGCAACCGGCGTTTGACATCAACTCCGCCGGTATAGCCGCCCAAACCTCCTCCTGATTCGACAATACGGTGGCATGGGACAATAATCGGTATCGGATTCTTGCCCAGAGCGTTTCCGACTGCCCTGGCCGCCTTTGGCCTCCCAAGCCTCTCCGCAAGCCATTTGTAAGATCGGGTCTCCCCGTACGGGATCTCTTTCAGTGTGTTCCAGACTTTTCTTTCAAATACCGTTCCTTCGAGGAATTCAATACTGCAGCTGAATTCTTTTCTCTCGTTCCGGAAGTACTCAGTCAATTCTTTTTTCACCAATGCCGTGGGACTGGTGTGCCTGAGCTGTATCTCATCAGGACAATGGAATGATATCCCGACCAGTTTATTCCTGCTGAAGACCATATAAAGTCTTCCAACCGGCGAATCCACGGTGTCGTAATACTCGCTTATCGTCTCCTTCTTCGAATCCATCACGCACTCCTCTTATATTTTTTAACGATTCGCATACCTGTTGTCAATACGGGCGGGTTCGTAAAAAGTCCGTATGCTGCGTTGCGCTTCGAAATTCGTCACTGCGACGTACCGCCAAGTACGCCTCATTCCTCATTTCTTGCCCGCCTTGCCTCCAGAGCTTTTTACAAATCCGCCTCACGTATGGGCTCATCAATTCCCATTCCCATGCTATAATGGTCGAAAATATTTTATGAGGTGAAGGTATGTCTGAATTCAGGAATGTGACGGTTATAAAAAAGGCGAACATTTATTTCGAAGGTGGCGTCACCAGCAGGACGGTCATTTTTGCGGATGGTTCAAAAAAGACGCTCGGTATCATGCAGCCCGGCGAATACGAATTCAATACCTCCGATGCCGAGATCATGGAGATACTTGCCGGAGAGCTCGATGTCCTGCTTCCCGGAGAGAATGCCTGGAAGGCAGTCAAGGGCGGCGAGTCTTTTAATGTGCCGGCGAATTCAAAGTTCAGCCTGAAGGTGAAGACCCTGAGCGACTACTGCTGCTCGTTTGTGAAATAGGTTGTGGCTGTAACGTAAAGATTTGTCAATCCCCGGGGTTGACCATGTATCCGGCAGTACCACTGGACAGGCGAGAGTATTAGGTGTAGTTTGAGACGGGGCTCTGCGTATTGACTGAAGCGGGACCCCGGATACTTCTCTTGCGCGCCCAAGAGCAGGTATCCAAGAGAAGGCGCTCCGACGATAATATCACCCTACGGGCCGGGCTGCTCGGTCAGCCGCGCTGAATTTTGGGAAACCTGCCTGCCGGCAGGCAGGCTCGCCCTATCCGGGGACTCAGACAGCCCAAAATTCTTAACGCGCGACTTCGGTCTCAGCCCTGATATTTTCGAAGGGGATAAAAAACTCCGTTATTAGCCGTCATTCCCGAAGTCTATAATCGGGAATCCAGTGTCTGTTTATAATGAAAAAGCGTCATTCTCGACGCAAGCCCCCTCTCTCCCCATATTTTTCGCATCCCTGCAAAGAGATTTGCAGGGATGCGGGGGTAGCCAGGAATATTATCATTAATAATCAATAAGTTAGCGTTGGCATGGTCCGTGCAATTATATTAACAAGAACTTAAACACGGAGGTTTTAAAATGAAAAACGCTAACTACTCAAAAAAGATGATCTACATAGGTGCAGGATGCGGTGTGGTACTGTTTGCGGTGTTCGGACTTCTGCCCGGCTCATTTCTGGGCGGGGTGATGGGACTGAACTTCGCAGGGATGCTTCTGGGAGTGCCGGTAACCTCAGGG
>Ga0334722_10006282_pt1 | contig 11806 bp, 19 predicted proteins | sample C3_bottom_MG_FD_207210 | JGI IMG/M metagenome (GOLD analysis project Ga0334722, IMG submission 207210) | Sediment microbial communities from Yellowstone Lake, YNP, Wyoming, USA - C3_bottom | ecosystem: Environmental > Aquatic > Freshwater > Lake > Sediment | place: USA: Wyoming | collected...
GAAGCTCGCCGCGACGCTGTTGCGCGCTCAAAAGAACAAACAGCCGGTGTACCTGCCGCCCCAAGTAGTCCAGAAATCCCAAGTGCCAGTTGGTTTGCTCGTGGGAGCTGGTGCCCTGGTTGCCGTCGGCGTGGTGCTGTACTTCGTGCTGAGGAAGAAACCATGAATCTAGGACTGACGACAACTTCGGTGACCGGTGGGCCCTTCGGGGCTGAGACCGACGCGGTGGTGAGCACCCCCGTGGGTCGGGCGCTTTACTCCTCAGCCGTGCAGGCGATTCCCCAGATGTACCGGATCGTCACGGTGGGCTCTGAGACCGAGAGCGAACTCATCGACCGGATCGCGAAGTCGTTTGCGCGGAATGTTGCAGGACGTTGGCAAGGCCCAGTTTCTCCCGAGAGCGTATCCAAGTCTCAGGATTTGGTGATGTCGATCAACGCGCACTGTTCGCTTTGTTATGAGAAGGGCACCCCTGAAGAAAACTTCATGTACACGAAGCTCTACGAGCCGAGTACTTCGGGATCGGTGCCTCTTCCGAACGTCTCTCAGGGCGAGCTGTCCCGGATCGTGAATAACGCCCACCCATCTTGGAACGCATCCCAGAAAGACGCGACGGTCAAGTTTCTCTGGGGCAAGATCCAAAGAGGCGAAGCGGTCTCGATGCCTGCCGGTGAACTGCGCTCGGGAGTGCAGGGGCCCCAGGGCTCCGACTGGACCCGGACAGCTTTGATCGTTGGAGGCGTGATCGCCGCAGGCGCGCTTGCCTACTACTTGATCAAGAAGCGCCGGTCCAAAGCGGGTTCCAAGTCCCCGGCAGCTCCCAAACCGATTTCAGCGACACCCATAGCGACTCCGGTATTCGCCGGAGCGAGCATCTAAGGAGCGAAACATGTACTACGGTGGAATGAATTCACTCAACGAGATCGCGGCGCTTGCTGATGGTGAAGCCGCCATGGCAGGGTTCGGTGCGCTGACTCCTTCGGTTCCGGTGTTTGATTCCGCCGGAAACATCGTTGGATCCAAGCCGATGGTGGAGAAAGAAGCCAAGCCGTCGATGTGGACCCCCGAGTTTGTCCAGAGCGTCGGTCAGACCTTGACCAAGGGAATTCAGGACGTGGGTGCGCTGAACATTCAGCGGATCTACGCCCAGAAGGGCATCATGATTCCCAACGAACTCAATCCTCAGATGCAGCAGCAAGTTTCTCGGTCGGCCCCTTGGCCTGCGTGGTCGAAGTGGCTGATCGCTGGAGGAGCGGTGCTGCTTGTGGGCGCTTTGGTGTTCAAGGCGACCAGGGGCTCCAGGGCTCCGGCGGCTGATTTCCAGATCTAGGGAGTAAGCATGTACTACTCAGAAGCGGATGAGAGAGCTGGGGCGTCGCGGCTTGCCTATCTAGGGCAGACCGAAGACTGCGAAGCGCACGCCCAGAAAGCCGAGATCTTTACGCGGCTCTCTCAGAAAAAAGATAAGTCGGCCAAGACGCGCGCCAGCGCGGCGGCGCAGGCGGCGCAGTACACGGCTGATTATAATAATTGTTTGGCGCAGCAAGCTGGTGGTTTTCCGGCAATTCCAGGAACTCCGGCAGGGCAGGCGATTCGGGTGCCGTCGCTGGGACCGGCTCCAGCAGGTCAAGCGCTTCCAACAGGAAACGGCGCTGCTCCTGTTCGCGCGCGTGCCGTTCCATTTTGGCAAAACAAAACCGTGATCATCGGAGCGCTCGTGGTTGCCGGTGTCGCCGCTTACTTTTGGTACAGGTCTCGCAATAAGGGGAAGAAATAATGTACTACCAAAACCGATACGGCTTGTCTGAGCTGAGTGGCGAAGACTGCGGCGCAATCGCGACAAAGATTGCCACGTTTCAGCGGCTTGCCAACAAGAAAGACAAGTCCAAAGCCACTCGGGCCAGTGCGGCGGCGCAGGTGATCGCCTATCAGGCTGATTACGCCAACTGCATGGCGGCGAATGCTGCTGCCGCCGCGCCGGTTACGCTTCCTCCGGTTCTTCCTCCCATAGTTCCGCCGGTGACCATTCCGCCTCCTACTTATGGAGGGGGTGGTGGGGGCGGAGGCGGATACACTCCTGGCGGTGGTGGGTATTATCCGGGCGGCAGCGGGTCGGCGTGGACCGAAGAAGAGACAGGTCCTGGAGGCGGTGAAGCAGCGCAGGATTACGGCCAGCCGACGCCGGGGCCCGGATACAACATGCCTGCCTACGGGATGCCGGGAGTTCCGTCGCAGCCGTTCATGCCTTATGGCGCGATGGCTTACGGCAGTCCTCCGGGATCGCCGATGCCCGGTCCCCAGATTCTGGAAGAAGAGTCGCTGTCGCCGGGGTTCCCTTTAGCCATGCAGCCCCAAGTCGAAAGCCTGGGATCGCAGTGCGCGGTCGAGAGCGCGGCGGTTCCCCAAAGTGATGAGTACGGTCCCATGCAGGTGGTCCGAATCGTTTGCGCTGGAGGTGGAGGGGGTGGGAGATCGCCGTTCGGTGGATCTCCGATCTCCAGCACGACCAGCATCGAGTCCCAAGAGATGGAAACGCTCTCGGGGCTGGGAAGTCTGGGTCAGCTTGCGCGGAGCCCCTGGGCGCTTTTGGGTCTTGCTGCGGTCGGGTATCTGTTGCTGAAGCGCAAACGCTGAATAACGCACACCAGGGTACACCAGGGTGACGCATGGAAGGACCGCACATGACCGAAGAAGCCATGAAAACCTGGGTTGAGTACGGTTTCACCGGACTTTACGTTTTGATTTCCGTGAGCGTGATCGGCTGGTTGTTTTGGGACAGCAAGAACAACAAGCAGGAGCTGGTGCGGCTGTTGACCAACTCCACGACGGCGTTGAGCGCGGCAGCGAACGCGCAGTCCGAAGGGGCGACGGCAACCAAGTCGATGCAAGCCAAGCTCGAAGAGAACACGACCGTGACTAGAGAGTTAGCCGTGTACATGAAAACACGTGATCAGTTCGGGGGGCGCGGCACCGGCAGGGGGGAGCGCGCATGAAACTTTTAGAGCGTCTTTTTGGACGCCGGAAGCCTAAAGCCCCGTCGATCCAGGAACTGAAAGCTGATTTTCAGCATGCGTTTAACCGGCAGCAGGCCGCTTGTGCCAAGATGAACGCGGCGTCGAGTGGTCTGCGCGAGTCGGTCAAAGCCTGGGGCGAAGCGAACGACGAGGCGACTAAACTTATCCGGAACATGGTGGATCGAGAGTACGATGAACAAGAGAGGCATGAAACTAAACTGGGCCTTAACACCCAAGGCGCTGCGTGATTGGGTAAAAGTCCAGGGTTTGTTTTTGTTCTCCGGGAACATGGCCCAGGTTGTTTTTTGGGACTCCGGGGAGCCGCTGGGGATTGGGCTAGCAAAGCCTTTGAGACTCAGCAAAGAAGATTTGGGAATCATTGGGACGTTTTTGTTTGATGAGAAGGGCGACCGGGTTTTTGTGATGGGGATCTACTGCAGGCCACTAAGAGCTTTTGTGGCAAACACAAGTCCGGCGCAGATGCAGTTTGTGATTCGGAATCCGGACAAAGTGCGGTACTTGGAGTTCGAGGACCGCGAGAGGATCAAAGACGTCATTAACAAATCAAGGAGATCAGTACCATGTCCAAAGGATCAACTCTCGCCCTCGTTCTCGGGGCAGCCGTCGTCGGATACTTTGTCTTCGGCAAGAAAAATGCGCCGGGGGCCAAGGGCAAGCTCCAGACTGCCCCTATCCGGGGAGGCGAATCCGTCACCGCCGGAACCTATCGGGTGATCAAGTCGCGCAGGTCTGGAATGACTTACGTGAGTGCCGACGGGCAGCTCGGCTCAGAAATCAAGTTCGCGTCGCCGATGGCAGGGAAGTTCACCCGGAACGTAGTCCAAGAAGGGGGAGCCCTGTGGGCCGAAGTTGCCCCAGCGTGACAGAGACCGAAGCCGCAGTGCAGCCGGTGCTTGAAGTCACCCGGCAGGTGGTCTTTCGGAATTATAAGCTCCGGCGTTTTGATACGCCTGTGAGCCCGGAAGCTCCGTCGGTGCGCGTGGAGTATCACCCGACACCAAGCATTGCGCTTGAGCCGGTCAGGAGAGCCTAGATGCCGACGCTAGTGCAAAGCATCGATCCTCGCGCTGGCTCACTGCAGCCACTCCCCGAAGGGCTGGAGTACACGGTGGGCGTTCCTTTGCCTCTCTGGGGTCCGTATTACCAGAGCAGTCCTTGGATGTACTCAGACATCAATCCTCAAGGGTACTATGACCCTCGGACTTTTCCGTACCCGGCCATTAATCCATTCATTCCCAGGAGATCCGGTGCCTATATTCAACCCGGTCAAATGGATCCTCTTGCTTACGCTCTCGTGAACGAAGGATCCTTAGAAGGTCTGCGCCAGCTTCCCCAGGATCAATCCAAGACCGTCAAGATTGCCATTGGGACTTGGATTGTGTTTGCCCTGGGCCGCGCGGCGCTGACTGCGTTGATTCCGCAGAGAAAAATTCGCCGTGCTTTTCGCGGCGTTCCTAAAAAAGCCTGGGCAGTTTTAGGCGTGCTTGCCGCTGGTGGCATTGCGTGGTGGTATGTGACGCAGAAGCCAGATCTTCAGGTTTCTCTCCTTGGAAGAATGGGACAGATCGCCGACCGCGACTGGTTTCCGGAAGATCCGACAGGTGGTGGATACGCCGGAGCCGGGGATCCTGTGTACGGCGACGTGCTAGGACCCGGTGAAAGCATCGCAGTAGCGTCAAACTGGATTGCGAATCTGCGCCCCAGAGGCTTTTCGTCCTAGGAGCGAAGCAATGGCAGCGCGAGACATGCAGGCCGCAAAGTCAGCAATCGTGGCTGGGCTCATGGCAACAGGAGTCCCGGCGCAGACGGCGTCGCTGATGGCAGATCAGCAGATCCTGGCGCACACCGTTGGAGCCAAGAGCGATAAAGTAGTTTCACCGGGACCGGCGCTGCTTTTTGGTGTGCCGTGGTACTTCGTTGCCATTGGTGGTGCGATTACTGTGATCTTGTTGGCTCGCCGCTAGGAGCGTGAAGATGCACCATCTCGAAGACGCGACCGTGCAGGCGTTCTGTGACGAGAATTCCCTTCGGGGAATAGGATCGTGGGGGAGCGAGGCTGTTGACTGGTGGGGTAACGTGCTTGGTATTACGACGCCGAGACCCTCGGAGCCTCCGGAGGGATCGCGCCGGTATCAGCAGCCCAGCGCAGAACCAGCCAAGCCCGTTTCTCCGGCCACCGAAGCGCTGGTTCAGAAGCTGATGAGTACCCCGAACGAAAGTACGGGGATGCAGCTGATGTACACGCAGCAGTACATGGCTCTTGGAGTCCCCGAAGCCCAGGCGCGGCTGATGGCGGCGCAGCAGGTCACGGCACAGCTTAAGGGACCGATTGCGCAGTCGATAGCGAAGGGCGCTCCGTTTGATCCGAATTTCAGCGCGAACTACGACGTGAGCGCGTGGGAGCGCGTTCCCGGTGGAGGGGGAGGTATTTTTGATGGTGGTTCTCCTGACGGCGTTCCCCAGATCTTCGGAGTCAAGTGGTACTGGATCGCCCTGGGCGCGGCTGTTGGCGTGGTTTTGTTGGCCAGAAAATAAAGGAGCGCAGCATGCGTGGACTTGGAGCGCCGCATCATGGTGGGCATCACGGCGGGCGCGGCTGGGGTGGTGGAGGCTGGGGATGGGGCGGCTGGGACTATCCTCTTATTTGGCCCTACGCGATCCCGGTGGCTGGTGACGACGAGTGGCTGGCGTACCAGGAGTTCCTGGCGCAGCGCCGCAAGAAAGCCCAGATGAGCGGTCTGGGCGCGATGCCCTCGGGAAAAACTTTGCTGGTGATCGGTGGAATCGTTCTGGCTTGGTACTTACTTAAGAAAAAATAACAAAGGAGACCTACCATGGCTCGCAGACGTCGGCGTAATCCTGGCCGCAAGATCAACTGGCTCTTACTTGGGGGCGTAGCCCTGGGCGCATACTTTCTGCTCAAGGGCCGAGGACTTCGGGGTTTGGGCTGTTGTGGAAACAATATGCCCATGGGCACGCTGTACTCCGAAGACTCCGTGAACGGCCCCTATGGTGACGCGAGTTCCGGGGGCGACGGCTTGGGAGTCCCCGGTAACATTCTGTATCAGCCCGTGTTTCCGCATGCCACCGATGAGGCGTCGAGCTGGTAAAGGAGAGTTTCATGGGCAACATCGCGCTGCATTTGGATGCTGGACACGACCACAACGGGAATCCGAAGCGGCTGGTCATGGTTCTTGACGAGAAGGGCGACATCGTTCACGTCGCTGAAGAAGGGTACGCCGGAGTGAAAGCCGCGCTTCGTAGGGGTGAAGTTGCTGACGCTGTGATGGGTCCTCGGCTCGAAATCACTCCGAAAGAGTACAAAGCGATTTTGGCTGAGTGGGACGAAGCCGGTGAAGACGAAGACGACGAAGAAGACACAAGCTGGCCCGACGAAGAGCGGCATCATCGCAAACCCGAACCGGCGATGCATCCGGACGAAGATGAATAACTGAGCCGGGGGAATTCCCCCTAAAGGAGAATGCTGTGAAGAAGAAACTTTTAACGCTGGCCTTGGTCGGCTTCGGAGCGTGGTGGCTGCTCCGGCGCAAGCCTCGGACCATGGTCGCCGTGGAAGTCAAAGCGCTTCCCACGGACTCGATGGCACCGGGATCGATGCCTGCCGCTGTTACGGGCCGGATCAAAGATCGGCAACGTCAGGCTTCCCCTCAGCCGCCCCCGATGACGATCTCGTATTACTAGGGACCGTGATCTGGGAGGGCGAGTATGGGCTTGATGGCGCTGCTCCGTGACGTGGTGACAGGAGATCTGTTAGCGGAGACGCATCCCCAAGTGCAGGCTCGACAATGGACCTGTGGGCAGTGTCCGGATAAGAAAAACTTTTTGCAGCAGGGACCGATGTGTTTGCATTGTCACTGTTGGGTGAACCTGAAGACCCGAGTGCAGAGCGAGCACTGCCCAGTGAATAAGTGGTAGGGCGAAGTGAGGTCAGGAGCATGCGATGTACTACGCGCGCCGAAGAAGGGGACTGGGTGCCACTGAACCCGACACGTTCACCGGGTCTACCGGTGCTACAGGTCCAGTCACGCCTCCGGCTCCTCCGCGCGCCATTGGGCCTCCGTCAACGTACCAATATTTTCCGGGTGTTTACACTCCAGCTCCTAGAAGCACAGCTGGGGGTGGTAGCACCCAGATTCAATTCGTGGAGACCGCGCCTCGGGCAGGCGTGAACGTCGGACCTACTCCCAAACTCACCGTGCGGATTCCTTCCCCAGGCCGCGTCGAGCGCCCTGAGGCCGCGTCGATTTTCACGCCTGTGGTGACAGCGCATGCTCCAGCGATGTCGGTTTCTGAGTTTCAAAAGCTCTTGGTGAGGGGTTTTGGTGATAAATCGACTGGTACTTCGACCGATATAACCGATGACCAAGAAACACTGAGTCCCGAAGAAGCAAAAGAGCGGGTGTCTCTCGCAGAAAATATTTTAGCGGGCAAAGATATTGCTGAACTGCTGAGTATTCCAGGTCTAAGTTCCAGCAATGTGAAGTTTTTAGGCAAGACGTTGAAGCTGCTCGAAGAATCAACCGCCGCAAAAGTGGCGGATATCATGAGAACTGTTATTGAGAAAAGTATCGCGGGGGCAACCGGTTACGCCGCTCGCGTTCCCAAGATAGCCGAACCAGCGGTAAAAGCTGTGATTAAGCATGGGTTTAGGCTGAGTTTCGCAACCGACGCGGAAAAAATAGCGGCGAAGGCGCTGGCCGAAGAAGCCGTGGCGGCGTCTACGCGGGTTGGTCAAATTGCATCTGAGGCGGCATCAGGACTGTCCTGGGCCGGAAAACTACTTTCCAAAGTCCCACCTGGGTTGCGCACGGCTGTAGGCGTCGTGGGGCGCGGTTTGGAGACAGCCTCTGGCGTGGGTCTTGTAGCCGAAGGACTTTACGACTTAACTCGGATGGGAATCGCGTACAGTAAAGTAGTCGAAGCCAATAAAGATCTTGTTGAGCAGCAGGCGGCGCTGAGAGACGTGCGCAGCCGCGCAGAAGTCCTGTCGGGGATTGTGGCATCCAGCTTAGCCAAACTTCCCGAAGATATCCGAAGTCTGGAAAACGAGCGCGCTCGGTTGGAAGACAAAGTAAAACAGATGTCGCTGACAGTCGAGCGTCTGTCTGCCAAGCAGCAAAAGCTGGAGCGTGAGTCCGACGGGGGCGCGAGTATTTCAGCGCGTGAGTTTTTGGCGCAGCAAGAGATGACGAGAGAGCGTGACAGGGATATTGCCAAGTTGCAAGATTTGAGTCAGAACATTACCGACCGCACGGCGGCGTTTACTGTGGCTAGGGCTGCCGCTGAAGAGACCGCGAAAATTCAGCGTTCGCTGGCTCGCGAAGCGCGGGCTTTAGAGAACCGGAGAGCGCGCGAGCGGTTTGCGCAGACTTTTGAGCCTCGTGACCAGGAGGTCGCCATGCACGGATTAGGAATTTCACCGGCAGCAGAAACGGAACTAATGTCGGGGGCACCGTGGGCTCCAGTTGTTGCTTGGACTGGAGCTGGGATGTATGGCGGCTGGATGATTGCTGCAAATAAATCGAAACCCGAGAAAGCGCTGTACGCTTTTGCCGGTGGTTTACTGGGCTTTGCCTGGGCCATGTACAATAAGCCGCGTAGATAAGGGAGAATAGCAATGGCCGGGAAGCTCAAAGTAACAACGCACTTCTACCCTTCGATGGGCTTTGTCGGCGTGGTCACCCGAGCCGGGAAGCATGTCTTCGACGGCGCGCCTGGGCGCACCCGAGCGAGCGCCCGGAAAAAAGCCCTGGCGCAGGTCCGGCGGGAGAAGCTCAACAACCCCAGCAAGTGGGGCAAAGTCTGGTCAAAAGTTCACGGACTTCGTACTTCTTATGGTAAGCACGATCCGCGCGGTGGGCGTTGGCGTGAAGGAGTGCGCAGGGGGGCCAGAAAGCTGAGAGGATTGTACCGGCATCGCCGCTTGCAAAAACGGCGTGGTGCTAAGATTGCACGCCAGTTGAGCAGGCGCGGCTGGCGGAACCCTGGTAACGGAAGTGGCAAGCACGTCGTGGCGCGTTGGGAGTCTCGTGGTGGAAAACGCTGGTTAGAACTTTACCGCGATCAGATGGGGCATACATACCATCAAGACGGCGGTGGTGGAAATCTTGGCGGTGGTTTGACAGACGCTGAGGCTATCGCTGCGTTGAACCGTGGCATGCTTGGAGCAATGAAATCCGATCACCCATCAACAAAGCGTGTGAAGAATCCCCTGCCGCGCTGGGTCCACCGCAAAAGCATCCGCACGATTTACAGAGGCAAGGGCTTCCGGCGTCGCCGGATCTTGGTGGGCTGTCCCAAGAGATCCTGGCAGGTCCGGAAAAAGCGCTGCCGCCGGGGCATGAGATTGGTTGAGAAGCGCCGCGCGTACCGTGCCAAGCTAAGAAAAAAGTATCCGGGGCTGTGGAAACGGCGTAAGAGCAGAACAAAGAGATGAATGTGCGAAAGAGACGAAGAAATCCCTATGCGGTGCTGCATAAGGGAGTTGTGATTAGCACGCACCGGACCAAACGCGCGGCGAAGTTTGTTGCTGAAAAGCGCAGGCGTGAGTACGGCGGGAGCTGGCTTGTTTCGGGTTGGAAGATCCGGCGCAAAGCGCGCAGATCCCGGAGCCGCAACGGACGCTGGACCAAGGCCCGAAAAGCGATGTGGCGGCACCAAGACCGGTTCTCGAAAGGTGTTCGGGGCTACTGGAAAAAAGCGGATCGTTTGCGCAAGCGGTTCTCGAAGCTGCACCGGTTGAGAAAGTTCAAGTACCAAGCCGCGCAGCGCCGACGGGTGAGCAATCGAAGGAGGCGCTGATGCGGGAAGATCCAGAGCAGTGCCTGACCCAGGAAGGCGTCGATGAGGTTTACCGGGTTCTCGATGCGGTGGACCAAGCTGTGCCGGTCCTGGGCGGCAACGATCCCGTGACGCAGGAAGCCCGGATGGAGATTCTCCGGGAAGACGGTCCCTCGGATGAAGATGTTTTCATGGACGAGGACGAGCCGGATTTGCCGCTAGAAGCTGCGTTTGAGGGTGAACGCACCGATAACCCCTTTGGTCCCGGTCAAGACGTGTTTCTAGGGCCCTACCGGGATCCCCGAGGTGTGGTTCCCGAACACCTAATGGCTGCTCCTCATTTGCTCAAAGCCATGCGCCGAACCGGCGAGCCTAGGATTACGTTTAAAGAGATGCACCTGCCTTTTGCTGATTTTCTGTCCGAGAATCCCAAGCTCATCAAAAGCTTTAAGCGGCTCGGCGTGTTCACGCCGGGGCTGATGCTCTCACCGCACTTGGCATCGGGATTCCGGAATCTTTGTGCCAATGCCAGCGTGGGCTGTTCCAGCAACTGCTTGAATCTTTCAGGCCAGGGTGACTTTGGAATCAAAACCGTGAAAGCGCTGATGGAGGGGCGCACCAATCGCGCGCAGGAGTCGCGCCGCCGAAAGACGATTTTGTTCACGTTCAACCCGGCTGAGTTCAAAGATGTGCTCTTGAGTGCCATTGATAAAGCTATCCGGGATGCCATTGACCAGGGATTCAAGTTTGCTCTTAGGTTAAATACGCTGTCGGATTGGCCTTGGGAAGCGGAGTTTTTTGGGGATCCGGAAGCGCGGTCGGCGGGCAGCAGCATCATGGCGCTCTATCCGGAGATCAGTTTTTATGATTACACCAAAGTCGGTACGCGGATGGCGCGGTTCCTGGCGCTGCAGAACGGTGAACCCAGCCCTTGGCCTCGGAACTACCATCTCACGTACTCGTTCAGTGAGATCAATCTAAGAGCTGTTTTAGGCGTGCTGCGCTCCGGGGGATCCGTTGCGATTGCCTTTGATGACTCTCTTGGATACGCCGAAGGTCAGAAGTGGCACGACGAAGCCAAGCCCGTGCTGCCGCCCCGTTGGTTCGGGTATCCCGTGATCGACGGTGACACCTACGACTATCGGCCTGCGGATCGGAAGCTGTCGAGAATCCCTAAGGGCCAGGGCTTTATCGTAGGGTTGCGCATCAAGGGCGAGCAGCAGGTGATCCGTCATCGTAAAATGATCGAGCGCTCTGCTGGGTACGGCGGGGAGTATGGTTTGCCCCCGGAGATGTTTACTTTTTTCCAGCATGCGGCATGGTGGGAGTACACTGAGCACGATCCCCATCTGGTCGAAGCGATGCTGCGGATCTCGGACGCAAGAGCTAAAGAACAAAAAGGCGCGGGGTTTGAGCGCGGGGGTCTGATTGGGATGCGCGGCGCGCTATCTGGTGCGTTGAGTCTTCGCGAGCTGCTGCCGCATTTGTTTTGAGGGCTGGGCCATGTACTACGTGAGCCGGGGCGGATTGCAGGGCTTGGGCCTCGAAGAGGGGGTTCGGCCCAGCTGCATGGAGTGCGTGGAAAAGCATCTCGGATCCGCCTGCGTGCTCTGCGGCGAGCTTGCTGACGGGTATCCCTACCGGCACCGGGTTATAGGGCATCTGCACGAAGCCGAAGACGAGTCGCGCCAGTGGCCAGCGCTGCACCGGGCGATCCGGGAGGCCCGGAAGCGCTTCCAAAGGGATGGGGTTACCCCGGATTGGCAGCGCCTGCAGGGGCTCTGCAGGCTATGCGAGGGAGCCTAAGATGCCTGAATCGAGTCCCAGGGCGGCAGTGACCTATGGATTCCCCACGGACGGGCGCACCCCTGAAGAAGTCGCGCGGATGAAAGAGTACGGCTACGGTGAAGACATCGAGTTTGCGCGTTCGCATCTTCGTACTGACGGTTATTTTTGCTCGACCTGTATGT
>Ga0334722_10006283_pt1 | contig 11805 bp, 12 predicted proteins | sample C3_bottom_MG_FD_207210 | JGI IMG/M metagenome (GOLD analysis project Ga0334722, IMG submission 207210) | Sediment microbial communities from Yellowstone Lake, YNP, Wyoming, USA - C3_bottom | ecosystem: Environmental > Aquatic > Freshwater > Lake > Sediment | place: USA: Wyoming | collected...
ACTGCTTCGACGGGATGATCTGCATCCCCAACTGCGACAAGATCGTCCCCGGCATGCTGATGGCGGCGATGCGGTGCAACGTCCCCACGATCTTCGTCTCCGGCGGCCCGATGAAGGCGGGGGTGACGAAGGAAGGCCGGGTCGTCGACCTCATCTCCGTCTTCGAGGGGGTGGCGGCGCACAAGCTTGGCTCCCTGTCCGACGAGGGGCTCAAGGAGCTGGAGGACCAAGGGTGCCCCACCTGCGGCTGCTGCTCCGGCATGTTCACGGCGAACTCCATGAACTGCCTTTGCGAGGCGCTCGGCATGGCGCTCCCCGGGAGCGGGTCCGTGCTGGCGGTCGACATGAAGCGCGACGAATTCTACCGCGCGGCGTCGTTCCGGCTGATGGAGTTGATCCGGAAGGACATCAAGCCCCGGGACATCGCCACGCGGGACGCCTTCGACAACGCGCTGGCGCTGGACATGGCGATGGGCGGTTCGACGAACACGATCCTCCACGTGCTGGCGGTGGCCCACGAGGCGGGGGTGCCGTACGACCTGGCGCGCATCGACGCCATCTCCCGGAAGACGCCGACGCTGTGCAAGGTGTCGCCGTCGTCGCAGTACCACATGGAGGACGTGGACCGCGCGGGGGGAATCCCGGCGATCCTCTCGGAGCTGTTCAAGGTGCCGGGTCTCATGAAACGGGACTGCCTCACCGTGACGGGGAAGACCCTCGAGGAGAACGTGGCGGGGGCGGCGTCGAAGGACCCGGCGGTCATCCGGCCCCTGTCCAACGCGTATAGCAAGGAAGGAGGGCTCGCGGTCCTCTACGGCAACCTCGCGACCGAAGGCGCGGTCGTCAAGACCGCCGGGGTCGACCCGAGGATGCTGGTCTTCGAGGGGTCCGCCGTGATCTTCGAGTCGCAGGACGAGGCGTGCGAGGGGATCCTCGCGGGGAAGGTAAAGGCGGGCGACTTCGTCGTCATCCGGTACGAGGGCCCCAAAGGCGGCCCGGGGATGCAGGAGATGCTCGCGCCGACGTCGTACATCATGGGCGAGGGGCTGGGCGACAAGGTGGCGATGGTCACCGACGGGCGCTTCTCCGGAGGGACGCGCGGCGCCACCATCGGTCACGTCTCCCCCGAGGCGGCCGCGGGGGGGGCGATCGCCCTGGTCCGGAATGGGGACCGGATCCGCCTGGACATCCCGGCGCGCAAGCTCGATCTGCTCATCTCCGATGCGGAACTCGCCGAACGGCGCACGAAATGGCAGCTCCCGCCGAAGGAGAAACCGGCCGGATGCCTCGGGAAATACGCCGCGATGGCCACCAGCGCCAGCACCGGCGCGGTCCTGAAGTGGTAGGCAGGGTCTACTTCACAATTCACTTCACAGTCCGAGGGGGGGGGTAGGCCCCCACGACATTGGTCCCGATAATTCAAATTCAATCCACGTCACGGTCTTTCTCCTCGATGTTCGCCTTGGAATCACGCTCCCCTCCCCAGCCCTTGATCCCGTACACGAGCGACGCGATGAACTCCGCGATCGCTTCGGGGTCGTTCAGGTCGAGGACGGGGACGTCCAGGTCGAGCGGCTCGTCGCTGGCCACCGCTGCCAAGCTGGGATCGTTCCGTTCGCCGCGGCAGATGAGCGCGCGGCGGAACTCCTTCCGGTGGACCTCGATCTTCGGGAGGGAACTCCCCCGGAACCCTTCCACGAGGACGAGATCCATGTCGGTGAAATAGCGCGCGAGGAGCTCCTCGATCGGGGGCGAGGCGACGTGCCGCTTCACCATCGCCAGCATCGAAGCCGAAGTGATCACCATCGTGTCGGCCCCGGCCGCGGTGAGGCGGTGGCTGTCCTTCCCCGGGTGATCGATGTCGAACCGGTGCGCGTCGTGCTTGACCACCCCCACCCGCACACCTTTTTGCTTCAACGCGGGGATCAGCCGCTCCAGCAAGGTCGTTTTCCCCGCCCCGGAATTTCCGACGATGGCGACCGCAGGGATCTGCTTCATGGGTTGCCCCTCCCCCAGTTATCGGCTTTCTGCAGTCGCCTATAGTCGTCCGGCGTATTGACGTTGAGAAACGAGAGGAATTCCGGGTCCACGGTCGCGATTTCCACCGCAGGGACGACCAGGGCATGAACCCGGTCGATCAGGTGGATCACGTTCCGTTGCCCGGCGGTCAGACCCTCTTCTACGAAAGGCAGGCATCCCTTCCCGTAGATGGCACAGAGGGGTTCCAGGCCGTTGGGCCCGCATGGGATGACGAGGTCGCATCCATGTGCCCGCGCGGCAAGGAAACGGAGAACGGCAGGTGAAAGAAAGGGCATGTCGCATCCTGTGATGAAGGTGAACTCCGTCGGGGCATGCCGGAGGGCGGCGTCAATTCCTCCCAGGGGGCCCTGTCCCGTGATCCGGTCGTGAACCGCCGGTATCCAGGGGACCGCGAGCCGCGCCGGATCGCTCGTTACGAGGAAGACGTTCACGAAGACCTTCGCCACGGCCTCGCGCACCCACTGGATCATGGGTTTGCCGCCGTGGAGAAGGAGCGCCTTGTCCGTCCCCATCCGCCGGGACGTGCCCCCGGCCAGGATGGCGGCGGAGATATCCTCAGCCTTTGGAGCCGTTGTTGCGCGTCGGATCACCGTTCCACCTCCGGAAGATCGCCCACAAGAGGATTCCCGCGAGGAACCCGAGGGTGACGTTCACCGCCAGGATGAGCCCCGCCGTGAGCAGGCAGACGAGGAAATCTTCCCGGGTGCCGGTGTCCCGAGCCGGGAGCGACAGTTCGAGTCCCGCGAAGACCAGCATCGCCCCGAGGATGCTCCGGGGGAATTCCTGGAGCGGCAGCAGGAGGGCGCCTGCGGCGAACAGCCCGACCGCCATCTTCACCGTGCCGAGGGCGACGACGGATCCTCCCGTGCGTGCCCCGAACCGGTACTGACCGGCCAGCCCCCCCGACCCGTGGCACAGCGGCATCCCCCCGAACCAGCAGGATACGAGGTTCATCACGCCGACGGAGCGGGCCATCGCCGTTTCGGAGACCTTCCTACCCGGGAACAGGTCCCCGGACAGGGCGCAGACGGCGACGACCGAGTTCAGCAGCGTGAGGGGGAGTTGCGCGACCGCCCCCCTGGTGAACCCGATGACCCAGTCGGCGGGGCGGGGAAGGACGAGGAAGGGCGACCACACCGTGAGCCGAACGTCGCGGAACAGATCCTGTCGGAAAACGCCGAGCAGCAGGAGGCCGCCGAGGAAGAGCAGGAGTGCGGCCGGGATCCGCTGCCGGAAATACGACAGGACGATCAGCCCGATCGCCGCGCATCCCACGGCGACGCTGTCCCATCCGAGGGCTGGAAGGGCGACCAGAAGGCCGATCCCCCCGAGGAAGAGTTTCAACCCGATCCCCAGCTGGATCCCGCGGACCACCGCTTTCGGCGTGAGCGCGAAGATTTTCCCCGCTCCCGGGACGATTCCCGCGACGAGGAGAAGCGCTCCCATGATGATCCCCGCCGCGGCGATCTGGGGAGGGGTCATCCCTTCCGCGATGGCGGCGGCCGCAACCGCCTTCATCGGCTGGACGGGGATCGGAAGACGGAAGAGAAGCCCCGTGGCCACGTTCCAAAGCCCGGCGAAGAAAAAAACGGGCGCGGGAGAGAGCCCGCACCGGGTGATGTACCCGAGGGTCAGGGGGAGGAATGTCCCCAGGTCCCCCAGCGAACCGGAGATCTCCCCCCGGTCGAACCGCAAGAGGGGGGCGGCCGCTTCATCCTTCATCCCGGAAGAGGTCCCCCCACACGGGATGGAAACCGACGAGATCTCCCGGGGCGAGGCGGGAGACGCCGGCGGGGATCTCGAAGACCCCTTCGGCCCGCAGGGCGGAGATGAAATCCCCGGAGCCGTTGGAGGGGATCTCCGCCACGACGCTTTTCCCTCCCTTCGAAACGACGCGGGCGGGGGTGAACTTCTTGCCGACGCTCCGGTTGGACGCTTCCCCGGCCAGCGGCAGGTAGATCGGCTTGGGCAGGTATTCCCTCGCCCCGCTCCCCTTCAGGAAGAGCGGCTTCACCAGCATGGCCATGTGCACCATCACCGCCACCGGGTTCCCCGGCAGGCCGATGACGACGGTCCCCGAGGGACTCCTGCCGATGTAGAGCGGTTTTCCCGGCTTCACGGCCACCTTGTGCAGAACCTTTTCCACGCCGCACTCCGCGAGGCATTGCGGGACGATGTCCACCTCGCCTTCGGAGACGCCTCCGGAAAGGAGGAGAAAGTCGTCGGCCAACCCTTCCCGGATCCGCTCCCGGATGCGCTCCGGGTCGTCCGTTACGATCCCCCCGTAGTGGACCTCCCGTGCCCCGATGCGCGCGAGCGCCGCGCGGACGAAATGCGCGTTGCTGTTACGGATCATGGGGCCTTCGGCCGGCTCCCACGGTTCCTTCAGTTCGCTCCCGGTCGGCAGGATGGTCACGGAGGGCCGTTCGAAGACGGGGATTTCCCATTGCCCGACGGCGGCGAGGGTGGCGACGTAGCGGGGGAAGAGGATGGTCCCGGCCGGGATGAGGACCTCTCCCTTGCGGGCGTCCTCTCCCTCGGGTGCGATGTGCTGTCCCGGCCGGGCCTTTTCGGTGAACCGGACCGACCCGTCCGCGCCGGTCTGCGACTGCTCGACCTGGATCACGGTGTCGAAAGGCGGCGGCACGGCGGCACCGGTCATGATCTTGACGCAATCCCCGGACTCGCATTCACCGCTCCAGCGGGTCCCGGGGGCGACCGTTCCGATCACCCGGTAAAGGGTTCGGTCTTCCTTGCCGGTCCATACGACGGCGAAGCCGTCCATCGCCGCCCGGGGGAACGGGGGGATGTTCCGGTCCGCGGCGATATCGCTTGCCAGGATTTCTCCCCCGGCCTCCGGAAGGGATACCGTCCTGGTCTTTCGAGGCGCATGGACTAGCGCTGCGGCCCTGGCGATGGTGTCTTCGAGGGAAACGAACAAACGGGTACCTCCATTCAGGGTGAAAAACATAATAGCCACCCCCCGGGAAATATGGTAGAAAAATAACGATGTCTCTAAATGAAATGAACCGGACTCACCGGTGACCACCACGGGAACAGATCGAGGGAACGGCATTGCGATTCCATTTTCAAGGAAAGAGGGAGGGGAGATGAGGACGTTCATTGCCGTGTTCGTCATCCTGTTGTTCAGCGCGGCCACGACGTTCGCCGAACAGAAAAACCTCGTGGAGTTGCACAAGAACGGGGGAAGCCTTTCCACCAAGGAGTGCCTGTCCTGTCACTCCGACATCACGAAGCAGGTCACACAGAATAAGAAGATCCAGACGTTCCACCGGCTGCACCTCCAGTCGAAGAAGGACACGCCGAAGGAATGTTCCGACTGTCACCGGTCGGTGGATTTGAGGGACGGATCGGCCGAAGCGTTGCGGAAGCAGGTGAACCCGGCGGTCTGCCAGGGGTGCCACGACGGCAGCATCAAGGGCGCCAAAGTCCTGTTCGCGAAGTAACCTGAGGGGGGAGCGATGGACCGCGATCGAAGGATTCCGGAAGACGAGAAGGCGTTGTTCGAGTTGGAGACCGGCAAGAAATTCAGTCGGCGGGATTTTTTGAAGTGGACCTCCGCGCTTGCGGGCGCGGCGGTGGCGAGCGGCCTTGTATGGGACGGGAAGCTGGGTCTGTTCCGCGAGGCGACCGCGCAGGAGAAGGTCCTGAAGGATGGGGAATGGATCTACTCGAACTGCAACATGTGCGGCGGCCAGTCGGGGATCAAGGTCAAAATCGTCAACGGCAGGGCGGTCAAGATCGAGGGGATCGCCAACCCGGTCAACGTCGCCAACACCTCGGAGAATTACGAGAAGGCGGTCAAGGAACTCGCGGCCCTGTACGGCGGCGACCGCGACGCGGCCGGAAGGCTCTGCTCGAAAGGGAACTCCGGACTCAAGACGCTATACGATCCGGACCGCCTGAAAACGCCGATGGTCAGGTTGGGCGAACGGGGCAGCGGCAAGTGGAAGGCAATCTCATGGGATGAGGCGGTCGCGCAGGTCGCCGAAAACCTCCTGAAGATCCGCGAGAAGTACGGCGCGGAGAGCCTGGCATGGTTCAGCGAGGACCATAGCTTCACCCACATCCAGCAGGACCTTTGCAAAATGTACGGCACCCCGAACTACCACAACCACTCCAATCTTTGCGACGTCGCCCGGAAAGCTTCCTTCAAGCTTGTGATGGGGAACGAGCGGCCGCTCGCTGATTTCGAGGAGACGTCGTACGCCCTCGTCTTCGGGTGGAACATGCTGGGCGCGACGAAGTGGATCCACCTTCCGGGAACGTGGAACCGCGGCCGCGCCAAGGGCGCGAAGATGGTCTCTGTGGATCCCTTCTGCAGCCAGACCGGATCGAAGTCGGACGAGTGGGTCCCGATCCGGCCCGGGACCGACGGAGCGTTCGCGCTCGCCATCGGCCACGTGCTGGTCAGGAAGGGGCTGGTCAACAAGGCGTTCGTCGATGAATGGTGCGTCGGGTTCGACGAATACGCGAAATACGTGGAGGACAAGACGCCGGAGTGGGCGGAGAAGATCACCTCCATCCCGGCATCCGTGATCGAGCGGATCGCCACGGAGATCGGGGAGACGGCGAAGGCCGGGAAGCCGGTGTGCATCGACGTCTGGAGCGGCCCGGGCCACCACACGAACGCCACTCTGGGCGGCTACGCCATCACGGTGCTCCCCGCGCTGTTAGGCATGATCGACAAGCCGGGGACGATGATGGAACCGTCGAAAATCGGGAATAAGCATCACGGCCTGGATGTCGAATTGCCGTCCCTGAAAAAACCGCGGGTCGACGGGAAGGGGACGAAATACATCCTCGGCCACGGCTCCGGGATCTACATCGAGACCCGGGACGTGGTCCTCTCCGGCAAGGAATCGTCTGCCGGATCCGGCGTACCGAAGGCAGGCGTGTTCGTCTTCCAGAACTTCGTGATGTCGGTCCCCGGCACGCAGAAGAACATCGATTTCATGAAGAAGCTGGAGTACGTGGTCGTGAACGACACACACATGAGCGAGACGGCTGAACTGGCCGACATCGTCATCCCCGGTTCGGTCTACCTCGAGCGGTACGATTTCACCGGATACTGGGTGACCTGGCCGGTGCTCGGGCTGCGGAAGCCGGTCGTGAAATCCGTCATCGGCGGGTTGACGGAAGTGGAGTTCTGGATGGCCGTCATCAAGAAGATGGGCCTCCGGGACAAGAAGGGACACTCTCCCGCTGACCTCGCTTACGACGCCTACTACGCCGACGAGTATAATCCGACGGTGTATGCGAAGGAGCAGAAGTGGGAGGAGTACAAGAAGTCGACCCTTGCGTTGACCGGGAAGACCGAGTACGAGAAGTTCCGCAAAGAGGTCAAGGTGCCCGAGGGGGGCATGGTCGAGGAGAAAACCGGACTGGTGAAGGGCAAGGACGGCAAGGCGGTCGGGGTCAAGATCGGGGAGAAGATCCACAAGGGGTTCGACACGCCGACCCGGAAGCTCGAGATCGCCTCCGCGTTCCTCAAGAAACACAAGATGAGCGGCCTGCCGGAGTACAACGAGGCGGAGGACCGCCCGACCGGCGATTTTCCGCTGTACCTTGTCAATTACAAGCAGAACGAACACACCCATTCGCGGACCTTCAACAACACCTACCTCATGGAGATGAAGCCGGACAACCCCCTGCTGATGAACTCCGCGACGGCGTCGAAATTGGGGCTGAAGGACGGCGACCCGATCTGGATCGAGTCCCCGCATGCGAAGGCGAAGGGGACCGTGCAGGTCACCGAGCGGATCCACCCCGAGGTCGTCGCCCTGCAGCACGGGTTCGGTCACTGGGGGTTCGGGAAGATCGCCCGGGGGAGCCAGAACAAGGTCAATGCATGGAATCCGGCCGGCACGGCGGACGGGCAGTTCCTGCCGGGCAAGGCGGAAAAGTTCTCCGGCCAGATCGTCGCGAAGGAGATCGGCGTAAGAGTCACCAAGGCTTGAGGGAGGTAATATATGGCGAAAAATCCGAACCAGATCGGTTGGTACTATAACGAAAACAACTGCATTGCCTGCCGGGCGTGCGAAGCGGGGTGCAAGCAGGAGTTCGACCTTCCGTACGGCGTCCGCCGTCGCCGGGTGATCCTGCGGGAGGAGGGGAAATACCCGAACCCGAAGGTCCACTACATCTCTATGGCCTGCTACCATTGCGAAGAGCCGGCGTGCGCCAAGGCGTGCCCGGTCGGCGCGTACACGAAGGAGAAGGAGTTCGGCGTCGTCCTCCTCGACCAGAAGAAGTGCATCGGTTGCAAGCGGTGCCAGGCGGCGTGCCCCTACGGGGCGCCGCAGTTCGACGAGGCGAAGAAGAAGATGGACAAGTGCACCCTCTGCCACCACCGCCTCAAGGAGGGATTGCCGCCCGCCTGCGTCCGCACCTGCCCCGGCTATTCTCTCTGGCATGGGAAACTCTCCGACATCGAGGGGGGGAAGACCCCGCCGGAGATCTACCGCAGGCCGATGGTGAAGGCCCTTCCGCAGTTCGCGAATCCATCCCTTACCCGGCCTTCGGTCCTCTTTTCGGAAAACAAATGAAGCAGACCCCCGGGGGCGGAGCAATTCCGCCCCCGGGCCGCTCCATTTCCCCGGACGAGTGGCCCCGGTCGCGAACGTTCGGGTTGCTCGCCGGGATGTACCTGTGCCGGCCGAGCCGGGAGGCGATCGAGGGGTGGCGCTCTTTCTTCGGGAAGGAGGCGCCCGATCCTCTACGGGGGTTGCACGCGTCCCTCCTCGCGGTCGATCCTTCCGAGAAATCGGTCCTCGACGATCTCCTCTGGGAATACACCCGCCTGTTCATCGGTCCCTACCGGCTTCCCTGTCCGCCTTGGGAGTCGGTCTACACGTCCCCGAAGCGCCTGCTGATGCAGGAGGCGTATGATGCCGTCCAGGATCTGTATCGGGAGGCCGGGCTGACGATCCCGGATACCCATATCCACGCCGATCACATCGGGAGCGAACTGAACTTCCTCGCGGTTCTTTACGAACGGGCGGAATCGGGAACCGGGGACGGGGTGAAGGCGACGGAGATGGCGGAACGCTTCCTGTCGGAACATCTACGGAAGTGGGTCCCCGCCTTCAGCAGGGACCTCGAGGCTGCCGCGGAAACGGACCTGTACCGCGAACTGTCCCGCGCCACGAGGGCCGTGGTCGCCTCCGCCTGACCCCCGCACCCGTTTATCGTCATAACATGAATTGACAATAGCGAATATAGCGTGCAGGATGACGAGGTTGTTTGGCGGCGATCCCGTCCGGTGGCCTTCGGCGGGGTACGACGCCATCCGCGATCCACTCCCCGGAGGGGAATGGAATGAGGAGAGAAGGATGAAGACGTTGCAGATCCTCGGAACGGGGTGCCCGAAGTGCAAGAAGCTGGCGGAGAACGCGGAGGCGGCGGCGAAAAACCTCGGGATCCCGTACCGGATGGAGAAGGTCACGGAGATCACGAAGATCATGGCATTCGGGGTGATGTCCACGCCGGCACTGGCCGTGGACGGCGCGGTCAAGGTTTCAGGGAAGATCCCGACGACGGAAGAAATCCAGCGGATCCTTGCATCGGCGTGACCATCACGAAACAGGGAGAGGAAGCATGAGAGGAAAGAAGCTGCTGACCGGTTTTCTGCTGGTGTTCGTGGTCGCAAGCGTCGGGTTTCTGTTGGTCAAGGAATCGCGCCGAGGGTCGCTGGTCGGGTCTTCACCTTCCGGCGAAGCCGTTGCGGCATCGGAAGGAAGCGTCCCGGTTTCGGAGCGCCGGGCGGACAATCTCATCGGTCCGGGGAAGCGCGTGGTCGCCTACTACTTCCACGCGCGCGTTCGATGCGCATCGTGCATGAAGATCGAGAGCCTCTCCGGGGAAGTGATCCGGGAGCGGTTCCCCGGGGAGCTCCGAACGGGGCTCCTTGCGTTCCGGGAGATCAACGTGGAAGAACCCGGGAACCGTCACTTCATCGACGATTATCGCCTCACGAGCCAGTCGCTGGTGATCGTCGAGTACCGCGACGGCCGGCAGGTCCGCTGGAAGAACCTCGAAAAGGTCTGGATCCTTCTTGGCTCGGAGAAGGAGTTTTTCCCGTATGTGCAGGAAGGCGTCTCCTCCTACCTGAAAGGCGCGTGATGAGTCCTGTCGTCGATCTCGGGGCCGTCTCGGCCCTGTGGCTCGGGGTTCTGACCTCCATGAGCCCCTGTCCGCTGGCGACGAACATCGCCGCCGTCTCCTACATTGGAAGACAGTACCGGAGTCCGGCGAAAGTTACCTTTTCGAGCCTGGCGTACGTTCTCGGTCGGATGGGAGCGTACTTGGGGTTGGGCGCCCTATTGGTCGCGGGCCTTCTTTCCGCGCCCCGGATTTCGATGTTTCTCCAGAAGTCGATGAACAAGATTCTCGGGCCGGTCCTGATCCTCACGGGAATGGTCCTGATGGACCTGCTCCGATTCCCGACGTCCGGGAGTGGGATCGGAGAGAAGATGCGGGAAAAAGCAGGGCAGGGGGGGATCCCCGGCGCGGGACTCCTCGGGATCCTCTTCGCCCTGTCCTTCTGCCCGGTCTCCGCGGCACTGTTCTTCGGGAGCCTCATCCCCCTCTCGGTTAGCGGTGACTCCCCGGTGTTCTACCCGCTGCTGTTCGGCTTCGGCACCGGGATTCCCGTGATCGCGTTCGCCGTCATGATCGCTTTCGGGATGCGCTCCGTCGAGGCCGTCTTCCGGGGCGTGACCCGGGTCGAACTGTGGGTCCGCAGGATCACCGGAGTCATCTTTATCGTCGCGGGACTCTACTACTCGGCCGTCTATATCTTCGAGGCGTTTTAAATATTGCGGCCTTGCTGATATCAGAATAAACGAACAAGAGGGACGTCATGCTTGACGCGGAACTGTTGACGTTGGGGCTTAAATTTCACGGACACAAATGCCCGGCCATGCCGATGGGATTGAGGGCGGGGGTGGCCGCGATGCGGGCCCTGGGGGTCGAGCGGTCCCAGGACAGGGAACTCCATGCGGTCAGCGAAACGGGGGAAGGGCATGTGGTGAGCTGCTTCCTGGACGGGGTCATGACGGCAACGGGATGCACCTTCGGGAAGGGCAACATCGAGAAGCTGCGTTACCACAAGTTGGCCGTTACCTTGATCGATGCAAGGAAGCAGAAGGCCGTGCGCGTGTCGCTGAAGCCGGCGTTTTTCGCGGCCGCCCTCGATGGTCCGTTCGTCGCCCAACGCAAGGCAGGGGTTCTTCCCCAGGACATCGATCCACGGATCACGGATCCCCTTGTGGAAAAGATCGCGGGGCTTCCGGAGGAACAGTTTCTTGCGATCGGCCCCGTCGTGGAGTATCCGTTCCCGGCGAAGAAGGGGGTCTTCGAAGCGAAGCCGTGCGCGAAATGCGGGGAGATCGTGTTCGCGGACAAACTTCGAGTCCATGGCGGAGCGCTGGTTTGCATCCCTTGCTCGGGGTATGAGCGGTAGCGATCGCCATGGATGCGGGAACGGCGTATTTGATCGCCGGGGCGGTCACGTTCGCATTCACGACGGTCCTGACCGTCGCAGGGGTCGGGGCGGCGTTCATATTGATCCCGGTCTTCCTCTCGTTGGGGATCGGTTTGCACACCGCCATGGCCACCGCCCTGCTCCTGAACGCCCTGGCCATGTTCTTCGCCTGCCTGCGGTTCGTTCCGGCGGGGATGGTCGACTTCCGCGCGGCGATGCCCATACTGATCGTCGCCACGGTCCTGTCCCCGTTGGGT
>Ga0334722_10006286_pt1 | contig 11802 bp, 13 predicted proteins | sample C3_bottom_MG_FD_207210 | JGI IMG/M metagenome (GOLD analysis project Ga0334722, IMG submission 207210) | Sediment microbial communities from Yellowstone Lake, YNP, Wyoming, USA - C3_bottom | ecosystem: Environmental > Aquatic > Freshwater > Lake > Sediment | place: USA: Wyoming | collected...
GCCCGCTTGTTCGCCAAGGCCCTGAATTGCGAAACCGGCCCGACGCCCACCCCCTGTGACCGCTGCGATTCATGCCGCGAAATCGCCGCCGGAACCTCCATGGACGTGTTGGAAATCGACGGTGCCTCGAACAATGGCGTGGATCAGGTTCGTGAGCTGCGTGACAATGTGAAGTTTGCCCCCTCGCGAGGCAAATACAAGATCTACGTTATCGATGAAGTGCACATGTTATCGGCTGGCGCCTTTAACGCCCTGCTCAAGACGCTCGAGGAGCCGCCGGCGCACGTGAAATTTTTCTTCGCCACCACCGAGGCGCACAAGGTGCTACCGACAATCGTGTCGCGGTGTCAGCGCTTCGATCTGCGCCGCATCCCCACGGCCCTGATCGTCGAGCGCCTGAACCTGGTCGCGAAGGAGGAGAAGGTGTCGCTTGACCCCGACGCGGCCCTGGCCATCGCCCGTGGCGCCGAGGGCGGGCTTCGTGATGCGGAGTCGGCCCTCGATCAGTTGATTTCATTCCGCGGCAACACGATCCAGGAGGCCGATGTGCTGTCGGTGTTTGGTCTCGTGGCACGCGAAACCCTCGACCGGCTTTCGACCGCAATTCTAAAGGGCGACGTGGCGGAGATTGTCCGCATCGTCGCGGATCTCGACACCTCGGGCAAGGATATGCAGCGTCTGGTGCTGGAGTTGCTCGATCATTTCCGGACCCTGCTCGTCTTCCTTTGCGCCCCTGAGACGGCGACGACGATGGATGTGGTCTCAGCCCAGGTCGAGGCGCTTAAGAAGCAGGCCGACCTGGCCGGTCCGGATCGCCTGATGCGGATTGCTGAGGTGCTTTCCCAAGCCGAGGAACGCATGCGGTATTCCCTGTCCCGCCGCACCTTGCTTGAGACCTCTCTGATTCGTTGCGCCAAGGCGACAGCCGTATCGATAGATGAGCTTCTGAAGCGACTGGAGTTGGTGCGCCAGGCCGTGGGGGGCGGACTTCCCCCGCCTGCGCGGGCCGAGGCCGTCCGGGAAGCCGCACCCGCAGCAGCTTATGGCCGCCGTCCCGCCCCGCCGGTTGCCCCGGCGGCACCGGCCCCGGCCGCGCCCAAGCCCGCGACGCCTGCCGCCCGACCCGTCGCTCCAGCTCCGGCCGCGCGGCCTGCGGCGACACCGGCGAGCGAGCTGGAATTGCTTAGCTCCCAGTGGCGTGAAAAGATTGTTGAGCCGGTTGGCCGTCTGGCTGCTCTGGCCCGTGGTCCCTTATTAGATGCGAAGCCGCTGGCGGTGGAGGGCACCCATGTGACGATCGGGTTCGACCCGGAATTCGCCAAGAGCCTTGAGCGAATCAAAGCCCCCCATCACTTGAAGGCGGTTCAGACCGTGATCGGCCAGTTATTAAAACGGACGGTGACGGTGGATTTGCGACTCATCTCAGGGGATAACCCGGGCGATGTGCCAGCGGATCATACCGAGGAGCATCCGGAACGCGCGAAGTCGCCCGGGTCGCGGACGGCACGGACGCGTCAGGATTGGCAGGAGGAGCCGGTGGTCCGGAAAACGTTGGAATTCTTTAATGGTAGTATAGTGGATGTACGGGAATAGGAGCGGGTCATGAATGTGATGAAACTGATGAAGCAGGCCCAGACGATGCAGAAGGACATGGAGCGCGTCCAGGCTGATTTGGCGAACAAGCGCGTGGAATTTTCGAGCGGCGGCGGCATGGTGACGGCCACCGCCACGGGCGATGGCGGGATCGCCGCTCTTGTGATCGATCCCAAGGTCATCAATCCGGCGGACAAGGAAATGCTGGAGGATCTGGTGCTGGCTGCGGTGGATGGTGCGATCAAGAAGAGCCGTGACATGGCGGCCGCCGAGATGCAGAAAGTTACCGCCGGTATGGGTGTGCCGGGTCTTTTCGGGGGTCGGTAAGCCACCCTCATGAACGGCCTCGAGTACCTTGACCGGATTGCGGTGTCGCTGGCTAAGTTGCCGGGCATCGGCCGCCGGTCGGCGGAACGTATGGCCTACCGTCTGGCTTGGGATCCCGACGGCGTCATGCGCGAACTGGGCCAGGCGTTGCGCGAGGCGCAGGAGAATGTCCGGTTATGCTCCCAGTGCGGGAACATTACCACCACCGCGGAGATGCCCTGCCGCCTGTGTACGAATCCCGCCCGCGATGCCACGGTGTTATGCGTGGTACAGGATCCCAGCGACATTATCGCCCTTGAGCGCACGGGGATCTACAAGGGTCGCTATCACGCCCTGATGGGCATCATTTCCCCGATGCATGGTGAAGGGCCGCGCGATATCCGGCTTGCCGCCCTCATCAAGCGGGTGGAGTCGGAAGGATTCCGCGAGGTCATCATGGCCCTCGGGACGGACGTGGAGAGCGAAGCCACGGCGAGCTACATTGCGGAACTGCTAAAGGGTTTCAATGTGCGCCTCACCCGTCTGGCGACCGGCATCCCGGTTGGAAGCGGCATTGGGTATTCCGACGGCGTGACTCTCTCCCGCGCCCTCAAAGGCCGACAGGACTTATAGCCAAGAGAGTGGCAGCGACGCGGGGTGGAGGTCCATGCGTATGTTCGGATGGTCAACCCCTGCGGGAGAGGGTTGGGAAAGGGGTGTCCTGCCCCTTGAAAGTGCCTGCTAAACGCGTTTAGCATCGATATCTGAGGTTCATGATCATGACCACGAACAGTCTGGTGAATGACTTGGGATCGGCCTTCCTGGTCGGCAGCGGTGCCATGGGGACCTGGCTCCGTGAACGCGCGGGCGGGGCCTACCGTCTGGTGGAACTGCTCAATCTCACGGCTCCCGAGGCCGTGCGGGCGGTGCATGCCGCCTACCGCGACGCGGGTGCCCAGGTGCTCGTGACCAATACCTTCGCCGCCAATCCGATGTGCCTCGCGGATGCCGATGCGGCGGCGGATTGCGCGGCCATCAACCGCCGCGGCGTGGAGCTCGTCCGTGAGGTGGCCGGGACCACTTGCTCCGCCTGGGGCTCCATCGGTCCGCTGTCGCTGGGCTTGCGATTGGATGACTTTACCCGCGAGCAACTGGTCGCGGCGTATGACACCCAATGTCGGAACCTGGCTGGCGTTGAGGCATTGCTTCTCGAAACCTTCACCGATCCCCGCGAAGCGGAAGCCGCCCTGGCTGCCGCCTGTGCCACGGGCGTGCCGGTGATCTTCCAGATGGGCAATACCGGGCGCGGGCTCGTTGGCCGGCAGCGCATGGAGTTGTTGTTGCGGCTCGCCGAAAAGGCGGGCGCCCGCGCGGTGGGAACCAACTGCAGACACCCCAACGAATTGCTCGAGGCGGTCCGGTATCTGGTGGGGAGCACGGCGTTGCCGGTGACGGCGGCGCCGAATGCGGGGCATCCGAGCATCGACCGGGGCCGGGTCCAATATCAGTTCACACCGGCGGATTTCCTGGCTTTGAGCAAGGCCGTGCGGGAGTCCGGTGCGGCCATGATTTCGGGGTGCTGCGGGACCACGCCGGACCATATCCGGGCCGTTTCCCCGATCCTGAAAGGCCTGCCCTTGGTGTCGCGGGCGGAACATATCTGTTCGGCCACCGAAGCCCGTGTCGCCCCGGCAGAGCCGGGGCTGGCGGAGAATCCGGTCCGGACCCTCATGCAATCCGATGCTTTCATCATCAGCGTGGAAATCCGGGCCGATCGTACTAGCAGTGTGGTGGATATCTGCGAGGGGACGCTGGAAGTGGCGTCGGCCGGGGCGGACCTGTTTGATGTGCCGGACAAGCCGGGTGCCTCGGTGGGGCGGGATGCCGCCGTCGTGGCGGCCCGCATTCAGGAGATGACCGGGAAGCCCGCGATGGCTCACCGGCCAGCGGTTCATGTCAATGTGCTGGAAGCCCATACCGCACTCATTGGGAGCTGGGACCTGGGGTTGCGCGGGGTGTTGGTGCTGACCGGGGATCCGCCCTCCATTGGCCCTCTCGGCGCCGTGGCCAGCCGGGTATCGGATCTGAAAAGCTCGGTGGAACTCCTGCGCCTGATACGTACGCTTCGGCAGGGGACAACGATCACCGGTGAGCCGATCCGGAACCCGCCTGACTTCTGTGCCGGTTGCACAGTCGGGCGCCCGGTGCCCGCCCATCTGGAATGGTTGCGAAAGAAGCTCGATGCCGGGGCGGAGTTTATTTTTTCCCAGCCGGTGTTCGATCTGGTGACCTATGAACGATTGCGGGATATGGTGGAGCCATTGGGCGGACGATTCTTCCCCGGCGTGATGCCCTTGGTGAGCCGGCGCAACGCCGAATTCCTGGCAGGCGGGAACATCCCCGGGATCAAGGTTCCCGAGGCGCTGGTGGCGGCGTTCGGGCGTTATGAAAAGCCTGAGGATCAGCGCCAGTTCGGGTTGGCTCAGGCCACGGAGTTGGCGCTGGCCATCTCCGCTCAGTCCAAGGGGGTCTACGTCATCATGCCCTTCGGCAAGCGCTGCTATCAGGATACCTCCACTCTCGTTCGGGCGGTACGGAAACTGCGACCGGGGAGGGGAGGAAGTAATACGAACATTGAACGCTGAACATTCAACAGGGGTCGAGCTCTTTGATCTTGTGGACGCGTTCAGGGCTTTTTGCGTTTTCCGTACCCTGCGCCCTTGTCCGCCGCCTTGAGTGTCCCGTAGCTGTCGGCTTTTGGGGCTGTGGCGAGGAGTTCGTCTATCAGTCCGTGATACAGGGCGGCGGCGTCCCGGTCCATGGCGCGGCAGACCCAGAAGAATTCGATCAGATCCAACCGGCGTTCGCCACGCTCGATACGCCAGACAAACGAATGCTCACGCCCGAGCTTGCGGGCAAGGTCGCGTTGAGTCATGCCGGCCCGTTTCCGCATGGCCACCAGCAGGGTCAACACCTTGCCGTATTCTGGGCTGTGGATGGATTTCTGCATTTGTCGCGCTTATACGACACATCTGCCCGCGACCGCAAAATGCGGCCAGTCAAGACATGCCTTCCGGACTCCCGACTTGCCTTTGCCGCCCCGGCAAAGCTATGCTCCCTACCCGTGAGTGGAACGTGTATTTGGAACAAGGAGGGTCATGACGGAACTGGAAACAAGGGCGGCCGATATTAGGCGGCGGATCGAGGTGGCGTGCAGCCGTGCAGGCCGCGCTCCGTCCGATGTCCGTCTCATGGCGGTGTCCAAGACCCAGTCCCCCGACGCCGTGGCCGAGGTCGCCGCGCTTGGAATCGATACCTTTGGTGAGAACAAGGTTCAGGAAGCAAAAGGAAAGATTCCGCTGTGTCCCAGCCGCCTGCACTGGCACTTGATCGGGCATCTTCAGTCGAACAAGGTCCGCGACGCCGTCCGGTTGTTCGAGATGATCCACGCGGTGGATTCCCTCCGCCTGTTGGAAGTGATTGACCGTGTGGCTGCCGAGGAGGGCCGGACGATTCCCGTGTGCCTGGAAGTGAATGTCTCGGGGGAGCGCAGTAAATTCGGGATGGCGCCTGGCGAGGTGCCGGTGGTGTTGGAGGCGGCGAATCGGCTGCATGCCGTGAAGCCGGTGGGTGTGATGACGATTCCTCCCGTAGCCGAAGATCCGGAGGAGTCACGCCCCTTCTTCCGCGCCCTGCGTGAGTTGCGGGACCGGATGCGCGTCACGACGGGTCTCGAACTCCCCGAATTATCGATGGGCATGTCCGACGATTTTGAGATTGCGATCGAAGAGGGGGCCACCTGGATCCGGGTGGGGACCCTGTTGTTCGGACCCCGCAAACGCAAGGAGCTCCATGACGACCTCGATTCCTGAATGGGAGGATGAGATCAAGGCCACCAAGGCCAAGCAGCGTGCGCCGCGCGGGGCATCCGCAGGGTGCCTGCTCATGATCGGCCTTTCCGCCGCCATTGTGATCAGTATGGTTGTGCTCGGAATCCAAACCAAGGCCGGTGCGGAGTTGGCGGCGGGGCAACTCAAGCGATTCACCGGACTTGATTTAACGGTGGGTGGAGCCCGGCTGGATTGGCCGCCGGCCATCATCCTGACGGATGTCCAGACCCAACCCAGCACCACCCCACTGGGGAGCTTCAAGGCCCGGGAGATTATTCTGGGCATGGGCTGGGGAAAGACACTGAATCTGACGCTGAAGGGGGCCAGGCTCGAGGTGGTCAAGACGGCCGATGGATGGGTGCCCGCTGCCTTCGCGAGGGTGGCCACGCTCACCGATGCGAGGGACACCGCCCTTCTGTTTGCGGACGACCCGAATCTGGTCGCCTTGGACGTGCGGGACAGTGCCCTCGTCTGGAACGGCCCCGATGGGGATCGGTTGGCCGCCGCCGAGGGGCTCAGCCTGTCTGTGCGCCGGGTGATGATGGGAGACCGGATGGTGCGATTGTATGACCTGTCCGCCCGGACCGTCTATCGTGCCAACGGGCAGAAAGGGCGTTCCGTGCGCCGGCTTTGGGCCAGCGTTCCAGAGACACCTTATCTTGAAATTGAATACCGCGGGGAATGGGATGGCAAGGAGGCGGACTCGAAAGACTGGTGGTCCGACCCGCCCTCCGTGGCGAAGCGAGGGAACGGTTATGAAAAATGAGCGCGTGCGACACCTGACTGAAGCCTTCCGGCGCCAGCGTATCCTGGTGGTGGGCGATGTGATGCTGGACAAGTACCTCCACGGATCCGTGGATCGGATTTCCCCGGAGGCGCCGGTGCCGGTGGTCCGGGTGACCCGTGAGCGCCAGGTGCCGGGCGGTGCCGCCAACGTGGCCGGAAATGTGGTCGCCTTGGGAGGGGAAGCGGTGATCGCGGGTCTGGTGGGTGAGGATGCCGCCGGGCGTGACTTGATGGCATTAATGGCGGCACAGGGAATTTCAACCGAGGCCGTTCGGACGGTCAAGGGACTCCAGACGACCGTCAAGATGCGCGTCGTGGCCGACCGCCAACAGGTGGTGCGTGTGGATTGGGATACCGACCCGAAATTCCCGCAGGCCGATGTGGATGCCTTCTGCGAGCGCGTATCAAAACAGATTGAGTCCTGTACAGGCGTTATCATCGAGGATTACAGCAAGGGCATCGTGCGCCAGGAAGTGATGGATGCGGTCCTTTCGGCGGCCAAGAAGAAGGGGATTCCCGTAGGGTTGGACCCGAAGGATAATCTCAACCTGAGGATCAAGGGCATCACGGTGGCGACCCCGAATTACAAGGAAGCTCACCTGTGTGCAGGCCTCCCGGCGGCGCCGCCCCCGCCCGGCAGTCCCTTGGAGGATGCCACGCTGCGCCAAGCGGCGGGCCTCCTTCTCACGTTGTGGGAGCCGGAGCAACTCCTGATAACGCTCGGCTCGAACGGCATGTATCTGGTCGCCCCCTTGTGCGAGCCACGGGTGATCCCGACGCGGGCCCGGGAAGTCTTTGATGTCAGTGGCGCGGGTGACACCGTGATCGCCACCTGCGTGACGGCCCTGGCGGCGGGGGCGTCGTTTGATGAGGCCGCGGTGCTGGGGAACAATGCCGCGGGCGTGGTGGTTGGGAAACTGGGCACGGCGACCTGTTCGCCGGCGGAATTGCTGGCCGCGGTGGAGGCGAATGAGCGCTGAAGGCCAACGGACGATCGGGGTCATTCCGGCCCGCTGGGCCTCGACGCGCCTGCCTGGAAAGGCGCTGGTCCCCCTGTGCGGCAAGCCCCTGATCCAGTGGGTTCTTGAGCGGACCCGCCTGGCAACCGGCTTGGACGAAGTGGTGGTGGCTACGGATGACGAACGGATCCGTTCGGTGGTGACGGCTTGTGGCGGCACCGCCGTCATGACCCGGGCCGACCATCCTTCCGGTACCGATCGAACGGCCGAAGCCGTTGCCGGCCGCAAGGGCGATGTGGTGATCAATATCCAGGGGGATGAACCCCTCATCGATCCGGGGTTGATTAACCGGTTGGCCGAGGTTATGGTTAACGAACCGGAATGGGATATGGCGACTGCCGTCGTGCCGATCACCGATCCCGGGGACCTTGTAAAGGCCTCCGTGGTGAAGGCGGTGTTTGGGGAACGGGGGCAGGCGCTTTATTTTTCCAGGGCGGCGATTCCGTTTGTGCGGGATACGGCACCGGCCGGGTTGCGGCATTGGCGGCATGTGGGGATCTACGCGTACCGGCGTGCCTTCCTCGACCGTCTGGTGAAGACGCCGCCCTGCGTGCTGGAGTTGACGGAGAAGCTGGAGCAATTGCGCGCCCTGCATGTGGGGGCCCGGATGAAGGTATTGGAAACCGATGAGATCGGCCTCGGCGTGGACACACCCGAGGACGTTCCCTTGGCGGAAGCGGCGCTGCGACGCGCCGGATTGGCAAAGTAAACCGGCCGATGGGCCGGTCATGGATGTGACACATGAGCAAGACTATCGATGTGGGTGGTGTGAGCGTGGGCGGGAAACGCCCGTTGGTGTTGATCGCGGGTCCCTGTGTGATCGAAAGTCGTGAAGGGTGTCTGGATATCGCCGGTCGCCTGGCCCGCCTCGCCAAGAGCCGTAAGATGTCCCTGATCTTCAAGGCCTCCTATGACAAGGCGAACCGGTCGTCCGGGCGTGCCTACCGCGGCCCGGGCTTGGAGCGAGGCCTGGAGATCCTCAAGGAAGTGAAAGAGCGCTACGGGGTGCCGGTGTTGACCGATATCCATAGTGTCGAGGAGGCGGCCAAGGCGGCCAAGGTCGTGGATATCATCCAGATTCCGGCTTTTCTGTGCCGGCAGACCGACCTGGTGATCGCAGCCGGGAAGACGGGTATCCCGGTCAATGTGAAGAAAGGCCAGTTCATGGCTCCGTGGGATATCCGCAACGTGATCGACAAGATCGAATCGACCGGGAACCGCAAAATCATTCTCACCGAGCGGGGGGTTTCTTTCGGATACAATAACCTGGTGGCCGACATGCGCAGCCTGCTGGTCATGCGCGAGTATGGGTACCCGGTGATTTTTGATGCGACGCACAGCGTGCAGCGGCCCGGTGGGGCCGGCGACCGTACCGGCGGCGACGGGTGCTGGGCCCCCGCCCTGGCCCGCGCCGCGGTAGCCACCGGCTGCGATGGCGTCTTTATTGAAACCCATGTCAAACCGGAGGAGGCGCTGTCGGACAAGGACAACACGATTCCGTTCTCCGCCGTGGGTGCGTTGTGGCAAACCCTGAGGAAAATCGACGATGTCGTTCGCAGGGCTTAACTTTTTGAAATTTGTTGTGCCGGCCATCGCGCTCGCGTGGGGACTGACCGCTGTGGCCCAATTCGAGGAGATGGGCGAGATCCGGGATTTCCGTGTGCCGGAATTTGACGCTGACGGAACGTTGAAGTCGGAGATCTTTGGCGACTTGGCGAAACCCCTGCCCGACAACAAGATCGCGATCACGGGATTGCGGATCGTGATGTACAAGGGCAAGGGGGTCGACGCGACGTTGACGGCCGCGCACTGTACGGTCGACCGGCGTGACAAGAATGCCTTTTCCAATGCGGAAATGAAGATTGTGCGCGGCAACGTGACGATCACCGGGAAAGGGTTCCGCTGGTCCTCGGACGGACAGCGGATCGAGGTTCTGAACAAATTTCATATGGTAATGACGGGGTCCGTCAAAGTGTGGCCCCTGGTGAAGGAGAAGCAATGAGCACGAACAACGCGGCAAGAACAATTCTGGCGGTCGGGGTCATCCTGATCGTGGCGGCGGGTGCCCGGGCCCAGACCCCGGAGGGCGGCAACCGCCTGACGATGGGCAGCGGGACCAATGAAACCCATGTCACGGCCAGTCGGGCGGACTATGACCTTACGAAGAACGTTCTGGTGCTGGACGGCGATGTGGTGGTGCAGGATGCCCGCGTCACCATCAAGGCGGACCAGATCGTTCTCGAGATGACCACCAATCGCGAGCCGAAGGTGATTACGGCCGTCGGGCATGTGGTCATTGAGCAGGAGTTAATCCCGGCTGCGACGCGTCCGATGGTGGGCCTGCCCAAGGGCGTTCCCATGAAGGGCTTTCGCAGGGCCGTATGCGGGCGGGCTGTTTACGGGGTTAGCTCAGGCGTGACGGTGCTGACCGAAAAGCCGGTGATTACCCAGGACGGCATGTCGCTGAGGGGATCACGGATCATCTATAGCCGGGATCAGGATAAGGTTCATATCGACAACTCATCGGGCATTTTTGTCCCGAGCGAGGGACAAGGCGAGGTTGGCAGTCTCTTGAAGCCGAAGAACCCGGCGAAACCCACCCCGTGAGGTACTTGTGGATCCCTTGATCAGAACTGCTGATTTGGTAAAGGTCTATCGCGGCAAGGCCGTGGTGCAGGGCGTGAGCGTCAGCGTCAATGCCGGTGAGATCGTCGGCCTGCTAGGTCCCAACGGTGCCGGCAAGACGACGACGTTCTACATGATCGTCGGGCTTGTCAGCGCCAGCCGGGGGAAGATCTTCTACAAGGGCCGGGACATCTCAGGGTCCGCGATGTACGAACGGGCCCGGATGGGGATGGGGTATCTGGCACAGGAACCGTCCATCTTCCGGAAGTTGACCGTGGCTGAGAATATCATGGCCATTCTTGAAACCCGGAAACTCACCTCCCGGCAGCGTAAGCAGCGCCTGGGCGAGTTGATGGAGGATTTGGGCATCGCGGGGTTGGCCAAGCAAATGGCGTTTACCCTGAGCGGCGGGGAGCGGCGGCGGCTTGAAATTGCCCGTGCGCTGGTGACGGACCCGGCCATGATCCTACTCGACGAACCGTTCAGCGGTGTTGATCCCCTCGCGGTCTATGATGTCCAGGAAATCATTAAGAGCCTCAAGCAGAGGGGGTTGGGAATCCTGATAACGGATCATAGCGTGCGGGAAACCCTGGCGATCGTTGACCGGGCCTATCTGCTTTGCGAGGGACGGGTGCTGCGGGAAGGCACAAGCGAGTTTTTGATCAATGATGAAGTCAGTCGGGAGTTGTATTTGGGACCAAGATTCAGTATGTAAGGAACGGGAGGACATAACATGCCTATTGAAGTTACAGGACGACACGCGGATGTGAGTGAGAGCATGCGGAGCTACGCGGAAAAGCGGGCTGAAAAGCTTCGCAGCGAATTTCCACGGGTGGATAAGGTGCATGTCATTTTGGACATCCAGAAGTTCACCCAGATGGCGGAAGTGATCGTGCACGCGGCACGGCATATCCAAATCGAGGGCAAGGCGACTTCGGAGAATATGTACGCCTCGATCGATGAGGCGACGGACAAGGTTGAGGCGCAGTTGCGCAAGACGATCGAGAAGCGGCACGAGCATAAGGGCAACAGCAAGTTGCGGGAGTTGGAGCCAACGGCGGAAGGCGGTTGAGCATGAGTGACAGTACGGGGGGCAAGGGTATTGTCACCGTGGCCGACTTTCTCAAGGCCGCGCGGACGCGGTTGGATGTGGAAGTGGTCGCCGGTGCCGAGGGGGCCGGTCGGAGGATTGATGAACCGGCCATGAACCGGCCCGGTCTGGCTCTGACTGGGTTTTATCAGTATTTCGCCCCCCGGCGCATCCAGATTTTGGGCCATGCGGAAATGGCCTATCTGGCCGCGCTCACCGAGGGAGAACGGTACGAGCGGCTGAAGCAGCTCTTCTCCCACCATATTCCCTGCGTGGTGGTGACGCGCAGGCATCGGGTGCTGCCAGAACTGTTGAAGCTGGCGGAGGAGTTCCGCATCGCGGTGCTCCGCACGCCCCTGATTACCAAGAACTTCATCAACGGGGCCACCCTCGTGATGGAGGATCTTACCGCGCCCCGCATGGTGATGCAGGGGACGATGGTGGAGATTCTTGGGGTTGGGGTTCTGCTGGTCGGCCGGGCTGGCATCGGGAA
>Ga0334722_10006287_pt1 | contig 11802 bp, 12 predicted proteins | sample C3_bottom_MG_FD_207210 | JGI IMG/M metagenome (GOLD analysis project Ga0334722, IMG submission 207210) | Sediment microbial communities from Yellowstone Lake, YNP, Wyoming, USA - C3_bottom | ecosystem: Environmental > Aquatic > Freshwater > Lake > Sediment | place: USA: Wyoming | collected...
TCCAGCGCTACTGGCGGGACGCCCGTGTGTTTCGCATCTTTGAGGGAACGAGCGAGATCCAGCGGGAAGTGATCGCGAAGCGCCTTCTCGAAGGCTAATAGACAGGGTATAGGGTGTAGCATAAAGGACGGAACTATGGATATGAAGAAGCTGCAGGTAGCGAGAGAAGCATGGGAGGAGCAGACACTCAAGCCCACCCTTGAGCGGGCGAAGGAGCGTGCCCCGGAGTTCACCACCCCATCGGGCCTTGTCGTGAAGCGCCTCTACACGCCGGAGGACGCGGAGGGCAGGGACTATCTCGAAGCGGTCGGCTTCCCCGGCCAGTACCCCTACACCAGGGGCATCTACCCGACGATGTATCGGGGGCAGCTTTGGACGATGCGACAGTACGCCGGGATCGGCACCGCAAAAGAGTCGAACGAGCGATTTCGCTACCTCCTGAAAGAAGGTCAGACGGGTCTTTCGGTGGCATTCGACTTGCCGACCCAGATGGGGCTTGACTCCGACCATCCCCTGGCGACCGGGGAGGTCGGGCAGGTTGGGGTCGCAATCGACTCGCTTCGGGACATGGAGGCGTTGTTCGACGGGATCCCATTGGACCGGGTCACGACCTCCATGACCATCAACGCGCCGGCTACGGTGCTGCTGGCCCTCTATGTGGCCGTCGCGGAGCAACAGGGGGTGCCACTCTCGAGGATCTCCGGGACCGTCCAGAACGATGTCCTGAAAGAGTATGTCGCCAGGGGCACCTACATCTTTCCACCCCGGCCCTCCCTCCGATTGGCAGCAGACCTGATTGCCTACTGCGCAGATCAGGTTCCCCGCTGGAATCCGATCAGCATCAGCGGCTATCACATCAGAGAGGCCGGAGCCTCGGCCGTGAAGGAGATCGCCTTCACCTTTGCCAACGCTATCGCCTACGTCGAGGCTGCGAGGCGCCGCGGCTTGGAGGTCGATGCATTCGCGCCACGGATCTCCTGGATCTTTAACACGCATAACCACTTTTTCGAGGAGATCGCCAAGTATCGTGCCCTTCGTCGGATGTGGGCCAGGATCATGCGAGAGCGGTTCGGCGCGAAGGACCCGCGATCCTGGATGCTTCGGACCCACACCCAGACCGGCGGTTCAACCCTGACGGCTCAGCAACCGGAGAACAACATTGTCCGGGCGGCGATCCAGGCCCTGGCGGCGGCGCTGGGTGGCGTGCAGTCTATGGCGCTGTCCTGCTTTGATGAGGCGTTGGCGATCCCGACCGAGCAGGCTCAGCGGATCGCCCTGCGGACCCAGCAGATCATCGCCTATGAAAGCGGGGCGGCCGACACGGTGGACCCGGTGGCCGGCTCCTACTATGTAGAGGCCCTGACCGACGAGCTTGAGCGCCGGGCGGATGACGAGCTTGAGACGATCGAGACCACCGGAGGGGCCGTGGAGGCGATCGAGCGCGGTTACATGCAGCGAGCGATCCAGGAGGAGGCTTACGCGCACCAGCAAGAGGTGGAGGCCGGCAAGAGGGTTGTGGTAGGGGTGAACCGCTTCCAGGACGAGGGCAAACCACAGCCTTTGCAGCTCTATCGAGCTGACCCTGCAGCGGAGAATGCCCAGGTGAAGGGTCTGGAGGTCATGCGGCGAGAGCGGGATAATCGCGCCGTCATGGCAACCCTCGATCGCCTGCGTATCGCGGCCCTGGGCGAAGAGAACCTGATGCCGCCCATCCTTCATGCGGTCAAAGCCTATGCGACAGTGGGTGAGATTTGCGGCGTGCTTCGAGAGGTATTCGGCGAGTACAAATCCCCGACAGGCTTGTAGGGCCCGTCGGCATCTGTTACGCGATGGAGGCGCCCTCGGCAGTAAGACCCATTTCGCCGGGGCGCCTTTGTTATTGTTCCCGATCAATGACTTGTCCTTTGGCCCGAACCCTCCGGGTACATGTATTGGAGATAACGCAGCGCGTATAAAAATGCTTGACAGTGATGATGCAGTGCGTTAGCTTGAAAGGAGAAGCGGAACCCAGAGAGGAGAGGAAGGGGGAGACCATGGAAGGAGATGTTCAGAGCCTCTACCACAAGATCACGATCTGGTGCGCGTCGGGCCACCCGGCATATCTCTCGGCGGAAATGGCCAGACGCCTCAGCGACTATCTGGAGAATTTCCTGAAATCGCAGGAGGGGGAAAGATTGCTCCGGACTTTTGGTTACGTCAGGACTGCTTCGGCTGCCGTGAGTCGGCACGGTTGATGGAGCTCGGCGATCGGGAGGCAGCCAATGGTTAACGCCTATATCCTGGTTCGACTCATTCCGGGGCTGGAGGCGAATGCCATGTCTCAGATGCGGGTGATCCCTGGAGTCAAGGATCTGATCACCGTCTTCGGCCGCTGGGATGCCATCGTCCAGGTGGAAGCCAAGACCATCCCTGCCCTTTCTCGCATGGTGATCGGTCAGATTCGTGGCATCCAGGGCGTCCAGGCGACAGAGACGCTGATGGCGGCCGAGCTCTGAGATCGCCCGGCGAGTTGGCAACCTCCATTTTTCTCTTGACGCGAAGACCGGGCACGCATAGACTCCCTCCGACCTGTCTCGGCTGGTCTTGAGGTGAAGAGCACCGGTGGACCTTCAAAGAGGAGGGGCTCGATGAGGCAGCTCACGGAGACGTGGTCCAACTGGGTGTTCAGTCCGATGCTCGTGTTCGAGAAGATGATGAGCGGGCTGCTGGATTGGCACCGGGAGAGCCCGGAAGCGCTCGGGCGGTTTCTCGCATCCCTCTATGGGGTCGAGTTGAACGGGTATGGCAAGGGCATCAGGGCGCCCAAGCAAACCGATCTCTACGTGGGCAAGACGCTCGCCCACACGAAGACGATGACCGAGGCCGGCACCCTCTACTTCGGCTTTCTCTCCAACGACTTCAATCCTCTTCATTTCAACGAGGCACTTGCCCAAAAAACCCGCTTCAATGGGCGGATCGCCCATGGGTTCCATACCGCAAGCCTGTTCTCCGGGGTTCTCGCCGAGCTCTGCCCCTGGTGTGTGTATCTCCAGCAGGAGATGGAGTTTACTGCCCCTGTCCGGACGGGGGACCGGATCACCGCTGTCGGCGTCATCGAGGAGATCGACGACAAAGGCATCCTCACGGCCGCATTGAAGTGTACGAACCAGCGGGACGAGGTGGTGGTCCGGGGCAAAGCGATCTTGAAGAAGCTGAAGGAGGTCTATCAGTAGGCGGGGTGGGCTGAAGGAGGAGCGGCGTTCAGCCCTGATAAATAGTAGAGCATTGCATCGCTTGGGTCTTCTTCTAGCATCCCTTTCAACGTCACGATTCGTTCCCGTTTCAACGCGCCCGGCCCTTACGTAGTTCTGCTTGCCCGTCTTCGGGAACTCCCTTTTCTTCTCCCTCCGGCCCCGACCCAGATAGATTCAGATATAATGCCCGGCGCCGCCCCTCTGGCGATACGGCTCGATGGCGACGATCGAGGCCAGGTTCACGAAGATGGAAGCCCCCTCCTCATCGGCGAGCTCGACGACGTCATTCTCCAGGCTGATGACCGTCCCGATGATTCGCCAGTTGGCCGCCACATGGACGATCACGCGCTGGTCCTTGAAGCGTTCGATGAACAGGTTCATGGATGTGGACCGGGAATCGAGGGCTACCCGGCGGCCAGAAGCCTCAGGCGCGCCACCGACTCCTCCAACCGGGAAACCTCCGCCAGGAGGAAGTCACTTCCCACCGCCTTCAGCAGTTCCCTCAGGCAACGCACATGCTCTTCGGCCCCCTCAACGAACCCCGCGCAGGTGAGGCGCCTCGCCGGCTCCGGCAGCGCTGACAGCAGGGTCAGGAGCTGGGGTAGTTCCTCCAGCTCCCATCTCAAGGTGACCTCTGCCGCCTCCGACGGGGCGAGTCCGGGGCGCCTTCCCTTCTCTTCGAGTTGCTCAAGTGAGGACTTCCACTCAGCGAGACGGTCTTCGTCGATGCTCGGGCTCGGCTGTATCGCGGCCCCTCCCGCAGGGAGGCGATCTTCGGCCAGGCAAAGAATCGCGAAGTGCCCCGCCTCCGCGTCTGACATGGCTCGCCAGATTTTCCCAACTGCAGGCTGTCCGGCGAACACCTGGGCGAAGTGCCGGTACAGATCGAGGGCGCGCTGTTCGAATCGGGCGAAGATCTGCAACAGATCGGCCACCGTCTGCGTCGAGCTCACTTCCCCTCCTGCCGTTCCAGATCCGCGAGGAGCTTTTCGAGGGAAGCCTTGGCGGTCCTGGCTCGTTCCACGTGGTCGCCCAGAAGCTGGATCAACTCGTTCCGCAGGGTCGGCTTCAATGGGGTGAGGAAGCTCACGATCCCCCGCAGCGCCCCGTCGATCGCCTCCACCGCAGCCCGTATCTGCTCCCGCATCGCCTCATCCGCCCCTGTCCGCTCCTCCGTCACGTTGAAGGGCCCTTCCGCTTTTTCAATTCATCCAGGAGACCTAGGATTTCGGTGCAGGTCCGGTGGTGTTGGTCCACGATCAACTGCGTGACTTCCATCCACCGTCTCGTGACCTCGAGGGTTGATTGCATCAGATCCTCAACCAAGGGGAGGAAGCCGGCGGGGTCGCTGGCGCGACCGGCCTCGTCCCGAGCCTGCCGGGTGACCTGCAGACATCGATCCTCGAAGTCGGTGACCGCGACGCCGAACACCTTTAACAGCTTTCGGGTCAACTCCTCAGCCATCTTCGGCTCCTTGAACTGTTGTTGCATCAGGCCGCCTCTGCCTGTAGAGGCGCTTCTTGCTGCGCCTTTGGGGGCAGGACTGCCCCTACGATGTGCGAACAACTATCCTAGCTTACACGAGGCCCCATCGCGTGGCAAGGGAAACGCCAGCAGGCCAGTCAGGCCAGTTGAAACGGAGGGCGCGATCTGTTATTGTTGACCTGGACAGATGGAAAAAGGAGAGAGTTCTATCGAGCCCGTTTCATCGGACCTCCCGCGGGACGCCCAGGCACTCATCGATTCGTTCCGCGATCGGTATCTCTTCTCCCTTGACCCGTTCCAGGAAGAGGCCATCCGTCTGATCGCGGAGGGCAGCTCCGTGATCGTCTCCGCGCCGACCGGCGCGGGCAAGACCCTCATCGCCGAATTCGCTATCTACCGCGCCCTGGCCCATCAAGACCGCATCGCCTACACCACCCCCCTCAAGGCCCTCAGCAACCAGAAGTACGCCGATTTCACCCGCCAGTGGGGAGAGGGAATGGTGGGCATCCTCACGGGCGACGTGAAAGTCAACGCCCGAGCGCCGCTGGTTGTCATGACGACCGAGATCCTCCGAAATAAGTTCTACGCGGGAGAGTCCGAAGGGCTCGCCTATGTCGTTCTGGATGAATGTCACTACATGGGGAATGAAGGGCGAGGCACCGTGTGGGAAGAGATCATTATCAACTGCCCCCCGGAAGTCCAGCTCGTTGCGCTCTCCGCCACAGTGAGCAACATCGGCGAGATCGCCGAGTGGATCGGCCAGACGCATCGTCCGATCCGGGCCATCCACCACCCGATCAGGCCGGTTCCCCTCCAGTACCTGCTCTGCGATAAGGACGGGCAGCTTTGGCCGGCTGAGCAGGCCTCGGCCAAGCGAATCCTGCGGATGTGGTCCTCGGACCGCCGTGCCTCCGAGGATCGGATCGCCCGCCCATGGGAGCGAGGCCGGGATCGCAGGCACCGCCCCTTTCGCCGCAGCCCCCTGGATGTGAAGGTTGCCATCGGCGTCTTGCAGTCGCGCCGCTGGCTGCCCGCCATCTATTTCATCTTCAGTCGGAACGGCTGCGAGCGAGCCCTGTCACGCTACGTGGAGCGAAACGAGTCCCTGCTGGACCCCGAGCGAAGGGAAGACGTAGAGGAGGCGATCCGGCGGATGAGCATGGACTATCCAAGCATAGTGTCCGACAGTGACCTGAATCGGCTGATTCTCGGAGGACTCCGTCGCGGGGTAGGCCTGCACCACGCGGGCGTCCTCCCGGCATTGAAGCGACTGACCGAGGTCCTGTTTGAGCGGGGGCTGGTTCAGGTGGTCTTCGCCACCGAGACGATGAGCCTGGGAATCCACATGCCGGCGAAAAGCGTGGTGATCGGGGGGCTTCGGAAGCGGAGCGATCTGGGGTTCAGAGGCCTCACCGTGGGGGAGCTGACTCAAATGGCCGGGCGGGCGGGCCGGCGCGGGATCGATCCCGAGGGGACCTGTCTGCTGGCCCTGGATTCCGTCGAGGCGGCCGAAGACGCGGTTCGCCTGGTCCAGGGCGCGCCGGAGCCGATCGAGAGCCGATTCCGGATCGGGTACAGCAGCGCCGCCCTCCTGATCGAGGCGCACCGCGAACCCGACGCGATCCGCAAGACCATCGAAAAGAGCTTCGGCCAATTCCAGAACCGTCGGAAGATCGAGGCGATCAGGATGGACCAGGAGGGGTTGATCCGCCGGATGGCCGAGGCCGAGGGAATGGCATCGCCCTGCTGTGACTGGGCGACCCTGATCGACTACCGCGAGCGGCGCGCCGCCGTTGAGCAGGAGCGGGAGCGGCTCAGGAACCTGCGGGTGGCGACAGCACGCGCCGGCCGCGGGCGGCGCAGAAGCCGGGGTGGTGGCGTGCGAGGCAAGTCCTCGTTGGAATTCTTCTGGGGCGAGGGCGCGGAAGAGGGGAGAACGAAGCTCGACGCGGTGACCCTCTCGCTTTCACAAATGCCTTGTCACCGCTGCCCCGAACGGGGGTTCAGGGAGCGCCAGCTTAAGCAGTCGAGACGGCTGGGACAGGCGCTGGAGGGCCATCGGCGAACGCTCCATCAGCTCCAGGATTCCTACTGGGAACAGTTTCTTCGGGTCGTTGCGGTCCTCCAGCACTTCGGCTATCTCGAAGAGGGGCGGTTGAGCCCCGAGGGCCGCCTGATCGCTTCGCTCCGGCACGATAACGAGCTGCTGGTGGCCCGGGTCGCCTTCTCCGGTCTCCTACAAGGGCTCTCGCCGGAGGAGCTGGCGGCCCTCCTGTCAGGCTTCCTGGAAGAGCCGCGAGCTACAGAGAGCCTCTTCGCCAAGCTGTTCTTTCGGGATCAGGCCCACCTTCGCCGGCGCGTGAAGAGCCTGGAGGAGCTGAGCCAGGAGGTGGATAAGGTTCAGCGGTCGTATCAGGTCCCGCTTCCGGTCTTCATGCATACCACCTACCTCGCGGCCACGCATCGCTGGGTCGCCGGGGAGGATGACTGGCTGGCGCTGGTGGAGCAGAGTTTCGGGGGGCATGAAGGCGACCTGATCCGGGCCTTCCGGCGGCTGATCGACCTATGCCGGCAGCTCGAAGAAAGCCCCCTGCTGCCCGCGGAGCTTCAGCAGACGCTGTCCAAGGCGATCGAGATGTTGGACCGCGGTATCGTCCTCGAGTCAGCGCTCATCTAGAGATGTCACAAATGGCCGCCCCTCGCGCCTCACCCTACGAAGGACTTGCCCTCCTGGCAGACCCGATCCACCGCTATATCGTCTTCACGGTCCCGATGGGGGAGCGGTCGGAGCGTACCGAGAAGGACATCATCGATACGCCCTGGGTCCAGCGGTTGCGCCGGATCCACCAGCTACAGAGCACCTGGTGGGTCTATCCCTCCGGCGAGCACAGTCGGTTCCAGCATGTTCTGGGGACCATGCACATGGCTGGCGCGTTCGCCCGGCACCTCTATCCCAGCCTGAAGGAGACGTTCGGCAAGGACCTTCCGTCGCAGCCGTTCATCGAAGAGCTTCTCAGGATTGCCGGGCTGCTCCACGACGTGGGGCACGGTCCCTTCGGGCACTTCTTCGACGATCACTTCCTCCAACAGTTCCATGTTGGTGGTGAGCGGCTGAACCACGAGATCCTGGGAATGGCCATCATCACGAAGAAGCTTGGCGGGACCATCAAGGCGATCCGCCGGAGCCCGAGCGGCCCGTTCCAGCGCCACGAGCGGCTCGACCCCAAGCAGATCGCGTTCCTGATCAAGAAGCCGGAGGCCGGTTCAGCGGCTGGATTCCCAGAGTGGCTGCCGGCGCTGCGGCCGCTCTTCTCGGGGATCTACACTGTGGACAACCTCGATTACGTCCAGCGCGACGCCTACATGACCGGCTTCTCTCTGGATATCATCGACATCGAGCGCCTGCTCCTCTACTCCTTCTTCACCCCGAAGGGGCTGACGCTTCACAAGGCCGGGGAGTCGGCCCTCATCCGGTTCCTGAACGCCAAGCTGGCCCTCTACGCGCACGTCTATCATCATCGGACGACCCGGGCCATCGACCTGCACCTACAGGAGGTCTTCAAGGAGACGATGGCGCGGATTGCGCCGTACAATCCCTACCAAGAGTTGGATCGATACCTGGTGCTGACCGATTGGTTCTTGCTCGAGCGGGTCCGCGAGTGGGCCGCCTCAAAGGATCCGCACGAGCGGGCGCTGGGAGAGGAGTGGGGGAAGATCCTGGGGCGGAACATCAAATGGAAGATGGCGTACGACTTCGTCTCCACCATCGAGGAGTCTCAGCGGATGGTCCGGTTCCAGACCCCCAAACACCTCGAAGAGGAGATCCGCCGCCATCTCCCGAAGCGGCTCCAGGGGATCGAGTTCAAGGTGGACATGGCCGCGTTGGACCCCCGCCCCATCAACCCCCTGGCCGAGGGGAGCAAAAAGATCTTCATGTATAATCCCGCCACCGGCGAGGTGTCGCCCAGGCCACTCAGGGAGCTGTTCCGCGATATCCCGCCAAAGGTGGCCCACTACCGCATCTTCACCAAGGATCGGCGGCACGTCAAGGCCCTCACCGAGGCGTCGGAGAAGGCGATGAGCGGCTCCGCCGGCGAATCCGTCCCGACCAACATCTAGGTGCGAGTTGTCGCAGCACAATGCCTCCTGAGGTTTCATGAAGACCAATCCCTCTCATCATTACTGTTAAGATGCCCGTTAGCGCCATAGACTATAGACATGGAGGAGGACCGGAATGGATTGCGGACCACGAGCCTTGCTCTGTCGAATCCTCACCGCATCACCCGCGCTAACCGATCGCGATAAACTGGACGCAGTTCCGTACCCTCAGCTAATTGGGGAAGCGGAAGAGTCTCGTGGACGAGAGGCATGGTTGGAAGAGGCATTGGCAAACCATCCAGACCTGCTCCTCGTTGATCGAATTGACCCGCACGCTGGCAAGCCTGTGCTGATTGGCCGACAATTAGAGATTCCAGGCCGAGGAACTTTGGATCTTCTCTTCTTGGAACTTTCCGGCATCCTAACACTCGTTGAGACAAAGCTTGCTGAGAACTCGGAGCTTCGACGAGAGGTGTTTGCCCAGATCATCGACTACACGACATACCTCTCTGACATGAGTTATGAGGAACTGGAGCGTCGAGTCTGTTCACTGGACCAGCCGCTGAGAATTGAGAGCGGACTCTCGGCGGCCTTGTGGGGTGCTTCCGGCCACCGTGACGAAAGTGGCACTGCGTATAAACATTGGTCCAGAAAATTTCCGAACACCGTCACGGATAACCTTCGCAGAAGGCGCATACGGCTTGTTATCGCTGCAAACCGAATTGATCATCGGCTGCGCGACATCCTGGAATTTATTGTGGGCGGGGCACGACCTGATTTCCAAATCGCGCTGGTTGAAATAACGTCTTATAAGTTGCCTCATCGCGATGACCGACTGCTCCTTGTCCCAAGCCTTTACTGGAGTCACACGCCTCGCTTCCCGGCAAGTGCAATAGGGCCCGGGAAAATCCAGTGGACCGAAGAGACGTTTCTGGAGCAAATGAGGCTCAACAACGCAGAAGATGAGGCGGCGGTTGAGATGATCGAAAGGATCTTGATGTGGATAAAAGAGCGCGTCGCGAAGCTTAGTCCCGACGCCTGGTTAGAGTGGTCTAAGTCAACAGCCGACTGGCCCGGTGTGAATTTGAGAATACGCGGCGTTAGCAACGCGGTTCCCCATTTGGGCGGAGTGGCTGGCGGCGAGGGTTGGATTAGCTGCCGTGACGTAATGAAGCAACATCCCGAACCACTCCGCTCGTTTCTCCAACGGATTCGTAGATTAGATGCGTATCGGCGACTGGCTGAGCAGCTTCTGAACGGCGAGAAGAATGACTTCAAGATCACGCGAGCTTACGCGGGCGATCCCGTCGTGAGAGAGGAGGTTCTGGAGGCGATGGAAGAGCTGCAGGATGCAATCATCTCAGGATCCAGGTGACGGGCGAGGTCTCGCCGAGGCTGCTCAAGGAGCTGTTCCGCGATATCCCGCCTAAGGCGTCCCACTACCGGATCTTCACTGCAGACCGGCGGCATGTCAAGGCCCCCACCGAGGGTTCAGAGAAGGCTATGAGCGGCTCCGCTGGCGAGTCGATTCCGACCAATATATAGAGAAACGCCGCTTGCAGAGATTCCGATGACCTCGTCCCCCTCGATAATACCGATCCTCCTGAACGACCTTGTTTCCATCAGCAAGGGCGAGCTTCTACCCTTTGAACGCCTGTACATCATCCAGAACTCGGGCCTCGTTGAACTCGTGCCGGATCGTGCCCTCGTTGACCTCTACATGGAGTGCGGATGTTTCGAAAGAGCCCGCAACATTTACACCCAAATCCGCCACTGGCGCAAGCTGGGGGACTTGGCCTGGATTCAGGGCGACCTCGACGCGGCTCGCGACTACTATTCCCGCCCTGAGGATCACAAGGGGATCGTCGTCCGGGCCGGCCCCGATTGGGACCGATTGATCAAGCTAGCATTCTTCAGGGGGGAATGGGAGTCAGTGCTCACGCTGGTATGCGATGCTCCCATCAGCCCCGGCCTGAGAACCGGACGCATCATCCTCGGGATTTCAGAAACCTCGTCGAAGGCATATCTGAACATGGCGGCCATCGCCTTCACGAAGTTGGGCCGGGTACAGGAGGGATGTCTGAGCGATAGGGTCTCGAGCGCGTTCGGAGTCGCGGCGGATGACTGGTCGAAGTTGGTCCTCGCTGAATCCGGCGTCGAGGATTCGGTGGTTTGCTCCCTTCAAAAGCAATGTCTCCCGCGCCCCGCATTTAGGGAACAGTTGTCATTTGAGGAGGCCTTGACCCGTGGAGACACTCCAAGAGCTCGTGGGATCCTGGAGTTCTTGACCCACGCCGATTCGTTGCTGGCTCGGGCCAGCCGCATTCTTAGAGGGTTCGTCGAAGGCGGGAACGAACGTGACCTTAAGGCCTTTGTCGAGATCGTGACCCAGAGTGGGGTTGACTCGATGAGCCAATCGCTTCTCTTTGCAGCGATGGCAAATGATGGATACGACCCGAAGGATGCACCAGCGGAACGGCTTGCTCGTCTGTACGGTAGCCATCCAGTGATGAACCGCCGTTACTTCGGAAGATTGCTGGAGGCGAAGTTCAAGGCGAGGATGCCCGTGACGGGTTCCGATCTGCTCACTGGGCTTTTCCAGAGAACGGCATCCTTGGAGAGCGGCATACACGGGGGCCCCCTGGAGGCCCATTTGGACTTCCACAAGCTCGCTGCTGCTAGTGACTGGGCTGAGATACGGTTGGACGATTGGGCTGTCAGCGAGGGCCACCAGCGAATCTCCGAGGTAGCACGAATGTGGAATGAAGGGAAGGCCGCCCGCGTAACGGGACCTTTCGATACAAGCGAGCGCTACCCTCAGTCCCCCAGAGAGATGCGTGAGTGGCTCGATTTGATCGACCATTGTCACGACTGGCTGACAGAACGCTGGGAGATTGAGATCAGCGTGAGCACCTGGGTTTCTGAGACCCGCCTCTTTGAGCTCGTGAAGAAAGCTTTCAGGGGTAAAGAGGTCATCCGGCACGGA